>Ga0208849_1002365_pt1 | contig 10458 bp, 11 predicted proteins | sample NGESurdeep072012_10_FD_184470 | JGI IMG/M metagenome (GOLD analysis project Ga0208849, IMG submission 184470) | Arctic peat soil microbial communities from Barrow, Alaska - NGEE Surface sample 53-3 deep-072012 (SPAdes) | ecosystem: Environmental > Terrestrial > Soil > Wetlands > Peat ...
GCCGGGACTGACGCCCGCCGATGACGGGAGAAGAGGAGAAGAAGGGTGAATCAACGCCGACCAAGGGGCCCGCCAAGCCGATCCCGATTCATTTGTTTCTGCGCGATCCTCCAAGCAGAGATTCGCTGGGTTCCCAACGGATAGACGGAGTTTGCGGCTTTGCGCCCCCTCCACCACCTCGTCCTTCGGCGAGGTGGTCCCCCTCCCCCGCGAGAGGGCGCGGGAGGATAAAGAGGACTTGACCTTCCCCTATCCTCCCATTCAAGCGCAGCGAAGAGGGGGAGGTGGCGCGGCGCTCTTTCTCGCGCCGTGACGGAGGGGGCGTCCCAGCGTTGGCCGCCCTCGAGAAGCCTGCTCAGTCGATCCCACGTTCAGACCGCCCCGTCCGCCAACGCCTCGCCCGCCGCCTCGACGATCGCCTCGGCGGCGGCTTCGGCGGTCAGGCGCGTGGTGTCGATGCGGATTTCGGGGGTTTCGGGGGCTTCGTAGGGGCTGTCGATGCCGGTGAAGTTTTTCAGCTCGCCGCGCCGGGCCTTGGCGTAGAGGCCCTTGACGTCGCGGCGTTCGGCCACCGCCAGCGGCGTGTCGATGAACACCTCGAGGAACTCCCCCTCGGCCATCAGTTCGCGGGCCATCCGACGCTCGGAGCGGAACGGGCTGATGAACGAGACCAGGACGATCAGGCCGGCGTCGGCCATCAGCCTGGCGACCTCGCCCACCCGGCGGATGTTCTCCACTCGGTCGGCGTCGGTGAAGCCGAGGTCTCGGTTGAGGCCATGGCGGACGTTGTCGCCGTCGAGCAGATAGGTGTGCCGGCCCTGGGCCTGCAGCTTCTTTTCCACCAGATTGGCGATGGTCGATTTGCCGGCCCCCGAGAGGCCGGTGAACCACAGCACCGCCGGCTTCTGCGCCTTGGCCCGCGCCCGGGTCGCCTTGTTCACGTCCAGCGCCTGCCAGTGAATGTTCTGGCTGCGGCGCAGGGCGTGGCGGATCATGCCGGCGCCGACGGTGGCGTTGGTGATCCTGTCGATGAGGATGAAGCCGCCGAGTTCGCGGCTGGTCTCATAGGGCTCGAAGGGGATGTCGCGGTCGAGGGTGAGGTTGCAGACCCCGATCTCGTTCAGCTCCAGGCGCCGCGCGGCCAGGTGCTCGAGGGTGTTGACGTTGATCTTGTACTTGGGCTCGCCGACGCTGGCCGACACCGTGCGGGCGCCGATCTTCAGCCACAGGGCGCGGCCGGGCAGCATCGCCTCCTCGGCCATCCACACGATCGTGGCCTCGAACTGATCGGCGCTCGGCGGCGCGGCGGCGGCGGCGACGATCACCTCGCCGCGCGAGCAGTCAACTTCGTCATCCAGCGTCAGGGTCACCGACTGCCCGGCCCGCGCCTCGCCGAGGTCCCCGTCCCTGGTGACGATCCGGGCGACGCGCGTTTCGCGCCCCGAAGGCGCGATCTTGACCGCGTCACCCGGCCGCGCCGTCCCGGCGGCGACGAAGCCGGAGAAGCCCCGGAAGTGCTGGTCCGGCCGGTTCACCCACTGCACCGGCATGCGGAACGGCGCATCCGCCAGCCGGTCCTCGTCGATCTCCACGTTCTCCAGGTGCGCCATCAGGCTCGGACCCTGGTACCAGGCCGTCAGCTCGCTCCTGGCCGCGACATTGTCGCCGCGCAGGCCGGAGATCGGGATCGCCGTGACCTCGGTCAGGCCGATCTCGCCGGCGAAGGCGCGATAGTCGGCGGCGATCCGCTCGAACGTCGCCTGGTCGTAGCCGACCAGATCCATCTTGGTCACCGCCAGCACCACCTCGCGGATGCCGATCAGCGACACCAGGAAGCTGTGCCGCCGGGTCTGCGTCAACAGGCCCTTGCGCGCATCGACCAGGATCACCGCCAGATCGGCCGTGGAGGCCCCGGTGATCATGTTGCGGGTGTACTGCTCATGCCCCGGAGTGTCGGCGACGATGAACTTGCGCTTGTCGGTGGAGAAATACCGGTAGGCGACGTCGATGGTGATCCCCTGCTCGCGCTCGGCGGCCAGGCCATCGACCAGCAGCGCGAAGTCGATCTCGCCGCCCTGGGCGCCGAACCGCCTGGAATCGGCCTCCAGCGCCGCCAGCTGGTCATCGAAGATCATCTTCGAATCGAAGAGCAGCCGCCCGATCAGCGTCGATTTGCCGTCATCGACCGACCCGCAGGTGATGAACCGCAGCAGGCTCTTGCGCCGGTGCGCCGCCAGATAGGCGTCGATGTCCGCGGCGATGAGGTCGGAGACGTGAGCCATCAGAAATAGCCCTCGCGCTTCTTCTTCTCCATCGAGGCAGACTGGTCGTGGTCGATCGCCCGGCCCTGACGCTCGGAGGTGGTGGCGAGGAGCATTTCCTGGATGATCGCCGGCAGGGTGTCGGCCTCGCTCTCCACCGCGCCGGTCAGCGGATAGCAGCCGAGGGTCCGAAACCGCACCTTGCGCATCCTCGGCGCCTCGCCTGGCAGCAGCCGCATCCGCGCGTCATCGACCATGATCAGCGCCCCGTCCCGCTCCACCACCGGGCGCTCGGCGGCGAAATAGAGCGGCACGACCGGGATCGCTTCCAGGTGGATGTATTGCCAGACGTCCAGCTCGGTCCAGTTGGAGATCGGGAACACCCGCAGCGACTGGCCGCCGGAGATCCGCGTGTTGTAGAGCTTCCACAGCTCGGGCCGCTGCGCCTTGGGGTCCCAGCCGTGGCTGGCCGAGCGGACGGAGACCACCCTCTCCTTGGCCCGGCTCTTCTCCTCGTCCCGCCGCGCGCCGCCGAAGGCGGCGTCGAAGCGGTGCTCGCTCAGCGCCTGCTTCAACCCCTCGGTCTTCCACAGGTGGGTGTGCAGGGCGCCGTGGTCGAACGGATTGATCCCCCGCGCCGCCGCGTCGGGATTGCGGTGCACGATCAGCTCGAAGCCGAGTTCCGCCGCCATCCGCTCGCGCATCTCGTACATCGCCTGGAACTTCCAGGTCGTGTCCACATGCAGCAGGGGAAACGGCGGGCGCGAGGGAAAGAACGCCTTGACCGCCAGGTGCAGCATGACGGCCGAATCCTTGCCCACCGAATAGAGCATCACGGGCCGATCGGTCTCGGCCACGACCTCGCGCAGGATATGGATGCTCTCCGCTTCCAGCCGCTGCAGATGGGTCAGCCGGGCGGGGGAGGGGGCGTCGGTCACGGACAAGGGCGGGGCCTCTCAGGCGGCGAAAGTCTCGAAGCGTCGGCGTGGCCCTTCGCCGAAGGTGGGGGTTACAATCCCCCGGCGCAATGCGCCAGTCCAGGCGCCCCACGGCGCCGCCTGTTATCCGCCCGGAAACCATGAACCTTCACCGCGACTTAGAGTTTCGCGGCCACTATCCCGCCCGTCACGCCCCACACGGAGGCCGCAGGTGCGAGATTTCATGATCCGTTTTGCCCGCGCCGAGACCGGCGACGCGCGGCTGGAGTACGCCCTCATCGTCTTCCTCGCCGCCGTCGTGATCGCCGGCGCGCGGTTCGGCGGCGCATCGGGGTAACTCGCCATCGTGACCGACCGGTTCACGGAGCCAACCCGCCCGGCAGCCTGAGGCGGATTCCCAGGTCATCGGCTTCGGCGGGGTCCATGAAGGCGTGGCATTCGTCGAGAATCGTCCGTGTCGCGCCGAGTTCACTCCAGGCAACCGCCGCCACCCACCTCTGGGCGAAATCCAGGCTGCGCACCAGGGTGGTGGGGTTGCGCGCATTCGAGAGCGCTTTCAGTCCGCTGAGGTAGTTGCTGCGGAAGATCGTCGGGATGACGATGCGCTCCTCTCGCGCCGCGACGAGTTCGGCGTTCATCATGACGCGGGCGATCCGGCCGTTGCCGTCCGCGAACGGGTGAACCTCCGATACCAGGAACATCATGTACACCGCCCGCGCGAATGGCGTCTCAAGGCCGCGATACAGATCGAACCCCTGGCTGAGCGTGCCCTCGACCTGATCCGGCGCGACGAACACGGTCTGGCCGGCCCGGTTGGCTTCGCGCTTGAACGCGCCTGGACCCGCTTCGGGTCGACCCGCCATCAGGGTTGCGTGGCGCGCCTTCAGCATTTGTGACAGGCTCGCGGCATCCCGCGGCGTACGGGCCATCTCCAGCGGATCGGAGACCAGGCGCCAGGTTCCCAGGATGTCGTGCGCGTCGGCCGGCCGGTCGCGGGGAATGACGTTGCGAAAGACGATGTCCGCGGCCTCGTTCACCTCGAATTCCGTGCCTTCGATGAAGTTGGAGAAGTAGGCATCGAAGAAGGCCAGTGTGGCGCGCCCCCCGGCGTCGCGCTCGCGAACAGGTCGGCTGACAGGGGCCGTCGCCCGCAACTCGCGATGCAGGATTTCGAAGAGCGCCAGGCGATCCGGATCATAGGGGGCGCCGTCGCGGCGCGCCCGGCCTCGACCGGTGACCAACGCTTCCTCTCGCGTGCCGAGCAGGGCGCCGATCAGTGTCTCGAAGGCCGCGCACTCGGCCTCTCGCCCGATCAGCGGCGCGATGCGGCGCCCTTCGTCCCGCAAGGTGTTGGCGGCGTCCGCCCCGTTTCGCCGGATGAGATCGTCGAGCCGGGTCTCGATCTCTTCGCGGCCGAGGGTCCGGCCGACCCCGCCGCCCCGCCGGCGCGACGGCGCCATGTTGTCGAGATAGGCGCGGGCCGTGGACGACAGGAACAGTCCGCCGATGAACGGGCGATCGCTCTCCAGCCGTCCGGGTCCCTTGCGGGGGCGGATCGTCAAGCCCGGCAGGACGATGTCGCGCTTGCGGTCCGAGACGATGAACACCGAGCCGTCCGCGGCGGGAACGTTCTCGATCGCGGTGCGGTCGGCGATGAGCGCCCCGGGCGCATAGCTGGCCACGACCGGCCACAGGTGGCGGCGGACGATCTGTTCCGGCGGGTCGGTGAGGTTCCTGGTGTAGAGCCTAGGTCCGATCCGGCGCAGTTCGCTTCGGCCGACGCCGCGCGACACCAGCGGCGACGCGGCTGTCGTCGAGACGAACACCTCGGGAAACGCGTCGAGCGGATTTCTGGGCATTTGGTGACACTCCCGAACCGCAATCTAGCCGAAAAGTGGGGGTTAAACGCCAATACTCGCAGAGTTCTGGGGTTTTAGCGTGGCGTTGGGCCGGGGCCGGGCTCCGTCGGCGGGTGGACCGCGGTGTAGAAGGTGACGAGGGAGTTCTGGTGCCGCCGCACAGGATCGAACTGTGGACCTCAGCCTTACCAAGGATGCGCTCTACCACTGAGCTACGGCGGCATGCCCGCTGGGCGCGGGGAAGGGCGGGTGTTAGCCGAGCGGGGGGGCGGTGTGAAGCGGCAAAAGCGCGCGTTGAGGAAACCGGCGGATTATGCGTTAGGAATGAGGAATGGCTGACGACAGGGATTCGGACGACGACGGGGCCGCCGCGGCGGAAGCGTGGGGGGCGGAGCTTCGGCGTCCGAAGCCCTCCAGCTCGGCTCCGCCGGGTGGCCGGGCGGCTTTCTCCCACACCGGCAAGCCGCCGACCTCGCCGCGCGAGGCCCGGCTGGCGGCGGCGCTGCGGGTCAATCTTCGCCGGCGCAAGGCTCCGGCCACTCCCGGCCAATAGGGCCGCTGGCGCCGGTGCGCGGGGGCGGATAGAAGCCATCGTTCCAGAGGCGCAACGGGCCGTGTTTCACGGCCCTTCCGGAGGGCGGAATGGACAGCATCGCCATCACCGGCGGGGCGCGGCTGCACGGCGAAATCGCCATCGGCGGGGCCAAGAATTCGGCCATCAAGCTGATGGCCGCGAGCCTGCTCACCGACGCGCCGGTGCGCCTGACCAACATGCCGCGCCTGGCCGACACCCGGTTCCTGGGGCATCTGCTGCGCCGTCTGGGCACGGTGGTCGAGGAGATCGACGGGCCGGACGGCTCGCAGACCATCCTCACCACGCCCGAGATCACCTCGACCATCGCCCCCTACGCCCTGGTCCGCCAGATGCGCGCCTCGTTCAACGTCCTCGGGCCGATGCTAGCCCGCGCCGGCCAGGCCAAGGTCAGCCTGCCCGGCGGCTGCGCCATCGGCGCGCGGCCGGTGGACCTGCACCTCTCGGCCCTGGAGGCGCTGGGGGCGCGGATCGATCTGCATGAGGGCTATGTCTACGCCCAGGCCCCGCGCGGTCTTCGCGGGGCGCGGATCGAGTTTCCCTTCGTCTCGGTGGGCGCCACCGAACATGCTCTCCTCGCCGCCGTTCTGGCCAGGGGCGAGACGACTCTCGTCGGGGCGGCGCGGGAGCCGGAGATCGAGGATCTGGCCGCTTGCCTCACCGCCATGGGCGCGCGGATCGAGGGAGCGGGGACCTCGGAGATCCGCATCACCGGCGTCGAGCGGTTGACCGGCGCCACCCATGCCGTCACCCCCGACCGCATCGAGACCGGCACCTATGCCCTCGCCGCCGCCATGGCCGGCGGGGAGGTCAGGCTGACCAACACCCGCGCCGCTCTCGTCGAGGCCCTGCTCGTCAAGATGGAGGAGGCTGGCGTCGAGGTGGAGAGGCTCAACGACGGCCTCACCGTGCGGCGCAACGGCGCCCGCCTGAACGCCGTCGAGGTGACCACCGATCCCTATCCCGGATTCGCCACGGATCTGCAGGCCCAGTTCATGGCCCTGATGACCCTGGCCGACGGCCAGAGCGTCATCCGCGAGACGATCTTCGAGAACCGCTTCATGCACGCCCCCGAGTTGGCGCGCCTGGGGGCCGACATCGTCGTGGCCGGCGGCGAGGCGCGGGTCACCGGCGTCGATCACCTGGAAGGCGCCCCGGTCATGGCCACCGACCTGCGCGCCTCCGTCGGCCTGGTCATCGCCGCCCTGGCGGCCAGGGGCGAGACCGTGGTCGGTCGCGTCTACCACCTCGACCGCGGCTTTGAACGCCTGGAAGAGAAACTCTCCGCCTGCGGGGCCGACATCCGCCGCATCGAGGGCAATGGCGCGGAGGAGGATTTGTGAACGACGGGGCCGAAACCCGCGCCCTGCGCCTGCTGGCCGAGGACGCCGACGATCTGGCGGTGATTTCGGCGGCGCTGCAGGACGCCGTCACCCGGATCGGCGACATCCAGTTCGAGCCGCGCGGCCGGCGCCTGACCCTGGCCTTCAACCGCTTCCGCTGGGAGGCGGAGGAGGAAGCCGGCGAACGGGTGCGCGCCGGGCTGCAACTGGGCGGGGTGCTGGCGGTCAAGGCCCGCAATCTGCGCCGCGAGGCGGCCGACGCGGTGCTGGAGCTGCTGGCCCTTTCCTTCGAGGCCGGCGAAGCGCCCGGCGGCCGGATAACCTTCGCCTTCGCCGCCGGCGGCGACCTGGCGGTGGAGGTCGAATGCATCGACGCCGCCCTCGCCGACCTCTCCGCCCCCTGGCCCTGCCCCCGGACTCCGGACCATGAGGGGTAGAACATCGTCTGGCGTCGAGCGCGCGGCCTTGCGCCCCCTCCACCGCTTCGCGGTCCCCGCGGCGCCCTCTCGCGCCGTGACGGAGGGGGCGCAAGGCCGCGCGCTCGGCGCCAGCCGTTTGGCGTCCTGACATGCGCCGCTTCGACGCCGCCGATCCCGGGTTCGACGCCGCCTTCGACGACTTCCTCGCCGAGCCGCGGGGAGCGCCGGCCGACGTGGAGGCGGCGGTGACGGCGATCATCGCCGCCGTCCGCGCCGAAGGACTGCCGGCCTTGCTGCGCTTCACGCGCGAATTCGACGGGGCGGAGCTGACCGAGGAAACCCTCCGCGTCACGGCCGAGGAGATCGACGCCGGCGTCGCCCAATGCCCGTCGGACATCCGCGAGGCCCTGATCTTCGCCGCGACGCGGATCGCTGACTATCACCGCCGCCTGGCGCCGGCCGACGCCCGCTATACCGACGCCGCCGGGGTGCAACTCGGCTGGCGGTGGACGGCGCTCGATGCGGTGGGGATCTACGTCCCCGGCGGCCGGGCGGCCTATCCCTCGACGGTGCTGATGAACGCCGTGCCGGCGCGGCTCGCCGGCGTCGCGCGCATCGCCATGGTCACCCCCCCGGGACGCCTGGAACCGGCGGTGCTGGCCGCCGCGAAACAGGCCGGCGTGACCGAGATCTGGCGCGTCGGCGGAGCCCAGGCGGTGGCGGCCCTGGCCTACGGGGCGGGTCCGATCGCGCCGGTGGTGAAGATCGTCGGCCCCGGCAACGCTTACGTCACCGCCGCCAAGCGCCGGCTCCATGGCGTGGTCGGCATCGACGCCCTGGCCGGTCCATCGGAGATCGTGGTCGTCGCCGACGCGGCCAACGATCCGGCCTGGATCGCCGCCGACCTGCTCTCCCAGGCCGAGCATGATCCCGACGCCCAGGCGATCCTGATCACCGACGATGCCGCCTTCGCCGACGCGGCGATCGCCGCCGTGACGGCGCAGCTCGCCACCCTGGCGACCGCCAGGGCTGCGGCCGCCTCGTGGTCCGCGCACGGCGCCGTCGTCGTCGCGCCGCTTTCCCGCGCCGCCGCCCTGGTCGATCGCATCGCCCCCGAGCACGTCGAATTGGCCGTCGCCGATCCCGAAGCCTTGGCCACCACCGTCCGCAACGCCGGCGCCATCTTCCTGGGCCGCCATGCGCCCGAAGCCATCGGCGACTATGTGGCCGGCCCCAATCATGTCCTGCCGACCAGCCGCGCGGCGCGCTTCTCCTCCGGCCTCTCGACCCTGGACTTCATGAAGCGCACCTCGATCATCAAGTGCGACGCGTCCGCCTTCGCCGCCCTGGCCGGCCCCACCTCCATCCTCGCCCTCGCCGAAGGCCTCCCGGCCCACGCCCGCTCGGTTGACCTGCGCCGCAATCGCGCCAACTGAATGGGCCGATGGCCGACGATCCGCTCCACCATCGCCTGCGATCCGTGGTCCTGGACGAGGATTCGCTGGGCGCGGCCTCGCGCGATCAGGAGCAGGAGCGGCAGATCGCCATCTTCGACCTCCTGGAGACGAACAGCTTCGTCCCCGAGGGCGCCGCCGGCGGACCCTACGATCTCGGGATCGCCCTGATCGATAACCGCCTGGCGCTGGACATCGGGGGTCCGGGTTATGAGCGCCGGCACCTGCTGTCGCTGTCGCCTCTGCGCGGGGTGATCCGCGACTATCACATGATCTGCGAGAGTTATTACGACGCCATTCGCGGCGGCACCCCATCGCGCATCGAGGCCCTCGACATGGGCCGGCGGGGTCTGCACAACGACGGTTCGGCCCTGCTGCGGTCGCGCCTGGCCGGCAAGATCGCCATCGATCAGGACACCGCCCGGCGGCTCTTCACTCTGGTCTGCGCCCTGCACTGGCGGGGGTGAGGGTGGAAGGCGCGCCGGGCGCGGTTCTCTTCGCCTGCGGCCTCAACCGCGTGCGCTCGCCGATGGCCGAGGGGCTGATGAGGCGCCTCCATGGCGCGCGGGTGTTCATCGACAGCTGCGGCCTGCGCGCCGACCAGGACGGCCTTGCCGATCCGTTCATGATCGCGGTGATGGACGAACTCGGGGTCGATCTGACCGGCCACCGGCCCAAGACCTTCGAGGATCTCGAGGACGCCTCCTTCGACCTCGTCGTCTCGCTCACTCCCGAGGCTCAGCACCGCGCCGTCGAACTCGCCCGCGGCCGGGCCGTGGAGATCGAGTACTGGCCGACCCACGACCCGACATTGGCCGTGGGATCGCGCGAGTCCGTGCTCGAAGCCTACCGCGACGTCCGTCGCGCGCTGGAAGCGCGGCTGCGCGCCCGGTTCGGCCCGGTGAGAACGTTCGGGGGGTGACTATCCGCCCTTCTCGGCGTGGCAGGTATCCGAGGCGCGCGAATACCAGCCCTCGCCGCCCTCGAAGCTCTGGCGCTGGCCGTCGGGCGTATTGCGGATGTCGGAAGTCGGCAGGCCCAGCCAGCCGGTGGGGCCGCCGTATTGGAACCACAGGCGCCACAAACAGCCCGGGATCGCGAACGCCTGGCCGGCCCGCGGCGTGCCCTCCGGCCAGACGATCACCACGCCACCGGTGAAATCGGTCTCCAGCGCCCGCACGCCGCTCGGCGACGGCGCGGCCGGCGCCGCCTTCGTCGTCGGGCAGCCGAGCCGTCCCGTGGCCCCGTCCAGCGCCGCCCAGGCCGCCGCCACCGGCGCGCTCAGGTCCTCGCCGCAAGCCGCCGCGGCGGACCCGGCCGCGAGGCAGCCAGCCAGCATCATGGCGGCAAGCGTGACGAGCTTCATGGGGCGGCTCCCAAAAGAAGATCAACCACGAAGGGCACGAAGGACACCAAGGAAAACACCAGGAATAACCAATTGCGCTTCGCGCGAAGCGCCAATCTCATCCTTCGTGCGCTTTGTGTCCTTCGTGTGCTTCGCGGTTCAATTCTACCCTCCGCCGCGGCGGAGGGTAGGGGAATCGGGTGAAGGCGGCGCAGCCGCGATTTTTCATCCGCAGATGTCGCAGATG
>Ga0208849_1002366_pt1 | contig 10458 bp, 10 predicted proteins | sample NGESurdeep072012_10_FD_184470 | JGI IMG/M metagenome (GOLD analysis project Ga0208849, IMG submission 184470) | Arctic peat soil microbial communities from Barrow, Alaska - NGEE Surface sample 53-3 deep-072012 (SPAdes) | ecosystem: Environmental > Terrestrial > Soil > Wetlands > Peat ...
GGCCTCGCGATGCAGCGCCACTAGCTCGCGACGCAACAAGCTTCCGGGAGCTGTTGCAGAGTGGTCATGTCGTTCCGCTCGACCATTCGACGCAACCCGCGTCCGGCGCCATTCTTCCGCCCGCGGCGGCGAAGTTCGTTCGAGAAGAAGCCCGTGTGGCCCTGTACGAGCTTCCGTCTGGCATACCAGTGTTGATTCGCCAACGTCCAAACGCGCCGATCACCCATATCGGCGTGTACGCGGCAGCAGGCTCCGCACACGAGTCGCGCGAGAGTGCAGGTATCAGCGCACTCGCCGCACGTACCGCTTCCCGTGGTACGCGCTCGCGTACGTCGTTGCAGATTGCGGAAGAGTCAGAGCTGTTGGGTGGAAGCATCGGTGCATCTGTGGGCTCGGAGACATTCGGCTGGTCGTTCTCCGTCCCCGCGGCGAACGTGATGTCGGCACTTGCCCTTCTCGCTGATGTTATTCAGCACGCCACGCTCCCGGATGATGCGCTCGAGACCGAGCGTTCCGCAATGGTCGCCGCAGCCGCGCGGTTACGCGATGACATGTATCGGTATCCCCTCTGGCTCGCGACGGAGGCGGCATACGCCGGCCACCCCTACTCGATTCCCGCTGGGGGCACCGAGGAATCGTTGAGTGCTCTTGAGTTCACGAGCGTGCGTGCGTGGTATCGCTCGATGTTGCGCGCGCCGTTCGTCATTGCATTGGCCGGCGACGTGGACGCGGATGATGCTGCGAACGCAATCGCGATGCATTTTCAGGAGATCGCGCCGATCGCGCGCGAGCCGTTACCGCCCCCACAATGGCCAGAAGCTGGGGCCGAGCGCTGCGTAGTTCGCGACAGGACTCAGAGCGCGCTCGTGCTCGAATTTCCGGCGCCCGGCCGGATCGATGGTGAGCGCTTCGCAGCGCACGTCCTCGCATCCATCGCAAGCGGATTGGGTGGTCGCTTCTTTGAAGAGTTACGCGACCGACGCTCGCTCGCTTATACGGTGCACGCATTTGGCGCCGAACATAGGCTCGGCGGGGCGTTCATGGCTTACATTGCCATGGCTCCAGAGAGGGAGAGCGAAGCGCGCGATGCATTGCTCGCTCAATTTGCCGGACTGCGCGAGATACCCGTGACTACTGAGGAGCTCGCGCGCGCCAAGCGATACATGTTGGGCATGCACGACATCAGGCAGGAGCGAGGCGGCGCCATACTGGGAGACATGATCGACGCGTGGCTGTTCGGCGACGGGCTATCCGAATTGGATAGCTACGCCGGTCAGATCGAAGCCGTGAGCGCGGCGGACATTCAACGTCTGGCGCGCAGGTACTTCGATTCTCAGCGCGTTGTCGAAGGTGTGGTACGCGGTGCGACGACGAACGTCAGTGCGTAGAGGTGGTGGTATCAGTGTGCTGTTTCGGGTGGGCCATGAAGAATGACCACATTTCATCCGTGGCGGATACCACATGACTCGTGTGTCCCCAGAACTCCCACCATGGCTCCTCGTCGCCGGGCCATTTATGGGTCCCGTCTACGATGGTGTAGAGCATAACCTCGCTGCCGGCCCGGCAACCGGTGTAGTCATCGCGAATGACGTTGCCGTTATCGAGCACCATCGTGTCCGGTACCGTGTTGCATCCGTCGCTGTTCACCCAGAAGTGAGTCGACTGCGGCGCTGAAACGATTCTCCGGGGTCCATCTTCTTCGGCGCCGCCGTTGTACGGCACCGTGTTGTCGGCTTTGCCGTGGAATGCAATGACGGAAACGGGGTTTGCCGGCGCCTGGATACGTAACGTATCCCCTTGCGATGTAATCCGGCCAATCGACCCCGCCGATATCCCAATCGCGGCGACTCTTGATGAGAGTGCCGATCCGATCCTGTATGCCATGAATGCGCCGTTCGAATGCCCGGCTACATAGATGCGGTTCGGATCGATGTTGTAGGTGCTACTGATGGAATCAATGAGAATCCGAATGAATGCGACGTCATCAACGCGCGCACTTCCGTCAACGCCGGAGTGCCACACGCTCGGTGAGCCGAGTGCCTGCGGATAGGCCACGATGAAATCATTCTTGTCTGCCTTGCCGCTCATCCCCGTTGACTGCTCGAAAGTCTGGGCACGGGCGCCGTGGCCGTGTAGCAGGAGCACCAGTGGCGTTGGCCGATTGCGATCGTATGACTTCGGAACGTGGAGGATGTAGGCCCGATGCTCGCGGCCTACTGCGAGGTCGTGAACATGGGAGCGAGTAGGAAGCACACTGAGTGAGGCACATCCCGTGCACGCGATTGCCATTGCCAGCGCGATCGGCAGGGTAGCAGATAGTCGCAGGAGGTAGGATTTCATCTGATGGATGTGTCCGCCATTGCATACGCATATCCCAGCCAATTCATTGAGTCGCTGACTCGCGCTCCGCTGAGATCGATCGTACGAGCTCCCCCAGTGCAGGACGAAAGCGTCCGTCGGGCGCGCGCAAGCCGCGTTGCGCATCGTAGTCACCGGCGTCCGTGAACACGACGCCGCGAACCGCTGGCTGTGCGGTTGCCCACGCCAGAACGCCGCGCAGTGCCAGAAGTTGGCTCTGCTCGCCGTGCGAAACCGGGTAGCCGCCGGCCGCGAGGATCCAATGCGGTTTGGGACGCGGCGTTGCGCGCAGCCAGCGTTGTGCAATGCGCATGTGGGTATCCAACGACGTTGCGCCATCGAAACCTGGCATCAACGAGAAGCCCATCACATCCACGGGCGATCCACGGGCGGCCGCCCAGTAGTACACTACGCTGTCGCGCGCTCCGAAGCTGGCGGCCGCGACGGCGACGCGAATGTTCGGATTGACGTGATGTGCAATCGCGGCTGAGCGTGTGATGAAGTCGATCCAGAATTTCGGAGTTCTGACACCGAGAGAGCGCGCACCTTCGCCGTATGGTTCGTATGCCGGAACCATGATGTTTGGCCTCAGGGCGCGCGCGAGACGATTGACATCGCCCAGTCGCTGCTCGAGATATGCCGACGGCGAGCGGTTCAGCTCCGCACGGGCGTTGCGTGGATAGCCGAGGGTAACGATCAGAACAGTGCTGTCATCGCGCACATTGTCGAGTGATCGCACCAGCGAATCGAGCGCCTTTCCGTGCGCGGCCTCCGGATCCACGACTATCGAGATGCCATCGACCCCAAGCGAGTCGGTGAGCTCAAAATCGTTCCTGATGGCGACTGGCGGCGGCGCGGATCTCAGGTCGGGGAAGATCTTGAGTGCGAATTGAAAGTCGCCGCCGGTGCGCGCGGTAAGTACATCGTGTTGATACCGTGCGTAACTACTGATCGCCTCGCTTGCACCCGGTAGCTCCACGAGAACCAGCGCAGTCGCAATGCTCACGCCGAGCGTGAGCGCGTACCGGAACGCAATACGCAGCCGAGACCGGGACGGAAGGGCAGGTGAGAACATTGGGACAAGCAGCCACGTCGCGCGCGAAAGTGCTGCGGAGCCAGCTACAACGCCGAGTGCGTCTGCCTGCGCAGCGGATAATACCAGCGAGAAATACTGGGGGGCGTACCCTAACGAGCTCATGTGCCTCGCGATCGCCACTACCGCGATAACCACGTCGTAGGCGACGATCGGCACTCCCAGCATCGCGCTGACGCGTCCTTGCGACAGTGCGGCGGCTGCCTGGATCACGAAAAGAACCGTAACAGCGGGCCATAGCCATGCCACCGGTTGGATCGCGCGCCCGTAAACAAGCGATGCGTCGGAAACGGCGACCACCAGCGCCGGCACGAGAAGCAGGGCTGCGAAGGCAGTCGCCGTACTCGAAACCGATAGTGACCGACGCCCTTGGAGGATGCGGCTCGCAACCGCGATGTTCCAGAGTACTATCGCGGCGCCGAGACCGAAGTACGCTGCTAGAAGCACGCGGTACGTGGAGACCATCGCGCCGAAGCTAGAGAACCGTCGTCCCGCTGGCAACCCGCATCCGGCGGACCCTCCAGGCACTCGAGCCATCAGATCGTCCTGGCAGCGGATGGATTGCCCCGATACAATTCGCCATGAGCCGGAGCACGCGGTTGTGGAACGTACCGAATGTGATCTCGTTGTCGCGCATGGCGCTCGCCGTCGCGTTCGTGCTCATCAGCGACACGCATACCAGGATCGTTCTCATCGCTGTCGCGGCGCTGACGGACCTTCTCGACGGACTCGTGGCGCGGCTGGCTGACCAGCGCAGCACCGTCGGCGCACTGCTGGACCCTATCGCTGACCGGCTGTTCGTTCTTGCGGCAGTATCGGCGTACCTGTTGAGCGGGCTGTTCGGCACAGGCCAATATTTCATATTCATTTCGCGCGACATCGCCACCGCGGTTGGGTTTCTCGTAGCCCGGATCATTCCGTGGCTACGTCCTGTAACATTTCGTGCACGACTACTCGGCAAGGCCGTCACGGTTCTCCAATTGGCAACGTTGATTACCGTGCTTCTCGAACCCTCGGCGACAACTGGCTTGATCGTCGCGATCGGACTGTTGTCGGCGATGTCGATTTTCGATTATACATTGGCATTGTGGCGCGCACGTGTCAGGTAATTCGCTGGAGTGCCACGAGCAGTCCGCACGGGCTGCAGCCCATCCATGCAAGAGGATAACCAATAGTGATGATTCACCGCGGGGCGGTCGTCGCCGCCCTAATTCTTTCCGCATCTGCCGCCTTCGCGCCCAACGCGTCGGGACAGACTCAGCAAGTCGCTGTGTCGGTCTCCTACATCCCCACACTGCGGCTCGACGTCCTCGGAGGTAAGCCGACGGCTCTCCAGGTGGGCGCCGGAATCGCCTTTCCGCTCAGCAACTACTTCAGCATTGGTGGAACACTCGGCGCCGGAATCAGCTCGACAGGGTTCAGCGGTCGCGCCGATGGGTTCGGGCAATTCTCGCTCGACCCGTACCATCAGTACGAATGGGAGCCGTACCTTGGTGGCGGCGTCACGGTGCGAGGCGATGGGGGCGGACCCGGCACACGCACGTATCTCCTTGCGTTCATCGGCGCGAACGGGCCCAGGACGGGGGCCATCGCACCCGGCGTCGAGCTCGGATTCGGCGGCGGCGTGCGGCTCGGTGTCACGATGCGATTCACAGGAACTCCGGCGCACCATTGACGCAAGTAACGTGAGCGAGCTTCTGCGCTCACGTCACAGCTGAAAACTCAACGGGCGCCCAGAGGCGCCCGTTCGTCAGACAGCTTGCTTTGTCTTCAGCGGTTGAGCGAATCGCTCGCCCAACGTGCGGAGCTGCGTAAGCTCGAGCTGCGTAAGCTCGGTATACCGCTCAGCGAAGTACGCGATTGTTGCGTCGAACCATTCTCGCTGATGCTCCTGCTCGGCGCCGATAACGCCGCATCGCATGATGTGCTGAAATAGCTCGTCACGCGCCTCGTCCAACGGTGACTTCTGACTCGTTGGCGCCGAGTGCGCCTGGTATCTCGGTGAATTCTGCTTCTTGGCCATTAAACCCGGTTAAGAAAAGTCGCACTGCTACAACACTGTAATTTAACTGATCCGCCGGTCATTTAGTAGTGGAAGCACCGAATCGATAGCCAGAGATAAACCCCGGTTCGCCAATAAATTTGAGTACGAGGTCAGCCAGATTGTCCGGACTTTCTTCGGGAATCAATCTCGCCACTCCAGCCATGCGCGTGACCGTCGCCTGCGGAATGTCGGCTGCGAGCCGCGCAGCGATATCGCGGCTCACCCATTCATCGTGATCGCCGCGGATGACGAGCGTGGGAGCCTTGACATCAGAAAGGTCCAGATCTTCGATGTCGGATCGTCGGATCGAGGCGCCAAGCGTGAGGAGATGGTTGACACCATCTCGACCGGCAAACGGCGCGAGATACCTTGCAAGCAAGCGGGTTGGCATGTATTCCGGCTTTGCCACGCTGCCTTCGAGGACAGCCTGGAGAAGTGCGGCGGCGCCGAGGACGCCGCGCGTCACCTTGAACGCAAATCTGGCTGTGCTCCGCTGCATGACTCCGATGTCACGCGCCGGAAGCTCGTCGAACGCGGGCACGTTGACAAGGACGAGCCTGGCGACCCGGTCAGGGCGCGTAGCCGCCAGCCTGAGTGCGACGTCGCCGCCGAGGTCGACGCCGACAATGGTCGCCCGCGCCAACCGGAGCGCTGTCATCGCCGCGTCCAGATACTCGGCCTGAGCGGCGATTCCGAAGTCGGCGTCGGGCGTGCGATCGGACTCACCATGCCCGAAGAGGTCGAGCGCGTAAGCCGTATGGCCAGCTTCGGCCAGCGTCGGAGCTACATGCCGCCAGAGAAAGGTGCAGGTGCCAAAGCCGTGCAGCAGGATGATCGGCGTGCCGCCATGGCCGTACCGCTCCACGTGCACCGCGCCCGGCCCAACCGGCACGCGTAAAACGTCAGCTTGCATCGGGAGATAAATTCACGAGATGGCGAATAATAATCCTCCCAGGAATGCAAGAAGCGCGGCACCGAAGCCCTCGTCCGGACGTCGGGCATTTTACGGTGTGCTCATCGCGATCGCCGTTGTTGGCGTCGCCGCGATTCTTTACCTGAAGCAGAATCCTACGTCGGCCGGCAATAGCGCCGACGCACAGGCGGCCTATGCGGCGCTTCAGCGCAACTACGCGAAGGCGGGGCCCCCAAAACCATACGTTATGGGTAGTCCGAAGGCACCCGTCGTAATTGAGGAATTTGCGGACTTCGAGTGTCCAGTCTGCGGCTCGTACGCGACGGTCACCGAGCCGGACGTACTTAGCAAGATCATCGAGCCGGGTCTCGCGTACTACAAGTACTACGATTTCCCACTGCCAATGCACCATAACACGCAGTTCGCATCGAATGCAGCCGCGTGCGCTGATGAACAGGGAAAGTTCTGGGAGATGCACGACCAGATCTTCGGCGGCCAGGATGCGTGGGGACTCAATCCGGATGGCGAGACTCAAGTCACTGACAATCCAAAGTCCGTATTCCTTGGTTACGCCAAGACCATCGGCCTCAACACGACTCAATTTGAGCAGTGTTACGATTCAAAGAAGTACCAATCGCGTGTTGATGCAAACACCGCTGAGGGCTTTCGCCGGAACGTGAACCAGACGCCTACGTTCTTCATCAACGGAAAGATGTTTGCTGGCTCGTTACCGTACGACGCGATCAAGAAGGCAGTTGATGATGCGACAGCTGCAGCCGCGACGGCACCACCGCCAGCGGCGACGTCAACGCCTGCCAAGTAGGTTGGAAAAGGCATGCGACGGATGACGATAGCCGCGCTCGCGCTCGTGGGCGTGTTCGTAGCGTTGTATCTCACGATGTACAAGATGGGCGTGATCGGTCACCTTGCGTGCGGTCTTGGAGGGTGCGAGCGCGTCAACACCAGCAAGTGGTCAACGTTTGCTGGCGCGCCGGTCGCCGCATGGGGATTGGCGTTCTATGTTGCAACGCTTGTGGTTGCGATAGTCGGAACATCGCCGAGTTTCGCGCACCGCAGCGAGATATCGTATCTTCTGGCGGCGATGTCGCTTGCTGGCGTCGCGTTCACGGCATGGCTCACGTATCTCGAGCTCTACGTCATCAACGCGATCTGCAGATATTGCGTGATGTCGGCGATTATAGTGACACTGATATTCCTCGTCAGTATCGCCGACGTCATGATGCAGCCGCGCGTGCCCGCGCCGGAATAGCAGCTACACGCGTCGTATCGATCGCTGTCTTGCCGCCGCGTCGTCCAGACGGACGCGCGGCTTGACCTCCACATCCTCTTCACCATCTTCGCGCGCGCGCCGGCGGAACGGAACTAGGTCGCGGCCGAGTGTCACGAGTGCGCGCGTCGCGACTGCGCTCGCCAGGGGCTCCGGGATTGCCATGACCCGGATGTACGTGTCGATGGCACGGTCGAACGACAGATCCTCAGCCAACGTGTCAACGAACATGAGCGCGTTGTCCACGTGTGCGCGGATTATCGTTTCGTCGGCGCGTGCCTGAGCGAGGCGCAGGCGTCGCTCGGCGTTTGGGTGTAGCCGGCGACCAAAGATTGATTCGGGAAACAGCGAACGAAAGATCATGACTCCAGGGATTCGTATTGCACCTTAAGGCCCTCGACGACCGCGGGGTCGGCCAGCGTTGTGGTATCGCCCAACGCCCGTCCTTCGGCTATGTCACGCAATAAACGGCGCATGATCTTGCCCGACCGCGTTTTCGGCAGGTCGGCGGCGAAAATTATGTCATCTGGCCTCGCGATCGCGCCGATCTTGTCGGCGACAAATTGCTTGAGCTCGGTTGCCAGTTCTGGCGAGGTCTGATGGGAAGCGCGAACCGTAACGAAGGCCGCGAGTGCCTGCCCCTTCAGCTCGTGGGCTTTGCCCACGACCGCTGCCTCCGCGACCGCCGGATGCTCGACCAGCGCAGACTCCACCTCCATCGTGCCGATCCGGTGCCCGGCGACGTTCAGCACGTCGTCCACGCGGCCAAGGATCCAGAAATAGCCGTCAGCGTCGCGCTTGGCACCATCACCCGGGAAATACAAGTCGAGGCGGCCCGGCCACTTGGAGAAATACGTCTGACAGTAGCGCTCATCGTCGCCCCAGATTGTGCGGAGCATCGACGGAATCGGCCGCGTGAGCGCGAGAAAGCCTCCGCCAGTCGGTATCGAACGAGCGTTCGAATCCAGAAGATCGACGCTGCAGCCAGGGAGAGGTCGAGTGGCACTTCCGGGGGTCGTTTCAGTTAATCCTGGAAGCGGTGAGATGACTATCGAGCCGGTCTCGGTCTGCCACCACGTATCAACTACTGGGCATGTGTTGTGGCCGATATGCTCGGCATACCACATCCACGCTTCCGGGTTGATCGGCTCGCCGACGGAGCCAAGGAGGCGGAGCGAGGACAGGTTGTGGCGGGCCGGATATTGGTCGCCCCACTTCATGAACGCGCGGATGGCGGTAGGTGCCGTGTAGAGGATCGTGATGCGGTGCTTCGCAATCAATGCCCAGAAACGGTCCTTGTCAGGCCAGTCGGGAGCGCCTTCGTACATGACGCAGGTGGCGCCGTTCGCGAGCGGGCCGTACACGACGTACGAATGTCCTGTCACCCAGCCGACGTCGGCCGTGCACCAGAATATGTCGTCGTCGCGCAGGTCGAAGACATTGCGCGTGGTACTCGTCACCGCCGTCATGTAACCGCCGGTGGTGTGGACGACGCCTTTGGGCTTACCAGTTGTGCCGGATGTGTAGAGGATGTACAGAACGTCTTCCGCGTCCATCGCAACCGGATCACCGCCTTCCGGTGCTTTCTGCATCAGCTCGTGCCACCAGAGATCGCGCCGCGGCTGCATGGCGCATTCTATTTGATCGTGGGGCTTACTGTGGTTGCGCTGCACCACTATCACGTGCTCGATCGACGGAGTTTCCGCGAGCGCCTTGTCCGCGTTTGCCTTGAGCGCGACTACTCCGCCGCGGCGATATCCGCCGTCCGCGGTGATCAGCAGCTTCGCCTGCGCGTCGATTATCCGGTCGCGGAGCGAGTCTGGAGAGAATCCGCCGAACACCACCGAATGAATCGCGCCGACACGTGCGCACGCCAACATCGTAATAGCCGTTTCGGGGATGAGAGGCATGTAGACCGCGACGCGATCGCCCTTGGTAACGCCGAGTGACGTGAGCACGTTGGCGAATCGCGTTACCTCTGTGTACAGCTCGCTGTATGTGATGGTGCGCTGATCGCCAGGTTCGCCTTCCCAGATGATGGCCGCTTTGTCGCGTTTCGCCCCCTTTGCGTGCCGGTCCACGCAGTTAGCGGCGGCGTTGAGCTTTCCGCCGATGAACCACTGAGCGTGCGGTGGATTCCAATCGAGCACCTGAGTCCAGGGTTGGATCCAGTCGAGCCGTTCTGCTTCGCGCGCCCAATATGCCTCCGGGTCGCGAGCGGCTTTGTCATAGATCGCCGGGTCATTTACCACGGCGTGGGCCGCGAAGTCGGACGGTGGGGGGAACTTCCGCTCTTCTGTAAGGAGCGCGTCGATCTCGTTCATAAAGATCAAAATACAGCGTTGGCGGCCGGGCGCGACCGTTTGCGGCGCATGGGAGACGACAGAGTGGCGAGTCGGGGATAGATTGGCCGGATGGACGCAGATCGCCAGACCATCCGGTTCGAACGGCTACATGACGCAGTCGAACTTCCCACCCGCGCCACGGCGAACAGCGCCGGGTACGACCTCAAGGCTTTTCTGCTTGGCGAACCGAGCGTGAAGCTCAGCCTCGCTGGCCGGCAGTATGAGGGCACTCCAAAACGGGCGGACGACGGCGCCGAGCTGGAGCTGCTGTCGGGCGAGCGCGCCATTGTCCCGCTCGGGTTTCGCGCCACGCTTCCGGTTGGTTACGAGGCGCAGATCCGGCCACGCAGCGGAACCAGCTTCAAGACCTCGCTCGTGATCGCGAATGCGCCGGGAACCATCGATCCCGACTACAAC
>Ga0208849_1002367_pt1 | contig 10457 bp, 5 predicted proteins | sample NGESurdeep072012_10_FD_184470 | JGI IMG/M metagenome (GOLD analysis project Ga0208849, IMG submission 184470) | Arctic peat soil microbial communities from Barrow, Alaska - NGEE Surface sample 53-3 deep-072012 (SPAdes) | ecosystem: Environmental > Terrestrial > Soil > Wetlands > Peat ...
GACGCGCGCGCGTAAATCAAGCGCCGTCTCGATCAGGCCGAGAGCGCAGAGCGCCAGCACGGGCCAGCCGAATACAAGGACCGCGGCATAGACGCCGCCGAGCACGAAGACGCGCGCGTCCATGCCCTGCGTGAGCGCATGCAGCACTGCAAAACCGAGAACGCCGTAGGCCATCAGCAGGCTCGCCGACAGCACGCCGGCGACGATGCCAATGAGCCCGCCGAAGAAACTCAAGATCACCGCGAGCGCAAGCGCGCTGATAAGCAGCTTGGGGAAGGTGATCGCCGGCAACAGCGGCCATGGCCGCTTGAGCAGGCCGGAAAATTTCACGATGCGCGCGGCGAGCCACAGGTTCTGCACGGCGCACGCAGTGGAGTACACGTCGGTCTCGGGGATCGTGCCGCGCCCCAGGATCTCGACGTCGGGCTCGCCGTGGTCGCAGCACACGCACACGCCGAGCGGCGCCTCGACGACGCCCTCGATCTTCTGGTCGAGGAACTGGCGCGTGCGCTCGTCGAAGCGGTCGGCCTGGCGCAGACGCTCGCGCTGGGCAAGGCGGCGCACCGCGACCCGTGTGCTGAGCTCGCGCACGACGATCAGCCGCCACGGCTGCATCAGCCCGACCGACGGCGCGCGGTGCGCCGCCTCGAGGACGCGCCGCAGCACATCGTCGGGAACCGCGTCGGGGCGGAAGCGGCGAACGTCGCGACGCTCGGCGATCACGCGGTGGACGACGTCGCGCTCTGACTGCGCGTAGCGCCAGCCACGCGGGTCGGCGGCGCGCTCGGCGGCGCGCGAGCTGTCGAAGCCCTCCGGCGTCGCGGGACGGGTGAAGCGCTGCGCGTCGCTCATCGCTGGCAACACTAGAGGCAGCGGCGTGGCCGCGCGACGCGAGCCGGCCCGCCGCGTCGCCCGCCAGCAGGTAGCATCGGCGAGGTCAGCGTGGCGGTGCGAGGAACCCGGTGCGAGACCGGGGCGGTCGCGCCACTGTGACCGGGATACACATCCCGGGAGCCAGAGACTCGACCGCCGCGATCCCTTCCGAGAGCGGGACGCACGATCCCGAGGAGGCGCCTCATGGAAACGACGTCGCACCAGAGCCTCCCCCGGCGGACGTGACACGCGGCGCCGTCACCGCAGCTGCGCTGCTCGCGGGCTACGCCGCCGACCTGGTCGTGGGCGATCCGCGGCGCTGGCACCCGGTGGCGGGCTTCGGGCGCGCGGCGCTCGCGCTCGAGCGCGCCATGTACGCGCCGACTCGCCTGCGCGGCGCGCTCGTGGTGGCGATCCTCGTCGCATTGCCGGCGGCCGGCGCCGAGCTGCTTTCGCGGGCGTCCGCGCGCGGACGGCTCGGGCTCGGGCGCAGCGCTGCGCTCGCGCTGCTCACGTGGGTGGCGCTCGGCGGACGCTCGCTCAGACGTGAGGCGCTGAACGTCTCCGACCTGGTGGCGCGCGGCGAGCTCGACCGGGCGCGCGGCGCGCTGCGCGCGCTGTGCGGACGCGACGCCGCCGCGCTAGACGGGGCTGCGCTGTGCCGCGCGGCGGTCGAGTCCGTCGCGGAGAACAGCAGCGACGCGATCGTCGGTGCGCTGCTGTGGGGCGCGCTCGCCGGTCCCGCGGGCGTGGCCGCGTACCGCGCGTCCAACACGCTCGACGCGATGCTCGGCCATCGCTCCGAGCGCTACGCCGCGTTCGGCTGGGCTGCCGCGAGGCTCGACGACGCCATGAGCTGGCCCGCCGCGAGGCTGACCGCGGCGCTCGCCTGCCTCACCGCCCCGCTCGTCGGCGGCTCGCCGCGCGCAGCCATCGCGGTCGCCCGCCGCGACGGACGCGCCCACCCCAGCCCCAACGCAGGACCGGTCGAGGCCGCATTCGCAGGAGCGCTCGGCCTCAGCCTCGGCGGCCCGCTCGCGTACGACGGCCACGTCGAGGCGCGTCCGTGGCTCGGACACGGACGCGCGCCGGGCGTAGGCGACGTTCACCGCGCGGCGCGCCTGTCGCAGATCGTGGGCGCCGCCGCCGTCGCCGTGTGCGCGCTTGCCGCCGCTGGCCTGCCGCGCGCCGCGCAAAGCGACACGTTGGAGCCGGCGCGATGAGGGGCGCGCTGCTCGTGTGCGGGACCCAGTCGGACGCCGGCAAGTCCGTCGTCGCCGCGGGCATCTGCCGCTGGCTGCGCCGCGCGGGCGTCAGCGTGGCGCCGTTCAAGGCGCAGAACATGGCGCTCAACTCCGTCGTGACGCGCGACGGCTGCGAGATCGGGCGCTCGCAGGCGGCGCAGGCGGCGGCGGCGGGCGTCGCGCCGGAGGCTGCGATGAACCCGATCCTGCTGAAGCCCTCAGGCGAGCGCCACAGCCAGGTGATGGCGATGGGCAAGCCGTACGCGGACGCCAGCGCGCGCTCCTACCAGCAGCTCAAGGACGAGCTGCGCCCGGTGGTCGCAGACGCGCTCGCGGACCTGCGCTCGCGCTTCGACGTCGTCATCTGCGAGGGCGCCGGCAGCCCCGCTGAGATCAACCTGCGCCACGCCGATCTCGTCAACATGGGCCTCGCGCGCGCCGCCGAGCTGCCGGTGCTGCTCGTCGCGGACATCGACCGCGGCGGCATGTTCGCGTCGCTGTTCGGCACGCTCGCGCTGCTCGATCCGGGCGACCAGGCCCACGTGGCGGGTTTCGTGGTTAATAAGTTTCGCGGCGACGAGTCGATACTCGCTCCCGGTCTCGTGCAGTTGCAGGAGCTGACCGGTCGCGCGACGTTTGGCGTGCTGCCGCACGTCGAGGATCTGTGGATGGACGTGGAGGACTCGCTCGCGCTCGACGCACCGCGCCCCGAGACGCCTGCGCCGGCCGGCGCCGACACGCTCGACATCGCGATCATCCGTCTGCGCTGGATGAGCAACTTCACCGACGTGGACGCGCTCGCGGCCGAGCCCGGCGTGCGCGTGCGCTTCACGCGCTCGGTCGCAGACGTGCAGCGCGCGGACCTCGTCGTGGTGCCCGGCACCAAGGCCACCGTCGAGGACCTCGCGCGCCTGCGCAGCTCAGGGCTGGACCGCGCACTGGCCGAACGCGCCGCGGCGGGCGCGCCGATCCTCGGCATCTGCGGCGGCTACCAGCTGCTCGGCGAGCGCATCGTCGACGAGGTCGAGTCGAGCGCCGGCGCAGTCGACGGGCTCGGCCTGCTGCCGGTCACGACGACGTTCGCACCCGACAAGCTGCTGCGCCGGCGTGCCGGACGCTGCGCATGGCTGGACACGAACGTGGGTGGCTACGAGATCCGCCATGGGCGCGTGGCCGCGACGCCGGGTGGCGATGTTCATGACGCTGCTGGACACCACAGTCATCGACGTCGAGGTCCCGGCGACGGCCAGGATGACGGCCTGTTCGTCGCCGACGACGGCGAGCCCGACGGCTGCCGCGCGGGCTCGGTGATCGGCACGTCGTGGCACGGCGTGCTCGAGCACGACGCGTTCCGCCGCGCGCTCCTCGCGCACGTCGCTCACGCGCGTGGGCGGCGGTTCGTGCCGGGGACCGGCTCGTTCGCCGCCGCGCGCGAGGGCCGCCTGGACGTGCTCGGCGACCTCGTCGAGGCGCACCTCGACACCGCGCGGCTGACCGCGCTGATCGAAGGCGGCCTGCCGCGCGATCTGCCGACCATCGCGACGGAGGTGCGACCGTGCGTCCCGTCATGACGTCCACGAGCGCGACGGAGGTGCGCCCTTGCTGCGCTTCGTGACGACCGCCGACACCGAGATCCTCGCGGCGGCGACGGCCGTCGAACGCCTCCCGGCCGGCTTCCCCGAGGTGCGCTGCGCGAACCCCGCCGGAGCGCCAGCGGAGGCTCTAATAGATGGTCTCCTCGACGGCGCGCGCGTCGTCCTGTGCCGGATCCTCGGCGGACGCCGCGGCTGGCCGGACGGGTTCGACCTGTTGCGCGAGCGCTGCCGCGAGCAGGGGATCGCGCTGCTCGCGCTCGGGGGCGAGGCCGAGCCCGACGCCGAGATGACCGGGCTGTCGCTCGCGCCCGCGGGCGCCGTCGCGCAGGCAGGCGAGTACCTGCGCCACGGCGATGTCGAGAACGTCGAGCAGCTGCTGCGGTTCCTCGCCGACACCTTTCTGGTGGAGGGGTATGGGTTCGAGCCTCCTCACTCAGTTGCCGATCTTGGGGTGTACGTGTCAGGGCTCGGTGACGTTCCTTTCGAGCGGGCGCTCGAAATGAACGCCTCCAACCCTTCCCGGCCCACTGTTGGACTCTGCTTCTATCGCTCGCACCGCTTGACGGGGAACACGGCGTTCGTCGATACCTTGTGCGCCAGCATTGAAGAGGCCGGTGCCAATGCGCTTGCGGTTTGGAGCTACACCTTGCGCCGCGACCGTGACGGGCAGGTGCCTGCGCTTGCGCTGCTGGATGGGCATGTCGATGCGCTGATCGTGACGATGCTGGCCACCGGGGGATCCGGGGCAGCGGACGCCGCCGCGAGCGACGGCGAGGGGGTTGGGGAGCAGTGGCAGGAATGGGACGCCTCCGCGCTCGCAGCGCTCGACGTGCCCGTCATCCAGGCCGTCTGCGCCACCGCCTCGCGCGCCGCGTGGCTCGAGTCCGACTCGGGGCTCGCGCCGCTGGACGCGGCCACGCAGGTCGCCATCCCCGAGTTCGACGGGCGCATCCTCGGCGGCGTGATCTCGTTCAAGGAGCGCGACGCCGATGGCTCGCCCGTCGGCGTCGCCGTGCCGCGCTACGTCCCCGACGCCGAGCGCTGCGCGCGCGTCGCGCGCCTGGCCGTCCGCAGCGCGCGCCTGCGCTACGTCCCCGCCGAGCAGCGGCGAGTGGCGATGCTCCTGACGAGCTTCCCCACGCGGCACGCCAAGGTCGGCATGGCCGTCGGCTTGGACACGCCCGCCAGCGCGCTCGCGCTGCTCTCGGCGCTGCGCGCCGACGGCATGCACGTCGAGCAGCCGTATGACCATGGCGATCAGCTGATGCACGCGCTGATCGCCAGCGGCGGACACGACCCCGAGTTCCTCACCGACGAGCAGCTCGCCGACTCGCCGCTGCGCCTGCCCGTCGCCGACTACCTCGACTGGTATCGCACGCTGCCTCAGGAGCTGCGCTCGGGCATCGAGGAGCGCTGGGGACCGCCACCGGGAGACCGCTATCTCGACGGGGACGACTTCGTGATCGCGGGACTCGAGCTCGGCAACGTGCTCGTCGCGATCCAGCCTCCCCGTGGATACGGCGAGGATCCCGTGGGCATCTACCACGACCCCGAGCTGCCGCCCACGCACCACTACCTCGCCTGCTACCGCTGGCTCGACGCCGTCTGGGGGGCCGACGCGATCGTGCACCTCGGCAAGCACGGCACGCTCGAGTGGCTGCCCGGCAAGATGCTCGCGCTGTCCGCCGCGTGCGCACCCGACGCCGCGCTCGGCGACATGCCGCTCGTGTACCCGTTCGTCGTCAACGACCCCGGCGAGGGCGTACAGGCCAAGCGCCGCGCGCACGCCGTCATCGTCGACCACCTCGTGCCGCCGATGATGCGCGCCGACACCTACGACGAGCTCGCAGAGCTCGAGGCGCTGCTCGACGAGTACGCGCGCCTGGAGCTGCTCGACCCGCCCAAGCTGCCCGCGCTCGCCGCGCGCATCTGGTCCGCCATCGAGCGCGCCAACCTGCAGGCCGACCTGGGATTGACCGATGAGGATCCGGATCCCACCCGCCCCGGCTTGTCGGCATCCGGCCGACCGCGCCACCCTCTTAGTGAGCGCCCCGATGACCTTGGTGAGCTCGTGCAGCACATCGACGGCTACCTGTGCGAGGTCAAGGACATCCAGATCAAGGACGGCCTGCACGTGCTCGGCCAGGCGCCCGTCGGCGAGCAGCTGCGCGGGCTCACAGCCGCGATGCTGCGCCTCGGCTCCGGCGACGTGCCCGGGCTGCGGCGCGCCGTGGGGGCCGCGTTCGGACTCGATGAGCCCGCGCTCGTCGCCGCGCCTGGGATGCCCGTGGCCGCAGCTGTGGCGGACACGGGGGGTGCAGCGGATGCGAGTGCGATCGCGGCCCCGGGCGAGCTGATCGAGCGCTTCCGCGGGCCGGCTGCCAGCGCCGGCGATCTCGTCGATCGCCTCGAGGCCGCACAGATGGCGCTGCTCGACGCGCTCGCCACGAGCGACTGGGATGGGGACGCAGTCGAGCGTGTCTGCGTTGACGTGCTCGGGCGCGCCGACGCCGGCGTGCAGCGCGCGCTGCGCTTCGCCGCGCGCGAGGTCGTGCCGCGCATCCGCAGAACCAATGAGGAGCTCGAGCACGTGCTCGCGGCGCTGCACGGGCGCCACGTCCCCGCCGGGCCCTCCGGCAGCCCCACGCGCGGGCGCCTCGACGTGCTGCCCACCGGACGCAACTTCTACTCGGTGGACCCGCGCTCGCTGCCGTCGGAGCTGTCCTGGGAAGTCGGCCAGCGCCTCGCCGACGCGCTGCTCGAGCGCCACCGCCGCGACACCGGCGAGCTGCCGCGCATGGTCGGACTGGTCGCGTGGGGCACCTCTGCGATGCGCACGCAGGGCGATGACATCGCCGAGATCCTCGCGCTGCTCGGCGTGCGCCCCAAGTGGCATCCCGAGTCGCGGCGCGTGACCGGCATCGAGGTCATCCCGCTGCAGGAGCTCGGCCGCCCGCGCATCGACGTCACCGTGCGCATCTCAGGCTTCTTCCGCGATGCGTTCCCGCACCTGATCGCGCTGCTCGACGACGCCGTCGCCGCCGTCGCCGTGCTCGAGGAGCCCGACGCGGACAACTTCGTCGCGGCGCACGCGCGCGCCGACGCCGAGCGCCTCGCCTCCGAGCTGGGCGCCGACGGCGCCTGGCGGCGCGCGACCACGCGCGTGTTCGGATCGAAGCCCGGCACCTACGGCGCCGGGCTGCTGCAGCTGCTCGACAGCCAGGACGATGCGAGCGGCGGCGGGGCCGGCGGGATCGAATCGGGAACCGGCTGGCGCGGCGACGCCGACCTCGCCGCCGTGTACGAGGCGTGGGGCGGCTACGCATACGGTCGCGGCCTCGACGGCGCGCCGGCGCGCGAGTCGATGCGCGACTGCTTCGCGAGGATCGACGCCGCCGTCAAGAACCTCGACTCGCAGGAGCACGACATCCTCGACTCCGACGACTACTTCCAGTACCACGGCGGCATGGTCGCCACCGTGCGCGCGCTCTCAGGCCGCGAGCCCGCCGCCTACCTCGGCGACAGCTCCGACCCCTCGCGTGTCGTCTCACGCACGCTCGCCGAGGAGACCCGCCGGGTGTTCCGCGCGCGCGTCGCCAACCCGCGCTGGATCGCGTCGATGATCCGCCACGGCTACAAGGGCGCCGCCGAGCTGTCCGCCACCGTCGACTACCTGTTCGGCTACGACGCCACCGCCGGCGTCGCCGAAGACTGGATGTACGAGCAGGTCGCGCAGCGCTACCTGCTCGACGCCGACGTCGCCGCCTTCATGTCGCGCTCGAACCCCTGGGCCGCGCGCGCGATCGCCGAGCGGCTGCTCGAGGCCGCCGACCGCGGGCTGTGGTCCGCGCCGGAGGACGACACGCTCACGCAGATCCGCGATCGCTTCCTGGCGCTAGAGGGCGAGCTCGAGGAGGCGGGGGCATGAGCGACTTCCCGCTGAGCGCAATAGTCGGCCAGCGGCCGCTGATCGAGGCGCTGCTCGTCAACGCCGTCTCGCCGGAGGTCGGCGGCGTGCTCGTGCGCGGCGAGCGCGGCACCGCCAAGTCCACCGCGGTGCGCGCGCTCGCGCCGCTGCTGCCGCCGGTCCTCGCAGCCGTCGGCGAGCCATACGCGTTCGGGCCGGGACAGCTCGCCCCCGGCGGCCCGATCGCCTCGGCAGCTGAGGTCGAGGTGCGCGCAGCGCCGCTCGTCGAGCTGCCGCTCGGCGCGACGCTCGACCGGCTCGTCGGCGCGCTCGACCTGCGCCGCGCGCTCGCCGGCGAGCGCGTGTTCGAGCCGGGCATCCTCGCCCGCGCCCACCAGGGGATCCTGTACGTCGACGAGGTCAACCTGCTCGCGGACCACCTTGTCGATGCGCTGCTCGACGCCGCCGCGTCAGGCGTCGCGCGCGTCGAGCGCGAGGCCGTATCGGTCGAGCACGACGCGCGCTTCATCCTCGTCGGCACCATGAACGTCGAGGAGGGCGAGCTGCGCCCGCAGCTGCTCGACCGCTTCGGCCTCGGCGTCGAGGTCCGCGCGCCGCGCGACCCCGGCGAGCGCGCCGAGATCGTCCGCCGCCGCCTCTCCTTCGAGCGTGACTCCGCTACGTTCACGGAACGCTATGCCCCGGACGAGCGCGAGCTTGCCGCGCGCATCGCCGCCGCGCGCGAGCGCCTCGACCGCGTCCGCCTGCCCGAGCGCGAGCTGCTGCGAATCGCCGGCGCGTGCGCCGCGCTCGGCGTCGACGGAGTGCGCGGCGACCTCGTCACCGCGCGTGCCGCACGGGCGCTCGCCGCACTCGACGGCATCGAGGAGGTAGCCGAGACGCACGTGCGACGGGCCGCCGCGCTGGCGCTCCCCCATCGGCGCCGGCGCGACCCGCTCGACGGTCGCCAACCCGACGCGGCAGACGTGGAGCGCGCACTGGATGACCCGCCTGAGGACGACGGACCCGACGACGAGCCGCCAAACGGCACCGGCCCCGCCGCGACGAATGGCCGTGCACATACCGACGCCGTGCCGAGCGATAGCCATGGTGATACGGAGCGCTCGGGAAGAAAGACTGCAAAAGCGTCGGCCGATAGCCATGGTGATACAGACGACGCGACCGGTAACACCACCCGCGCGTCCAGCGATAGCCATGGTGATACAGACGAGACCAACGAAGACGCACAGGACGCGCAGGCCCCGCGCCTGCGGCGCGACCCACCCGCGCCGGCGCGCCTGCCGGCTGCGGCACTCGAGCTCGGCGGCCACGGCAGGGGCCCGCTTGGCCGCCGGGCCCGAACGAGCGGCCCGCAGGCGGGAGCGATCGACTCGCGCGTCGCGCACCCGGGGGACGCGGACGTGGCGATCGTGGCGACGCTGCACGCGCGGCTGCTGGGCGCGCCGGCGGAGCACGTGCGCGCGCCGATCCGCGCGGGGAGCGAGGGGGCGCTGCTGTGCCTGGTGGTGGACGCGAGCGGCTCGATGGGCGCGCGCCGGCGCCTGGCACGGGTGAAGGGCGCGCTGCTGGAGCTGCTGCGCGACTCCTACGCCCGGCGCGATCGCGTCGGTGTGATCGCGTTCCGCGACCGTTCGGCGGAGATCCTGATCGCGCCGGGCGCGCCGCTCGAGCGCGCGGCTGAGGCGATCCGCACGCTGCCGGCGGGCGGGCGCACGCCGCTGGCGGCCGGCCTCGACGCGGCGGAGCGCCTGGTCGCGAACGAGGCGCTGCGCGAGCCGGGTCGGCGAGCGATCGCGGTGGTGCTGACCGACGGACGCGTGCACGACCCGGCGCGCGAGATCCCGCGCGCGGCGGCGCGCCTCGGTCGCACGGCGAGCGCGGTGCACGTGATCGACATCGAGGACGGGCCCGTGAGGCTCGGCCTGGCGGGGGCGGTCGCGACGGCCGCGGGCGCGCGACTGCATCGACTCGTCGGCGCGCGCGAGGAACGACCGAGGAGGAGGGCCGCGTGAGACCCGGCGAGCCCCCAGAGGCGCCCGCTGGCGAGGCGTCCGCCCAGACGGACGATCCGCTGGCGCGCCACAGCGCGGCGGACGTCGACGTGCCGCACCGCCCGGACGACCGCGGCAGCGCGGAGCCGAAGCGGCGCAAACCGCGCGACAAGCCTTTGCTGATCGTTGTGACGGGCCATGGCAAGGGCAAGAGCACGTCGGCGTTCGGGATGCTGCTGCGCGCGTGGGCGCGGGGCTATCGCTGCGGCGTGTTCCAGTTCGTGAAGTCGGGCAAGTGGAAGGTCGGCGAGGCGAAGGCGGCGGCGGCGCTGGGCGGGATCGACTGGGAGAAGATGGGCGACGGCTGGTCGTGGCTGTCGCGCGACATGGAGGAGTCGGAGGCGCTCGCGCGTGAGGGCTGGGAGGAGGTCAAGCGCGCGATCGCGCAGGAGCGCTACGAGTTCTTGCTGCTCGACGAGATCACCTACCCGATCAAGTGGGGCTGGATCGACGTCGAGGAGCTCGTACGAACGATCCGCGAGCGTCCTGGCTTCCAGCACGTGGTGATCACCGGCCGCGACGCACCGCCGGAGCTGATCGAGGCGGCGGATCTGGTGTCGGAGGTCGTGAAGGTCAAGCACCCGATGGACGCGGGCATCCGCGCGCAGCAGGGGATCGAGTGGTGAGCGCCGGCGCGGTGGACGTGCTGGTGATCCTCGACGGCGCGAGCGAGCCGCTGGGCGAGGCGCCGACGAGCCTTGAGCGGGCGCGTACGCCGGTGCTCGACAGGCTCGCGGCGCAGGGCGCGGTCACGGCCCTGCGCACG
>Ga0208849_1002369_pt1 | contig 10450 bp, 9 predicted proteins | sample NGESurdeep072012_10_FD_184470 | JGI IMG/M metagenome (GOLD analysis project Ga0208849, IMG submission 184470) | Arctic peat soil microbial communities from Barrow, Alaska - NGEE Surface sample 53-3 deep-072012 (SPAdes) | ecosystem: Environmental > Terrestrial > Soil > Wetlands > Peat ...
TCAACACGCCGATGACGATGATCGCGTATTCCTTCAGGAACTCGCGGACGCCGTGCCAGGGCTTGGGTTTGTGGATTTCCATGCCGCCCCCAGCGGTTCGCTGGCGGTGACGGTAAACGGACTCCCGAAGGTCGGCAATGGATCGACCCCCGTCCTTGACCCATCGCCGGAGTGCGGACATGCGGCGCCGGCCAGATCTGACGCCAACAGGGCGCCAACCGTCAGATTCTATCCGCTGGCACACGATATGGCCCGTTCAGGTAGCACACGAACTGTCCGGCGAAGGTTGGTCTCCGAGGGGGAGGCCCCGCCCGCGCCCCCCCCAAGGCTCGCCCGTTCGCCCGGGACACTGCGTTACTATCCCGAGCCGCCCCAAGTCTCGGCGTCGTGGACGAAACTGCACTCGAGCGCCTTGACGCCGATCCGCTATCAAACTAGTCTCCTGACTAGTCAGTTGAAATGCTACGGGCGCCAAAGATGAAACGCTGGTCAGTCCAGGACGCCAAGGCCCGGTTCAGCGAATTCCTCGAAACCTGCTTGAGCGAGGGGCCGCAGGTGGTGACCAGGCGCGGCGCCGAGGCGGCGGTGCTCATGGCCTTCGCGGACTGGGACCGATTGCGCCATTCGGCGCGCCCCAGCCTGAAGGCGCTGCTCCTGGCGCCGACAGCGCGTGGCGACATCGCCGTGCCGGCGCGCGGCCGACGCCGCCGGCGCCAACCCGACGAAGCCGCTTGAGGGCGATGTATCTGCTCGACACCAACGTCGTCTCCGAACTTCGCCGGGCGAAACCGCACGGCGCGGTTCTGGCCTGGCTGGAGAGCGTCGAGGACGCGCATCTGCACCTCGCCGCGGTGTCCATCGGCGAGATCCAGGCCGGGATCGAAATCACCCGCCAACACGACCCCGCCAAGGCCAGCGAGATCGAGGCGTGGCTGGAACAGGCCGCGGAAACCTACAACGTCCTGGCGATGGACGCGCGCGCCTTCCGGTGTTGGACCCGCCTGATGCATCGTCGCTCCGACCATCTCATCGAGGACGCGATGATCGCCGCCGTGGCCGTGGTCAACAACCTGACCGTGGTGACCCGTAACCTGAAGGACTTCGAACCCTTCGCGGTGCGAACGCTCAACCCCTTCGTCTATCGGCCCTGACCACCAGGGCACCGACTGCACCGTCAACACCCGGGGGGGCCAGACCGCCGCTTGCCGCCCGAGGCGCTCGGGGCGTAGCATCGGCTTTCGCCCCGGCGAGGCCGCTTTGGAGCCTCTATCGGGCGGGGAGGATTGACCGCATGGCCACCGTCGCCGCCACCGCGCAGAAGCCGGGCTACCTGGGTCTGCTCAACGCCATTTCCCTCGCCGAGAGCGCCGCCGGCATCCATCTGGAGGCCTGGGCCGACGTCACGCCCAGCGAGGATCTGGCCCGCGTCCTGCGGCTGGTCGCCGCCCGCGAGCGCAGTCACGGCGAGGTGTTTTGCCGGCGCATCGCCGAACTGGGCTACGGCCTTCGCCACAAGCCCGATCCCCGCGCCGCCGCGCGGCTGGCCAAGCTCGCCGACCCGGGCGTCGGCGATCTGGAGAAGATCGGCGATCCCCGCGCGGAGGACGCCGATCCCTTCGGCGAGATCCTCCGGCGGATGGCCGAGGGCGAGTTCGATCCTATGACCACCAATCTGATGAACTGGTACATCGCCGAGGAGAAAGACAGCGCCAGACGGCTGCGGAAAGCCTTCGCCTGCGTCCGCGAGGGCGCCAGCCGGAAGGGCGCGAAGAGTTCGCCGCGGTCGGAGACGGAGGGCGCGAGCGCCGACGCCGAGGCGATCATGGCCTGCATGACGGCGGGCTTCGCCAGGCTGGAGAAGTCGCTGGAAAAGCTGGCGCGCGCCTCGAAGTGAGTGGCGCGGGCGGAGGATTGCCGGTGTCGAAGTGCGTCGGCATGGGTGACTTGCCTGCTCGGGGTCAGCCGGGCAGGTCGGCGCGCCCCCTCATCCGAGCCGCTCTCGCGGCCCACCTTCTCCCGCGAGGGGAGAAGGGACGCGGGAGGGATCGGAGGTGTCTCCTAGTCGCGCTGGCATGCGGCCTCATCCTGGCGGCGAACGCCTCGCCGGCGGCCGAGACGCCGGCGGACAGGCAGGTACTTTATCGCGGCGCGATCCTTATCGATGGCAAGGGGGGTGCGGAGCGGCCCGGCATGGCGATCCTGACCCGCGGCGAGCGAATCGAGACGATCGCCCGGGCGGCCGATCTGCCGGCTCCGGCGGGCGCGAAAATCGTCGATGTCGCCGGGCTCTATGTGCTTCCCGGCCTGATCAATTCGCATGAACATCTGGCCACGCCGCCGGATCGGCCGGCGGCCGAGGCCAATCTGCGCAAGGACCTCTACGGCGGGGTGACGGCGGTGCGCGACATGGCCGACGATCTGCGCCAGGTGGCCGATCTCGCCCGCGCCGCCCGGGTCGGCGAGATCGCCGCGCCCGACATCTACTACGCCGCCCTGATGGCTGGCCCCGAGTTCTTCGAAGATCCCCGCACCCATGAGACCACGCGCGGCGCGGTGGCCGGCGCCGTACCCTGGATGCAGGCGGTTACATCGGCCACCGACCTTCGCATCGCCGTCGCCGAAGCGCGCGGAACCGGGGCGACGGGCGTCAAGATATACGCCGACCTGCCGGGGTCCCTGGTCGCCGCCATCACCGCCGAGGCTCATCGCCAGGGCGTCCTGGTCTGGGCCCACGCGGCGGTTTTCCCGGCATCGCCGGCCGAAGTGATCGGCGCGGGCGTCGATACCGTCTCCCATACCTGCCTGCTCGCCTATCAGGCCAGCGACGCCATGCCCCGCGCCTACCATCATCGCCCAGCGGTTGATGAGGCGCGCTTCGCGGCCGGCGACACGCCGGTGATCGAGGCGTTGCTCAAGGAGATGCGCCGGCGGGGCACGATTCTCGATGCGACCCTGTGGGTCTATGCGGAAATGGAACGGGACCACGCCGCCGATCCGGAAGGCCCGGCGCCCTATTGCGGCGCCGGGCTCGCCGAAAGGCTCACCAACGAGGCGTGGCGCGACGGCGTGCTGATCTCGACCGGCACCGACGGCTTCTCCGACGCGCGCGATCCCTGGCCGTCACTCGGGGACGAACTCGCGCTCCTGCAGGACAAGGCCGGGATGAAGCCGGCCGATGTGATCCGCGCCGCCACCGTGGTCGGCGCGATGACCATCGGCCAACAGAAGGAGATGGGAACCCTCGAGCCCGGCAAGCTCGCCAACATGGTGTTCACCGCCCGCGACCCGCTGGCCGATGTGGGGGCGCTGCTGTGGGTGACATTGACCGTCAAGCGCGGTGTCGCCTACTGGCGACGCGACTATCAGGGACAATCGGGCGAACGACGTTGACCACCGACGGAGGCCCAATTCGCGCAATCCAACCCGCCCAACCCCTTCGAAGCGCGGGCTTCCGGCCCGCCCCTTGTCGCCGATGCCCGGGCATCCGGAAAATGCGGGCTGGAAGACCGCGCTACGATCTCGAACCTTGGCCCGATGACCAGAGGTGATCATCAAGCGGGACCCAGCCGGCGCTCGGTTCTCGCCATGGCGGGCGCCGGGGCCGCGGCCGCGCCTTCCGTCCTGGCCGCGACCGCCGGGGAGAGGCCGGGCCGGCGACCCGGTCCTCTGATCATCAACGCTCTGGGCGGCCTGGAGGACCCGAACCTGGCGCTCACACGGCCCCCCGGTCCGGCCGCCGACACCTCGCGCCCGGATGTGGACGACCGCGCCATCGCCGAGGCGGTCGCCTCCGGCCTGACGGCGGTGAACATCACTCTCGGCTATGTCGCCGGGCCGATGGACCCGTTCGAATACACCATCCGGACGATCGGCGTCTGGGACCGGATCCTGCGCGATCGCTCGGCGCGGCTCCTGAAGGTCGATACCGCGGCCGACATCCTCCGCGCCAGGACCGAGGGCCGGATCGGGGTCATCTACGGTTTCCAGAACTCGGTCCAGATCGGCGACCGGCTGGAGCGGATCGACACTTTCGGCGATCTCGGCGTGGGCGTGATCCAGCTCACCTACAACCCCGCCAACCAGATCGGCGATGGCTCCGCGGCGCCGGAGAACCGCGGGTTGACGCCGTTCGGACGTGAGGTCGTGGCGCGGCTGAACGCGAGACGGATCATGGTCGATCTCTCGCACAGCGGCGAGCGGACGTGCCTGGATGCGATCGAGGCGTCAAAATCGCCGATCTCGATCAATCACACGGGCTGCCGCGCCCTCAACGACCTGCCGCGCAACAAGACCGACGCGGAGCTGCGCGGCGTGGCGGAGAAGGGCGGCTTCGTCGGCATCTACTTCATGCCCTTCCTCAGCGCCTCCGGACATGCGCGGGCGGAGGACGTCGTAGCTCACATCGACCACGCGGTGAACGTCTGCGGCGAGGATAACGTCGGCATCGGCACGGATGGGAGCGTGATCGCCATCGACGATCTTTCCGCCTACCAGGCGAGCCTGGCCAGGGAAGTCGCCGACCGCGCCAGCGCCGGCATCGGGGCCAAGGGCGAGCGGTCGGACACCTACCCGTTCGTGGTCGATCTGAGAGGCGTCGATCAGTTCCGCAAGCTCGGGGCGCTGCTCGGCGCGCGCGGCTATTCCATCGGCCGCACGGAAAAGATCCTCGGCCTGAACTTCCTCGCCTTCGCCCGTGAAGTCTGGGGCGCCTGAATGACCGAACTGCGGGGAAACTGGAACTATCCGACCAGCATCCGGTTCGGGGCCGGACGCATCGCCGAGTTGGCGGCCGCCTGCCGGGCAGCGGGGATCGCGCGGCCCCTGCTGGTCACCGACCGGGGACTGGCCGGCGCCCCGATGATCGCCGAGGCGATCCTGGCCGTCCGCGACGCCGGGCTCGACATCGCCGTATTCAGCGACATCGCCGGCGATCCGACGGGGGCGAATGTGAAGGCCGGTGGCCGGGCGCTGATCGCCCACGGGGCGGACGGAGTGATCGCCTTCGGCGGCGGCAGCGCTCTGGACGCCGGCAAGGCGGTCGCCTTCGCCACCCACCAGGATCGGCCCCTGTGGGCGTTCGAGGATGTCGGCGACAATTTCCGGCTCGCCGACCCGGCCAGGATACTGCCGATCATCGCCGTGCCGACCACCGCCGGCACCGGATCGGAGGTCGGCCGCGCCAGCGTGATCAAGGACGAGGACGCCAGGCGCAAGCGGATCATCTTCCATCCGCGCATGCTGCCAGTGATCGTCATCGCCGATCCGGCCCTGACCCTCGGCCTGCCGGCGGCGCTCACCGCGGCGGTCGGCATGGACGCGCTTTCCCACAACCTCGAGGCTTTCTTCGCGCCCGGATACCACCCCCTGGCGCGGGGGATCGCGGTGGAGGGCGCGCGGCTGGTCAGGGACTGGCTGCCGACGGCGGTGCGGAACGGCGCCGACATCGAGGCGCGATCGCACATGCTGGCCGCCGCCGAGGCCGGCGCCACCGCCTTCCAGCGCGGCCTGGGCGCGATGCACGCCCTGGCCCATCCTCTGGGCGCGCTCCACGGCGTCCATCATGGCCTGCTGAACGCGGTCCTGATGCCTTATGTGCTGGAAGCCAACATGCCAGCGATCGAGGGCGAGGCGGCGTGGTTGGCCGGCTCCCTGGCGGTGGGCGGCGATGCCGGTGATCTGATCGCCTGGGTGCTGGCTCTCAGAAACGAGATCGGCATCCCCGACACCCTGGCCGATATCGGCGTCCCGCCGGGCGAGACCGCGCGCGTCGCGCGGATGGCGGTGGAGGATCCTTCCGCCGCCTCCAACCCGATCACCTTCAGCCAGGCCGACTACGCCGCCATCCTGGAAAGAGCCCTGGCCGGCGAACACGCCCAGCCCGTCCGAGGTCGACCCCGTGCCTGAAAGCCTCGAGAATCTCTCGACCGAGGGCCTGATCGAGCGGGTCCGCGCCGGGGCCTTCAAGGCTTTCAAGGTCGCCGCGACCGATATCGACGGCGTGCTGCGCGGCAAATACATGCATCGCGACAAGCTGATCTCGTCTCTCCAGTCCGGTTTCGGCTTCTGCGACGTGGTTCTCGGCTGGGATGTCGATGACCGGCTCTACGACAACGTCGAACACACCGGCTGGCACACCGCCTATCCGGACGTCGAGGTGCGCCTGCTGCCGGGAACCGCGCGGATGATCCCGTTCGAGGACGCGACCCTGCTGCTGCTGGGCGAATTCGCCGGCGCGGCGGAGGCGATCTGCCCGCGCGGCCTGCTGCGCCGGGTGCTGGCGCGAGCCGAGGCCATGGGCTTTTCGGCCAAGGCCGGGTTCGAATTCGAATTCTTCGTCTTCGACGAGACGCCGCAAACCATTCGCGAAAAGGGCTACCGGGGCCTCAGGCCATTCACGCCCGGCGCCTTCGGCTATTCGGTCCTGCGCAATTCAGTGCACGCGGACTTCCATCACGCGCTGCTCGACCTCGGCGAAGCCCTGCGCATGCCGCTCGAGGGATTGCACACCGAGACCGGCCCGGGCGTGCTGGAGGCGGCTTTGCAAGCGAGCGACGCGCTCGAGGCGGCCGACCGCGCCGTCCTGTTCAAGACCTTCGCCAAGGTTCTCGCCCAGCGGCGGGGGCTGATGGCGACGTTCATGGCCAAGTGGTCGGCGGACCTGCCCGGGCAGTCCGGCCACATCCACATCTCACTGGCGGATCGCGACGGCGCCCCGGTGTTCCACGACGACAGCGCGGCGATGGGCATGTCGCCGACCATGCGCTGGTTCGTCGGCGGCCAGCAGCGGCTACTGCCCGAGCTGCTGGCCATGATCTCCCCCACCGTCAACAGCTTCAGCCGCATGATCCCGGGTTTCTGGGCCCCGACCAGCGCCACCTGGGGGGCCGACAACCGCACCACCGCCCTCAGGGTCATCGGCGGCGGACCCAAGAGCCAGCGCGTCGAGCACCGCGTCGCGGCAGCCGACATCAATCCCTACATCGCCCTGGCCGCCGGCCTCGGTTCCGGCCTGTGGGGGATCGAGAACCGGATCGAACCCACCGCGCCGATCACCGGCAACGCCTATGACCAGAGTTCCCCACCGGAGCTGACGTTTCCGGCCAGCCTCGGCGAAGCGGCCGAGCGCCTGGGGGCGTCGGCGGCGGCGACAGACCTGTTCGGCGCGGCGTTCGTCGAACACTTCGCCAATACCCGCGTCTGGGAAGAACGGGAATTCCGCCGCGCCGTCACCAGCTGGGAATTGGAGCGCTATTTCGAGATCATCTGACAGGGCGCTTCGCGTCGCCCCGCTCCCGGGCGGCAAGGGAAGCGGCGGAACGCGCCGAGCGAACGGGTCCCACTCTAGCGCGCTTTCCGATCGGGTTGAGCCGGTCTTCTCCTCCCCTCTCGGGGGAGGGACCGAATATGGCGTTCTTCATCCTCACCCGTTCTTCACGGGGGAGGGGGACCCCGAAGGGGTGGAGGGGGCGGCGGCCACACCGGTCCGAGCCGGAAACACTAGACAAGACAATACAATCACCGACGAATCGCGCTCGGTCCCTCGCCCCCTCCACCACTTCGTGGTCCCCCTCCCCCGCTTCGCAGGGGAGGATTCGGGCCGACGCCGAACCGCCGGAGCAGCACTTGCTCGTCATACGCGATAGTCCCGCCCTACGGTGGAGGGACGCGACTCTGCTTCTAACCGTGTCAGAGTTCTAGCGTCCCGGTTCGGACATCGACGGCGGATCGCTGGCCGGAAAGGTGTCCTCCAGCGCCTCGTCGAGCCGCGTTTCCTGCTCGGCCCGCAGCCGCGCGTTCAGCGCGACGCTGGCGTCCATCCTGGCCAGTTGGTCCGCCGTCGCCTGCGTCTGGTGACGCGCCTTCCACTCCGATTGCGGCATTCCAAGGATCGCTTCCCGCGCGCGGTCGCGCTCAAGAGCGCCGTCGGACGCTTCGGCAACCCAGTCCGCCAGGCAGTTCCGGCAAAACCCCGCCAGGCCCATCAGATCGACGTTCTGAACGTCGGACCGCATCCTCAGATGATCGACGAGGCGGTGAAAAGCCATCGCGGCGAGGTGGTCGTCGATCGGGTCCATGGGCGTTCCGGCGTCGTGGATGGCGGACCACATCGCCGCCGGAACCGGCGCCCCCGAGACGATCTGGCCCCGCGCAGTCTACTCGGCCGACGCGCTGCGTGAAACGGCCGGCTTCGACGCCTCGCGGACCGGGCTCGCGGGACGGACTTGCTCACCAGCTGACGTTCGCAAGGTCGGCGCGATGAGGGCGGCTACGCGCCAGAAGCGGTCGCTAGGGTCCCGCCCCAAACTCTCCGTTCAGCGGGTAACGGGGATGTCCCGATCTCTGTTGAACTTTCGTAATCGGCGTTGCCTGGGTTGAGTGTTATGCGGCCTTGGAGGTCTCCTCAAGGGATGTCTGCTTGGCGTGATGGGCCAGCAGGGCGGCTCGGAGCGCGGGGAGTTGCTTGCAGGCCTTCAGCCGCCTGAAGCCCTTGGCGGCCTCCATCATGCCGGCGGCGGTCCATCGCAGGGCCATGCCGGCGTCGCGCCAGCGTTTGACGTTGCGGCAGACCTGGCGAATGGTTCCGTTCATGTTCTCGATGATGTTGGTGCAGGCCAGCGAGCGGCGCAACTCCAGGGGCAGGCCCAGCCTGGTCACGGTGATGATCTCCTCGATGCCCTCGAGGATGGAGGCGGCGACACCGGGCGCTTCTCGCTCAAGGCGGCGGGCGAGGTTTTCGATCAGCCGTCTGGCCTTGTCGGCGTCGTCCATCTCCCAGGCCTGGCGCAGCGCCCTCCTGACCTGGGCGTGAAGGGGCTTTGGCAGGCGCTCGACGATGTTGCGCGCCTTGTGGACCTGGCAGCGCTGGATCGCCGTCGTGCGGCCGAAGGTGGCGCGGATGGCCTTGGTCAGAGCCTTGGCGCCATCGACGATGAACAGGCGGCAGACAGTGGGATCGAGCCCGCGTCCGACCAGATTGTCCAACAATGCCTGGACGGTGGCGGCGTTCTCGGTCGCCCCCTCGACCACGCCCAGGGGATGTTTGGCGCCCTCGCCGTCGATGCCGACCGCGGCGATGAGGACCAGATCCTCTTCCACATGCAGTCCGTCGATCTGGATGGCCAGGAGATCGAGCTTGGACAGGTCCGAGGCCATCCACTCGGCCATGCGCTCGGCGGAGAGCTCGACGAAGCGCCGAGACACCGCCGACTTGGATCGCCCGTCGCCCTTGGCCGCCGGAACATCGCCCTCGGGCAGGCGAACGGCGCGGCCGAACTTGCGGGTCGTCACGTTGATCAGCATCAGGCTCATCGCCCATCGGCCCAGCCAATCGTCGGCCATGGCCGCCTCCCAGCTCGGCAGCGGAACTTCGACCCCGGCCCGCGCCCGGACGCGTGGCCGAGACACCCCAACCGTCCCCCCATGAAAGCCGAGCTTGCCCCGCGTCCGGCCCCAGCGATGGCCCGCCCGCTCCGGATCGCGGGCGTGGGGCGGCCCGCACAGCCGCGCCGCGTCCTCCTCCAGCATGCCTTGCAACGTCGCGATGCCCGCCGTCAGGCAGAACCGCTCGAAGCTCGCTCCCACCTCTTGAAAGGCCTCTTCGACCAGAGCCGACGCATCGACGCCGGCCGCAACCGTGGTATTCCTCTTCATGGCGTTGCCTTTCTTTCGTGGAATCAGCACCCCGAGCCTACCGGCTCAAGGCGGGCAACGCCGACCCTCCCTTTTCAACATTCAGCGGGACATCCCCGGTGTAGGCGCTGATCGGGGTGTGAAAACTTGGCTGTGAAACACTGCGCCTACATCCGCGGCCGCAGGCTGGCCGAGCGCCGTCAGTGCGACCTTGAAAGCTTCCCCTGCGGGGACCGCGGCGTCGGGAGTTACGCCCTTGCCTTCCCAGTTGGTCTTGGTGACGGGGTTCTCCGCCCGGCCGTATGGAATATCAGCGCCCAAGCCTGGACCGATCGGGACGCCCCGCGTGGGATTGGCCCCGCCCCGGGTGGTTTCGCCGACGATGGTGGCGGCTTTAAAGGCCTTGAGGTCATAGGCGAACTCCTCACCCCCAGAGAAAGTGTTCGCGCTGGTCAGAACATAGATCGGCCATCCGGCAAAGTTCACCGGCGTCTGCTGAGCGTCGAACGTTTGGCGCGTGAAGTCAGTGGTCTTGGGTGTGCGCGAGACGATGTCGTTTATATGCGCGCCCCGAGGAACCAAGAAGCTTACGAGATAGGCCACGGATGCCGGATCGCCCCCGGTGTTGCGTCGATCATCGATAATCAGCGCCTTGGCGTTGGCCAGCGCCCCCATCGCGCGATCAATCACCGGTTTGAACACGTCCAGGGGCGGAAAGCCTACGACAGCGGTGGCCGGGTTCGTCTGGACAGGGATTGGCGTTGGATAAGTGGAATCGCCGCCGGTTGATGTCGCCGTGCTTGGCTCGGAATGCAGGGAG
>Ga0208849_1002370_pt1 | contig 10450 bp, 7 predicted proteins | sample NGESurdeep072012_10_FD_184470 | JGI IMG/M metagenome (GOLD analysis project Ga0208849, IMG submission 184470) | Arctic peat soil microbial communities from Barrow, Alaska - NGEE Surface sample 53-3 deep-072012 (SPAdes) | ecosystem: Environmental > Terrestrial > Soil > Wetlands > Peat ...
CTCGCTCCGCCCGAGCGCGTCGTGCGTCGGGATGGCGACGATCCCTATCTGGTGGTCGCCGCCGACAAGGGAACGGCGACCTTTTCCGACATTGCCAACGATATCGCGGAAAGCCGTGGCTTTTGGCTCGGTGACGCCTTTGCTTCAGGCGGCAGCCATGGCTACGACCACAAAAAAATGGGCATTACGGCCAAGGGCGCATGGGTAGCGGTTATGCGCCATTTTCGCGAACTGGGACGCGACATCCAAAACGACGACTTCACCTGCATCGGCGTAGGCGACATGTCAGGCGACGTGTTCGGCAACGGCATGCTGCTGTCGCAGCATACGAAGCTGATTGCCGCCTTCGATCATCGCCACCTCTTTGTCGATCCCCACCCCCATCCGCTCGAGAGCTGGAACGAACGTGCGCGGTTGTTCGCATTGCCCAGATCGAGTTGGGCGGAATACGACCGAGCGCGGATCAGCGAAGGCGGCGGCGTTTTCGACCGCGCCTCCAAGGAGATCGCGCTTTCGCCGCAAATGAAATCCCTGACCGGGCTTTCTGCGCCAAGAGTATCGCCTGCGGAGTTGATCAAGGCACTCCTGAAGGCGGAAGTCGATCTGCTCTGGTTCGGCGGCATCGGAACGTTTGTCAAAGCGTGCGAGCAATCCAATCTTGAAGTCGGAGACCGCGCCAACGACGCCGTCCGCGTCGACGGGCGGGAAGTGAATGCCAAAGTGATCGGCGAAGGCGCCAATCTCGGCCTCACACAACTCGGACGCGTTGAATATGCCCTGAATGGCGGCCGCCTGAACACCGATGCCATCGACAATTCTGCCGGCGTCGACACGTCCGACCACGAAGTCAACCTCAAGATTTTGTTGAGCGGCCCCTTGCGTCGGGAAGAGCTTTCGTCGAATGCGCGCGACGTGCTTCTCAATGAAATGACAAACGATGTTTCCGCGCATGTCCTTTGCGACAATTACGAGCAGACGCTTGCGCTTTCCGTGGCGCTCGCCCGTTCGACAGCAGATTTCGATTCTCATGGACGATTCATCCGCGACCTCGAACGTCGCGGCAAACTTGACCGAACCGTCGAATTCCTGCCGGGCGACGAGGCGTTGAGGAAACGGGCCGTCGCGGGACGCGGTCTCACGCGGCCAGAGCTCGCCGTGCTGCTTGCCTATTCCAAGATCGACCTCGACGAAGAATTGAAAGGCAGTGACCTGCCGGATCACCCCTTTTTCTTCTCCGAACTGGCGTCCTATTTCCCGACCGCGGCCGCGACGCAATTTCCGGACGAGATCAAGCATCACCGTCTGCGACGGGAAATCATCTCGACAGTGCTCTCGAACAGGATTGTCAATCTTGCCGGCCTCTCCTTTGTGCATCGCACGAAGGAGATATCGAGCGCGCCGGCGCCGCGTGTGGCGCGTGCTTTTGTGCTGGCAGAAGGTGCCTTCGGGCTATCCGCGCTAAAAGCTCGAATCGATGCACTGGACGGCAAGATCGCTGCAGCCGTGCAGACGACAATGTATGTCGATATTGTAGATTTGTTGCGCCGGCTGGGCCTCTGGTTTCTCGTCAATGTCCCGGCAAATGCCAATCTCTGCGATACCATCGCGCGCTACCGTGCAGGAGTGGAAAGCCTGCGCGGCACGTTTTCCACGCTCGTATCGGCATACGAGGCCCGCGATACCGACGCGCGCATACAGGAATTGCGGAAGGCTGGCGCTCCACTCGATGTTGCCGAGGATGTGGCGGTTCTGCCGCTTTTGGGCGGCGCACCGGAAATTGTTCTGCTGGCCCACGCCAGGACGTTGCCGGTCGACCTTGTGGCGGGCGCCTATTTCGCAGTGGGAGCGGAAGTCGGGCTGGATCGGTTGCGAGGCCTCGCCGTTCACATCGCGGGCGGCGAGCATTGGGACCGTCTGGCAATTCGGCGCATTATCGACGACCTCTTTGCGGGTCAACGCGCACTTGCTTCCGATGCGCTCTCTTTTACGAAGGCACACGGTTCGCGCACAGACGGCGCCGAAGCGGTGAAGCTATGGGCGGCCGCGCGTACCGATGCACTGGCGCGCACAAAAAACTTCCTGGCGGAATTGGAGCGCACGGGCGATTTGTCGATCGCGAAGCTCACGCTCGCGAATTCCCAGATCCATGAATTGGCGGCTCATTAAAAAACAGGCGGCCGGATAAAATCCGGCCGCCCGCTCGACAAAAGCACTTGGAGCGTTACTGCACCGTCACCGCTGCGGGTTTCGAAGCAATACCGTTAACGACGACCTCAAGTTCGGAGGCGCCGGATTGGCAACCGGTTTTTGGCATATTGAACTTCGTCTTCGTCGGCGACCAATTGCTTGTGGTCGCGAAGCAGACAGTACCTGAACCGTTGTTCGAGATGCGAATGATGGGATAGTTCTCCTGCATCTGCGCATCGTCGCCGTATTTCCCGCCATCGGCGACGCCCATCAGCTGAGTGCCTGAGAGGGTAGTTTTCTCGCCTGCGCTCAGCGTCGATGGAACATTCGTAATTGTCGGCAACCAAGCTTTCTTGGGACTGCCCACCGGCGTATAAATCTCGACGTCGCCCTGATCGCTGGTCCAAAGGACTTGTCCTGTCGGCAACGGCAGGAGACGTCCTTCATATGCAGCGTCGCTTGGCGCCTGCGCTGGGTCGCTGACTTGAGTCCATGATGTGCCGTCGTACTCGAAGAAGTGCGAAGGCGAGCAGAATGCCGAGCCGCAACTATAGCCCGGACTCTGCTGGGAGAGCACATTACCATCCGGAAGGACAACGGCGGGCGCATCCTCGGTGGTGTAATAGGCACCGCTGACTTTAAGCTCGTCAGGTCCTGCCGTCCATGTGCCGGCGGATACATTGTAGATGGAGGTATGCGAAGCGCAGCTGCTTCCCGCACACGGATCGGTGCCGATCTGAAACACGGTATTGTTCGGGAGAAGAAGTGCGGGTCCGAGTTCGAACGAATTCGGGTCGGCCATTATGTTTGTGGCCGTGCCGGTTGCGCTCCAATCGCCGGTCGAAGGACTGTAAAGTTCGGCCGCAGAGTCCTTGCCCTTGGTCGCCCAGACATCGACGGCGAGCACATTGCCGGTCGGTAGCAAGGTCCAGCCTTCTTCGTTGTTGTCGTCGCCTTTGCCGCTTCCGGTGGTCGTCCAGGTGACGGCGCCCTTTCTTGTGATCGTCGCCAGCGCATCGCTTTCGTCACAGCAATTCGACAGCATGTAGGTACCGGATTGCAGCACGATGCTTACCGCGTCGCCGATGGTGTTCCATCCTGTGGGTGCTGCCACGGACGTCCATTTGTCGGCCTTGGCGTTGTACCACGCGCCCAGTGTCGTATGATCGTCTTGGCAGCCCGTGTTGTATTCGCCGCCATTCATGATGACATCGCCGCTGGGAAGCACCTGCGACGCATAGTAAAGTGGCGTGTAGCCACTGGGCATCGCGGCAATGGTGGTCCACTTTCCGTCATTGTAGTTCCCACTGGAGTCCGGCGTCAGACGATACCATTGGCTGGTGCAGGCATCATGGGCGATAACGGTGCCGTTTGGCATCAGCAGCGCCGTCTCGGGAGACGATCCCGGAAAGGAATTTGTCAGTGCGGCCCAGGTTCCTGATGTGACGCCTGCGCCTGGCGCGCGATAAGCGGCGTCCCAGGAGCCAGTATGGTGCGTTTTGCCCCAACCTGGCTTCGGCGTATCGGCGAAAGCCGTCGTCGAAAGCAATACGCACGACAATGCAAACAAGGACGCGCACAATGCGCGCCCGCGAAACTCACTCATGAAGATCTCCCCGACTGGGTTTGTGTGTGTGGACGGCGGCATCCTGACCGAACCCAACCCACATTGCAAAGATTCAATTCTTGATCGCCGACAAAATTCAGGGGTCGCAATTAAGTTCGGACAATCCATGCGGCCCGCGGCTTACCGGGGCGCCATGCGGATGGCGCCGTCCAGTCTCACACATTCGCCGTTGAAATAACCGTTGCGGATCATCTCCAGGGCAAGCGAGGCATATTCGGGAGGATTTCCCAGCCGCGGCGGGAACGGAACCTGCGCGCCCAGTGCTTGCCTCACATTGTCGGGTACTCCCTGCAGAAGCGGTGTGTCGAACAGGCCCGGCATGATCGTGTTGCAGCGGATACCCTCCTGCGCAAGATCCCGCGCGACCACGAGGGTAATTCCATTGATTCCGGCTTTCGACGCGGCATAGGCCGCCTGACCGACCTGACCGTCCTGCGCCGCCACGGAAGCCGTATTGACGATGGCGCCGCGTTCCCCGCCGGAAAGGGGGGGAAGCGTCAGCATGCCGGCGGCAGATTGTGCGATGCAGCGAAAGGTGCCCACCAGGTTGATTTGCAGGATGCGGTCGAAATCCCTGGCCTGAAAGAAGCGGATTTCGCCGGTTTTTTTGTCGCGGGAGGCTGTCTTGAAAGCATTTCCTGTGCCGGCGCAGTTGACGAGAATGCGCTCCTGACCATTCGCCGCCCGTGCCTTCGCAAAGCCTTCCGCCACGCTCTCGTCGCTGGTGACATCGACGTCGAAAAACCCGCCGCCAATCTCCGTGGCGATTTTCTCGCCTCTTTCCTTCTGCAGATCGAAGAGGGCCACCTTCACGCCGAGCCTGGCGAGCGCCCGGCTGGTGGCTGCACCCAAACCGGAGGCGCCGCCCGTAACGACCGCCGCAATCGATGCATCGAGTTCCATGGAATATCCTTTTGAAGAGCGATGGAGAAGGCAACGTCTTAAGATGCCCTCACGCGCCAGGAAAGCGGGTCAATCTTTTTTTGGAATTCCTCTTTTCAGAGAGCGGCGCGCGTCCGATATTGCCGCCATGCTGTCAAAACTGCCAGAAGTCGAATCCGCCGGGCTTCCCGCCTTGTATGTTCGCCGGGCGAAAATCGTCGAGCAGGGCTTCTGGAAGAAACTTGCGAGGCTTGCCGGGCGCGTGCCGTTCGTGGAGGACCTCGCCGCGGCCTATTTCTGCTTCATCGACCCCACCACGCCGGGACGGGTGCGCGGTGTCGTTCTGGTCGCGCTTGCATGGTTCGTGCTGCCCGCGTCCATCTTCCCCGAGTTTATCGTTGTTCTGGGATTCACCGACGACGTTGCGGTCGTGGCGGTGGCGGCACGTATGGTCAGACGTCACATCAAGGAGCGCCACTATCAACGCGCCCGCGAGATGTTGGGAATCCTCCAACCGATCGCCGACGACGAGATCTGGAGTGGTTATTGACGCGCGATTGAAGCCGCCGCAGGCGCCTGCTCGCCGTCTTGGCCATTGACGAATTCGATGGCAAAACCATTCTCGTGATACCGAACGACTTTGCCGGCCATTTGACCGATCAGCACGACTTCTCCGATCGAAGGGCGCGCCTGGGTCTTGAGCGAAAGTCCGCCCAGCGAAAGGTCCAGGACCTCGCAGGCAACAATCTCGCCATTGGCGCGCGTAAATCGGGCTAACCCGCGCGTTTGCGTGCGCTCATGACGCCGCAGAATCGTTTGATCGACCGGGCCGTTGTTCATCAGACCCGTCAGTCGTTCGGCCACGCGTTCGCGCTTCAACGCGGAACAGTGGAAATCTACGGCGAACCCCGATTCGGTCGGTCTGACCACAACACCTTCGAAACGGCCGAATCCTTCAATATAAACAATGATGTGTTCATCGGCCTGCGGGATATAATCGCTTGTCACCTGAACGCCGCCCGGCGACATTTCGACAATGTGGCATCGCTCTTCGCGTTCGGCCGCCGGCATGAACAGGCGGCCGGTGAGGTTGACCGGCGCGCGCAGAAACCGTCGTCGCTCGGGTTTCGTCCGGGTAACGATCTTTTCGCGATCCGCCATCATGGCAAACGCCAGAGCAGCAAAGTCCGGCTCCCGCTTCGATGCGCTGTGACTATACCGAGGTATCGTCAACGAGAAGTTTACGTCGTCCCGCTCCAAGTCTCCTTTTTCGCGCTCCTGGGCCGTCTTGACCCAAGGTCCGGTCCCACCGCACAACCTCCGATGGAGGGCCGCTATGGGCACCCCATGAAAACATTCGATTATATCATTGTGGGCGCGGGAAGCGCCGGATGCGTGCTGGCAAACCGGCTGTCCGCCGATCCTGCAATCCAGGTACTGCTGCTGGAAGCAGGCGGCCGGGACAAATCGTTGATGATCCGCATGCCGGCGGGAATTCCCGCACTTCTCGGCAAGCCCAATCGGCACAATTGGTATTACGACACCGAAGGCCAGATGCATCTCGACAACCGGCGGCTATATTGGCCGCGCGGCCGCGGTTGGGGCGGTTCTTCGTCCATAAACGCCATGATCTATATCCGGGGCCACGGACGCGATTATGACCGCTGGAGACAGATGGGGCTTGAGGGTTGGTCCTTTGCGGATGTCCTGCCTTATTTCAGGCGCGCGGAGTCCAACGAGAACGGGTCCGACCAATTTCACGGCGACTGCGGCCCGCTTCACGTCTCGAACGGTCGTTCCTCGAATCCCTTGTTCCGCGCTTTTATTCAGGCGGGCGTTGAGGCCGGACATCCGCCCACCTCGGACTTCAATGGCGGCACCCAGGAGGGTTTCGGGCCATATCAGCTGACGATCAGGAACGGACGACGGTGGAGCGCGGCGAATGCCTATCTGCACCCGGCAATCGACAGACCGAATCTGACGATCGAGTCGCTCGCCCATGCCACGCGCATTCTTTTCGAGGGCGCGCGAGCGATTGGCGTCGAGTATGTCCGGAAGAAACAAGCCGTGAAGGTTCGCGCAAGCCGGGAAGTGATCCTCTCGGGAGGAGCGGTGAACACACCTCAGCTATTGATGCTCTCGGGGATCGGCGATGCAAATATATTGAAGCGGTTCGACATTTTCATGCAAACGGATCTCAAAGGCGTAGGAAAAAATCTGCAGGATCACCTCGACTGCTCCATTCAGTATGAATGCTGCCAGCCGATTACCCTCTATAGCCAGGCCAGTCCGCTCGCTGCGGCCAGGACGGGGTTGCAGTATCTTCTTTTCGGAACGGGTCTTGCGACCGGACAGGGCCTGGAAGCCGGCGCCTTCCTGAAAAGCAGGCCCGATATCGAAACACCCGATCTCCAGCTGCATTTTATTGCTGCGCTGATGTTCGATCACACCCGAAAGAAAGCCGACCGCCACGGCTTCATGGCCCATGTTTGCCATTTACGGCCGCAGAGCCGCGGTTATGTTTCGCTCAAATCTGCCGACCCGCTTGTCGCGCCCCTCATCCAGCCCAACTATTTCGAGGTCGAAGAGGATCGCCGTGCCCTGCGCGAGGGCGTGAAATTAACCCGCGAAGTTTTCGCGCAGTCGGCATTGGATCCCTATCGCGGACCGGAGTTGATGCCCGGCGCGCACGTGCAGAAGGACGAGCAGATCGATGCGTTTGTGCGTCGCACGGCGGAATCGATCTACCACCCGGTCGGCACTGCGAGAATGGGTGTGGATGGCGACGCAGTTGTCGATGCCCAACTGCGCGTCCATGGCGTGGATGGCCTGAGGGTCGTCGATGCTTCGGTAATGCCAGATCTGGTCTCCGGTAATACCAATGCGCCCACCATCATGATCGCGGAAAAAGCAGCCGACATGATACTCGGCCGTCCGCCGCCTGCGCCGGAGCATGTCGCGATCGTCGAAGACTTTCGCGGATCCGCAGGCGTATAACCTGCCCGGCAAAGATGGCCGTCCAATTGGCGTCAAATCGGCGATAGCGCCTGCGATGGGTGGAGACACAATACCCCATCTTTGTCGTGGTGCGGACGAAACGGCTTTGGGCGGGACGCGTTCACGTGTAAGGTGAGATCATGACGGGTTCGCGATTTATCGTCTGGGGAGGTCTTGCGGCGCTTGTATTGTCAGCGCGCGCAGAGGCGCAACAGCCCTATCCGCTCCAGGAAATGAACTTCGACATGTGGTGCCAGGAAGAGAAGCAACTGCCGCCCGACCGCTGCGACAGGCGGCTCCCCGCGGACGATGCCGAATTTCAAACCTACCAGGCGACGATTGAAAAGTATGAGATTCCCTTTCTGCAAAAAAAGCAGCAGCAGGAAAATCTTAACCGGGTGATTATTCACGGCGATCCGGTCGATCACCCGGCGCAGCCATCGGCGCCCCAGAACCCCGGCGGCACAACCCCCGCAGGGGGGACGTCAACGTCACAGCAGTGACAATGGCGCAATGGGCTGGATTTCCAGCGCGGAAAAGAGTTCGCGCATCCTCTTGTCCATTTCGAAGTGTACCGTGACAGCGCGATCGCGCGAAACGACAAGACGCAAATGCTGTCGTTCGGGGTGGCGAAACGTACCGAGCGGAGGGTCCGGCGGAGGGTCCGGCGGCGGACCCGACAAGGGCTCGTTTTCGCGAATGAGTTTTGAGCCGACCAGCCGTTGAAACGTTATCGGCTGACCGGGGTGGGCGCCGCAATTGCCAAGAAAGTGTAATATTCCGAGAAATCGGGTGGGTCCGCCGGGGCCAAAGCTCAAGGGCGCCAGCACCGTTTCGACTTCCACCATCGCGCAATCGGCCGTCGAGCCGATCGAGGAAATGCAAACCGGCTGTTTCGCTGCCAGCGATTGCCGCAGGAGAGAGACGACGGCCTTCCCGCTTTGCACGTCCCATGTGTCCAGAAAGCTCGTTCCCTTCAATTCAAGGCCAAAGCGCTCGCATAGCCACGTTCCCGCAAGCCGGAATGAAGCACGGGTAGGGTCCGACGCATCCAGGATGAACATCTGGGTCAGCATGCGTTTGACCGCGCGAGGATTGACGTCGGCTTGATCGGGAACGTCGCGACCGTACCGAAGCCGGCTCCAATACCCCACGAGCAGATGGCTGTTGCGGTGTTTCATCCCGTGTCCTGCTTTGGACCAGCGTCTGGATGTTTCGGCCGGCCGCTGTTGTCAGAGCGAAACCCATGCCATCTGCCGCGGTCGAAAACGGGATTCCGCCTTCGGTCTTATCGTCCCCGGGGTCCGCGCCGCCGCACGCCGCCGAACAAACGGAAATCGGACAATTTGAGAACGGGCGTGAGGAACAGGCCCACCACGCGACGCCGGGTTGGCTCGGATCGCTCATGACCGCACTCAGCAATTGCAACCCGTCAATCGCCGGTGACGAGCTCGCAGAATTTGTTCAGGTCGATATTGCCGCCGGAGACAATCGCCACGATGGGGCCATCGCCGGCCTTTCCCGTCAGCGCGGCGGCGAGCGGCAACGCGCCCGCGCCTTCGCAGACAATGCGCATGGTCTCCGCCATCAGCCGCATCGCGTGTCTGGTTTCGTGGAGGCTGACGACGAGGGAGCCGTCCACCAGCCCCTGCATGCGCTGCCACATGCGCGGAAACAGGCTTTGGCCGCCGGCGCCGTCCACGAACGAAGCCTGCCAGTCTTCGAACACCTGCGGCGAGCCCTTCGCGAAGGAAAGCGCGGCCGGCGCGGCGGTTTCCGGCTCGGCACCGTAGACCAGGATGTCGCGCTTGAGCGCCTTGACGGCGCTGGCGACGCCGACGATCAGGCCGCCGCCGCCGATGCCGCCCACGATCGCCGCCGTGTCGGGCGCGTCTTCCAGAATTTCCAGTCCCAGCGTGCCGTGGCCGGCGATGAAATTGTGATCGTCGAAGGGATGAATGAAGCTGCCGTCCATTCCGGGATAGGCACGCTCCTCCAGCGCCTTCCAGGCAACCGCATAGGGAACGGGAACCAGTCTCGCGCCCAGCGCCTGCATGCGCGCGATTTTCGAGCCCGGCGCGGTCTCGATGACAACCACGCTGCACGGCACCCCCGCCTCGCGCGCCGCATACGCGACGCCTTGGCCCGCGTTGCCGGCGCTGATGGTCCACACCCCGCGTTTGCGTTCCCGGGCGGACAGCATCGCCACCGCATTGGCGGCGCCGCGCAATTTGTAGGAATTCGTCCGCTGCAGATTTTCCAGCTTCAGCCGGATGTCGGGGGCGTCTTTGCCGAGATCGAGGCGCAGCAGCGGCGTGCGCAGGATGGTGCCCGCGATGCGCTCGCGCGCGGCGCGGATTTCCTCCAGGGTTATGGGACGGATGTCTTCGCGCATTGTGGCCGGGATTTGATCTGCGACGGGATTTGACGGCGGACAGCATCGCCGAAACACGGGGCGATTTCAATTGTCGGCCCCGCGCCGAACCCGCCGGTTATAATCTCTTTAGAAGCGAAAATTTGCGCCGCGTGTCGCGCGTCGTCGCGATTCGCCTTGCGCGGCGCACACCGAGACGCAAACGGAACGGACGCGAGGGCGAAACTTTGAATTTATTCGGGAATCCGTGATGATTCCAAAGAACAAATTGGGATGTGGTAATGTAGTAAGTGTCACCGTAATTCCACGAAGTATCGTCCAAGCCGGGGCCATTAGCGCTCCCTCCGCCCCGTGCGAACCGCCAGGTTACGACAAACTAAAGC
>Ga0208849_1002372_pt1 | contig 10429 bp, 9 predicted proteins | sample NGESurdeep072012_10_FD_184470 | JGI IMG/M metagenome (GOLD analysis project Ga0208849, IMG submission 184470) | Arctic peat soil microbial communities from Barrow, Alaska - NGEE Surface sample 53-3 deep-072012 (SPAdes) | ecosystem: Environmental > Terrestrial > Soil > Wetlands > Peat ...
AATCGATCATCATGATGGCGTTCTTCTTGACGATGCCGATCAGCAGGATCACCCCGATCATCGCAATAATGTCGAACTGGGTGTGAAACAGCATCAGCGCCAGCACCGCGCCGACACCGGCCGAAGGCAGCGTCGACAGGATGGTCAGCGGATGGACAAAACTCTCATAGAGCATCCCGAGCGAGATATAGATGGTCGCGAGTGCGGCGAGCACCAGAAACGGCTCGCTGCTGAGCGACTCCCGAAAGATCTTGGCGGCGCCTTCGAACGAGCCGCGGATCGTCGCGGGCACCCCGATCCGATTCATTGTCGTCTCGATCGCGGCGACCGCGGTGCCGAGCGAGACGCCGGGCGGCAGGTTGAACGAGATCGTGTTGGCGACCAGCCCGTCCTGGTGGCTGACCACCAGCGAGGTCTGGCCCTGTCCGAGCCGCACCACGCTCAAGAGCGGAATCATCGTCTCCGGGCTGGTGCTGACGGCGGTCCCGGTTGACGATACGCCCTTGCCGGTGGCACCGATCGAGTTGGTCGCAAGATTGCGGACGGCGCTGGCCGCGACCGAATTGACCGAATTGGCCTGCGTCGAGGACACCACGGTCCCGGCCACGGCATTGGTGGCTTGAGAACCCCTCGCCGATCCGCCTGACGTGCTGACATAGACCTCCTTCAGCGTCTGCGGGTTCTGCAGGTACTGCTGCGCCACCTCCATGATCACATGGTACTGGTTGCGCGCCACATAGATGGTCGAGACCTGCCGCTGGCCGAAGGCATCGTACAGCGTGTTGTCGATCTGGCCGACCGTGATCCCGAGCCGCGAGGCGGCGTCGCGGTCGATGATCACATTGGCCTGCAGGCCCTTGTCCTGCTGGTCGCTGCTGACGTCCGCGAGCTCAGGCACGGGCTGAAGCGCGGCGACGATCTTCGGCGTCCACTGATCCAGCTCCGCGAAGGTCGATCCCCGCAGCGTGTATTGATACAGCGCGTTGCTCGAGCGGCCGCCGCCGCCGAGATCGCCCACCGCCTGCAGGAACAGCGTGGCACCCGGCACCGCGACGAGTTCGCTGCGCAGCGAGCCGATCACCTGATCGGCGGACAGCTTGCGTTCGCCAAGCGGCTTCAGCGAGACGAATACTGTGCCGGAATTGGTCGAGCCGCCACCCGGCCCCTGGCCGCCGCCGGTGAAGCCGACCGCGGTATCGACCGCCGGGTTGGCCCTGACGATGTCGATCAACTGCGTGAGCTTCTTCTGCATCAGTTGAAACGAGATGCTTTGATCGGCCTTGATCGACCCGACCAGCAGTCCAGTGTCCTGCTGCGGAACGAAGCCCTTCGGAACCACCCCGTAGAGATAGAAATTCAGGCCGAGCACCGCGGCCAGCACCAGCATCACCGAGCGCGGATGACGCAGCGCGACGGTCAGCGTCCGCCGGTAGAAGTCCAGCACCGCGTCGAAGACGCGTTCGCTGGCACGATAGATCCGTCCATGCGGCCGGCCGCGCTCGCCGCGCAGCAGCACCGCGCACATCATCGGCGTCGTCGTCAATGAGACCACCAGCGAGATCACGATGGCGATGGTGATGGTCATGGCGAATTCGCGGAACAGCTTGCCGACCAGGCCGCCCATCAGCAGGATCGGGACGAACACCGCGATCAGCGACACGCTCATCGACAGCACCGTGAAGCCGACCTCGCTCGACCCCAGCAGGGCTGCCTGCCGCGGCGGCATTCCGGCATCGAGGTGGCGGGTAATGTTTTCCAGGACGACGATGGCGTCGTCGACCACGAATCCGGTCGCCACCGTGAGCGCCATCAGCGATAGGATGTTGAGGCTGTAGCCAAGCAGATACATCACCGCGAACGTCGCCACCAGCGACACCGACACCGCCACCACCGGCACCAGCGTCGCCCGCCCGCTGCGCAGGAACGCAAACACCACCAGGATCACCAGGATCACGGCAATGATCAGCGTGATTTCGACGTCGCGCAGCGAGACCCGGATCGTGGTCGAGCGGTCGACCGCGAGATTGACGTCGATCGCAGGCGAGATCGACGCCCGCAGTTGCGGCATCAGCGCCTTGACCCGCTCGACCATTCCGATGATGTTGGCGCCGGGCTGCCGGAACACGATCATCATGACCGCGTGCTTGCCGTTGGAAAGGCCGAGATTGCGCAGGTTCTCCACCGAATCGAGCACCGCGCCGACGTCGGTCAGGCGCACCGCCGCGCCGTTGCGATAGGCCACCACCAGCGATTTGTAGTCCGCCGCCTTGATCGCCTGATCGTTGGAATAGATCTGGTAGCGCCGGCCTGCGACGTCGATGCCGCCCTTCGGACTGTGGGCATTGGCGCTGCCGAGCGCGGCGCGGACGTCTTCCAGGCCGATGCCGTATTTGTAGAGCGCCTGCGGCGCGAGCTCGACGCGCACCGCCGGCAGAGATCCGCCGCTGACGCTGACCTCGCCGACGCCTTCGACCTGAGACAGTTTTTGCGCCAGCACGGTCGAGGCGGCGTCATACAGTTCGGCCGGGGTCAGCGTATCCGAGGTCAGCGTATAGATCAGGATCGGCGCCGAAGCGGGGTTGAATTTGCGATAGGTGGGATTGCTGCGCAGCGAGGTCGGCAGGTCGGCGCGCGACGCGTTGATCGCCGCCTGGACGTCGCGCGCAGCGCCATTGATGTTGCGATTGATGCCGAACTGCAGATTGATGCGGGCCGAGCCGAGCGAACTCGATGACGTCATCTCGGTGACGTCGGCGATCTGGCCGAGGTGACGCTCCAGCGGACTTGCGACCGTGGCCGCAACATCAGCCGGGCTCGCCCCCGGCAGGGTCGCCGTCACCGAAATGGTCGGGATATCGACATCCGGCAGCGGCGAGACCGGCAGCTTGAAAAAAGCGATGGCGCCGGCAGCGACCAACCCGAACGTCAGCAGCGTGGTCGCGACAGGCCGGCGGATGAACGGACTTGACAGACTCATGGGCGAACTTGATCCTCGTTCACCTTATAGGCCGTAATGTGACCCGGTTGCCATTCGGCGGACGACTGCAATCGGCGCACGGAACGTGTGCCCTGCCGTTGCGCGTTCTTGCAACTCGTTCGAATCGGCCGTGATTTATTTCGAACACACCACCCGACAGAAGTAGTGCGTCGACCGCCATTGGTGGTAAATTGCACCGCGACTGGCGAGCCGGACGCTCCGCCGCGCCGATGGTCGAAAGGACCGTTTGGCCGCTCCAGTTTCGCGCAGACCGATCGGGAGACCCTCCATGCTCTCTTTAACCGAATGGAAAGTGCCGCCGGCGAACCAGCCCCGCGCGAGCGACTACAGCTTCGATCTCGACCGCGTGCTTTCGTCGGTGGTCGGTCTGCATTCGATCATCCCGAGCGACGCCTTCAGCGCCGACAATCTGGGTACCGAGCGCGCCGGCAATGGCGTGCTGATCGACGATGGACTGGTGCTGACCATCGGCTACCTGATCACCGAGGCCGAAGCGGTCTGGCTGCATCTCGGCGATGGCCGCGTGATGGAAGGCCACGCGCTCGGCGTCGATCCCGAAACCGGCTTCGGCCTGGTGCAGGCCCTTGGCCGCATCGATCTCGATCCGCTGCCGCTCGGTTCGTCGGCCAAGGCGGAGATCGACGACCGCGTGGTGATGGGCGGCGTCGGCGGGCGCACCCGCTCCGTCGCCAGCCACATCGCCGCCAAACAGGAATTCGCCGGATACTGGGAGTATTTGCTGGATGAGGCGATCTTCACCTATCCCGCGCACCCCAATTGGGGCGGCGCCGGGCTGATCTCGAACCGCGGCGAGTTGATCGGCATCGGCTCGCTCCAGCTCGAGCGCGAGCGCGGGGGCAAAGCCGAGCATTTCAACATGATCGTGCCGATCGATCTGCTGAAGCCGGCGCTCGACGATTTGCGCAAGTTCGGCCGCGTCAACCGGCCGGCGCGGCCCTGGCTCGGAATGTATTCGACCGAGATCGAAAACAAGGTCGTGGTGGTCGGCATCTCGCCCAAGGGGCCGGCGGAGCGCGCCGAACTCAAGCCCGGCGACGTCATCCTGGCCGTGAAGGGCGAGAAGATATCGAGCCAATCCGGGTTCTACCGGAAACTCTGGTCGCTCGGACCCGCCGGCGTCGACGTGCCGCTGACCATCTACCACGAAGGCGTCACCTTCGATGTGGTGCTGGCCTCGACCGACCGCGCCAAGCTGCTCAAGGCGCCGCGGCTGCATTGAACGCGCCTCAACAGTCGTCCGGGAGCGCTGCGATGAGCGAGGCCGTGGTGGATGACATCGTGGCCGTGCTGCCGCCATTGCTGCAATCGCTGGAAACGCTCGGCTTCATCGCGCGTCATCTGAACCCGCCGGATTTCGGGACCGTCATGGAAGCCGCGGGCGCACCGGATCAGGCGTTGCAGTCGGTCCGTTCGCGGCTCGATCATTGGCCCGAAGAGTTCGAACATTTGCGTGCGCCGCTGCAGACCGCGAGCGATGCCGCGCTAGCGGCGTTCGAGGGTTTGCGCGCGGTACAGCATGGCCACGGCGACCTGGTTTCCGTGTTTCGCGCGCTGCGTTACGCCCCGCGCGCGCAGGAAGCGTTGTATTCCCTGTCCGCCAAATTGCCGCCGGTCTCCAGCTTCTTCATCGATCCCGCGCTTCGCGAAGACGCCGACCTCGAGGCGCGCCTCGCCCAACCGGCGGGTGAAAATGCCGGGATCATCCACGATCACAACGAGCCCGGCAGCCGCGGCGGCTTTTCGCTTTACGTGCCGGAATATTATACGCCCGACCGCGCCTGGCCGCTGGTGATGGCGCTGCATGGCGGCAGCGGCAATGGCCGCGGCTTTCTGTGGAGCTGGCTGCGCGACGCGCGCAGCCACGGCGCCATCCTGGTCGCGCCCACTGCCACCGGCACAACCTGGGCCCTGATGGGCGACGATGCGGATACCCCGAACCTCGCGCGGATTCTGGATCTGGTGCGCGGACGCTGGAACGTCGACCCGAACCGTCTGCTGCTGACCGGCATGAGCGACGGCGGCACGTTCTGCTACGTCACCGGGCTGGAGCGCGAATCGCCCTTCACCCACCTTGCCCCGGTCGCCGCCACCTTCCATCCGCTGATGGCGGAAATCGCCGATGCGGAAAGATTGCGCGGACTGCCGCTCTATCTCGTGCATGGCCGGCTCGACTGGATGTTCCCGGTGCAGGTGGCGCGGCAGACCCACGAGGCGTTGTCGGCGGCGGGCGCCGATGTGACCTACCGGGAGATCGACGATCTCAGCCATTGCTACCCGCGCGAGATCAATCCGGCGATCCTGAACTGGCTGCGCGGCTAAAGCTGAGGGGGAACCATCCCACCCCGGCTGAGTTGTTTGGCGATCATCGGGAGATTTTGGATATGCGCGTCTTTCTGGGAATGATTTTGGGTGCGCTGCTGCTCGGCGTCGGCGTTTATACCTACGATTCGATGTCGACCTCGACGGTCGCCAATGGCGAGGTGGCGCAGGCCAATCGCACCATCGTGAACTGGGATGTCGCCGCCACCGACTGGCACGCGCTGAAACTGCGCGCCCATGACGACTGGATCAGGCTGTCGTCGCGATAGAAGCGCGAAACATCAGCATCAAACACAGCGCCTTCGGCTTTGACGAGGGCGCTGGTGCGTTTTGTCGCCGCTATTTGCTCTTCGCGGCTTTCCGCGCATCGGCAATGACCTGATCGAACTCGGCCATGGTGAGGATCCCCGGCACGCGAAATTTGCCAACGATGAAGGACGGCGTGCCCTTGAAGCCGAACGCCGTGGCCTGATCGTTGTTGCGCGCCAGAATCGCGTCGATCGCCTTGGCATTGGTGGCGAGGTCGCGGGTAGCGCGATCGGCGTCGATGCCCGCGCCGGCGAGCAGTTCGTGGATGCGCGGCGCGGTCAGCTTGGAGTTGACGCCGATCAGTGCCTCATGCGCCTGCAGGTATTTGTCCTGGTATTTGCAGGCCAGCGCCATCCGCGACGCCATCACCGAGATGGCGCCGAGGATCGGCCAGTCCTTCCAGATCAGGCGGACCTTGCCGTCATCCTGCACCACCTGGCGCAACTCGGGCTCGAGCTTGCGGCAATACGGGCACTGATAATCGAAATACTCGACGATGCTGATGTCGCCCTTGGCGTTGCCGGCCACCGGAATCTCGGGGTCGCGGAGCACCAGGGCTTCCGTCAGTACATTTTCTTCCTCGTCGTCATCCGCCAGCGCCGATCCGGGTGCGGCTGCCATGCCGAGCATGGCCGCGCCTGCGCCGAGCAGGCCGAGCGCCTCGCGCCGGCTGCGCCGCCGGCCGGGTCGGGCTGGATCGCTCGATTTGGTCATGTCTGGTCTCCCACAGCCTATCTACGCTCAAAACGAGGATAAGTTACGGGCCAGCATATACAGCGCCACCGCAATAATGACAGCGGCAAACACGATGTTGAGGGCGCCGCGCCGCGCCGCCAAGAGCCGCGCCGAGCGGGTTCCAATCAATCCGCCGGCGATGCCGCCGGCGATGAACAATCCCGCCAGCGGCCATGAGATCAGCCCGGAATAGGCATAGCTGCCAGCAGTGGTGAGGCCGAACGCCGTCACCGCGACCAGCGACGAACTGACCGCGTTCATGATCGACATTCCCGTCGCCAGCATCAAGGCCGGCACGATCAGAAATCCGCCGCCGATGCCGAAGAAGCCGGAGAGTGTTCCGGTCAAAAGGCCGAGCCCGACGACGGCCGGCATGTTGGCCCAGCTCATCTGCACGTCAGGCAGGCCGATCCGCGACCGCGTCTTCAGCATCAGCACCGCGATCACCAGCATCAATAGCGCAAACAACGCCAGCAGCTTCTGGCCGTCGAGCATTTTGCCGAACACCGATCCCGCGAACGCTCCGAGGATTCCCGCCGCCGCGAACACCAGCGCGCACGACCACCGCACGGTGCCGCCGCGGGCATGATTCGACAGGTTGACCGCCGCGTTGGTGGCGACCGCAATGGCGCTGGTCCCGATCGCCAGATGGGCGTCCGGCACGCCGACCACATAGACCATCAGCGGCACCGCCAGGATCGATCCACCACCGCCGACCAGGCCAAGCGAAAATCCGACCAGCGATCCAGACGCCAGTCCCAGTAGGCCTTGCATGGTGGAGATGATCACGCCGGGAGCCTCGTTTGCGCCCGCGATCCTAGAACGCGATCGGCAAAAATGGAAACACGGGCGTAGCAATGATGCCGCGCCCGTGCCAAGTCAAACTGCCAAGTCAAATTGACAAGTCAAACTGACAAGTCAAACCTTGATCACGCGCCTTTCAGCTTCTTGTTGCACTCGCTGTAATAGCCGCCGCCCTTCTGGATCCATTTCAGGCCGCCATTGGCGTTGCTGGCCTTGTTGGCGTTGTATTGATCGACGCAGGTGTGCATCCGGCCCTTGCCGGCGGAGTCCTTGGCGTATTTCGGGTCTACCGCGGACGGGAACACCGCGTTGCCCATCGGCATCGACATCGGTTTGGCCGCCGGTTTGGCCTCCGCCGCCTTCGGAGCCGCGGGCGCGGGTGCTGCGGCAGGCGCGACCGCGGCGTCGGCGGCGCATTCGGTTTTGCGGAATTCGTTCCACTTTTGGCCGTTGAGCGTGCCGGCGGTCTTGGCGGCCTGATATTTCGCACTGCATTCCTGCGTGGTCAGCGCCTGGGCCGGCGCTGTCGCCAGCAACGCGGCAAAGCCCGATATCGCAACGGCGCACAATAATTTGGCGTGAATGGTCATCCTTGGTCTCCCTGGGGCATGGCGATCTGAAGAATTGGCGATCTGAAGAGCTCCCATCCTAGCGCAGCGACAGCGCGTGACAACGGACCCGGCCATCCCTGCGGTAAAATATCGTGCCGCAAAATCCCGGCCTGCCCGGCCTCATTCATCCGCGGTTCAGCATCGCAGCGCGACGTTGCCTCCCTCTTCAACCCCGAGGTGCCCCCATGATGACCCTGTCTTCCCGCGCGGTCGCGACCGCCTTCGCATCCGTGCTCCTGATGAGTTCCGCGTTTGCGCAAACCCCCGCTCCGGCGGCCAAGCCTGCACCCGCGGCGATGGCGGCCAAGAAGGCCGAGAAGCCGCGCTCGGCAGCCTCTCTGCAGTGCTCCAAGGACGCCGACGCCAAGAGCCTCCACGGCAAGGAGCGCAAGAAGTTCATGTCCGAATGCAAGAAGGCTGCAAAGGACGCCGCCGCCAAGCCGAAGTGATCTGAATTGCGCCGACCCGCCTCTCGATGGGAGGGTCGGCGCACCGCACCAAGCAAGCGTTCACAGCCATTATCGCCCGCGAAGTTCGCGGCACCAAAGCCCTCAACGTGCTCGAAACGGCGGCGAGCGGCGCCGCGGGCGGCGGCGGGGAGGGCCAAAACAAAAATATCGAAAACAACCCCATGCAAAGTAGGAGTCAACCCGGCGCACGGCGCTCTTAACGGGCTGTGTCCGGGCCAGGAAAGGAAAAAGGCCCCAACCTGACCCATCCCGCTCTAGACCCGCCTGGCGGACCCGGCGATGCCCCAGGCCGCGATCGCGGCCATCAAGAGCGAGATCAGCACATTGTAGCCGGCCAGCGACAGGCCGAGAAAACGCCACTGCACCTCGTCGCAGCGGATTACCTTGACGGTGTCGAGACGCGCCAGCAGATTGCCGGCGCTGCCGAGATTTCCGATCGGCCCGGTGCAATCGGTCGGGCCGGCGAAGAAGTGCCACTCGACCCCGGCATGATAGACGCCGAGCCCGGCATTGCCGAGCGCGGCGAGGCCCAGAATGGCGAGGCCCGCCAGCAGCACGGTTCGTGAAGCGCCCCTCGCCGCCGCCAGCGCCGTCAGCGCGCCGAGCGGAATCGCCAGATAATAGGCGTAGCGCTGCTCGAGGCAGAGCGGACACGGGCGGATATCCAGCACCAGCTGAAAATACCAGGCGCCCGCCAGCGTCGCCGCCGCGATTCCCGTGATCGCCAGCGCCGCCGTCAGTGCGGGACGGCTGTGGTTGCGCAGATGCGACTGGCTTGCGGTGGCGTCAAACGTCACGGTGAACTCCTGTGCAAAAGCGTCCTAACCTGCGTGCGAAGCGCTGTCGAGCCGAGCCCGATCACACTGGAGTGTTTTGCGGGATCGACGACGCGTTCGAGACCGGCCATCGCCGCCTCCCGGCTGCGGCCAGCGTGGGGCCGGGGCTTAGGTTGGCCTCGCGTCGCGCACCAATATTCGCGCTTCCGGTCAATCCGACCGCTGCGGGTTGACCGGCAGGGCGCGCCCGCTATATTCCGCCGGCTTCGCGGCCTTCGCTTTCGGCGAACGTCGGGAATGCCCCTGTGGCGGAATTGGTAGACGCGCTCGACTCAAAATCGAGTTCCGCAAGGAGTGCTGGTTCGATTCCGGCCAGGGGCACCAGGATTTTATTCCTAGCAATTCTTGTCAGTCAATTTGGCGCAGGCAGCGATCGCGGCGGTGACGAGCAGCGCCGCTACCGGAGCGACCGTGATCGACGTCGGCTTCTACCACCCGCTGGTGCTGGCCCGCGCTGCGGCGACGATAGCGCCCCTGGCGGCGGGCGGCTACGAGCTCGGGATCGGCGCCGGCTGGATGCCGGACGACCACGTGATGGCTGGCCTGCCCTTCGATCGTGCCGGGATACGGCTCGAGCGGTTGCGCGAGGCAGTTGAGATCATCCGCAGCGTTTGGACCCAGGAGCGGACCACGTATGAGGGTCGCCACTATCGGATTGAGAACGCCCCGTCGGTACTCGAGCTGCCGCTCGAGGTCGAGCCGAAGATCTTGATCGGGGGAACGATGCCGAGGGCGATCAGGCTGGCCGCTGCGCACGCCGACATCGTCAGGGTTTTTCCCGCCCTGCCAAGCGGAAAGATCGGCTGGCCGGGCTGGGCCGAGGGCTCGACGATCGAGCACTTCGCGGAGAAGCGGACATGGGCTCGTGAAGGAGCCGAGCGAGCGGGCCGCGATCCCGGTGCGCTCGAACTCAGCACTCAGCTCACCCACACGGCGGTCGCTAACAATCCGGCGCCACTGCATGACTTCATCGCCAAGACGACCGACGTGCCGGCCGCGGCGCAGGACGAGGCGATGATCCTTCTCACCCGGGACCCCGTCGGAGGCACGCGAGCGACTTCAACGCCGGCGGGAGGCGACCGGAGTCAGCTACTACGTCGTCTTCGACCCGTCCTTCAACTACGCGCATCCTGACGGACCGCCGACCCTGCCCGGCGATAGCGGCGAGGGCGCCGGCGATCGGTACTTCGAGACGTTTGCCGAAACGATCGTCAAGGAGCTCTCGGGCCAGTAGGCCCCGGGCCGACCGGAAGCCGTCCGGCTCTCCTCCCTCGGAAGCTGGGCGGCGCGGCCGACAGACGAAAACAGCACGGCAGTCATCGAACG
>Ga0208849_1002373_pt1 | contig 10427 bp, 7 predicted proteins | sample NGESurdeep072012_10_FD_184470 | JGI IMG/M metagenome (GOLD analysis project Ga0208849, IMG submission 184470) | Arctic peat soil microbial communities from Barrow, Alaska - NGEE Surface sample 53-3 deep-072012 (SPAdes) | ecosystem: Environmental > Terrestrial > Soil > Wetlands > Peat ...
GGGAACCTGACCCATGGTTCCCTCGACTTCGGGATGCCCGGCATGCCCGATCAGGATCAGGGCCCGGCCTTTGGACATATAGCGCTTGCCCTGGTTGTGGACCTTGGTCACCAGCGGGCAGGTGGCGTTGAGCACGGGCAGGCCGCGCAGCGCGGCTTCCTCCTCCACGCTCCTGGCCACCCCGTGGGCGCTGAAGACGGTAACCGCATGGGGCGGCACTTCGGACAGATCCTCGATAAAGATGGCGCCCTTGTTCTTGAGGCTTTCGACCACGTATTTATTGTGCACGATCTCATGGCGCACATAGACCGGCGGGCCGTACTTCTCGAGCGCACGCTCGACGATTTCGATCGCGCGCACGACGCCTGCGCAAAATCCACGCGGCTGCGCCAGAAACACTTCCATGGGACGCCCGTTACGCACGTTGCACCAAACTCATTCCTGTCTCTCCGCGCAGCGCGGATATCTGCAATTTCTGCACCGCCACCCGATTTCGCATCCATCCCGTCGTTAAGCGCAGGCAGGCACAGGGCTTTGTGTCAAAAAACCACCGGCTAGGAAAGCCGGATCGCGAAAAAGCATCGGGAAAGGTAAGCGAGAACCGGTAATATGGTACAGTATCTTGCAAAGCCAAGGGGGTGAAGCCAGTAAACCCTCACTTGTTCGTCACTTTACCGCGGGTCGATCCCGCCTATACCGGCCGCGTGAGCGCGATTTGGACAAGATTTGCGCTATCTGTCGCGCCCTTGAACCAAAAGCCTCCAAAAACAACATTAGATTGGCCCTTGGAACTCCGCTAGACAGCGGGCGTTTCGGCAAGCTCGCAACATTAGAAAGAAAAGATGTGCTGACAAGTATTGTCGTATCGATTGTTAGAGCTTGTACGCGGTTTGCCTCTCTCACGGTCCTGGTCGCACTCCTCCTGGCGATAGCTGCGGGCTTCTACACGGCCCGGAACTTTTCCATCAATACCGACATCAACACGCTGATTTCGCCCAATCTGGATTGGCGCAAGCGCGACAACCAGTTTGACCGGGCCTTCGATCGCGACAGCACCATCCTCGCCGTGGTGGACGCCCCGACGCCGGAACTGACCAGTGCTGCAAGTGCCGCGCTCGAACAGAAGCTGGCCGGCGATACCAAACACTTCGCCTCGATTCAGCCGCTCGGTTCCGGGGAGTTTTTCGAAAAAAACGGGCTGTTGTTCCTCCCCGTGGCCGAGGTCGGGCAGATCACCGGCCAGTTCGAATCCGCAGCCCCCCTGATTGAAATCATGGCCGGGGATCCCAGCCTGCGCGGATTGACCGGCGCGCTGGAAACCGGACTCGCCGGCGTCAAGCGCGGCCAGGTCAAGCTCGACAGCACCGCGCGGCCGTTCACGCAGATCGCAGAGACCGTGGAGAATGTGCTGAAGACGGGCGCAGGAACGTTCTCGTGGCGCGAACTGGTCAGCGACAAGCCTCTGACCGACGCCGATCGGCGTGCCTTCATCGAGTTCAAGCCGATCCTCGACTTCAATGCGCTGGAGCCGGGCAAGGCTGGCACCGACGCCATCAGACAGGCCGCACGCGACCTCAATCTGGCCGGTGAATATGACGCGCGGGTCAGGCTGACCGGGCCGGTGCCGATGGCCGACGAGGAATTCGCAACCGTCGCCGACGGTGCCGTGGTCAACGGGATCGGCACCGTGCTGGTGGTGCTGTTCATCCTCTGGATGGCGCTGCGTTCATCGAAGATTATCTTTGCGGTGTTCGTCAATCTGTTTGTCGGCCTTTCCATCACCACCGCGGTCGGGCTGATGATGGTGGGTTCGCTGAACCTGCTGTCGGTCGCCTTCGCGGTTCTGTTCATCGGATTGGGCGTGGATTTCGGCATTCAGTTCAGCGTCCGCTACCGCTCGGAACGCTACAAGGGCAACGATTTGCGAGCCGCACTGGCGAATGCCGCCGAACGTTCCGCAGTCCCGCTGTCGCTGGCCGCGATGGCGACGGCGTCGGGATTCCTCTCGTTCCTGCCGACCGACTACAAGGGCGTTTCGGAACTCGGCGAGATCGCCGGCGTCGGCATGCTGGTGGCTTTTCTGACCAGCATCACGGTACTGCCGGCGTTGCTGAGATTGCTCAATCCTCCCGGAGAAAAAGAGCCGGTCGGCTATGCGTTCCTGGCCCCGGTCGATCATTTCCTCGAAAAGCATCGCGTCGTGATTATCGTCGGCACCCTTGTGATCGCGATCGCCGGCCTGCCGCTGCTTTATTTTCTGAAGTTCGACTTCAACCCGATCAACCTGCGCAGTCCCAAGGTCGAGTCGATCGCGACGTTTCTCGATTTGCGCAAGGATCCGAACACGGGCGCCAACGCCATCAATGTGCTGACGAGTTCGGAGGGCGGCGCTGCGAAAATCAAGGCGCGGCTGGAAAAGGTGCCGGAAGTGCTCAGCGTGATGTCGCTCGACAGTTTCGTGCCTGAAGACCAGCCGGCGAAACTGAAGCTGATCGCGCAGGGCGCAAAAGTCCTCAATCCCGCGCTCAACCCGGATTCGATCGATCCGGCGCCGTCCGACCAGGAGAACGTCGATGCCTTGAAGGGATCGGCGCAGGCCTTGCGGAAAACCGCCGGCGACGCCAAGGGTCCGGGCGCGGTGGCGTCGCGGCGGCTGGCCGACGCGCTGTCGAAGCTCGCCGACTCCAATCAGGCCATCCGCGACAAGACCCAGTCCATCTTCGTGGTGTCGCTGAAGATCGAACTCGACCAGCTCAAGAACTCGCTGCAGGCCGAGCCGGTCAGCGTGAAGAATCTGCCGCCCGGGCTGGTGAATTCCTGGAAAACCAGGGATGGCCTCGAGCGCGTCGAGGCATTGCCGCGCGGCGATCCCAACGACAACGAGACGCTGCGCAAGTTCGCTGGCGCAGTGCTCGCCGCCGAGCCCAACGCGATCGGCGGGCCGGTATCGATTCTCAAATCCGGCGAGACCGTGGTCAGGGCCTTCATCCATGCCGGACTCACCGCGCTGATCGTGATCGGTCTGCTGCTGTGGCTGGCGCTGCGGCGGATCACGGACGTGCTGCTGACCCTGGTGCCGCTGCTGGTGGCAGGCGCGGTGACGATGGAAATCTGCGTGCTGATCGGGCTGCCGCTCAACTTTGCCAACATCGTCGCACTGCCATTGCTGCTCGGCGTCGGCGTCGCGTTCAAGATCTACTATGTCACGGCCTGGCGCTCCGGCAGAACCAATCTGCTGCAGTCGAGCCTGACGCGCGCGATATTTTTCAGCGCCCTGACGACAGCCACGGCGTTCGGCAGCCTGTGGTTATCGAGCCATCCCGGCACCGCGAGCATGGGCAAGCTGCTGGCGCTCTCGCTGGTCACCACGCTCGCTGCGGTATTGCTGTTCCAGCCGGCGCTAATGGGCAAACCGCGCGATGTCAGGGATTAGGCAGATATCGCCGACCGGATCGGCCGGCGGCGCCATCGTCGCTGCCAGTTTCTGATTGAGCCTTTTGGGCGCCGGGCCGACCGAACCGGTGGTCCTCGGCGCGACGGCGGCTGGCGCCGCTGCGTTGGATTTGGCCAGTGCCGCCTGCGTGCTCCTCGGCGGGCCCTTGGCCATGCTGTTGGTCGGGCTCGAGGGAATTGGACCCGCGACACGGGTCCAGGTCTCGCCGCCGCAGAGAAAGCCCAGCACGCAGCCGCGAATCTCAAGCTGGTCGGAACCGATCGGCCGGATCGTCGAACTGTAGAATTGTCCGTCCTTGGCGTTGTAGACTTGCCCTTCCCACTGGTCGGCGTCAGGCTTTTTCTTCATGTCGATCAGAATCGGCATTCCCAGGGTCGGCCTGTGCTGTTTTGAGACATCGGGATTGTTGCTGTCGCGGCCCCCGGGTACTTTCTCCCATGACACAGCGCCCCACATGCTGCCATTGCATTCGGCGACGCGGATGATGGCGACGCCGTCGGCCACTTTCCAGTCGCCTGTCGGATCCGCCGCCAGCGCCGGTGCAAGGCCCAGCGCCAAAAATGTTCCGGAAGATGCTACAATACGCATGATGTTTCGCGGGCAGTGCAACATGGGCTAAACCTGTGCTTAAGTGGATGGACCGAGTCAGGGCAAAACGCCGCATTGAGTGTTTTCAGTTGACGAAATGGCCATCAACCGACCTATGTAACTGATGCTATATCCGAATCTAGACGTTTCCGAGATGTTTGTGGACCGGCAGTCGCAGCGCAGTTCCATGCACACCCGCCACTTAAATGAGCAGCTGGTACGGGTCCTGAAAACCATTGGTTACGATGTCGGCTTTCAGAAGGGCCAAGGTCAATACCTGTTCGATCGCGATGGTGCGCGCTATCTTGATTTACTGAGCGGTTTTGGCGTTTTTGCGATTGGTCGCAACCATCCGGCGCTGCGCCGGGCGCTAAAGAGCGTGCTCGACAGCGACCTGCCCAACCTCGTGCAGCTCGACGTTTCGACCCTCGCCGGGGTGCTGGCCGAGCGCCTGCTGGGCTACGTGCCCTATCTCGATAAAGTCTTTTTTGCGAATTCCGGGGCCGAATGTGTCGAAGCTGCGATCAAGTTCGCGCGCGGCGCCACCGGCCGCCCTGGCATCGTCTACTGCGCCCACGCCTTCCATGGCCTGTCCTACGGCGCGCTATCGCTCACCGACGACCCCAATTTCCGCGGCGGCTTCGAGCCGCTGCTGCCGGGCTGCACGGCGATTCCCTTCAACGACCTCGCCGCGCTGGAGCAGGCGCTGTCGTCGCGCGAGGTTGCCGCCTTCATCGTCGAGCCGATCCAGGGCAAGGGCGTCAATATGCCCACCGATGAATTTCTGCCGGGAGCGGCCGCACTCTGCCGCCGCTATGGAACCCTGCTGATCGCCGACGAGATCCAAACCGGAATGGGCCGCACCGGGCGGTTCCTCGCGGTCGAGCACTGGAACGTGGAACCCGACATGGTGCTGCTCGCCAAGGCGCTGTCCGGCGGTCATGTTCCGGTCGGCGCGGTGCTGACGCGCAAGAGCATCTTCGACAAGATTTTCAATCAGATGGACCGTGCCGTCGTCCACGGCTCGACCTTTGCGAAAAACGATCTGGCGATGGCGGCCGGCATCGCGACCCTCGAAGTACTGGAGTCCGAAAAACTGATCGAGGCCGCCGCCAAGCGCGGCGCCGAACTGCGGCTGGCGCTCACGCGCATGGTGCCCGGCTATGAGCTGCTGAAGGAAGTTCGCGGCAAGGGATTGATGATCGGCGTCGAATTCGGGCCGCCGAAATCGCTGCGGCTGAAGGCGTCGTGGAACATTCTCGAAACCGCCAACAAGGGCCTGTTCTGCCAGCTCATCACGGTACCCCTGTTCAAGGACCACAAGATCCTGACCCAGGTCTCCGGCCACGGCAGCCATACGATAAAACTGTTGCCGCCGCTGACCATCACCGAAGAGGATTGCAGCTGGATCGAGAGCGCGTTCGATTCCGTGATCGCCTCCAGCCACAAGGTCCCCGGCGCGATCTGGTCGCTCGGCAAGACCCTGGTCGACAACGCGGTGCGCAAATCGGCCTAAGTATCGGTTTTCGCAAGATAGGCTGAGGTCTTCGCGAAACCCATCGCTCCGCTTGATTTCGATTCATCAATTCAAAAACCCGGTCATGAATGGCTTGCAGGATGACCTCGCGTCGCCGCGTACCGCGCGCAGATAACATGCGCCGGCGCATTCCTGATCAACCCGCGGCACTGCTCTTCATCGCCGCCTCGAATTTCTCGCCGAACTCGGCGAGTTCGTCGGCGGCAAGATCGCTGACCGCCCAGTAGTTCAATCCCCGATCGCTCCAGCGCCGGATATTGAAGCCCTGGATCGTTTCCATCTTGGGGCCACGGCTTTCGGTGCTGGCGGTCTGGGCCACGAACAGGTTGATGACATGCTGGCGTCGGCGATAGACGATGGCGCCGATCGGGCGACCGTCGACATAATCGAGCCGGCCGCCGATCAGCGTAAAACCTTGCGCGGTGAGATCGATCACCGGCGGCGCCACGTCCAGCCTGCCGTTGAACCACGGTTTTACGGTGTGCTGATCGGTGGAAACCACGTCGGTGAGATGGCCCGCCTGCAGCGAGCGCAAATGCGCCGAGACAATCTCGGACTCGATGCGTTGCTCGTCATCGTTGCGCAGCACGATGGCGACGAGCCCGGTCGCGGCGATCGCAGAGGCCGCCGATCCCATCGCAAAGCCCTTCAGCACCGAACGCCGGCTCGGCGAAGGCGCCTGCGCTTGCGGCAGCGAAGCCTCGATGCGCCGGCGCAAGCTGGCCGGAGCCGCATAGCCTAAATCGGCGACGGCGATAGCCATGCTCATTTCGCGATAGGTATTGAGCTGCGCGGCGCAAGCCGGGCAGCCGGCAATATGGGCTTCGACCTCGCGCGCGTGGCCGGCGTCGAGCTCGCCGTCGAGCAGCGCATGAAGAAGAATTTCAGCCTCGTCGCAGGTCATTTCGATGGCTCCTGTTCCGCCAGCCATGCCGATCGCAACATGGCGCGGGCGCGGGCGAGGCGGGACATCACGGTACCCACAGGCACTGCCGCGACCTCGGCGATTTCGCGATAGGACAGATTTTGAATTTCACGCAGCACAAAAGCCTCCCGGAACGGTTCGGCCAGTGCTGCCACCAGTCGCCGGATGGTGTCGGCGTCCCAGCGGCGCAGCACCTGTCCCTCCGGCGTTTCCGGCGCTTCGTGCCACAGCGGCGTTTGCGCCGTTTCGTCGCGCACCTCGTCGAGCGCGGCAGTGGGCGAACCCGCGCGGCGGGCATATTCGGCGCGGCAGATATTGCGCAGGATCGCCAGCAGCCACGGCTTGATCGCCGTCCCGCGAAAATTGTCGAAATGCTTCAGCGCGCGCAGATAGCATTCCTGCACCGCGTCCTCGGCGTCATTGGCGTCGCGCAGCAGGTAGCGCGCCAGCGTATAGGCGGCATCGAGATGCGGCAGGGCGGCGTCGCGAAAACGCCGCGCCTTCTCCGGATCGTCGTTCGCAGCGTTGACCGGCATCGTCCCTGGCTCGGCTGTTGCGGAAAATATTGGTGCCCGGCCGGCCTCGCAGCACCGGCCGGGCATGGTTGTGATGCCTTGATTTCGATTGCTACTCAACCTTGATCGTCCCGGTCATATGCGGATGCAGCGAACAAAAATAGCTGTAATCGCCGGCGGTGGTGAAGGTGAAGGAATAGCTGTCGTCGGTATCCAGCGCCTTCGACCTGAATTTTCCGGCGGAGACGATCGTATGCGGAATGTCATCGTGATTTTTCCAGGTGACGGTGGTGCCGACCTGCACGGTGAGTGCAGCCGGCGCGAAGGTGAAATTGTCGATCGTCACCGTGGTCTCGTTGGCTTGGGCGATGCCGTGAAAGGAGAGCATCGCTGCCGTGACGGCCAGCCGAAGGCCGGCCCGGCGAAGGGTTGCGTAAGTCATCGTGTGTTTCCTCAACTAGCTCGCAAGCGGGGTGTCGATGATCGCGAGGCGTTGCTCGCCGCGCTTGAAGTCGATGCTGGCGACGCCGAGCAGGCCGCGCAGCTTGTCGTCGGCGACCTTCATCGGCCCGGGCGAGGGAGCGGTGCCAGGCGCCGGCTGCGGGAACGCGGTCGAGCGCGCGGTGTGGAAGGTGACGTTGCCCTCGACCTTCTGCATCACCTGGTGGATGTGGCCGTTCAGCACCGTCACCGAGCCGAACCCCTTGAGGTAGTCCAGCGCGCGGGCGCCGTCGTCGGTGCCCCAGCCCCATTCCGGATACACCGTCCACAGCGGAATATGCGCGAACACCACGATCGGGGTCGATTTCGAGCGTCCCTTGAGATCCTGCTCCAGCCATTCAAGCTGTTCGGCGCCGAGATTGCCGAGGCCGCCGGCCTTCATATTCACCACATTGACGAGGCCGACGAAGTGCACGCCGCTGGCGTCGAACGAATACCAGCCGGCGCCCTGCGCGCCGCGACCGTAACGCTCGCGATAGAACTTGACCTCTTCATCGAGGAAATCGTGCTCGCCCGGCACGTAATGCACATCGAGCTTCGCCTGCGAAATGATGCGGTCGGCATCGTCGAATTCAGAGGCCTTCGACAGATGGCTGATATCGCCGGTGTGAATCATGAATGACGGCTTTGCCGGCATCGACCTGATCTTGCCGATTGCTTCCTCCAGCGTGCCGAGCGCGTTGGGGTTGGCCGGCTTGTCGAAGCCGACATGGCTGTCGCTGATCTGCAGGAAGGTCGTGCCGGCCGGCTCGGCAGCCTGCGCGGAACCGACCAGTCCGAGCGAACGCGGCACGCCGCCCGAAACGGTCCAGAGCACGCCGGTGCCGGCCCAGGTCATGCATTCCAGCACCCGGCGCCGGCTGACGCCTTTGCCTTCATCCTTGTGGTCGTGGTCGAACTCGCTCATGCCAAATCTCCATGGACCCTTGATTGGGTTTCCACGGGCTTGATCGGGCGAGGCCGGGGTTTATTCCCGGAATTTCCGCGCCGAGCGGAAAAAGCCGGCGCCGGCGCGATGACGATTGCGTGACCGGGATGGGACGCGCATCACGATCAGCACCAAGGGATCGGGGCGGATCCAGCCATCGGGCGCGCGTTGGCGCGATCCGTTGACTCAGCCGCCCTTTCGGCGTGGCTCTTTCAGTTCCTGCTGATGTGCAGATGCAGCCCGGCGCGCTTCTTCAGATAGCCAAGGACGCTGAACAGATTCCTGGCTTGCGGGTTGTCGCGAGGCCCGAACATTCGAATGAGGCTCTTGAGCGGTGTGGAGGTGGCGGCTCCGAGCTTTCAAAACCGACCGTGGCCTTGACCTGATGCTATCGCGAATCCGCAAGGATCATCGCCGCGCCCTTTTCGGCGATCATCGCGGTCGGGGTGTTGGTATTGCCCGAGGTGATCGTCGGCATCACCGAGGCATCGACCACGCGAAGCCCGGCCAGGCCAAAAAACCGCAGGCGTTGATCGACCACGGCCATCGGATCGGAGGCCGCGCCCATTTTGGCGGTGCCGACCGGATGAAAGATCGTGGTGCCGATATCGCCGGCGGCTTTCGCCAGCGACGCATCGTCGTCGCCGACCGAGGGACCCGGCAAGAATTCCTGCGGACGATAGGGCGCCAGCGCGGGCTGCCGCATCAGCCGCCGCGTGGTGCGGATGGCGTCGGCGGCGACCTCGCGGTCTTCGCCTGATGACAGATAGTTCGGGGCGATCGAAGGCTTCTCGTCGGGTTGCGCCGAGCGAATCCGCACCGTGCCGCGCGAGGTCGGTTGCAGATTGCAGGCGCTCACCGTGATCGCCGGGAAGCGGTGCAGCGGATCGCCGAACTTGTCCAGCGACAGCGGCTGTACATGGAACTGGATATTGGCGCGGTCGCGGCGCGGGTCCGATCGGGTGAAAATCCCGAGCTGCGACGGCGCCATGGTCAGCGGGCCGCGGCGGCGGAAGGCATAATCGAGGCCCATCAGGCCGCGCCTGACCAGCGAATAATAGGTCTCGTTGAGGGTGCGGACGCCCTCGACCTGGTAGATCGCGCGCTGCTGCAGGTGATCCTGCAAATTGCGCCCGACGCCCTGGCGGTCGAGCACGCATCCGATCCCGAGCGGCGCCAGCCAGTCCGCCGGCCCGATGCCGGAGCGATGCAGCACCTGGGTCGATCCGATCGAGCCGGCGCACAGGATGACTTCGCCTTTGGCGCGGGCCTCGAGGATCTCGCCGTCCTGGATGAAGCGCACGCCAACGGCGCGTCCCTGTTCGACGATCAGGCGGTCGACGAGCACGTTTTTTTCAAGACGCAGGTTAGGACGCTTCAAGGCGGGCTTGAGGAAACCGCGCGCCGAAGACCAGCGCCGGCCCCGTTTCTGGTTGACGTGGAAATAGCCGACGCCCTCATTGTCGCCGGTATTGAAATCGGCAATTTTCGGAATCCCCATTTGCACCGCGGCTTCGCCGACCTTGTCCAGCACGGTCCAGGACAGCCGAGGCGCCTCGATCCGCCAGCCGCCGCCGCTGCCGTGGTGTTCGCTGTCGCCGAGAAAATGATCCTCCAGCCGGCGGAACGCGGGCTTGACGTCGTCCCAGCCCCAGCCGTTGAGGCCGAGCTGGCGCCAGTGGTCGTAGTCGGCGGCCTGTCCGCGCATCGAGATCATGGCGTTGATGGCGGAGCAGCCGCCGATCACCTTGCCGCGGGGATAGGCCAGCGAGCGACCGTTGAGGCCGGCTTCCGGCTCGGTGCGAAACATCCAGTCCGAACGCGGGTTGCCGATCGCAAAGAGATAGCCGACCGGGATGTGGAACCAGATCCAGTTGTCGTTGCCGCCGGCCTCCAGGATCAATACCCGGTTCTTGGGGTTAGCCGACAGCCGGTTGGCGACGATACAGCCGGCGGTGCCCGCGCCGACCACGATATAG
>Ga0208849_1002374_pt1 | contig 10422 bp, 10 predicted proteins | sample NGESurdeep072012_10_FD_184470 | JGI IMG/M metagenome (GOLD analysis project Ga0208849, IMG submission 184470) | Arctic peat soil microbial communities from Barrow, Alaska - NGEE Surface sample 53-3 deep-072012 (SPAdes) | ecosystem: Environmental > Terrestrial > Soil > Wetlands > Peat ...
TACGCGCACGGTCTCCGCATCATCGCTGTGACAAGTTTTCCCCAGGCGTTGCGCGCCCTGGCAACCCTGCCCAAGAAGGGCTAGAAACAGCAGTTTTCGGCGGGTTGGAATCTGCCGGAAACTCGTTAGTTTTCGTCTCCGGCAACGCTTTCCAGCCACTCCGGACGGGCCTATGATCGCTCCTCGAATCCGGCTGTCCACATCGAGCAAAAGGCCCAGTGAGCAAAAAACCAAAAACAACCTGCAACGATTGCTATTTCCGCTGCGCCGGTCTGTGCGCACTCCCCGGCGAGGAGATCTGCCCCACGTTCCGCCTCATGGCAGCCGGCCATCTCGCTCCGCCGCCGCAGCCGCGGCTCGTCGCCCGGCCGCTCGCCGTAGTCTCAGCGGCGTAGACTCGCGCCGTGCGCTTCCTGCGCCGACAACGCGATGCCGCCGGCCAGCTCGAGGAGCAATGGCAGCCGAAGGTCTACGCGCGGCTGGTCGTGCTCGCGCTCCTCGTCGCCTACGTGATCGCGTTCATCCTCGAGAACGGCAAGCACGTCGCGGTGCACTTCGTGTTCGCCACCACGAAGGTGTCGATCGTCTGGCTCATCCTGCTCAGCGTCGCACTCGGCGCGATCGGCGGGATCCTCGCCTCGCAGCTAGAGCGCAGACGCAGGCGCCGAAGCGCCGGCGACTAAGGCGCCGCTCGTCGGCGCCGTTCTCAGGACGAGCGGCTTAGCCGCTCGTCCGTCTGTGCTGCCGGACTCCCCGGCCGGGCACTCGCCCCCGCGAGTAACGGCGCGAGCCGCGCAACGCCTTCGGCGATCTCCTCGGGCGAGACGAAGCTGAACGCGAGGCGCATCGACTGCGCTCCGCCGCCGTCGGAGAAGAAGTCCTGGCCCGCGACGAACGTGACGCCGGCCGCCTCCGCCTGCGCGACCGTCGGCGCGTCGTGCGGAAGATCGACCCAGACGAAGTAGCCGCCTTCGGGACGGCTCCATGTCGCGCCGTCCGGCAGCTGCTGCTCGAGTGCGTCGAGCATCGCGTCGCGGCGCGCGCCGAGCAGGTCTCTGACGCGCTCGAGGTTCGGCTCGAAGTTGCCGCGTCGGAGGAACTCGTGCACCGTCGCCTGCGTCATGAACGGGGGCGAGATGTACGTCGACACGGCGAGCGCCTCGATCTGCTTGGCAAGCGGCGCCGGCAGGACGAAGTAGCCGACGCGGACGCCGGGAGCCACCGTCTTCGAGAACGAGGATGCGTACGTGACGTTGACGCCTCCTTCGAGCTCGAAGAGCGTCGGCAGCGGATCGCCCTCGTAGCGCACGAGGCCGTACGGGTCGTCTTCGAGCACGAACAGCTCGTGCTCGCGGGCGATCTCGACGACGCGACGGCGGCGCTCCTCGGAGAGCGTGCGCCCGCTCGGGTTCTGGAAGGTGGCGATCGTGTACAGGAACGCGGGTTTCGGCCCGGAGGCGAGGGCCCGCTCGAGCGCGTCCGGCTCGAGGCCGTCGTCGTCCATCGGCAACCCTTCGATCTCGGCGCCGAGGCGGCGGAGGATCTTCAGCGGACGGTCGTACGTCGGCGCCTCGACGAGGACGCGCGAGCCGGGCTGCACGAGCTGCTCGGCGAGGAAGACGAAGCCCTGGAGCGAGCCGCTCGTGACGACCACGCGGCCGGGCTCGACCCCGTGGCGAGCCGCGATCCACTCCCGCAGCGGCCCGTAGCCGCCGCCGGGGCCGTACGAGAGGACGGCCTTGCCGTCCCGCTCGATCGCCGCCTTCGCACAGTCGGCGAGCTCCTCCACCGGAAGGCATTCGGGAGCGGGAATCCCCCGCGCGAAGCTGACGACGTCCATCGCCCCAGCCTAGCGAGCTACTTGAGGCGTTTGGCGACGAGTTGTGCGACTTCGGTCGGCGTCGCGCCGACCTCGACGCCCTTCGCCTCGAGCGCTTCCTTCTTCGCCACGGCCGTCCCGGAGGAGCCGGAGATGATCGCCCCGGCATGCCCCATCGCCTTGCCGGGCGGGGCCGAGAAACCGGCGATGTACGCGAGCACGGGCTTCGTCATGTGGTCGCCGATGTATTGCGCCGCCTTCTCCTCCTCGTCGCCGCCGATCTCGCCGACGAGCACCACGAGCTCCGTCTCCGGGTCGGCCTCGAACTTCTCCAGCACGTCGATGAACGACGAGCCGACGATCGGGTCTCCGCCGATGCCGACGATGGTCGAGTTCCCGAGGCCGAGCTGGGTCAGCTCGTGCCCGATCTGGTACGTGAGCGTCCCGGAACGGGAGACGAGGCCGACGACGCCCTCGCTGAAGATCTCCGCCGGAATGATCCCGACGTTCGCCTTCCCCGGCGAGAGCACGCCCGGGCAGTTGGGGCCGATCATCGTCACGCCCTTCGGGCGGAAGTACGTGTACGCGCGGAGCATCTCGTGCACGGGGATGTGCTCGGTGATGCAGATCACCGTCTCGATCCCGGCGTCGACGGCCTCGTAGACCGCGTCGGCCGCGAAGCGCGCCGGCACGAAGACGAGGGTCGTGTTCGCGCCCGCCCGCTCGACCGCGTCGGCGACCGTGTCGAAGATGGGGACGCCCTCGACGTCCTGGCCGCCCTTGCCGGGCGTCACGCCGGCGACGAGGTTCGTCCCGTACGCGCGATTGCGCAGGCCGTGGAAACGGCCCTCGCTGCCGGTCAGGCCCTGGACGACGAGCCGCGTCTCGTTGTCGACGATGACCGCCATTACTTCGTCCCCTTGAGGACGAGGGTCGGCAGCGGCATCCAACCGTCGACGATGCGGTCGCCGAGCAGCTCGCGCACGCGCGCCGCGTCCTCGCCCGTGCACTCGACCCGGGCGAGCCACGGCTCGATCTCGAGCGGGCGCGTGAAGTGGCGCTCCTCCGCGATCGTGAGGCCGGCGAGCTCGAAGAAGCTCTCCCACTCGGCCACGCCGTAGTTGCGCACGTGGCTCGGGTCGCGCAGGCGGTCGGCCTCCTCCGACGACTCGCTGACGAAGGTGTTGTCGCAGATCACGACGCGGCCGCGGGCAACACGCGCCATCTCCCGCACAGCCGCGAGGACGTCGGCGAAGTGGTGCGCCGCGAGCCGGCACGCGGCGGCATCGAAGCTCCCGTCCGCGAACGGCAGGCTCTCGGCGGTCGCTGTCGTGTCGGCACCCATGCCGGGCGCAGGATCGGTGGTGACGACGGTCGCGCCGGCATCGCGCAGGCGCCGCGCGACGTGTCCGCCCCCGGTGGCGACGTCGAGGACGGTGACGCCGGGCCCCGGCTCGCACCACTCGACGACGAGGTCGAGATCCTCGCCCTCCGCGTGGATCGCGCTGTTGCGATACGCGTCGGCGCGATCGGACCAGACGTCGGTCACGCCGCCAGCTCCACGGCGCGCCGGGCGCCATCGAGCATCGTCGCCTCGGGGTGGATGTTCGGGTTGCCCGCCTCGGCGAGCAGCCGCCGACCCTCCTCGGCGTTCGTGCCGTCGAGGCGGACGACGATCGGGTACTTCGACATGTCGAGGCGGTCGAGCGCCTCGAGGATCCCGCGCGCAACCTCGTCGCCGCGCGTGATGCCGCCGAAGATGTTGAAGAAGATCGACTTGACCTGCGGGTCGCGCGTGATCACCTCGAGCGCATCGACGACGCCCTCCGCCGAGCCACCGCCGCCGAGGTCGCAGAAGTTCGCGGGGCGGCCGCCGACGTGCGCGACGACGTCCACCGTCGACATGGCGAGACCGGCGCCGTTGCCAATGATGCCGACGGTGCCGTCGAGCTTCACGTAGGTGACGCCCTTCTCGCGCGCGAACGCCTCGATGGGGTCCGCGGCGGCGGTGTCGCGCATCTCGGCGACGTCTGGATGCCGGAAGAGCGCGTTGTCGTCGACGGCGAACTTCGAGTCGAGCGCCTTCACCGTGCCGTCGGGAGTGACGATCAGCGGATTGATCTCGCAGAGCATTGCGTCGAACTCGACAAACGCCCGGTAGAGCTTCTCCACGATCGAGGCGATCTGCTTCTGCTCGGACGGATCGGTGACGCCGCCGCCGTAGATCAAACGGCGCGCGACCCACGGCTGGAATCCCTCGGATGGGTCGACGTGCAGCCGCACGAGCGCCTCGGGGCGCTCTTCCGCGATCTGCTCGATCTCGACGCCGCCCTGGGTCGTGAACATGAAGAGCGGCTTCTTTGCGCCGCGGTCGAGCGTGATGGAGAGGTAGTACTCGCGCTCGATGTCGGAGGCCCGCTCGATCCAGAGCCGGCGGACGACGTGGCCGTTGATGTCCAGGCCGAGGATGTCCTTCGCCTTCTGCTCGACGTCGTCGGCCCCCTCGGCGAGCTTCACGCCGCCGGCCTTGCCGCGGCCGCCCGTGAGCACCTGCGCCTTGACGACGAGCTGGCCGCCGAGCTCCTGCGCGGCCGCCCGCGCCTCCTGGGGCGAGTCGGCGCGGCGCCCGTCGGAAACCGGGATTCCGACGCGCCGGAAGAGCTCCTTGCCCTGATACTCGTACAGGTCCACCGGCGGATGACTCTAACGATCACCGCCTTCCGTGCCGATCAGTGCCAGATGGGACGTGGCGTGATCGCGATGTGCGGGAGCTTCGGGATGCTGATCGGCGGGTTCGTGCCTGCCCTGTGGGGCGCCGGCCAGCTGTCGATGAGCTCGATCCTCTTCAGCGCCGTCGGCGGCGTCGCCGGCGTCCTGGCCGGCGTTCGCATCGCCGAGTAGCTCATCCATAGGGAGGAGACCGAACCGTCCTCGCGCCCGAGGCGGATTCGCGCCGGCGCAGTAGCGTTCGTAGACCATGGTCTGGAACTGGCTCCGGCGGCACCCGAGCCTCGTCGACGTCGGCGTGGTGCTCGTCCTCGCGGCGGCCTACGTCGGCCATGCGAGCCGTCTCGACGACTGGGCGGAAGGCGTCCCCCTCGCCGTCGTCCAGGTGGCGCCGCTGCTCGTCCGTCGCCGGTACCCGCGCACCGTGCTCGCGGTCGTCACCGCCGCGTGGATCGCGCAGGCGATCTTCGTCTCGGCGTGGCCACCGGTGGCGTCGCTCGTCGCCGTCTACACGATGTCGGCGAACCTCGGCCGCACCGAAGGTCTCTGGGCGGCAGCCCTGGCGACGCTCGCGACGACGCTCGCCACACTGGGGCTCGCCGACTGGAGCCGAACGGTCTCGGATCTCTTCCTCTTCGCAGGCGCGTGGGTCGTCGGCGACAACCTCGGCACGCGCCGGGCGTACACCAGCGCGCTCGAGGAGCGGGCCGAACGGCTCGAGCGGGAGCGCGAGGCCGAAGCGGCGCGCGCCCGCGCGGAGGAGCAGGCCCGCATCGCGCGCGAGCTGCACGACGTCATCGCCCACAGCGTGAGCGTCATGGTCGTGCAGGCCGCTGCGGCAAACGACGTCTTCGACACCCGCCCCGAGCGTGCGCGGGAGGCGCTGCGCGCAATCGAGGCGAGCGGGCGCACCGCGCTCGCCGAGATGCGCCGCCTGCTCGGAGTCGTGCGCGGCGACGGCGCCGAGTATGCGCCGCGGCCGGGCATCGACCGTCTCGACGACCTCGTCGAACAGGTGCGCGCCGCCGGGCTCGCCGTCGCCGTCAGCATCGAGGGGTCCCCGCGGCCGCTGCCGGCGGGCGTCGACCTGTCCGCCTACCGCGTCGTCCAGGAGGCGTTGACGAACACGTTGAAGCATGCGAACGCGACGCGCGCGGACGTCTCGCTGCGCTACCGGGACGACGAGCTGACCGTCGAGGTGCGCGACGACGGCGAAGTCGCAGGCAACGGGGACAGCCACGGGCGCGGACTGATCGGCATGCGCGAGCGGGTCATCGCCTTCGGCGGCTCGCTCGAGACAGGCCCGAAGAACACCGGCGGCTTCGCCGTGTCCGCGAGGTTCCCGCTGTGATTCGCGTGCTCGTCGTCGACGACCAGCCGCTCGTGCGCAGCGGCTTCCGCATGGTGCTCGAGGAGCGGCCCGACCTCGAGCTCGCCGGCGAGGCGTCGGACGGGGCGCAGGCGCTCGAGCTCGCCCGCGAGCTCGATCCCGACGTCATCCTCATGGACGTGCGCATGCCGAACCTCGACGGCGTCGAGGCGACGAGGCAGCTCGTCGAGTCCGGCACGCGCGCTCGGATCCTCGTGCTGACGACGTTCGACCTGGACGAGTACGTGTACGCCGCCATCCGCGCCGGCGCGAGCGGCTTCCTGCTCAAGGACGTCGAGCCGGCGGAGCTCGTGGACGCGATCCGCGTCGTCGCGGCCGGCAACTCGCTCTTCGGCCCGGCGGCGACCGAGCGGCTCGTTGCCCGCTTCGCGCAGCAGCCCGCACCCGATGCCGGCCGCTCCCTCGAGGAGCTGACCGAGCGCGAGCTCGAGATCCTGCGCTTGCTCGCCACCGGCCTGTCCAACGCCGAGCTCGCCGAGCACCTCTTCCTCAGCGAGACGACCGTGAAGACGCACGTCTCCGCGATCCTCCGCAAGCTCCGCGTGCGCGACCGCGTGCAAGCGGTGATCGCCGCGTACGACGCCGGGCTCGTCAGCCCGAGATGACGCAGATGACCTGACCGGTCGCGACCGGCTCGCCCGGCGCGACCGAGAGCTGGGCGACGACACCGGCGCGATGGGCGTGCACCTCGTTCTCCATCTTCATCGCCTCGACGATGCAGATGAGCGCGCCGGCTTCCACCTCGTCGCCCTCGGCCACCGCGACGGAGAGAACCGTCCCCTGCATCGGCGACACGACGGCGTCCAACCCGGCACCGCCGTGCACGCCTGCGCGCACGCGCTCGCGCCGCCGGCGGGCCAGCTCGAGCCACGGCGCCTCCGGCTCGGTGAGGCGCACCTCGAAGCGACGCCCGTCCACCTCCACGGTGCGCACGCGCTCGACCGTTCGCCCGTGAGCAAGTAACAACTTGTTACTTGGTTGATCGCCGTCCAGGTCGAGCGACTCGACGACGCCCACGCACGTCTCACCGCGGATGAAGCACTCGTGCGACAGCAGCGCGGCGTGGAACGGGATCAGCGTCGTCGGCCCTTCGATCACATACTCGCCGAGCGCGCGCAGCATCCGCCGCCGCGCGTGCTCGCGGTCGACGCCGTGCACGATGAGCTTCGAGATCATCGGGTCGTACGCGGCGACGACCTCACGGCCGCCGTCGACGCCGGAGTCGACGCGCACGCCCGGGCCGCCGGGCTCGCGGTACGCGGTGACGAGGCCGGGGGCCGGCAGGAAGCCGCGCGACGCGTCCTCGGCGTTGATGCGGCACTCGATCGCGTGCCCGCGCAGCGACACCTGCTCCTGCGTGAACGAGAGCGGCTCGCCGAGCGCGATGAGCACCTGCTCGCGCACGAGGTCGAGCCCGGTCACCATCTCCGTCACCGTGTGCTCCACCTGGATGCGCGTGTTCATCTCCATGAAGAAGTACTCGCCGTCCGCGGTGAGCAGGCCCTCGATCGTCCCCGCAGACACGTAGCCGGCGGCGAGCGCAGCCTCGACACCGATCCGCCCGATGCGTGCGCGCAGCTCGTCGTCAACGGCCGGCGACGGCGTCTCCTCGACGAGCTTCTGGTGCCGTCGCTGGATGGTGCAGTCGCGCTCGCCGAGGTGCACGACGTTGCCGTGCGCGTCCGCGAGCACCTGCACCTCGATGTGCCGCGGATCGACGATGAGCTTCTCGACGTACACGTCGGGGTTGGCGAAGTACGACTGGCCCTGCCGGCGCGCCGTCTCGAACGCACGCGCTGCGTGCTCGGGGCCTTCGACGACCTCCATCCCCTTGCCGCCGCCGCCGGCGGCCGCCTTGATGAGCAGCGGATAGCCGATCGACTCGCCGAGCAAGAGCAGCTCGTCGACCGTCGCCACGGGCTCGGTCGTGCCGGGGATGATCGGGACGCCCGCCCGCTGCATCACCGTGCGCGCCCGCGTCTTCTCCCCCATCAGCTCGATCGCGTCGGGCGGCGGGCCGATCCACACGAGCCCCGCGTCCTGCACCGCGCGCGCGAACGCCGCGTTCTCGGCGAGGAACCCATAGCCGGGGTGCACCGCCTGCGCGCCGGCGCGCAGCGCGGTCTCGACGAGCGTGTCGATCTTCAGGTAGCTCTCAGCAGCCGGCGGTGGCCCGATGAGGAACGCCTCGTCCGCATACGCGACGTGGAGCGAGCCACGGTCGGCCTCCGAATAGACGGCGACGGTGCCCGCGCCGAGCTCGCGCAGCGTCCGGAAGATGCGGACGGCGATCTCACCACGGTTGGCGACCAGGACCTTGTCGAACATCGGCGGGCCGTATTGTCTCCGTTGTGAGCCCCGCGGACCAGCTGACCGTCGCGCGTGCGCTCGCCGTGCCCGTCGTCGTCGTCCTCTTCGCATGGCCGTTCCACGACCACGCCTACTGGGCGACCGCCGTGTTCTGCGTCGCGATGACGACGGATTGGTTCGACGGCCGGCTCGCGCGCCGGCACGGGAGGACGTCTCCGCTCGGATCATTGCTCGACCCGATCGCGGACAAGGTGCTCGTGCTCGCTGCGCTCGTGATGCTCGTCGGCCAGCACGTCGTCCCCGCGTGGATGGTGGCGGCGATCGTCGTCCGCGAGGTGCTGATCACCGGCCTGCGCCAGGCGGCGATCGAGCGTGGGATCGTGATCGCAGCGCGCGACCTGGCGAAGGTCAAGACGTGGGCGCAAGCAGTCGCCGCCGGGGTCGGCGGCTTCGCCGCCGCAGGAGCGTGGGGCACCGGCGTCGCCTGGTGGACGATGCTCGTCGCGGTGGCCCTGACGTGGGCGTCGGGGCTCGACTACGCGCGCAGTGCGCCGGCGCTGTTCCGACCGCGCGTCAACGCCTAAGGCGTCGCTTGCGATGCCGCTAGAGGCCGTGGCGGCTTCGCCGACGCGGCCGTCGCCCGCTGCGACGCGCGGTCAGCGCGTCGCGAGTCCGCGGGACTCGCACCAGTCCTCGAAGCGGGCCAGCTGCGCAGGTACTCGCGCAATTGGTACAAGCCCTCCTCGATCTCCGCCCGGACCGCCCAATGGCAATGACCGCAATACCCGAGCTCGTCCACGGCAGGCGCCGTGTTGCAGCGGATGCACTCGTCGAACATGCTGGGGAAACGGCCCGGTGAGCGCCGCGGTTACGGCGACTCGGGCTCCTCGGGCTGCCACGGCGCGGGCGCAGGCTTTTCCGCCTCTTCCGCCAATGCAGCGAGGATGGCGGCCCGTTCTTCCTCGCTCGGCTCCGGGCTGATCTCGAATTTCATGAATGCAAAGAGTAAAGTCATTGGGAGGTCGGGTCGATCTGGGGTGTACGTGGGTCTCCGCATATGGATCACTGCTGGTCTGCTCGTGCTGCTCCCGGCGGGGAGCGCGTTCGCGTCGACGCATCGCTCGCATCGCTCGCATCGCTCGAGCTCATGGGCGCTGCCGCAGATCCGCGTCGTGACCGGCGCCGGGCTGATGGGCACGAAGTCGCCGGTGACCTTCCGTCCCAGCGCGAAGCTCACCGACCAGGCGCTCGCGACCCTCGTCTTCGACCTGCAGCAGCTTCTCGCGCCGCCGGCCCCTCCTCCGCCCGTCGCTCCGCCGCCTCCGCTGCCGGACACGACGACGACGACGACCGACCCGACGCAGACGACGACCGACCCGACGACGACCACTGATCCGACGCAGACCACGACCGACCCCGTGACGACGACCGATCCGGTGACGACGACGACAACGGTCGCCGAGCCTCCGCCTCCCGCGCCGCCCGCGCATCCGCCGAAGGTCCCGCACGGCGCCGCGGCGGCGACCATGACGATGCTCGACGCGCAGTTCGTGGACGGCGTCGGGCTCGACGCGGCGGCAACGGCGTTCGCCCGCGGCGCACGCGCGGCCGGGCTCGACGTCCCCGGGCGCTTCGGCACCGAGGTGGTGGCGCGGCTCCTCGGCCTCCGCATCGACCATCCCGCGAGCGAGGACTCTCTCGAGCTGCTGCCGGACGACCCGGCCACGCGCGCCGAGGCGGCTTACTCGGCGGCGCAGCTCCTGCACTCGTCGGGCTGGCTCGTCCCGGTCGTGCAGGGCCTCTCCGACACGTTCTCGCTCCCGCAGTACTCGACGTGGCAGCGGCGGATCCTTGACACCGCCGTCGCGCGGATCGGCATGCCGTACGTGTGGGGCGGCACGAGCGACGGGCCGGAAGTGGACTTCGGAGTTGCCGCGCGCGGCGGCTACGACTGCTCCGGCTTCGTATGGCGCGTGTACAAGCTCACGCCGTATCCGAACGAGGGCGACCTCGCGTCGACGCTGCGCGGCCGCACGACGTACGTGATGAGCGGCGAGGTCCCGCATTCGGAGCTCATCAACTTCGCACACCTGCAGCCCGCGGACGTGCTCTTCTTCGGCCCGCGCGGCCCGCAGTCGGACCCGTCGCAGGTCGACCACATGGCGATCTATCTCGG
>Ga0208849_1002375_pt1 | contig 10415 bp, 11 predicted proteins | sample NGESurdeep072012_10_FD_184470 | JGI IMG/M metagenome (GOLD analysis project Ga0208849, IMG submission 184470) | Arctic peat soil microbial communities from Barrow, Alaska - NGEE Surface sample 53-3 deep-072012 (SPAdes) | ecosystem: Environmental > Terrestrial > Soil > Wetlands > Peat ...
TTTATTTTTCCCGACAAGCAGACCGGGGAGGGCATACGAATAAGACTGCGACCAAATGCTTGATCAGTTGTCGGCGATCAAACACTCATCGCATCTCGATCTCTGCACCAATGTCTCGCGCGCCCCGATCCTGCGGCTTGCCGATCTGGTGGCCGGCTGGTCCGTCCCGGTGGTGATCATCATGGCGCTGGTCGCGTTCGGCGCCTTGGCCTATTTCGGGCCAGAACCGCATATGGCATTCGGCTTGGTGGCGGCCGAGAGCGTCTTGATCATTGCGTGTCCCTGCGCTCTTGGGCTTGCGACTGGAGGCACTCCACCCGGAGCTGGCGCTCGCCGTTCTGGCGGTCACCGTCTGGCCGGCTCGCCAGCTCGGCACCGAGTTCATGCCCAACCTCAACGAGGGCACGCTGCTCTACATGCCGACGACCCTGCCGGGCATCTCGGTCACCAAGGCCGGCGAACTGCTGCAGACCCAGGACAAGATCATAAAATCGTTCCCGGAGGTGGCTTCGGTGTATGGCAAGGCCGGCCGGGCCGAGACCGCGACCGATCCGGCGCCGTCCGAAATGTTCGAGACGGTCGTCAATCTGTAGCCCAAGGAGCAATGGCGCCCCGGCCTGTCTGTGGACGGCCTGATCGCGCAGATGGACAAGGCGCTCCAGTTTCCGGGCGTCTCCAACGCCTGGACCATGCCGATCAAGGCCCGCATCGACATGCTGTCGACCGGCATCCGGACGCCGGTCGGCGTCAAGGTGATCGGCACCGACCTTGTCGAGATGGACAAGCTCGCCAAGCAGATCGAGCAGGTGCTCAAGGCGGTCCCGGGTACGTCGTCCGCCTATGCCGAGCGCGGGATCGGCGGCCACTACCTCGACGTGACGCCCGACCGCGCGGCGCTGGCGCGCTACGGCATCATGGTCCAGGACGTTCAAGACGTGATCGCGACCGCGCTGGGCGGGCAGACCGTCACCACGACGGTCGAGGGCCGGCAGCGCTTCACCGTCAACATGCGGTATCCGCGGGATCTGCGCGACGATCCACAAGCCATCGCCAACGACGTGCTGGTGCCGATGCCCGCCGGCGGCGCCGTCCCGCTCGGCGAGGTCGCCAAGGTCGCGCCGGCGCGGGGGCCGACGTCAATCCGGACCGAAAACGGCCAGTTGGCGACCTACATCTACGTCGACATCCGCGACCGCGATCTCGGCGGCTACGTCGCCGACGCGCAGCGCGCCGTCGAGGCCAGCGTCCAGTTTCCGCCCGGTTACTTACGTGATGTGGAGCGGCCAGTACGAATATCTGGAACGGGCCGCCGCGCGGCTGAAGATCGTCGTGCCGGTGACGCTGCTGATCATCTTCCTGCTGCTGTATCTGAACTTCCGCTCGATCGCGGAGACGATGATCGTCATGCTGTCGCTGCCGTTCGCGCTGGTCGGCGGCCTGTGGCTGATGTGGTGGCTTGGCTTCAATCTCTCCGTCGCCGTCGTCGTCGGTTTCATTGCGCTTGCCGGCGTCGCAGCCGAGACCGGCGTGGTGATGCTGATGTACCTCAATCAGGCGCTGGCTGAAATCACGGCACCGCGAACCGCCGAGGGCCGGGCCCTGACGCGCGGGGACCTGTACGACGCCATCATGGAGGGCGCTGTCGAACGTGTGCGGCCGAAAATGATGACGGTGGTCGCAATCATGGCTGGCCTGCTGCCGATCATGTGGAGCACCAGTACCGGGGTCAGAGATCATGCAGAGGATCGCCGTACCCATGATCGGCGGCATGGTCTCATCGACCCTGCTGACGCTCATCGTCATCCCGGCGATTTTCGGATCGGTCAAAGGATTCCGACTTTCGAGCGGAAGTAATTCCGCTGATCAGCCTCCGCCCTCGGTATGTCAGCCGGTCGGTAAAAGGCGGTCAGTTTCAGAACCGGCCGAATGACGAGATGACGCGCTAGTCGAACCGAAAGCCGAATAGGCCGCCCGTTTCGTGGTCCGTCAATCGGACCGACATGACCGCTTTCTCCAGCACGTGCCGTTCTGCACCTTTGCCTGATGATTCCGCGGCATCGAGGCTCGCATTGAATTCATCGCTGTTCATTGCGATGATGTACTGGCCATGTTTCTGGTCAGCTACCTTGGCTCCGAAGAGCATCGCCAAATAGACTTGGCGCTTGTCGACGCCATCGAACAGATGGCTGTCGTGCGCGAGGAAACCCGGCCCGCCGAGGCGTTCGCCTGTGACTTCATAAAGCATGCTGTCGAAGCAGAAGATCTTCATCTGGTCGATGCCGCCGCGGTTGCCGTCTCCTTGGATCGCGATATCAATCTTCGGCCCTGACTTTGACGGGGCAACCACCAGGTTCCCCTTGCGGTCGTCGTAGAGTTCGGAGATTGCGCGGTCAACTTTGGCCGTGGCGTTGTTGATCGCCGCCTCCTGGTTCTTGTGGTCCTCTTGGAGCTTGAGTTCGAGATCGGCGCTGTCGCGCTTGTTTTGGTCAACTGGCTTTCCAGAATGGTCGCATTCTGGAGCTTGGTGCGGAGCTGGTCGGCGCGGCTCGAAATCTCTGCGTACTGGGCGTGCATCGTCATCAGGTCTTCGAAAGCGCCTTTGCCGTCGAGCGTCTTGAGCAGTTCGGACTTTCGATCATCGCGCTCGCGCAACTCGGCAACGAGATCCGATTGCGCGGAGCGGGCCTTCTCGATTTCGCCCTCCAGATAGTGCTTTCTGTTGGCGACGACGGAGTTCTGGAAATCCTGCACTTCGCCGAAACGGCGGACGGCGACCCCGGGCAACTGGATGCCCGCTTCGCTGTAGAGGGTCTCGATCGCGGCGTAGGCTGGAGGTTTCTCGTCCTTGATGGCATTCGAGAGATAGTTGATGGTCTCATTGGCCAACGCCAACTCCGCTGTGATTTCCGTCATGCGGCTCTTTAGCCGGGCGACCTCGTCCGCCAGTTCTCGGTAGCTTTCGAGCACCTGGAAGCCATCGATCCGCTTCTTGATTTCTGCAATCCGTGCTTCCGCTCGCACCAGCTCCGGCCGGATCTCTGCTGCGGTACCGAAGACGCTGCCGAGCTCGCCGGCCTTGAATGAAACCGCACTCTCGCAGCCGTTCTCGCTTGGCGGCAGCGCTTTAGCGATGTGTCGACCGGAAAGCTGCCTGATTCCTGCGATCAGGCCCTGCGCTTGGCAGGCGCCTTCTTGGCGCCGCGGGCTTTGACGGCCGCCGGCGTGCAACACGCCGCCGCGTCTGACGCCACCAGATTGCAGAGTTCGGGATGTCCGTCACAGCAGTCGTTGACGAGAAATCCGATCACCGAACGCATGCCTTCGACGTCCGACCGGTAGATGATCGTGCGGCCTTCGCGCGAACTTTGCAGCAGGCCGGCGCGCACAAGAATTGCGAGGTGTGTCGAGAGCGTGTTGTGCGGCGCCCCAATCGTCTCTGCGATTACACCGGCCGTAACGCCGATCGGCTCATGCTTCACCAGCAGGCGAAAGATCGCCAGGCGCGTGGGTTGCGCGAGCGCGGCCAAAGCCGAGATGGCATGCTCCTCCGAAAAGGAGCTCCCGCTCGGGACCGCATTGGCGTGGCTCGCAACCGCGAGCATCGATTTTCGCATTGAACCGTCCTTAAGCCGAAGCATTTATTTCCACCACTTTAGCCCAAAAGACGGATGACAAGCCAGAACGTTTCGATTATTAGATATGTCGAGACGTCTCGACATATGGTGCACTGGCGTTTGATACCTGTGTGCAAATCACGATCGAGCGCTCCGGCCGGTAGGCGTACCGACCGCCCCGAGGAAGCCCCCGCCGGTAGGTGTACTGGCGTACCTGAGGAGTTTCTTGCCATGTCCCGTTGCGATCGTATGGTCGATGTCGGCCGCCGAAAGTTCATGAGCGGGGCCGGCCTCGCAGCCGCCGGTGTTGCCGCCACCTCAATGATCCCCACCCAAGCTAAGTCCGCCCCTGCGGCAGCGCGGGTCGAATACCCCGCCAATCGCCTTGCCAACGTCGCCGACCTCAAGGTCAACGAACCGCTGAACGTTTCTTACCCGGACCAGGATGCGCCAGGGGTCCTGCTCAAGTTCGGGAAGGCCGTTCCTGGGGGCGCCGGTCCGGATGCCGACATCGTCGGCTTCACGACCACCTGTCCGCACAAGGGCTTTCCACTCAACTACAACGCCGGCGACAAGACCTTGAATTGCCCGGGCCACTATTCGCGCTTCGACTGCGAATCCGGCGGCCAGCAGGTCTGGGGTCACGCCACCCAGAATCTTCCGCAGTACGTTCTCCGCATCGACGGCAAGGGTGACATCTACGCCGAAGGCGTGGACGAGCTTCTCTACGGCCGCCTGTCCAACGTGTTGTGAGGGAGAAAGAACATGGCCTACAAGCGTCAGATTGACCGTCTCCCGATCGTCCCAAAGGATGCGAAGGAGTTTAACGTCACGTGCAGCTTCTGCATCGTCGGGTGCGGCTACAAGGCCTACACTTGGCCGACCAACAAGCAGGGCGGCATGGCAGCCGACCAGAACAAATTCGGCGTGGACCTGTCCAAGCAACAGCCGGCGGAAACCGCGGCCTGGTACGCACCTTCGATGTACAACATCGTCAGCCAGGACGGTCGGGACGTGCATCTGGTCATCAAACCCGACCATGAATGCGTAGTGAACTCCGGCCTCGGTTCGATCCGCGGCGCCCGCATGGCGGAGATGAACTACTCACAGCAGCGCAATACTGAGCTGCAGCGGCTGACGGACCCGATGGTGTGGCGCTACGGCCAGATGCAGCCGACGAGTTGGGCCGACGCCCTCGATCTGGTCGCGCGCGTCACTGTGGCGGTCATCAACGACATGGGCGAGGACGGCTTGTTCGTCTCGGCCTTCGATCACGGCGGCGCCGGCGGCGGCTACGAAAATACCTGGGGCACCGGGAAGCTCTACTTCGGGGCCATGAAGATCAAGAACATCCGGATCCACAATCGTCCGGCCTACAACTCCGAGGTCCACGCCACGCGTGACATGGGCGTCGGCGAGCTCAATAACTGCTACGAAGACGCCGAACTCGCGGACACCATCGTCGCGGTCGGCACCAACGCGCTGGAGACGCAAACCAACTACTTCCTCAACCACTGGGTTCCGAACCTGCGCGGCTCGTCGGTCGACAAGAAGAAAGCCGAGTTTGGATCCGAGCCGGTCGAGAAGGGTCGGATCATCATCGTCGACCCACGCCGTACCGTGACGGTCAATGCCTGCGAGGTAGAGGCCGGCAAGGATAACGTCATGCATCTTGCGCTGAATTCGGGGACGGACCTCGTCCTGTTCAACGCGTGGATGACCTACATCGGCGACAAAGGATGGGTCGACAAGGCCTTCATCGACGCCTCGACGACCAATTTCGACAAGATGCGCAGCGCCAACAAGGTCTCTCTCGAGGACGCAGCCAAGCTCACCGGGCTGACGGTCGATCAGATCCGTAAATCCGCCGAATGGATCGCCCAGCCGAAGACGGGCAACGCGCGGCGGCGCACGATGTTCGCCTACGAAAAGGGACTGATCTGGGGCAACGACAACTACCGCACCAATGGCGCGCTGGTGAACGTCGCGCTCGCCACCGGCAACGTCGGCCGGCCGGGCGGCGGCTGCGTCCGGATGGGCGGACATCAGGAAGGCTATTCGCGCCCGTCGGACGCTCATGTCGGCAAGCCGGCGGCCTACGTCGACAAGCTGCTGCTGGAAGGCAAGGGCGGCGTGCATCACATTTGGGGATGCGATCACTACAAGACCACCTTGAACGCCTTCAAATTCAAGCAAAACTACAAGAAGCGGACTGACATGGTGAAGGATGCCATGATGACCGCGTCCTATGGCGATCGCGACGCCATGGTCAAGGCCATCGTCGATGCAATCAAGAAGGGCGGCCTGTTCGCCGTCGACGTCGACATCGTGCCAACCAAGATCGGCGAGGCCTGCCACGTCTGGCTGCCGGCGGCGACGTCGGGCGAGGCCAACCTCACCTCCATGAACGGCGAGCGCCGCATGCGTCTTACCGAGAAATACATGGATCCGCCCGGCCAATCCATGCCGGACAGCCTGATCGCGGCGCGCATCGCCAACAATATGGAGCGCGTGCTTCGCGAGCAGGGGAAGGCCCAGTACGCCGACCAGTTCAAGGGCTTCGACTGGAAGACCGAGGAAGACGCCTTCATGGACGGCTATCATGGGCACGAAAAGGGAGGTCAGTTCGTCACCTATGAACGCCTGCGGGCGATGGGCACGAATGGCTTCCAGGAGCCGGCGGTAGACTTCAAGGACGGAAAGCTCGTCGGCACCAAGCGCCTGTTCGCCGACGGCAAATTCGGCACCAAGGACGGCAAGGCCAAGTTCATGGAGACGCAATGGCGTGGCCTTCAGGCGGAGGGCAAGGAAGCCGAGAAGAAGAAGTTCGCCTTCCTCATCAATAACGGCCGGTCCAATATCAGTTGGCAGAACGGTTACCTCGATCAAGACAACGAGTTTGTCACCGACCGGTCGCCGTATCCGTTCATCCAGATGAACCCGAAGGATATGGACGACCTGAAACTCAAGGCCGGCGATCTCGTCGAGGTTTATAACGACAACGGTTCGACCCAGGCGATGGCATACCCGACGCCTACCGCCAAACCAAAGCAGACCTTTATGCTGTTCGCGCAGGCGACCGGCGTACAGGGCAACGTCGTTTCACCGGGAGTGAACGAGCTGATCATTCCGAATTACAAGCAGACCTGGGCCAATATCCGCAAGCTGGCGGATACGCCCGAAGGCGTGAAACATTTGAGCTTCAAATCGTTCGAATACACGACTTAATGGACCTCGGGCTCCGATTGCAATCGATCGGGGCCCGACCCAAATTCATGCTCGCCACACCAGACATCTGCTCAGGCCCCGACCTGCTCGGTATCGACGACGCCCTCACGGTCGCGCTGGCGGCCGTGAGACGCGTCGGCGATGTCGAGGTGGTGCCGATCGGCCGTAGCGCCGGCCGCATCGCGGCCGGCGATGTCGCCGCCTCGATACCGCTGCCGCCGTTCGACCAGAGCGCCGTCGATGGCTACGGCATCCGCGCCGACGATCTTGACGGCACCACGACCAAGGCCTTTCGCCAGGCCGGGACGGCCTTCGCAGGCGCAGTCTCTCCTGCGTCTCCGGACCGCGGTGAAGTCGTGCGCTTGCTCACCGGCGCTCCCATTCCGCGTGATGTCAACGCTGTGGTCATGGAAGAGAAAGTGCAGATCACAGGGGGGTGCGTCGCATTCGGCCGCCTCCCGGAGCACGGCATGAATATCCGCCGGCGCGGCGAAGATGTCGGCGCCGGCTCCACAATCATCGCCGACGGAACAGTGATCGACGCACGCCACATCGCGATCCTCGCCGCCAGTGGGATTTCGAAGATCAGCGTCCGCCGCCGGATCGCCGTCGGCATTCTCTCGACCGGTAACGAACTCGTCCCTGCGGGGCACACGCTCGGGACGCATCAGATCCACGACAGCAACGGCCCGATGCTCGCGGCGTTGCTAGACGCGCCGGCGCTCCGGATCACGCCACTCGGCCGTTGCAGGGACGATCGTGGGCGGCTCGGCCGGCGGCTCGCGCAGATGGCGCGCTCCTACGATCTGCTCGTCTGCTCCGGAGGGGTCTCCGGAAGCGATGCGGACCACATCGTCGCCGCCGTTCGCGATGCCGGCGGCGCCTGTGCCAAGTTGTCGTTGGCGCTCAAACCTGGAAAGCCGCTTGCCGTCGGCTCGATCGGTTCGATGGCCGTGCTGGCGCTGCCGGGCAATCCCTTTGCCTCGCTGGTCGGCGCACTGCTGTTTGCCCGTCCCATGCTGCAGAGCCTCGCCGGAAGCTACAAGGGACCGTACCAGCCGGTCGCCGCCCGAACGGGCGGGACATTCGGTCACCGCTCCGGCCGGCTGGAGTTCGTACCCGTCCGCGTCGCTTCGCGCGATCAACGGGGCGTGCCTCTGCTGGAGAAACTTGGCCGCGGCGGCTCGGCGCGGCTCTGGCCGCTTATCGTCGCCGACGGGTTGGCGTGCATCCCGGGTGCCGCGAATGACTTGCCGCCGGATGCCTCGATCGACTATTTCCCGTTCGAAACCGCGTTCAGGCTTTGAGGGAAAAGCTGATTCTAAAGATGCGCAGCGAGCCCGATCGAAGGACTCCGATCGTCATCGCGTTCACAAAGCCTTCTTCAACGAGAGACGTTCCTGGAGCTTTGCAGCTTCTTCCTTACGTTCGCTGTACCGGTCAGTCAAATAGTCCGAGCAGTCGCGCGTCAACAGCGTGAACTTCATCAACTCCTCCATCACGTCCACGACACGGTCGTAATAGGGTGACGGCTTCATGCGGCCGGCATCGTCGAATTGTTCGTATGCTTTCGCAACCGAGGACTGGTTCGGAATCGTGATCATGCGCATCCATCGCCCCAACTGTCGAAGCTGGTTGACCTCGTTGAAGGACTGGGAGCCGCCGCTCACTTGCATGACGGCGAGCGTCTTACCCTGCGTCGGGCGAACGGCGCCGATCGAAAGCGGGATCCAGTCGATCTGCGACTTCATGATGCCGCTGATGGTGCCGTGACGCTCTGGGCTGCTCCACACCTGTCCTTCCGACCATGCGCAAAGCTCGCGCAGTTCGATGACCTTTGCATGATCGGCCGGCGCATCGTCGGGAAGTGGCAGGCCGGAGGGGTCAAATATTCGGCATTCCGCCCCAGACGAACTAAGTAGCCGAGCGGCTTCTTCCGCGAGAAACCGGCTGAACGAGCGTTCACGCAACGAGCCGTACAGGAGCAGGATACGGGGCCTGTGTCGGGAAAGCGTCGGACGCAGTTTTTCAAGGTCGGGCGGTTCGGCCGCGGACGGATCGATATTCGGTAGTCCCAGAAACTCAGGCATTCACCACTTCGCCGTCTTCCTTGACGAACCTTCCAATATCGGGGTTCGGCAGAACATCTAACACCGCTTCAGAAGGACGACAAAGCCTAACACCCTTCGGTGTGATCACAATCGGCCGATTGATGAGGATCGGATGCTCAAGCATGCGGTCGATGAGATTTTCGTCGGACCATTTTGGATCGTCGAGCCCGAGTTCCATGTAGGGCGTGCCTTTTTCGCGCAACAGCGCGCGCGCGGAAATACCCATTGCCGATATGAGTTGCTTGAGCTTCTCGCGCGATGGCGGAGTCTTCAGATATTCGATGACAGTCGGCTCGATGCCGCTCTGACGGATCATGGCAAGCGTGTTGCGCGACGTGCCGCAGTCGGGGTTGTGGTAGATTGTGACGGTCATGGTGATGTCTCCGCCATTCGCACCGGTCCCCGCACCTCGGGGCGTCCAAGCATCCAATTCATGAGCAACATCCCGGCAAAGGCGCCAATCAGCTCGGCGACGATGAACCCGGGCAGGTCCACGGGGCGGATGCCGGAAAAAGTATTCGTCAGCGATCGAGCAATCGCGACCGCCGGATTTGCGAACGACGTTGAGGCAGTGAACCAGTAGGCCGCCGTGATGTAGAGTCCTACCAGCCAAGGAACCGCGCTGCGCTGAAAGCGGATGCCGGCGAGGATTGTGGCTATCAGCCCGAAGGCGGCGACGGCTTCGGCAAACCATTGGGCGCCGCCCGTCCGGACCTTCATCGACAAATCGATCACCGGAAGGCCGAACATCAGGTGCGCCACGACGGTGCCGGCAATGCCGCCCGCGATCTGCGCGATGACGTAGAGGAAGGCTTCATGTGGGGGGAGCTCACGCTTGCCGGTGAAGACCATCGTGACGGCCGGATTGAAATGGGCGCCGGAAATCGGCCCCAAGACCGTGATCAGGACGACAAGGATCGCGCCGGTTGGCAACGTATTACAGAGTAGGGCGAGTGCTACATCTTTGGTCAATGTCTCGGCCATAATGCCGGATCCCACCACGGTGGCGACCAGAATCCCCGTTCCCAGCGCTTCCGCAGCCAAGCGGCGCGAGAGATCGAATGGACCATCGTGATCCTGGGGACGCTCAGATTCTGGTGCGGACATTGAGTTTTTTCTTTTTGGACGGTGTCACCGGCGAAGCGAGATTCTCGATCAGACCGCACGCCTCTGGATGTCCGAGGCAGCAGTCCTGAATAAGGAAAAGCACAACGGGGTGAAACGCCGGCAAGTTCGCCCGATATACGATCGAGCGGCTGCGCCTTTGTGACGAGACCAGGTTGGCCCGTGCCATAATCGCGAGGTGGCTCGACAAAGTGTTCGGCGGCACCGCCAACAGTCGCGCCAGCTCGCCGGCCGCAAGACCGTCGGGTTCATACTTCACCAGCAGCCTGAAAGCCTCCAGCCGGGTTATCTGGGCAAGGGCCGCCATGGCCTCAATGGCCGCTTTTTGTTCCATATA
>Ga0208849_1002376_pt1 | contig 10406 bp, 13 predicted proteins | sample NGESurdeep072012_10_FD_184470 | JGI IMG/M metagenome (GOLD analysis project Ga0208849, IMG submission 184470) | Arctic peat soil microbial communities from Barrow, Alaska - NGEE Surface sample 53-3 deep-072012 (SPAdes) | ecosystem: Environmental > Terrestrial > Soil > Wetlands > Peat ...
GTCTGCAGCTGCTTGCGCGCGCTCCAGCGCTTCGAACGCGGCGATCCGCTCGCCTTGGAGATCTTCGAGCAGCAGGCAATGGCCCTAGGCCGGCTCTTCACGATCGCCAGCAACTTCACCGATCCCAACGCCTACTTCGTCGGCGGCGGCGTCGTCGAGGCCTCGCCGAAGTTCCGCGAGTGGTTCCTCGCACGGGTCCGCGAGCACACGTCGCTCCGCGAGGAGCAGCTCGCGGTGTCGACGTTCGCGCTCATCCCCGATCTGGACATGGCGGGTGCCCGAGGGGCAGCGCTCGGAAGGACGCGAGCAGGTAGGCGAGCGCGGTTCGATGGACCCCTGCCGTGAGGGCAAGGAGGAGCGCCATGAGCGTCACGATGCGACTCATGATCGTGTCCTCCGCTTCGACCGTGGGGTTCATCACGGACGCGGAGGAGAGGCCCGTCGCCTCCGCGAGGACCTGTCCGACCGTGTCGGCAGCCATGAAGAGCATGCGAAAGGCGATGCCGATCGCGAGACCGCACGCGAACTCGCCCGCCGCGGCGCCGGCCGCGTTCAGGCCGAGCTCCGTGGGTAGATCGCTCGACGGCGCGAACATGCTCGCGGCCCAGGCCAGGACGACGACGAGGCCGACGCGCTGCGTGTTGGAGACATAGGCTCCCGGGAAGGGCGAGCCGACGACGAAGCCCGCCAGCCGCACCGCGACGAGCGCCCAGGCGATCGCCTGCCCGAGGGCGACGGCCCGAAACATCAACGCACCACGTGTTCGACGGACTGAAGACTGTTGCGGGTGTACTCGATCAGCTGGGCCGCGAGCGCCGGTCCCACGACGAGGAGAGTGACCATCACGGCCGCGGCCTTCGCGACGAAGCTGACGCTCGGCTCGTTGATCTGGGTCGCGGCCTGGACGATTCCGACGATGAGGCCCGCCATGAGGGAGGCCAGGAGGACCGGACCGGAGACGAACACGACCACCTGCAAGAGGGCCGACAGGAGATCCAGCGCCTGATCGGAGGTCATGCGAAGCTCCGGAGGAGAGAGCCGACGAGCAGATGCCATCCGTCGACGACGACGAAGAGGAGCAGCTTGATCGGCAGACTGATGGTCCCGGGAGACACCATCATCATGCCGAGCGACATCAGGATCGAGGAGACCGCCAGATCGATCACCAGAAACGGCAACAAGACGAGGATGCCCATCTGGAAGGCGGTGGTGAGCTCGCTCACGATGAATGCCGGCGCGGCGATCCGGAGCGGCACCTCCTCTTCGGTCGCGGGGAGCGCGAGGTGCGCGGCGTCGTAAAAGAGTCCGAGGTCGGCTTCTCGGGTCTGGTGGAGCATGAACGAGCGCAGCGGCCCGGAGGCACGTTCGTAGGCCTGGGACTCGTTGATCTGGCCCGCGGCATACGGCTCGTAGGCGTCGTGAATCACGGCCGACGCGACGGGGGCCATGGTGAACATCGTCAGAAAGAGGGCGAGGCCGACGAGCACCTGATTGGGGGGCGTCTGCTGGGTGCCGATGCCCTGCCGCACGAACGACAAGACGATGACCGACCGAGTAAAGGAGGTCATCGTCAGGACGATTGCCGGCAGGAGCGACAGGATCGTCAGCAGCGCGAGAATCTTGAGCTGCGGCGCCAGGCCCGGCTCGGTGAGCGCGCCCAGAGGGTTCACGACCGGTCCCCGAGATTCAGGAGACCGCGCGCCTGACCCTCGATCCCGAGGCCCCCGCCTCTCGATTCTCTCGTCAGCGCCGCGCTCGGCGGCTTCTTGTCGGGAGCTGGCGCTCCGGGCGAGTCCGTCGTCTCCTCGGAGCTCCCCTCGGGCACGATGTAAAGGTTCTGGATCGCGTGAGCGGTGACCCCGAGCAACATCCGCTGGCCCTGCAGTTCAACCAGGAGCAGCTCGCACCGGAAGCCCGCGCTCGTGCGGCGGAGGATGCGGAGCTCGGGTACGCTCACGTCGATCGGCCGGACGCCCCGCTTCTTCCACACCCAGGCGCCGGCACCGGCCGCGCCTGCGAGGGCGATCAGGACCCACGTGAAATGGGGCCGGGCGGGTGCCGGCGCGAGAGTCAACGGCTGAGCGGCGCGGACCTGGAGCGGCGTCTCGGTCCGGAGCTCGCCGGCCGGGCTCTCGACGGGTTGCGCGAGGGCGGAGCGCGCCAGCGCGCTGGCGGAGAGCGCCAGAACAATGACGGTCGCCGCCAGGCCGCGCCTCACGATCGGTCTCCGTCGATGGCCGAGACGATTTCGGTGATCCGCACGCCATACCGGTCTCCGACGACGACCGCCTCGCCTCGTCCGAGGAGCTTTCCGTTGACGAAGATGTCCAGCGGCTCGCCGGCCGCCTTCGCCAGTTCGAGCGTCTGACCGGGCGCGAGCTTGAGAACCTCGGCGATTCGCATCCGGCGACGGCCGATTTCGAGGGTGATCTCGACCTGGACGTCCCGCAGGAGAAACATCGTGCCGCCCTCGGCGGCATTCGATGCTGGCGCGAGGTCGGCCGTGGGCGGAGTCGGCGAAGAGTTGCTGGGCGGCTGGTTCATGTAAACCTTTCGCCGCCCTCCTCTTCAACCTTCGTGCCCGGCGATCCTCACGGCGATCCTGCCGCCCGCAGTCGTTGGGCGCCCGCGGAGAAGCTCGCGCTCTTCGGCACGAATGCTCACCGTTCCGCTGACCGGTACGTCGAGACGCAGGGTGTCGCCGACCTTCAGGGCGGCCACTTCTCCCAGAGGCATCTGGATCCGACCGAGGTCGACGACGAGATCGAGCTCCACGGTCTCGAGGACGGCCGCGATGCGCGGGTCCGAGCCGCCGGGCGGAGTCGAGTCGGCCTCTCCGAGCGCGGCGAGCAAGACCTCCTTGGGCAAGAGGAGCAGGATGCGACCGATGATGTCGCCTTCGCCGATCGCGAGGCCGCATGCGATGGGCGCGCTCTCCGCGGTCGCCTCCTCGACGCCAGCGGCGCGAGCCTCGATGCGGACGCCGATGGCGATCGACAGGGCATCCGAGAACGCGCGCACGATCCCTCCCGCGAGCCCCGAGACGAGGGCCACCTGGGGACGGGAGAGGCCCGCGGGATTGAGCGTGGGAAGCGTCTTGCCATCCCCGCCCAGGGTGCCGTCGAGAAACATGGCGATGGCCACGCCGTCCAGCAAGAGCACTCCGTGCGCGCTCCCCGGCGTCGTCAGGAGATGGGTCGCATGGATCGGACGCCCGATCCCTTCGAGCAGCTCGGCAATCGGCGCGGCCCGCGCGTACTCCAGCGCGACGGGCACGCTCTTTCGAGAAAGGAAGGGGACGGCGCGGCGAAGAGCCGCCGCGAGTCGCGGCGTCTCGCGCTCGAGGACCCCGGAAGCCTTCCGCACCCGCTCTCCCTCGAGCGCGAACCGAAAGAGGTCGACTCGCTGCGGGACGCCCTCGGTCACTGGACGACGAGGTCCGTGATGAGGACGCGATCCGCGGTGATGGCGCCGACCGTGCGGTACCGCTCGAGAAGGTCGGCCTTGAACTTCTCGGTCTTGCTGTTGTCGAGCGCGTCCTCGTAACTGACGAGACGCAGGTAGCCGAGCGTCGCGTCGCGAATGCGCGGCGTGAAGCTCTTCAGCGCCTCTTCCTTCGTGGATTCGTTGAATTCGACGGCAATGGTGACCTTCATCGCGTGGCTCTTCTTGCTGGCATCCTGGGTCAAGACCAGGAAGGGCTCGAGAGCGACGGTGGGTCCCGGCGGAGGCACCGGCGCCAACGTCGTCGTGTGCTCGGCGGCGGCCCCACCTCCGCTGGCCGCGCGGGCCGCGGACAGCCTGGACCCGCCGAAGGCAGCCAGTCCCGCGACGAGCGCGGGCAAGAGCAAGGAGAGCGCGCCCGGAGAGCTCTTTTTCGGGCTCGGTGGCTCGGGCGTCTTCTTTTTGTCTTCGTCGGTCATGGAACGGTCCGTCGCTCTCGAAAGGGGGAAGGTCGCAGAAGTCTCACTGCTTCATTTGCATCAAGGACTGCAGCATCTGGTCGGCCGTCGTGATGGTCTTCGAGTCCGCCTGGAACGAGGCCTGGTGAGCGATGAGATCGACGAACTGCGTCGAGATATCGACGTTCGACTGCTCGAGGGTCCCGGTCACGATCGACGCGCGACCGCCCGCCCCTGCAGCGCCGACCGCGGCGACGCCGGAGTCCTTCGTCGCCGTCCAGAGGTTCTGGCCGGCCTGTCCGAGGCCCGTGTCCGACGGAAACTTGGCGACGGCGAGCTGTCCGACCGCGATCGACTGTCCGTTCGTGTAGGAGCCGTTCACGATGCCGCTGGCATCGATGCTGATTCCCGTCAACGAGCCCGAACCGTACCCATCCTGACTCTGGGCCGACACGCTGCTCGCCGTAGCGAACCCGGTCGTGCCATCGAGGCCCGTGCCGCCGTCCGCGATGGAGGTGCCGAAATTCAGGGCGATGGGCTGATTCGCCGTGGCGCCCGTGAAGCTGGCGTTGCCTCCGGCCGTGACCGCGTCGCTCTGGAGCGCTCCCGAAGGATTGAACGTGAGGGTCCCGGTGGCGACCTCGTTGTTCTGTCCTGCCGTGCCGCCCGTGACCTCGGAGCCATTCACGAGGACGTGATAATCCCAGGTTCCGGCGCCCGTATTGCGGACGAAGACGTTGGCCGTGTGGGCGTTCCCGAGCGAGTCGTAGACCTGCATGCTCGTCGAGAAGTTGCTCGTGGCGGCCGGATCCTGGGGATCCCATGCCGCCGCCGGCGGGGTCTGGGTCGAGTCGAGGTTGGCCGTGATGTCCATCGTGGTCGTGGTCTTGGGTGCCAGCGCAGCGGTGTTGACCTTGATGGGTCCGAGGCTCGTCCCGAAGGTGCCGTCGGGATTGGCCGCGTAGCCCTGGAACGCCAGGCCATCGGGGTTGACGAGCGTTCCGGTGCTGTCGAGCGAGGTCTGCCCCGCGCGCGTGTAAAAGTTGCCCGGCGTTCCGCCGACGTTGCCGTTGACCATGAAGAAGCCGTCGCCGGATAGTGCGATGTCGGTGGGCACGCCGGTATTGCTGAGGGCGCCCTCGGTGAACACCTGCTGGGCGGACTTCATCACGACACCGTTGCCAGCCACGCCTTCGGTGCCGACCGCAGCGCCGAGGACGTTGTCGAACATTCCGCGCGACTCTTTGAACCCGACTGTGTTCGAGTTCGCGAGATTGTTGCCGATGACGCCGAGCTCGTCGCTCTCCGCATCGAGACCCGAGACGCCCGTGGACATGGCAGTGAGGATCGACATTGATATTTCTCCGTTATCTTTTTGATTGAATTTATGGCGTGGCGGACGACGCGCCGACGCTCGCGATGGTCGAAAGGGGGGCGGTGGCTCCCGAGGCGAGCACCACCTGGGGAGATCCCTGAGCGAACGAGATGCTCGAGACCACGCCGCTGACGCTCTGGGTGACGCCCACGGAGCCGCCGCCGGACGCGGTCGCCGTCACGTTGACGGTGTACGTCCCGCTCGGCTCCGAGAGACCCGCGCTGTTCGTTCCGTTCCAGTTGACCGAGACCGGACCCGCTGCGTGCGGTCCGAGCTGCATCGTCTGGACGACGTTGCCGCTCGAATCCATGATCGTCGCGGTCACCTGGGCCGCCGGTGCGGAGAGGGTCGCATTGGCAGGCGTCGCGACGGTTCCGTCGTACGTCGTCGAGTTGCCATTCAGGGTCACGGTCTTTCCCACGAGCTGCGCGGCTTCGTTGTTTCCCAATCCAGCAATCTGGGTAGAAACGTTGGTGAGCTGCGTCGTCTGATTGGCCGATTGCTCCACCAGCGAAAACTGCGCGAGCTGCGTCACGAACTCGGTCCCCTGCACCGGTTGGGTGGGGTCCTGGTGCTGGAGCTGGGCGATCAGCAGCTGCATGAACTGTTGCTCGTTCACCGCCGGCGCGGTCGGGCTGCTCGCTGCAGCTGTCGCGGACGCGGCAGTGGTGGTCGGGCTGATAGGAAGCGTCATGGCCGTGTCTAGAGCACGATCCGGACCCGTCGCCGCGAAGGCTGGAGCGCCGTCGTTCCAGGCGCGTCTCCATCGTCGTGTCGGGAAGGGTGTTCGGGATGGCCAGCACCGTCGCCCGCGCTCGTCGGGGACTGCCCGCGAGCGCCGCCGCTACCGACCTCGATATCGACGCGTGCGACCGGGACGTTCCCCGAGCGGGCCGCATCGGCGAGGGCATCGGCTCGAGGCGTCAAGAATCCAGCGGTCTCGAGGCGCTGGGCGCTCACGCGGACTTCGACCGCTCCGTCCCGGAGGTGCGCGCTGACGGCAACGCGCCCGAGCTCCGGGTGGTCGATCTCGCCGCTCGCGGCGCCGCGAATGACGAGCTGGTTCTGGGCCGAATGAACGGCTCCCGTCGTGGCCGAGCCTCCCGAGGCGGAGTCGGTGCCGTCGCCTGCGGACGGCAGACGTCTGACGGGCGTCAAATTCTTGTCGGTGCCGGATGCGTCGGAGCCGATCGTGGCAACCACCGGCGCATACTGCGCGGTATCGGTAGTTTGCGAAGAACGTGCTCCGGAGTGCCCCGGATCGGGTTGTTGCTGATTCGACGCTCCGTGGCCGCCGGCCTCTTTCTTCGTCCCAGCGTCTCCGGCTTCGGAGACGTGAGGGCCTGACACCTCCGGTGGACGTGGGCCCGGTGATCCCGCCGCGGCCTGGGGTCCGGACGTCGCGAGCGACGTCGGGACGAGCGGCTCCGTTGCCGCAACGCGAGCCGGCGCGACGACGTCGGTGGCCGGAGGTCCGCCAGCCGCGATGTCGCGCGGCGGTCCCTCGGCGGACACGCGGCGTGGCTGCACCTCGACAGGGGAGCGGTGGTCGGGACCATCACCCGCGCGGGTGGAAGCGACCGCCTGTGGAGGCGGCGCCAGCGCCGCGAGGGCGGCGGCCTCCGGGGGCAACGCCGAAGGGGGGAGAGCGACGACGTCGGCGGGCGCCAAGCTGCCTTCGGCGCCCGTCTCCGGCGCGGGCGGCGGCGTGGCCGCCGCAGCCGCCGCGTTCGAAGCCGCGCCGGAAAGGGTCGCGGCGACATCCGTGAAGTCCGGAAGGGACTCGACCGTGAGGACGAGTGCATAGAGTGGGAGACCGGGCACGTGTTGCCGATCGACTCGCGACGCGCTCGCCGAACGCTTCGGGGGCGCGGCGCCTGGTACACCCTTCGGCGCGGCGTCGGATCCCGGCTCGTCTCGCGCCATCACGGCGCGGAAATCGGCTTCGTCCCCGCCGTGTTCGGGATGGTGGGCCGGCGGCGTGCCGGGAGTCGTCGGGACGCGGTCCTTGTCCGCAAGGACATGGCCTTCGTCCGGAGGGGTCCTTGCGGGCTTGATGTTCATGCGTTCCTCGCGATCCGTGCAGCGACTTCGTCGGCGGCCTTGCGCTCGTGACCCAGCTCCTCGGCGCGCAGGCCCTCGACGAGACGGTCGCGCCAGGTCTCGACCTTCTTCAGCTCCGTATTCACAGCGCGGAGCTTGCCGCGGGCCTCGAGCTCTTCGAGCTTCACCTTCTTGGCCAGCGCGGCCAGAGAATCGGCCTTTCGCATGAGCCCGAGGCGATACGCATACATCTCCGCAAGGTCGGCGCTGGAGCAGAGACGGGCCGGGGCAGCGGAGGTCGCGGCCTCCCGGGCAAGGAGCACCACGTGCACCGCGGCATCTGCGGCAGTCGACGCGCGAATGCGCTCTCCAAGGGCCACTTCGGCCAGGGTCACCTCGCGCGCGCGGATCTCCACCAGCCTCGAGGCGCGTCGGATGCGTTCGCCACTCATCGGGCACCTTGCGTGATCGCGCTCAGGGCCTGGATCGAGGCCGCGCGCGGAACGCTCTCCTTCAATCCCTGACGGATCAGCGCTTCGATGCGCGGCTTCGCGAGCCGCGCCGCGTCGATCTGCACGTCGCTCCCGACCACGTAGGCCCCTATCTGGATGAGGTCCGCGGCGTCACCGTACGTCGCGAGCAGATCGCGGGCCCTGGCGGCGGCGCGCGCGTGCTCCGGGGTGCTGATCTCGCCCGCCAGCCGTGACACGCTTCGCAGGAGGTCGATGGCCGGGAACAGGCCGCCGTCGGCGAGCTTGCGCGAGAGCACGATGTGACCGTCGATGATCCCGCGCACCGCGTCGGCGATCGGATCGTTGAGGTCGTCACCTTCGACGAGCACGGTGTAGATGGCGGTGATCGATCCGCGTCCGTCGCCGTTGCCTGCGCGCTCGAGGAGCGCCGGGAGCGCGGCGAAGACCGTCGGCGTGTAGCCCTTGGTCAGCGGAGGCTCGCCCGCGGCGAGGGAAGCCTCGCGGAGGGCCATGGCGTAGCGGGTGACCGAGTCCATGACGAGGAGCACCGATTTGCCCTCCGCCCGGAAGTGCTCCGCGATGGCCGTGGCGCGGAGCGCCCCGCGGACGCGAACGAACGGGGGCGCGTCGCTGGTCGCTGCGACGACGACCGAGCGCGACATCCCCTCGGTCCCCAGCGCGCCGCGGACGAAGTCGCCCACTTCGCGACCCCGCTCGCCGATGAGGCCGACGACGATCACGTCGGCGGCGGTGTGACGGCACAACATTCCGAGCAGCGTGCTCTTTCCGACTCCCGTCCCCGCGAAGAGCCCGATCCTCTGTCCGCGGCCCAGTGGCAGCAGCGCGTCGATGGCTCGTACGCCGGTCTCCATCGGTTCGGTGATGGGGCGCCGGGAGAACGGAGCGGGCGGCGCGGCGTGCAGCGGGGCGTAGGCGCTGCATATGGGCTCGGGCTTCCCGTCGAGCGGGTGCCCGAACGCGTCGATGATTCGTCCGAGGAGAGCCGGTCCAACGGCCGCGACCGAAGCCCCGGGACTCTGGCGCACCCGTGCGCCAGGGGCCAGGCCCGCGGTTCTTCCGAGCGGCGCCGCGAGAACGCGCCCGTTTCGAAAGCCGAGGACTTCGAGCGGCACGACGTCGCGGAGCCCGCAGGCCTCGAGTTGACTGCCGACGGCGGCGGAGATTCCGTCCACTTCGACCAGCATCCCGACGACCTCGGCGACGCGTCCCTCGGGCTGGACGAGCCGGGCGAGTCGCGCACGCTGGACGTGGGTTTCCAGGTCGACACCAAGCGGGTCGCTCATTTGGCGTCGACCCCGAGCTCACGCGCCATCGCGTCGGACCGTGCTCTGAGGCTGGCGTCCACGACCGAGGCCCGCTTTCGCACTTCGCACGCGAACGCGCCGAGCGACAGGTCCGTCTCCACGCGGACGCCCGGGCCGACGACCGCGGCCCAGTCGCTCGCCTCGAGAACGGCCGCGAGGTCGGGCGCGACGGCAATGACGATGTCCTCTCGCGCGCCGAGCGCCTCGAGGCCCTCACGTGCCCACGCGACGACGAGCCCGGGGTCGCTCCGCAGCTCTTCACCGGCGATCCGCTCGGCGATCTGGACGGCGAGGCGAACGAGCTCTCCTTCGCTCGACGCGAGCACGCCTGCGCGCAAGCGAACCATGGAGATGGCCATGTCGGCCACCTGCTTCTGCAGCGCCGCGTTCTCCTCACAGACGTCGACGTACGAGGGAACGAGGGCCATCAACTGCGCGGGAATCGAGTTCGGTCGCGGCGGCTCCCCCGTGAGTCTTCCTACCGACGGCGGCGAGATGCTGGCGACGGCGCAAGCCGTGACGAGATCCAGCGCCTTCGCCGACGCCGACGCCAGGTCTCTGTAGGCCGAGGGAATCCAGGAGGGGACGTACGTGACGTCCCCTTCGGCCCGCGTGAGCCACTCCTCGATCGTCTTGGTTGCGGCCTCCAGGTCGTCGGTCATTCCGTCTCCCTCCCGAGATCGATCCGACCCTCGGATTCGAGACGGAGCGCGGCCTCGGCGATCTCCTTGCGAGCCGCCTCGACGTCGCTCTTGCGCACCTTTCCGAGGAGCTCGAGATCGTCCTTGATGAGATCCGCGGTGCGGCTCGACACGCCTGCGAACACGGCATCCATGATGGTCTGCGACGCGCCCTTCAGGGCCAGCGTGAGCCGCTCGGTCTGGAGCTCGCGAAGCAGTTCGCGCATGGCCTTCGGATCGAGGCGGACGATGTCGTCGAAGGTGAACATCGCCTGGCGGACCTCGGTGGCCAGAGCGCTGCTCTCGGCCTCGATCCCGCTGAGGATCGCCGTCGCCGTCTCACGCCCCGCGGCGTTGAGCATCGCCGCGGCCTTCGCGATCCCGTCGACGCTCATCAACGAGGCTGCGTCGTCCATCGGGAGCTCGCTGGCGAGGGCCATCGCCATTTCGTCGACGACCTTGGCCGGCAGCTCCGTCATCCGGCTGACGTGGGCGATGACGGTCGTCTGACGCTCGACGGGCATGGCCCCGACGATCGCGGCCGCTGCCCGGGGCTCGAGGCGCGCCAGGATGGCGGCGACGAGCTGCGGCGGCTCGTTCGACAGCAG
>Ga0208849_1002378_pt1 | contig 10401 bp, 8 predicted proteins | sample NGESurdeep072012_10_FD_184470 | JGI IMG/M metagenome (GOLD analysis project Ga0208849, IMG submission 184470) | Arctic peat soil microbial communities from Barrow, Alaska - NGEE Surface sample 53-3 deep-072012 (SPAdes) | ecosystem: Environmental > Terrestrial > Soil > Wetlands > Peat ...
GCGATGGCGAGCCAGCGCTACCTCGTGTGGCGCAACGAGAACGGCGGACCGGCGGCTCGCGATGTCATCGATCCGGCGACGCTCGAGTACGCGCCGCGCGAAGTGGAGTGGGAATACTTCACCAACGTCACGAACGAAACGCGGTTGCTACACTCGTATCGTCTGCTAGGCCAGACTCATGCGCTCGCCACCGGCTTCCGTGTGTTCGGCGGCGATCTGCACCGCCAGGAGGGAGGGCCCGGCAGCACGGGCTCCGACTTCGACATGAATCTCGTTGACGGCCCATACGAGACCGACATGAAGTTCGGCAACTTCAACGGCGCCGCATTCGCAGAGAATGAATTCCGCGTGAGCCCCCGACTGTCGATCACTCCCGGTGCGCGCGTCGAGTTCCTGCACTCCACCGCGCGCGGCTACACCGACACGACGGTCACGCCGCAGTCGAAGAATCGCACGTTCGTGCTGTTCGGCGCCGGCGCTCAGTTCCGCGCGACTGCGACCATCACGCTCTACGCCAATGCGACGCAGGCGTATCGGCCCATCGAATACTCCTTCCTCACACCGTTCGCGAGCCTCACGCGCATCGATCCGAATCTCAAGGACCCGAAGGGCTACAACATCGACCTCGGATGGCGCGGCTCGATCGGCGAGATTGTTCACTTCGATGTCGGCGTCTTCGACCTCATCTACCACGACCGCATCGGACTCGTTTCCGGCGTCGACTCGCTCGGTGCGCCTTTCACCGAGCGCACCAACGTGGCCACGAGCAAGCATCGGGGCGTCGAGTCGTACGTCAACCTCTCGCTCACATCGCTCGTGCACGCCGCTCCGTCCGTCGGCACCCTCGACCTCTACGACGCGCTCGGCTACACGCACGCGCGCTACGCAAGTGGCGAGTTCTCCGGCAACAGCGTGGAGTTCGCGCCGAGCGTGGTGAATCGCGCGGGGCTCACGTATGGGAGAGGGCGCGGATCGCTCGGCGTGCAGTGGAGCTACGTCTCGAAGCAGTTCAGCGACGCGAACAACACGATTGCGAGCTTCGATGCAAACGTCGGGATCATCCCCGCGTACCAGCTCGTGGATCTCTCCGCCAAGTGGCAGCTCAATCGCACGATCGGTCTCGACGTCGGCGTGAACAACGTCGCCAATTTCTACTACTTCACCCTGCGCACCACGGAATATCCCGGCCCGGGAATCATTCCGGGTATCGGCCGCAGCATCTACCTGGGCGCACGGGCGCATTTCTAAATTCCCTGTGATCTGCCGGGCGCGGCGCTAGCAACGGGAACAGCTCTCACGCGTCTATAGCGTGATGACGCGCCCACTCCATCGGTGGCTGCCCGCATCCCTCGCGGCGTATGCGCAGGGGGTGTGCGCTGTCACTCTCCTGTTCGCGGTGTTTGCCAGCCCGTGGAGCCACCGGGCCGCCCTCACAGCGGACATTCTCCTCGTTCTCGAGCTTGCGCTGGCAGTCGCCGTCTCGGCGAGGGCTGCCGACAAGGCCACCGGTACGCGACGCGCCCTCTGCATCGCGATCGCTATCGCCGCGTCATTCGCGTTCCTCGGACGCCTGTCCTGGACGCTCGCCGCGCTGCAGACCGGCGTCGCTCCCGTTCGCCCGCTGCTGGAGGCGATGACCGGCGTGATCATGCAGGTCACGATCATGATCGGTCTCACCGTGGTCCTGGCGCGCCACCGGCACCGTAACTGGATGCGATTCGAGGCGCTGATCGACGCGCTTCTCCTGGTCGTCGCCGTCTCGATGCTCGTCGTGCAGGCCGATCTCGCGCCCACCGAGGGCACGGGCGCGCCGGCGCTGCTCCAGCTCATCGCGATGACGTGGAATCTCCTCGCCGCCGCGAACATGGTCCTCGTCGCGCTCGTGCTCATCTGGCGCGGCGAGGCGCTCGGAGCGCGAATCTCGTCCGGCGTGTCGCTCGGGCTCGTAACGCTCGCGCTCGCGAATTTCCTCTACAGCCGCGTCGTCATACTCGACGGATTACCCGTGCCGCGCGCGGTCATCGTGCTGTGGACGCTCACCGAGATGTGTCTGATCTATGCCGTGACGCCACGCGCGCAGCAGCCGCTCGGCGAGTCGCGCGAGTCGCCGATGTACGCGAGCGAGACGGCCAAGGTGCGCACGTTCTCGATCGTCGCCGCGATCCTGATCGCGTCGTGGAGCGGAGCGTCGGTCGCGTTCGGCGGCGTGCCGAGCCCGGCGCTCGGCGTCGCGCTTTCGCATGTCGGCGCGCATCACGTCGAGCTTCTTTTGTTGGTCTGGTGTGAGCACCCGGCGGAGTTGATCCTGCGTGCTGTCGCTTATCACGCGAGCAAGGGCGTCTACCGAATCCATGGTCGGACGGAGGGGCTTGTAGAGCGCCGACATCTTTTTCCGCTGTGCGTCCATCAGCGAATCGACAACAGTACGCTGGGCCGGAGTCAGGCCCCATTCCGTCGCGGTGCGGTCCCAGAATGTGCGCGAGTCGATGGGGCCGCCGGCATGGCCGACGGGTCTCAACGCGCGATCGCCTGCTACACCGATGGCGCCGCCAGCGACGAAGGCTCCGATTATCACCAGAGCCGCTACGAGTTTTGTCTGTTCCATTAACAGTGCTACTGGGAGATGACGTCGCGGAACGTGGCGCCGCGTGTATCCGGACCATCGCGCTCGCTAAGTGCGCCCGCTGGTACGGTGACCTGTTCGGTGATGCTGGGCTGAGTGGTGGACTCGTACGCCGTACGCATTTCCTGGTTGTGAGCCTGGATGAGTAGCGCTCCCACTAGTGTCGCGACGATTATTGCCGCCGCTGCGACGAGTCCGCCGCGCGCCCATCCGCCAATCACCATCCACCAGCGTCCAGCCGCGGAGTCACCGATGCGTGCCATGATTCGTATTTCGAGCGCGCTCCAATACGCGTCGCCGGATGGCGGCGCGTACATGTCTCGCCCAGCGGCGACCACATCGTCTGGCAGTGGCTCGTCGAGCCTGATCTGGTTATCCGTCATTAGTCATTCCTCAAATCGCGCAACATTCCCCGCAAACGCTGACGTGCGTGGTGCAGGTCCGATCGCGCAGTTCCTTCCGGTATTCCGAGTGTTTTTCCGATCTCGGAATGAGCGAACCCTTCTATATCGTGCAAGACCAGCACCGACCTCATTCGCTCCGGCAATTGCGCAAGTGCCTCACCGAGCCGGCGCCGTAATTCGTCCGCTTCGCCAGGATCGCGAAAGCTCCCCGCCAGCGACTCGTGGAGCTCGTCCGTTGTTCGTACCTTCCGTCGTCGCGCAAGATCCAACGCCGCATTGGCGACGATCCGGTTGAGCCACGGTCCAAAAGACTGGTCCAGATTAAAGCGGTCCAGCGCCTGATACGCGCGCACGAAGGCTTCCTGGACTGCATCCTCCGCGTCTTCGTGCACGGTAACGATCGCTCGGGCAACCGCGTACGCACGCTTTGAATGCAGCCGCACGAGCATTCCGAACGCCGCCTGATCCCCTCGTTGGGCGGCAGCGGTCAGAACCCGCTCGTCAGAAGGATTACGCGACGGCTCGGTCACGCGTTGAATGGAGGGCAGGGGAACTGGGGACACCGCGGGGAAATCTAAACCCGGATATGCCGGTCGCCCGGCTTCGCCGGCCATCCGCCCCGCGTTGATGTGGATCGGCCGTCCCTCACACAGTGGCTTTGCAGGGCTCGTGATGCAGGAGTCGACTGGCGACGACCGGCGCCCCGAAGAGCGAGGCGCCGTGAAGCCGCCGTCGTTCAGCGCTACTGTGTGGAAACGTGAACGTTGACGGACAGCCCCGGGCGCAGAAGATGATTCGGACAAGCTTTGGTCACTGCGATGCGAATGGGAACTCGCTGTACCACCTTGGTGAAATTCCCAGTAGAGTTGTCGGGTGGAAGCAGCGCAAACTTGGCGCCGGTCGCGCCACTCACGCTCTCAACCTTGCCCTCCGCAGTGCAACCGCCGTACGCGTCGACATCGAACTCGACCGGCTGGCCGACTCTGATGTCATTCAGCTGCGTCTCCTTGAAGTTTGCTGTTACCCATACGCCGGTATCGGCAACGACGCTCATGACCGGCTGGCCTGCCGTGACGAGCTGCCCGACTTCAACCTGCTTTCGCGCGACCAACCCGCTTGCCGGAGCGGTGATGCGCGTGTAGGTCAGCTGCAGCTTCGCGTTATCGAGCGCAGCCTGCGCCGCGCCCGACCGCGCTTCGGCGATGCGGACGCCAGCCTGTGCGGTGGATATCTGCGCGCCCGCCGTCGTCACCTGCCGCTCAGCGGCAAGAACCTGCGCTTGTGCCGCGGCCGCAGCCGCTTGCGCCGCGTCCAGCTGCTGTTTGGAGACGATCTGTTTCGCGGCGAGATCTTTCATTCGCGCAAGATTCGCCTGCGCATTGGTGTTGGCTGCTTGCGCTGCAATCACCTGAGCGTCCAGCTGCGATCGTTGGCCCGATGCCGTAGCCACCTGCCCTTCCGCCTGTCCTTCCGTATTGCTCGTACCGGCGACGCCCTGCGCGGCGGCGAGGTCGGCCTGTGCTGACTCCAGTCGCACGCGATACTCGGCGTCGTCGAGCGTGACGATGATCTGGCCCTCCGTCACATGCCGGTTCTCGTCCGCGGCAACGCTCGTTACATAGCCGCCGACTTTGGCGAGCACTGGAACGATGTGTCCGTCCACCTGTGCGTCATCGGTACTCTCATGGACGCGTGAGTAGCTCCATGTCTTGAAGCCCCAGATCGCCGCGAGTACCGCAATCACGATTACGATCGGAATGATGAACTTACGCTTACCGCTGGATTCGCTTGCCATGTTTACGAGAGTTGGTACTCAGGGAAGAGTTGTGACGATGCCCTGCGCACGCGCGAGCGCAACGCGAGCCGTCTGGAAATCCGTCTGTGCGTCAATGACCGCGGTGCGCGCGGTAGTGAGTTGCAGCAACGCGGTTATCACATCAGCGTTTCCAGCAACGCCGGCGCGGAAACGCTCCCTCGCCTGCGATACTTCCTGATCCGCGAGTCGCAGCTGCTCACGCGTGGCCTGCACCTGTTGCGCCGCGGCGCGAAGATCCAGGATCGCCGTGCTGACGTCCGCCATGGCCTGCTGCTCCAGGTCACGCTGCTGCACTTCGGCCTCACGCACAACGCCCTGCTGCTCCTGTATGCGTCCCGAGCGTTTGAACCCGTCCAGAATGGGAACCGAGACTTGAAGCCCGTACTCGTACGTGTTGAGCATATGATGCACCGATAATCCATTGACGCCGTCGTCACCGATGAGCGACAACGTAGGCAAGCGCTCGGCGCGAATCGCACTTACGCTTTGTTCTGCAGCTGCGATCCGCGCCTGAGCCGCGCGCAAGTCGGGACGGTTCTGCAGCGCGCGCTCGGTTGCCGTCGCCTCATCGATCGTTATTGCCGTGGTGTCCATCCCGCCGAGCGAGTCTGTCAAGACGAAGGGCGTGCGCGGAGGAAGATTGATCGCACGGGCAAGAGCGATGCGAGAACGGTCTCGCGCTGCGCGTGAACTGATGAGTACGGCACGCGTTGACGCCAGTTGCGCCTGCGCACGCGTCACATCCAGCGCGATCCCCGTTCCGGCGTCGAGCTGCGCCTGTGCCACTGTGACAAGATCCTCTGCGAGCACGCTATCCTCGTTGCGCGCACGGAAGTCATCCTCCGCTCGAAGTGCCTGAACGTATGCCAGGGCTGCCTGTGCGCCGGCCTGCTCCGATGCGACAGTCGCGTCGGCGCTGCTCGCTTTCACAGCTGCTCCGGCTGCGCGGTAGCGCGCGAGCGCCCCGAAATCGAACAGTGGCGCCTGCGCGGTGCCGCGCAGATCGAGAGCGTGGAACGGGCCAATGATCTGACCATTCGGATTGAGACCCGGAAGCGAGAACCCGAACGACGCTGTGTTGAGAGTGCGCGTGAACTGCGACGCTGCGCCATTCAGCGACGGCAACAAGGCTGCGCGGCTCTGAAGAACGCGGGCCTGCGCCTCGGCGACGCGGATACGCGCACTCTGTGCCGGCGCGCTGTTCTGAGCGGCTATCCGAGCAGCGTCGCCAATGGACAAGCTGCCCAGCACGCGTGCCGTAGTCGTGGAATCCTGTGCAGCAAGCGGCGCCGCAACGACGACGCCAGTGCTCAACAGGAAAATAAGGCGCGTGGTGAATTTGCCTTTCATTTTTGATGTCACGCGCGGAGCGCGGAGAGGTAGAAGTCGACCAGCTCATTGTAGATCTGTTCGTCGGACCGCTCGCGAAGGTGCGGGAAGAATTTCCGTTTGCAGCACCACATTGCGCTGGTGCTGAACAGCGAGATCAGCATTCGGCCCGCAACTATCGGATCGAGTGCGCGGAACTCGCCAGCCGCGACGCCGCGCGTTACGATCCCGCCAATGAGCCTCTGTCCGCGCACGATCACTTCCGCACTGTAGAACTCGACCAGATCGGGAAAGTGGTGCAACTCGCTCACGACCACTCGATAGATCACCGAGAACGCCGGAGTGCGCACAAAATCCCAGTAGTGCTTCATGAACGTGAGCAGCTGATCGCGCGCGGAGCCAGTATTCGGAATCCCCTCGCCGGCGACGATTGCGTCGACGATCGTGGACTGCACCATCTCACGAAACAGTGCTTCCTTGTTCGGGAAGTAGAGATAGATGGTTCCCTTGGACACGCCGGCCCGTTTGGCGATGTCCTCCAGGCGCGCGCCCGCGAGGCCATGCTCGCCGAAGACTTCGAGAGCGGCCTGAAGGATCTGCTGTGGGCGTTCTTCTGGAAGCCGCCGCCAGCGCGGCTCCGTAACTTCAGGGGACATAAACGTCTGCGGTATATTACTGACCCGTCAGTAATATACAACCACCTTAACTCAGCGTCAACGAGCGCGAGGTCGCCTTTTTGGATCGCCCGTTCCAATCCTGAGCACCGCCTCCCATTCACCGGGGCGGACCGGCTGTACCGATAGGCGGCTCCCCTTTCGGAGTAGCTCCATTTTTTCGAGCTCCGCGACATGACGTAGGCTAGGAAGGTCGAGAAACTGCTCGAACCGCGCACCGCCTTTGATGTCCACCATGTACCAGATTGGGTTGGACTCGCTGCTCTTAGGATCGTAGTGCTCGTCGGATGGGTCCCAGGCTGTGAAATCGGGATAGCCCTGACGCACGATCTCTGCCGTCCCGGCGATTCCGGCGGGGTCGGCGCTTGAATGATAGAACAGCACGCCGTCGCCTTTCTGCATGTCGTCGCGCATGAAGTTGCGCGCCTGGTAGTTCCGGACCCCGCTCCAGCGGGTAATGCGGCGCGGCGCCGCAAGCAGGTCGTCGTAGGAAAAGCAGTCTGGCTCGCTCTTGAGCAGCCAGTAGCGGCGGTCTTTGCGTTCAGGCATCTACAGGTCCGATAGATACGTCTAGATACGTCGAAAATTTGGTCTCTTCAGCCCGGAGAAATCTAGACGATCGGGAAGGGACTGAACGGTCGATCGCGGGGTATCAGGCCGCGAACCGAGCCGCGACGCTAGCCGCGACGCTAGCCGCGACGCTAGCTATCCCATGGCGTGCGCCCGCCGCGGTGTGCCGCCTTCTGTTACGTAGATTCAAACGCAACCAATCCATCTAATGCACTCACACATTCGCTGGCTGGCCCTTTCTGCACTGATCGTTGCGTACGTCCCAACCAGGGCGAGCGCGGCGCAGGCCCCTACGTCGCCCGCAGTGAGCGCCACGATTTCCAGAAGCGATCTGGCGTCACCGAGCTCGCTCGCCCCGTTCAAGGCCGGCAACCGATTCTTTGGTGTTGATGCGTCCGGCGAGCTTCAGGTTCGAGATGGCGAGCGCGGTGCGCCGCGCGCGCTCTTTTCAGCCGGAAGTTTTTCGATGGTCGCACCGTCGCCAAACGGTAAGTACGTCGCGTATGCGTACGGCCCGACCAACCCTGGACCTTACGACGTCCGGATACGCGACGTGCAGACTGGCCGAGATCTTCCCGACGTGCTTCATCGTGCGCGTATCTCTCCCGCGCCCTGGGCGCACGACGAGAAGGGATTTCTGTACGTAAGGCAGGATTCGACGGGCGGACGGGAACGCGTCTACTATCACGGCGTCGGTCGCGCGGAAGCCAACGATGCGATAATCCTTACTCAGTTCGATCACCCTGAGTGGCGTTACGCCGCGCGAGTGAGTGACGACGGACACTATGCTGTCTTCACTATCTCGTATCCCGCCGATGCGCACACCCGGATCTACTTCATCGACCTCGCCGACTCCGACAGGCCGAACTTCGGTGCGCCGGTCGTGAAGTTGGCGCAAGCCTTCGACGCGCGATACGAATTCGTGGACAACGCTGGTAGTTACTTCTTCCTCCAGACCGACCGCAACGCTCCGCTCGGGCGAATCGTTCTCGCGAACACCGACGTCATTCGGGAAACGGCGTGGCCCTCGCTCATTCCGGAAACCGGCGACACGCTGCTTTACGCCAGGACCGCTGGCGACCAATACCTCGTCGCCGTTTATCGGTCAGCGTCTGGTGCTCGCGTCGCGCGGCTTTATGGCCCCCAGGATCCCTCAATCCTGCGCGCTGAGATACGCAATCGGATGGATTCGTTGAGAAAGGCGCGCGGCAGCGACAGCAGCGGTGACCGGCGCTCACGGGGGGGGGGAAGGATGGGCCCACGCGAGCTCTTGGGAAACGGGCCAGTCATACGGCTGGAGCTGCGCTCCGATATTCCCGTTCCGGCCGGCGCGAGCATCGTCGCGATGAATTCCGTCGCAGACGACGCGCAACTGTTTTACACGGTAAAGCTGTCTGACGGTATGCTCCAGTCGTTCATGTACGATGTCAAACGGTCCAGCAACCAGCCGTATCCAGTTGCGCCGCCGGGCCCGAGTGGTCTTTCCAGCCCTTCACCTCGTTAATGATGGCTCTGCTTCCATTTATTGCTCTCTTCCTGGCCACTGTCCGCGTCGTCGTCGTAGTTGCGGTCATCGCGCTCGGTATCGCGTTCCTTCTGGATTGGCTGGTGCGCACGCGGCGCATCAATCCCTTTCACCCGGCCGCGCGAGTGATTCGCCGTTTCGTTGATCCGATGCTGGCGCCCATCGAGCGACGGATTGTGCGGGCTGGCGGAATGCCGACATCGGCTCCGATATGGGGGTTGGTCGGCGCGGTATTCATCGGCATCGTCATCATAAGCGGTCTGGATTTCGTGATGCAGGGTCTCGTGGCCATGCTCTTTGCGGTCTCCTCCGGCCCGCTCGGATTGTTCGTAGTCCTGGTACGGCTCACGTTCGACGTGCTCCGGCTCGCGGTAATCCTGGTCGTTGTGGTTTCCTGGCTCCCCATATCGCCCTTCTCCCCCTGGGTCCGCTGGGCATTCTCGATCACCGAGCCTTTCCTTCGCCCGCTCCGGGAGATAGTGCCACGGTTCGGCATGTTCGACATAACCCCGATCGTCGCCTACTTCCTGCTCGGCATTCTGGAGTGGGCTTTCCTGAGGATGGTCGGTATGTAATGTATATCCGTCCATCCGGCTTATCGGATGGATTCCCCCTTGTCCCGGCCGAGCCGCAAGGCTATCGTTCAGCACAACCGAAACTCGTGGCGATTTCAGGCAAATTGCGGCCACGTAAAACATTCGCTAAAGCGCCATTCGGGCCCGGCGCTTCCTGCCGGGCTCTTTTGTATCCACAGTGGTATGACGATCAAACCTCCAGACAGCTCCGCTCGCTCCCGCTATCTAGCAGCTCTCGCCGACCGCGTCCTCGTTTACGACGGTGCGATGGGAACCAATATTCAGCGCCACCATCTGACGCCTGACGATTTTGGCGGCAAGGCGCTCGAGGGCTGTAACGACAACCTCGTGCTCACGCGACCCGACGTCATCCAGTCGATCCACGAGTCGTTTCTCGCGGTCGGATGCGACGTCGTGGAGACGTGCACTTTCCAGAGCACACCGCGCCGGCTCACCGAGTGGGGCCTTGGCGACAAGGTGGACGCGATCAACACCGGCGCCGCGCGGCTCGCGCGCGCCGCGTGCGACAAGTTCGCGACGCCGGACGCACCGCGCTTCGTCGCCGGCTCGATGGGGCCCACGGGAATGCTCCCGTCCAGCGCCGACGCGACGCTCTCCGCCATCTCCTTCGCGGAGCTCGCCGAGAACTACTACCAACAGGCCAAGGGGCTCGTTGCGGGAGGTGTAGATGTTCTACTCATCGAGACCTCGCAGGACATCCTCGAGGTCAAGGCCGCAATCGCCGGTATCGAGCGGCTTTTCGCGGAGATAGGACGTCGCGTCGCGCTCCAGGCGCAGGTGACGCTCGACACGAGCGGGCGCATGCTGCTCGGCACCGACATCGCCGCCGCGATGACGACTCTCGAATCGCTGGGCGTGGACGTG
>Ga0208849_1002379_pt1 | contig 10397 bp, 9 predicted proteins | sample NGESurdeep072012_10_FD_184470 | JGI IMG/M metagenome (GOLD analysis project Ga0208849, IMG submission 184470) | Arctic peat soil microbial communities from Barrow, Alaska - NGEE Surface sample 53-3 deep-072012 (SPAdes) | ecosystem: Environmental > Terrestrial > Soil > Wetlands > Peat ...
CCGCACACCGCACACCCCTAACCGCTACCGCCACAACCCCGCGATCTCACCCAAAACCACAGGCGATTCACCTTGATGACGAATCGAGGCTAGTCCTGATGACGCGGACGATGAGGTTCTGGCGGAGCCCACATCGGGGGAGCGCTTGTTTTATGCGCTCGGGCAGATTTACGGGAGGTGGCATACGGGAAAGGCCCTCGTCGACCCATGAACGGGGTCCGGTCAGCCGTACCGAAGAGGCACGGGCCTGCCAGTCTACGGTAGCTCGGAGTTCCCCTCGCTGCCACATGCCCGTCAAAAAACGATGGTGCGGCCGTCGTGCACGAGCACGCGGTCGTCGAGCTCGCTACGCACCGCGCGCGCCAGCACCATGCGCTCGAGGTCGCGTCCCACACGCTCGAGGTCCTCGACGGTGTAGCGGTGCCCGACGCGCTGCACGTCCTGCTCGATGATCGGGCCCTCGTCGAGCTCCTCGGTGACGTAGTGAGCGGTCGCGCCGATCAGCTTGACGCCGCGTTCGTATGCGTGGCGATACGGCTGCGCGCCGGCGAACGCGGGCAGGAACGAGTGGTGGATGTTGATCACCGGGCAGCCGACCCGCCCGAGGAAGTCGCCGGAGAGGACCTGCATGTAGCGCGCGAGCACCAGCAGCTCGGCGCGGCCGGCGAGCTCGTCCAGCGCACGCTGCTCGGCGTGGGGCTTGGTGTCCCTGCTGACGGGGATGTGCACGAATGGCACTCCCAGCGCGTCGACCTCGCCGCGAACGTCCTCGTGGTTTGAGATCACGCAGATCACGTCCATGTCGAGCTCGCCGCGGCGGTTGCGCCACAGCAGGTCGAGCAGGCAGTGATCCTCGCGCGAGGCCATCAGCGCGACGCGGCGGCGGTCGCGTGCATAGGCGATTCGCCACTGCATCGCGAACCGCTCGGCGAGGGCGCCGAACGCCTCCTCGAAGGCCGCGCGATCCTGCTCGATCGCCGGCAGGTAGAAGGCGGAGCGCATGAAGAAGCTCCCGTGCTCGGGGTCGGTGGAGTACTGGTCGGAGCTGACGATGTTGGCTCCCTGCTCGAACAGGAAGCGCGAGACCGCGGCGACGATCCCCGGCCCGTCCGGGCAGGAGATCAACAGGCGGGCCGTGTGATCGGCGCCGCGCCCGGTGTGCGAGCCCAGATAGGCCATTGCTCGAGCCTATATTGCGTTGCTCGGAGACCGCCACGCCTGTGGCGAGCTTCGGCGCCGCGATACTGTCGCCGATGGCGCAACTGAGGTCGGCGACGATGCGCCCCCTCGCCGGCGTGCCCCGCATGCTCACGCCGCTGGCGCTGCTCGCCGCCGCACTGGGTCTCGTGTTTCCGTCTCGCGCGCTCGCGGCGCGCTCGGACCTGTTGCTCGCGCTGCTCGTGCTCGCGACCGCGCTCGGGATCTCGTTCGCCGATCTGCGCCGCTTGCGCGGGCATGCACGAGCGGTGGCGATCCTGTCGCTGGTGCCGCTGCCGGTGCTCGTCGGCGCGGCGTGGCTGCTGGGGCGGCCGTTCGTGCCGCTCGTGCGCGACGGGCTGCTCGCCGTCGGACTGTCCTCGGCGGAGGTCGCGTCTGTCGGCCTCGTCGCGCTGGCCGGCGCCGACGCCACGGTCGCTCTCGGAGTCGTCACCGGCTCACTGGCGCTTGCAGCATTCGTCGGGCCGGTGGCGATCGGCTGGCTGTCTGGCAGCGCCGTGCATGCCGGCTCCGCGCACCTGTTCGGTCGCTTCGCGCTGGTCGTGCTCGTGCCGCTGCTCGTCGGTGTCGCTGTGCGCAGCCGCGGCGCGCTCGCGGGGCGGCTGGCGAAAGCCGACGTCGACGCGGCCCGCGAGGGCGTCGCCGCGCTGACCGTGGCGGTGCTCGTCTACGCAGCGCTCAGCGGCACGCACGGAGCCCGCCATCTCGGCGCTGCGCTGCTCGCAAGCGCCGCGTTCCTGATCGTGTGCGCGTTCCTCGCGGAGCTGTGGCGCCGGATCGACGGCCAGCATACGAGCGCGATCCCGGGAGCATTCACGATCGCGATGCGCGACTTCGCCGTCGCAGCCGCGCTCGCCACGCAGGCGTTCGGCACCGCCGCCGGGGCAGTGCCGGGCGTGTACGGCGTGGTGATGCTCGTGGCCGGCGCGGTCGCCGCCCGGCGGTTCTCGACGAGTGTCTAACGCGACGGGTAGGCGAGCAGCGACTCCAGGCGGCGATCGGCGGACACGAGGCGCCGCACCGTCTGCGGTTGCAGCGCGTCCAGATGCGTGGCCAGCGCCAGGAACACCTGCGCTGTCGTCAGCGCGTCGCCGAGTGCATCGTGCGGATGGTGGGAGGGCAGGCCGAGCGTCTGGCTGAGGTTGCCGAGCGACAGATGACGGGGGCCGCCGCCGTAGCGCTCGTGCAGCCAGGCCAGCCCAAGCACGCTCGTGTCGATCATCGGCGCACGCAGGCGCAGGCCCTGCCGGCGCAGCGCCGGCCGCAAGAAGCTGCGCTCGATCGCGGCGACGTGGACAACCGGGATCCTGCCCGCCATCAGCGCGAGCAGCGGGTCGATCGCCTCCTCGAGCGCGGGAGCCTCGGCGAGGTCGGCGGCGCGCAGCCCGTGCACGCGGATCGAGGACTCGCTGAGCGCGCGCAGCGGGCGAGCCCGCCCGCGGACGGCGCCGCCGAGCTGCACGCGCCCGTCCTCGATCGGCACTGCGCCGAAGGAGATGATCTCGTGGCGCCTGGGATCGAGGCCGCTGAGCTCGAGGTCGACCGCGCAGTAGCTGGCCTCGCGCCATGGCGTGCGGCTGGGTGGCAGCTGTGCGTCTCGGTACGCCGCGGCCCCCGCGCCGCGCGGCGCGCGACGGAGTCTCATCGCACGCCGAGGCTCAGTTCCGCGGCGAGACGCTTCTGCACCGAGGCGACCGCGCGGAACGCCTCCTTGAGATAGCTGCGCGTCAGCGCGCTGAGCTCGTCCGGGTCAAGGTGGTCGTCCGGCTCCACCCCGGCGCGCAACTGGCCGACCTGATGCTCCATGCGCAGCTCCGAGAACAGCTCGAACGCGTCCTCGAGCGTGTGCACGTCGGCCCCCGGCAGCGTGCCGGCGTCCGCTGCGGCGCGCAGGCGCTCGAGCGTCGAAGCGCTCGTCACGCCCGCCGCCATCCCCGCCCAGCGCGCGAGATCGACGACCGGCAACAGGCCGCCGCGCTTCAGATCGAGCCGTCCACGGTGCTCGCCGTCGTGCTCGACGACGAGGCCCCGCAGGAAGCCCGTCGGCGGCCGGTGTGAGAGCGCGAAGCGCGCCAGCAGATGCAGGAGCTCGGGTCGCGCGGAGGCAGCGCGGAACGTGTCGGACACCGGCGCGCCGCTGTGCACGCCCCACACCGGGCGGCTGTCGACGAGCACCGACACCAGGATCAGCGCCTGCTCGCGGGTGGGGCGTTCGATCCAGTCGCGCGCCACCCGCCGCCACGACTCGAGCGAGCGCACGAACAGAACGTCCGAGGCGGTGGCGCCGTGACTGTCGACGCGGATACCGCACGATCCCAGCCCCTCTGTGACCTCCAGGGCGAGCGCGTGCAGGTACGGGCGCACGAGCCGCTCCTCGACGTCGCCGTACCACACGATCGCGCTATCGGCATCCGAGCCGGGCATCGCCTCGCGCCGCGCCTCGCTGCCGAGCGCCAGCCACGAGAACTCAGCCGGTGGCTCCCCGGCGCCGGCCAGCGCAAGCTCGATCAGCCTGCGCGTCAGCGCGTCGAGCACAACCGAGTAGATCGCGGCGATGCTCGATGCCGCCACGCGCGCCTCGTGCAGCGCGAGCACCGCCGGGCGCATGCCCTCCGCCGCGCGTGCGAGCTCCGTGACGCTGTCCGCGCTCGCGATCGCGCGGCGCAGGTAGAAGGACGACAGCGTCTCCACCGCCAGCAGGTCCACGGCTTCGACGACACCTATGACCTCGCGGCCGGCGCTCACCACCGGGAAGTGGCGCACGCCGCGGTCGAGCATCTCCAGCAGCACCTCGCCTCCGAGCCGGTCGGGGGCGACGGTGTATGCCGGCGCGCTCATCACCGAGGACACCGGGTCTTCATAGGAGACGCCCGCCGCCACCACGCGCGAGCGCAGGTCGCGGTCGGTGAGGATCCCGAGCGAGTCTCCCAGCTCGACCACGATCGACGTCGCCGGCGCAGCGGCCATCCGCGCCGCCGCCTCGCGGATCGTGCTCGTCGGCGAGCACAGCAGCGGCGAGTCGCGGATCAGGCTCGCCACCGGCTGGTTCGCGGGGTCGGGCGAGGACCCGCGCGCGGCGAGCGGCCCGGGGGTTCGCGTGTTCATCTCGAGCAGCGACCGCGCCACGAAGCGCACGCTCTCCGGCCGCGCCAGCACGTCGCGCGCGACCTGCGCCGGGATCCGGTAGCAGAGCGTGTCCTCCTGCGCGCGCGCCGCGAACCCCGGCGGCAGTCCCGACAGCATCGAGGCGTGGCCGAACAGCTCACCTGGGACGAGCAGGTCGAGCACACGCTCCCCGTGCACTATCTCCACCGCGCCGGTGCGCACCACGCGCAGGTGCTCGACCGGTCGCGCGCCCTGCGCGAAGATCGTCGTGCCGGCGAGGAAGAACTCGACCTCCGCGCAGGACGCCACGCGCTCGACGTCCGCCTGCTCGAGTGCGTCGAACGGCGGGTGCGCGCGCAGGAAGTCCGCGACGTCGCTCGGTGTCGCCGGCGCGCTCGTCACATAGGGCGGGTCGCTTCGCTCACTCGCCACCGCTTGATCGTACGTCGCCGCCCGCACCTCGGCCCAGCCGGCGAGCGCCACCGCCGAGGTCTGTCAGGATTGGCCCGCAGTGGCTCGCACGCGTCTGATCCTCGACCTGCTCAAGCGTGGACGCAGCTTCAGCTACGGCCCCCATCGCTCGCAGCGCGCCGACCTGCACCTGCCGCCCGGTCCCGGACCGCACCCGGTGATCGTCCTCATCCATGGCGGCTCGTGGACGGCTCGCTACGGGCGGATCGTGATGCGCGGCCTCGCCGCTGACCTCGTCAGGCGCGGCTGGGCCGCGTGGAACGTCGAGTACCGGCGCGTCGGCGGCGGCGGCGGCTGGCCGGCCACGTTCGCGGACGTCGCCGCCGCGATCGACCATCTCGCCGAGCTCCACGCGCCACTCGCGCTCGACGCGATCACGATCATCGGGCACTCCGCCGGCGGCCACCTCGCGCTGTGGGCCGCCGGCCGCGACAAGCTCCCTCAGGGCGCCCCCGGCTTCATCGCCGGTGCCCCGGCCGTGGCGGTTGCGCGCGTCGTCGCCCAAGCCGGCGTGTGCGACCTCGCAGGCGCCTACCGGCGCTGGCACGGCGGCGCAGTGCGGGGGCTGATGGGCGGCTCGCCCGAGGAGCTCCCCGAGCGCTACGCCGCCGGCGACCCCATGAACCTGCTGCCGCTGAGCATGCCCGCGCTGCTCGTGCACGGGACGCTCGACGAGACCGTGTCGATCGAGCTCGCCCGCAGCTACGAGCGTGCCGCGCGCGCGGCCGGCGGCGAGGTCGAGCTCGTCGAGATCCCAGGCCAGGACGGACGCCACCGCGCGCACCTCGACCCGCGCGGCGCGGCCTGGGCGGCGGTCACGAGCCGGCTCCCGGCGAGCACGAGCGTCGGAGACAGTCGCCGGCCCGCGCCGAGACCGCGGAGCGGTCTCCCATCAAACATCTAAACGCGCGCGCAGCGGCTCAGGCGCAGTAGGAGCGGGCGAGGTCGACCAGCAGGCGCACCGCGTAGCCCGACGCGCCCTTGCCGACGTACGGACGATCGAGATCCCATGCCGACCCGGCGATGTCGAGGTGCGCCCACGGCGTGTCGCCGACGAAGTTCGACAGGAACGTCCCGCCGACGATCGTGCCCGCCTTGCGTGCTTCCGGCGCGTTGTCGAGGTCGCCGTATTTCCCCTTTACCAGCTCGTCGTACTCCTCGTGCAGCGGCAGTCGCCAAACCATCTCGCCGGTGCGCTCGCCCGCTGCGGCGATCCGCGCCGCGAGCTCGTCGTCGTTGCTCATCAGCCCCGCATACGTCGAGCCGAGCGCGATGATCACCGCGCCCGTCAGCGTCGCCAGGTCGACGATCCGCTCTGCCCCCTGCGCGACCGCGTGGCACAGGCAGTCCGCCAGCACCAGCCGGCCCTCGGCATCGGTGTTGTTGACCTCGATCGTCCTGCCGTTGGCGGCCGTCACGATGTCGCCAGGCTTGATCGCGTGCCCGCTCGGCAGGTTCTCCGTCGCGCCGACCACCGCCACGAGCCGCACCGGCAGCCGCAGGCGCGCGATCGCCGACACGGCCTCGATTACCGCCGCTCCCCCCGACATGTCGAACTTCATCTCCGCCATTTTCGCCCCCGGCTTCAGCGAGATGCCGCCGCTGTCAAACGTCACCGCCTTGCCGACGAAGCCGAGCGTCGGGCCCGCGACGGCGGCGCCCGCGCCGGACGCGGTAGGTGGGCACTCATATCTGAGCGTGATCAGCGCCGGCTCCTGGTCTGAGCCCTGCGCGACCGCCGCGAACGCGCCCATGCCGCGCGCGACGATCCCGTCGCGTCCCTCGACCTCCACCGACAGCCCGTCGAGATCCTGCGCCAGCGTTGTCGCGTACTCGCCCAGCGCCGCCGGCGTCAGGTCGTTGCCGGGACGGTTCTGCAGGTCGCGCGCGCGATTGACCGCCTCGCCCACCAGCGCCGCCTCCGCCACCGCGCCCTCGAGACCGTCCGCGCCGCCGATGATCAGGCGCTCCAGATGCTTCGGCGGCGCGTCGTCGTGCGCGCCCTCTCCAGCGGGCTTGGACTTGTGGAGCTCGAAGCCGTAGTCGCCCAGGATCGTGCCCTCGACGAGCGCCGCCGCGATCGCCCCGGTGGACTGCGCGTCGCCTGGCACCTCCCAGCAGAGCGCGTGTGTCGAGATCTCCCTGGCGCGCGCCCCCGCGACGGATGCCGCCACGCGCGCGCGCTCGGGCGTGAACGCGTCGCGCGAACCGAGGCCCACGACGAGCCAGCGCTTGCCGTCGGCGTGCGTCAGCGCCAGCGACTTGAACGAGCGGCGCGCCTCGCCCGAGTCGAGCAGCTGCGCCACCTCCGGTGGTGTGTCCGCTGGGGCGCCGTCGCCTTCGAATACGCCGATTGCGATCGTGTCGGCGTCAGCCGCGTCCCCCACTTGAGCGATTGACGATACGTGCATGCGCGCGCACGATACCCACCTTCCGAACGATTCGTCGTCGCCGGGAAACTCTCGCTTTTCGAGCGTGATCGGGCGACGCCGTGGAGTCGCGCCGACGGCACCCCTGGCGGCGAGCGTCGCGGCGCTGCGCGACCGGTCCACTACCATTCTCACTCTCGCGTACCTACTCACAACCCACAGGAGCAGAGCCACTTCCATGTCCAAGACCGTGATCCTCGGCAGCGCGCGCACTCCCGTCGCAAAGATGGGCGGCGGCCTGTCCTCGCTGGACGCCACCGAGCTCGGCGGAGTTGCCATCAGCGCCGCGCTCGAGCGCGCAGGCGTCGAGCCCGAGCAGGTCGAGCACGTCGTCATGGGCCAGGTGCTCCAGGCCGGCCAGGGGCAGATCCCCTCGCGCCAGGCGCAGATCAAGGCCGGTGTTCCCAACGAGGTCTCCTCGGAGACGATCAACAAGGTCTGCGCGTCGGGCCTGCGCGCCTCGGTGATCCTCGACCAGGCGATTCGCGCCGGCGATCTGCAGGTCGGCGTCGGCGGCGGCATGGAGTCGATGTCCAACGCTCCCTACCTGCTCCCGCAGGCGCGCTTCGGCTACCGCATGGGCGACGCCAAGATGCTCGACGCGATGGTCCACGACGGCCTCACCAACCCGTTCTCCGGCAAGCAGATGTTCGTCGAGGCGACCGAGGTCGGCGACGAGCTCGAGATAACGCGCGCCGACATGGACCGCTGGGCGCTGCGCTCACACGAACGCGCCATCGCGGCCACCGACGAGGGCAGGCTGGCGGAGGAGATCGTGTCCGTGACGGTCAACGGTCGTAAGCAGAGCACCGTCGTCGAGATCGACGAGGGCCCGCGCCGGGACACGTCGCTCGAGAAGCTCGCCGCGCTCCCCGGGCTGGTCGGCAAGGAGGGCTCGCACACCGCCGGCAACTCGCCCGGAGTCAACGACGGCGCGGGCGCGCTCGTGCTCTCCTCGGAGGAGTGGGCTGCCGCCAACGGCAAGGAGGTGCTCGCCGAGATCGTCGCGCACGCCCAGAGCGCCAACGACTTCGCCTACCTCGCCACCACGCCCGCGAGCGCCGCCAAGAAGGCGCTCGAGAAGGCCGGCCTGCAGCCAGGCGACATCGACCTGTGGGAGATCAACGAGGCATTCGCGTCGGTCACGCTCAACTCGATCCGCATGCTCGGCATCGACGAGGAGCGCGTCAACGTCAACGGCGGCGCCGTCGCGCTCGGCCACCCGATCGGCGCCTCCGGTGCGCGCATCCTCGGCAGCCTCGTGCTCGAGCTGCGCAGGCGTGGCGGCGGCCTCGGCTGTGCAGCGATCTGCTCGGGCGGCGGTCAGGGCGACGCGGTGATCCTGCGGGTCTGAGATCGCCGTGAGCCGCACCGCCGACGAGGATGGCGTCGCCGCCGCGTCGCTGAACAATCAACCCCGCGGCGCGGCGTTCTTCGACCTCGACAAGACCCTGATGGCGGGCTCCTCGGGCGTGTTCTTCGCGCGCGCGGCCTACGAGACCGGGATGATCTCGCGCGGACGCCTCGTGCGCGACGTCTACGAGAACCTGCGCTTCCGTCTGCGCGGCTCCACCGACGACCGTGCCGACGACGTGCGCAAGCGGGTGGGGGAGATGATCGCCGGCGTGCGCGTGCGCGATCTCGAGCGCCTGACCCCGCGCGTGCTCTCCGGCGTGCTGCCGCGGCTGTACCCGCAGATGCTCGAGCGCGCCTACGCCCACCAGGATGCGGGTGTGCCCGTCTACATCCTCACCGCCGCCTCGCAGGAGATGGCCGACCTGCTCGCGCGCGTGCTCGCATTCGACGGCGGCCTCGGCTCGCGCTCGGAGATCGTCGACGGCCGCTACACCGGCAGGCCCGCCGGGCCGTTCAACTACCGCGAGGGCAAGGTGCTCTCGATGCGCGACGTCGCCGAGCGGGACGCCATCGACCTCGGCGATTCCTACGCGTACTCGGACTCGGAGTCCGACCTGCCGATGCTGCGCGCCGTTCGCTACGCCGTCGTCGTCAACCCCGATGCCACGCTCCGGCGGATCGCGCTCGAGGAAGGCTGGGAGGTGATCGAGCTCGACCGGCTCGGCAGGCGCCTCAAGGTGCTCGCCGCGCTCGGCGCCGGCACCGCGCTCGCGTCGCTCGGGCGAGCCGTGCTCGAGCGCGGCGCAGCCGCCGGCGGTGCAGGTCGTGCGCGGGCTGGACGGTGGCGCAGGTGAAGGCGGGACAGCCTGCGACCGCCGCCGTGCCGTACGCTGCGTTCGGTCGCCAGTGGGTCCGGCCGTCGCTGCCCGCGTGATGCGTGTGTGTCGCACAATGTTCGGCGTCCCCAGGTCTGTATAACTATGGTCTTTACAGCAACGTTCAATCAGTCCGCCGCGAGTCTGCGGCCGTGGCGGTGTCCGCGCCGATGACGCCCACCGGGCCAGCCACCCAGAGCAAGATTCGCGTGGTCGTCGCCAAGCCTGGGCTCGACGGCCACGATCGCGGTGCCAAGATCATCGCGCGCGCGCTGCGCGACGCCGGCATGGAGGTGATCTACACGGGCCTGCACCAGACGCCCGAACAGATCGTCGAGACCGTCATCCAGGAGGACGCCGACGCCGTCGGCCTGTCGATTCTCTCCGGCGCCCACATGACGCTCGTGCCGCGTGTCGTCGAGCTGCTGCGCGAGCAGGGGATCGAAGATGTCGTGATCGCCGTCGGCGGCACGATCCCCGCAGACGACATCCCCGAGCTCAAGCGCCTCGGCGTCGCCGAGGTGTTCACACCCGGGGCGCCCACCCAGGCGATCGTCGATTTCATCCGCGGCGCGGTGGTGAGCCGCTAGCGCGCCGCCGGAGATGTCCGGCACCGAAACCGATTGACTCGTCAGTCAACCGCTCGAACAGATAAGATTGGCGTCACTCATACCCCAAGGAGTTGCCTGAGAATGAAGATATGCGTCCTGGTGAAGGAGGTCCCGGACGCCGCCGTCGAGAAGCGAATCGATCCCTCGACGGGGCGCATGGACCGCAGCGGCGAGAAGAACCTGAATCCGTATGACACGCACGCCATCGAGGCGGCGATGCAGATCAAAGAGGGCGGCGCGGTACCGGTCGAGGAGATCGTCGCCGTCACGATGGGTCCCGACAGCGCCGTGCGCGCGCTGCACAAGGCGGTCTCGCTCGGCGCCGATCGCTC
>Ga0208849_1002381_pt1 | contig 10393 bp, 11 predicted proteins | sample NGESurdeep072012_10_FD_184470 | JGI IMG/M metagenome (GOLD analysis project Ga0208849, IMG submission 184470) | Arctic peat soil microbial communities from Barrow, Alaska - NGEE Surface sample 53-3 deep-072012 (SPAdes) | ecosystem: Environmental > Terrestrial > Soil > Wetlands > Peat ...
AGATCATCCCCAACCGTCTCGTCTACTCCACACTGACCGTGATGGTGCCGTTGTTCGTGGTGGCGGCGGTCGTCGACGACAAGTGGGGTCTCCTGGCGCGCGCCGCCATCGCCGGGGCCGCCGCCTTTGTGGCCTTCCTCGCCGTCCACCTCGCCGTGCCCCGGGGCATGGGATTCGGCGACGTGCGCCTGGCCGGCGTGGTGGGATTCGCCACCGGCTGGCTCGGGCTGGGCCATGCCTTCGTGGGCTTCTTCACCGCGTTCGTCCTGGGCGCGCTGATCGGGGTCGGGGCTATGGCGGTGTCCGGGGCTGGCCGCAAGACGAAGATCCCTTTCGGCCCCTTTCTGGCCGCCGGGGCCGTGGTGACGATCCTGTGGGGAAACCCCGTCGCCCACGCGCTGTTCCATCACAGCGCGTGACCGCCCCCGTGGGCGATCTCCCGGCGCCCGACGGGCGGGGGTCGGGAGGGCACGGAAGTAGATTGGCGCGGTGCTGAGGTACCTCACCGCTGGAGAGTCCCACGGCAAGGCGCTGGTCGTCATCGTCGAGGGTCTCCCCGCGGGCCTGCCCGTGACGGCCCCCGAGATCGCCGGCGAGCTGGCCCGGCGCCGCCTCGGTTACGGGCGCGGGCCCCGGATGCGCTTCGAGGCCGACGAGATCACCCTGGTGGGAGGCATTCGCCACGGCCGGACCCTGGGGTCACCGGTGGCCATCGAGATCGCCAACACCGAGTGGCCGAAATGGCAGGAGGAGATGTCGCCGCACCCGGGCGCGCCCGCCAAGGTCCTCACCAAACCCCGGCCCGGGCACGCGGATCTGGCCGGCATGCAGAAATACGGGTTCGACGATGCCCGGGACGTCCTCGAGCGTGCGTCGGCGCGCGAGACCGCCGCTCGGGTGGCAGCGGGCAGTCTGGCCAAGGCCCTGCTGGCCCGCCTCGGCGTCTCGGTGTTGAGCCATGTGGTGTCTCTGGGCCCGGTGCGCGCCGAGGGCGTGGGACGGCCGGGGCTCGGCGACCTCGAGCAGGTGGACGCATCGCCGGTGCGTTGCTTCGACCCCGCCGTCGAGGTGCGCATGGTCGAGGCCGTGAAGGCCGCGGCCAAGGACGGGGACTCGCTCGGGGGTGTGGTGGAGGTCCTCGCCTACGGGGTCCCGGTGGGCCTCGGCAGCCATGTGCACTGGGACCGCCGTCTCGACGGCCTGCTGGCCCAGGCGCTCATGAGCATCCAGGCCGTGAAGCACGTGGAGCTGGGCGAAGGGTCCGAGGTCGTGGCGCGGCGCGGCTCGGAGGCGCACGACGCCATCAGCTGGGACGAGGCGTCGGGGGACTACCGACGCGAGACCGACAGGGCCGGAGGGATCGAAGGGGGGATGTCCACCGGGGGGCTCATCGCGGCCCGTGTGGGCATGAAGCCGCTGGCCACGCTCAACCGGCCCGTGCTCGGCACCGTCGACGTGGTCACCAAGGAGTCGACGGTGTCGTTCAAAGAGCGCACCGATGTCACCGCCGTCCCCGCCATGGGCGTGGTGGCCGAGACCATGACGGCCTTGGTGCTGGCGTCCGAAGCGCTGCGCAAATTCGGTGGCGACTCGCTGGCCGAGGTTGTGCGCAACCGGGACGGGTACCTGGCATCGATCCACGACACGCCGTCGTCGGCCGCCGCGGCCGGCCGTGGCTGAGCACCTGGTGCTCGTGGGGATGATGGGCGCGGGCAAGTCGACCGTGGCCCGGCTCGTCGCGGCGCGCCTGGGCCGGCCCTACGTCGACACCGACACCGAGGTGGAGAAGGCGGCGGGCTCGTCGGTGGCGGAGATCTTCTCGGTGCACGGCGAGGCGGGGTTCCGGGCCGAGGAGTCGCGCGTGCTCGCCGCCGTGCTGAGCGCGGACGTCCCCGCCGTGGTGTCGGTCGGCGGTGGGGCGGTCATCGACCCCGCCAACCGTGACGCCCTCCGAGCCGGTGCCACGGTGGTGTGGTTGCGGGCCCGACCCGAGACCCTCGCCCGGCGGGTGGGGAGGAATGCCGATCGGCCCCTGCTGCGCGCCCTCGACGGTGGGCCCGAACCCGGAGGCCCTGCCGCCGCGTTGGCCCGCATCGAGGCGCAACGTCGGGGGCTCTACGAGGAGGTTGCTTCTGTGGTCATCGACGTCGATACTCTCGCTCCTGCCGCGGTGGCCGACCGCGTCGTGCGCGATCTGGGACCGTTGCAGGGACAGGGCCGATGATCACCGTGCCCGTGGGGCTGCGAGAGCGCTCCTACGACATCGTCGTTGGGGCCGGGGCGCGCCAGCTCCTCCCCGAGGTGCTCCCCCCGGGGGTGGAGCGAGTGGCCATCGTCACCCAGGAAAACGTGGAGGTCGAAGTGGACGCCGGGGTCCCGTCGCAGACCTTCGTGGTCGAAGACGGGGAATCGGCCAAGAGCCTGGCATCGGTGGAGCAGTTGTGCCGGGACTTCGCCCGTTTCGGGTTGTCGCGCTCGGACGCGGTGGTGGCGCTCGGCGGTGGGGTGGTGAGCGACGTGGCGGGCTTGGCGGCGTCGGTGTTCCATCGCGGCATTCCCTATGTCAACGTGCCCACCACACTGCTGGCGCAGGTCGACGCCGCCATTGGCGGGAAGACCGGGGTCAACCTCCCCGAGGGCAAGAACCTGGTGGGCTCTTTCTGGCAGCCCACCGCGGTGCTGTGCGACATCCAGAGCCTCAGCTCGCTCCCGGCGCGCGAGTGGTCGTCAGGTCGCGGCGAGATGGCCAAGTACGCCTTCCTCGGTGAGGGACTGATCGAACAAGGCCGTCCCGGCGCGGCCATCTTGGCGCTCCCCCTCGACGAGCAGGTGGCCAAGTGCGTCGCCATCAAGGCGGCCGTGGTGAGCGAGGACGAGCGCGACTCGGGTCGCCGCATGGTCCTCAACTACGGCCACACCCTCGCCCATGCCCTGGAGGCGTCCTCGTTCGGTCCTGACGCGAAATGGGACCTTCGTCACGGCGAAGCTGTCGCCATCGGCCTCGTCTTCGCGGCCATGCTGGCCCGGCGTCTCGATCGCATCGACGACGAGCGCGTGGCGCTGCACCGTCGGGTGGTGAGCGGATTCGACCTGTATGCCGACATCCCGGTGGGCGCCTCGGCCCGGGAGCTCGTGGAGTTCATGGCTCGCGACAAGAAGGCGCGCCACGACCTGACCTTCGTCCTTGACGGTCCCGACGGGGTGGAACCGGTACGCGACGTGGACCAAGACGAGGTACTCGCCACGCTGGCCGACATGGGGTGCGGACCGTGAGCGGCGCCGGGGCGTCGCTCGTGGTGCTGCTGTCAGGGCCCAACCTGGACCTGCTGGGCGAGCGTCAACCCGAGGTCTACGGCACCGCCACGCTCGCCGATCACGTGACCGCCGCCACCGAGGAGGCCCGCCGCTGTGGTCTCGAGCTCGAGCACCACCACACCAACCACGAGGGCGAGCTCGTCGAACTGGTCCATGACGCCCGGGGCAGGGCGGCGGCACTGATCGTCAACGCTGGTGCGCTCACCCATTACTCGTGGTCGTTGCACGACGCCCTGGCGGCTTTCGAAGGGATCGTGGTCGAGCTGCACTTGTCGAACCCCGCCGCCCGCGAGCCCTGGCGCCACACCTCGGTGGTGGCGGCTGTCGCCCACGGGTCCATCGCCGGCTTCGGTGCTCTCGGCTACCCGCTGGCGGTCCAAGCCGTGGCCCGACTGCTCGCCGATCGTTCATCGGCTCCGGGTTGACGGGCGCGAGATGATGGGCGATCGAGAGGGCTCGCTGGCGCGTGGAGGCCCGGCGGCGGGGGAGGGCCCGGTGACCGGGGACAGTGTGGTGACGGCTCTCGACGGTGCGCTCCCCCCCTTGCAGGTGGCCGACCGGTTGGCGCGGTTGCGGGCGGGGATCGACTCGGCGGGAGTGGATGCGCTGCTCGTGACCGCACTCCCCAATGTGCGCTACCTCACGGGGTTCAGCGGCTCGGCCGGCGCCGTGCTTGTGACCGGGCGCAACGCCCTGCTCGTCACCGACGGTCGGTACCGGACCCAGGCCGGTGAGCAGTTGACCGCCGCCGGCCACGACGGCGCCGTCGAATTGTGCGTGGGTGGGCTCCAGGTCCAGCGCGAGGCGTTGGCGGCGATGGCGCGGTCCGGTGCCGTCGCCCGCCTCGGCCTCGAGGCCGATCATGTCACGTGGAGCGCCAAGCGTCGGTGGGCCGAGGACCTCGCCCCGACCCAACCCGTCCCCACGAGCGGCGTGGTGGAGTCGCTGCGGCAGGTCAAAGACGCCGGGGAGTTGGTGCGCATGGCGAGGGCCGCCGCCATCGCCGATGCCGCACTCGGAGAGGTACTGGGGCTGCTCGGGCAGGGAAGTCGCGAAGACGAGGTGGCGTTGGCGCTCGACACGGCCATGCGACGGCTCGGGGCCGAAGATCGGGCCTTCGAGACGATCGTGGCATCGGGGCCCAACGCGGCCAAGCCCCACGCCCGGCCGTCCAAGCGGACCATCCTCGAAGGAGACCCGGTCGTGGTGGACTTCGGGGCCATCTTCGAGGGATATCGGTCCGACATGACGCGCACGTTCTGCGTGGGTGGCGACCCTCCGGGCACCCTGGCCCGTGTCTTCGAGGTGGTGGCCGAGGCTCAGGCGGCGGGGGTGGCCGCCGTGCGCGCCGGGGTGGCGGCGGGCGACGTCGACAAGGCCTGTCGCGACCTGATCGCCGCCGCGGGCTGGAAGGACGCCTTCGAGCACGGCACCGGGCACGGCGTCGGCCTCGACATCCACGAGGCCCCGGCGGTCGGCCCGGGGTCGACTGCTATCCTCGCCACCGACGTCGTCGTGACCGTCGAACCGGGCGTGTACCTGGCGGGAATCGGCGGTGTTCGTGTCGAGGACACCGTCGTGGTCACCGCAGACGGCTGTCACACGCTCACCCGATTCCCCAAGGACATCGCTGCCTGATGGCTGTCACCACCAACGATCTTCGCAACGGCATGACCCTCGACCTGCCCGAAGGGTTGTTCTCGGTCGTGGAGTTCCAGCACGTGAAGCCGGGCAAAGGCGGCGCCTTCGTGCGCACCAAGCTCAAGAACGTCCGCACCGGCGCCGTCCTGGAGCGGACGTTTCGCGCCGACGAGCGCGTCGAACAGGCCATCGTCGACAAGCGCGAGATGCAGTTGCTCTATCGTGACGGCACCGACTACGTGTTCATGGATGTCGTCTCCTACGACCAGCTGCATGTGTCGCCCGCCGCTCTGGGTGACGCCGCGCAGTTCGTCAAGGAAGGTGACAACGCCGTGTTGCAGATGTACGCCGGGGAGATCGTCGGCGTCGATCTGCCCGCTGCGGTGGAGCTGTCGGTGGCCGAGACCGAGCCCGGCGTCCAGGGCGACCGGGTGTCAGGGGCCCGCAAGCCGGCCACGCTCGAGACGGGGCTGGTGGTGCAGGTCCCGTTGTTCGTGAACCCCGGTGAGCGCATCAAGGTCGACACTCGCTCCGGCGAGTACATCACCCGGGCCTAGTCGGCCCGTGGCCGTGACCGAGGATCGAGCCGCGGCTGCGCCCGGAGAGGGGCCCCGCCACGAGGCCCGGGAGCGGGCCCTGGCCCTGCTCTACGAGGCGGAGATGAAACGGCTCTCGACCGCCCATGTGCTCGAGGCCCTGGCGGTCGCTCCCGACCCCTTCACCGTGGCGCTGGTCGAGGGTGCTGCCGCGCACCAGGAGCGCATCGACGCCCTCATGGCGGCGGCGGCCCAGGGATGGGAGGTCGAGCGGATGCCGGTCCTCGACCGCAGCATCCTGCGACTCGCGACCTACGAGCTCATCGCCGAGCCCGATGTGCCGGTGGCGGTGGTCATCGACGAGGCCGTCGAGCTGGCCAAGCAGTACTCCACGGAATTCTCGGGCGGGTTCGTGAACGGCGTGTTGTCGACGATCGCCCGCCAGGTGCGCGCCTGAGAGCGGTCCGCACCCTCTCCGCCGGTGTGGCCGGTGCTAGCATGAACCGACGACCGTGAAGCGGGTCCCGAGAGGCCCGAACGGACCGTGGAGGAGCCTTGGCGGAGCGAGAACGCAGACTGACCCCACCGCGAGGTGGGGTCTTCGTTCCTCGGGTCCAGGTTCTGACCGCACAGGACGTCCAGCGGGCCCTGACCCGGATCGCGCACGAGATCATCGAGCGGAACCACGGACTCGAGGACGTCGTGCTGGTGGGACTGCAGACCGGCGGCGTTCCCCTGTCTTTCCGCATCGCCAGCGTGCTCGAGGAGATGGAGGGCACGGTGGTGCCGGTGGGCCTCCTCGACGTGGCCTTCTACCGCGATGACATCGGGATCCGTCCCGTGCTCCCCGAGGCCGCCACCGACATCCCCGGTGACCTGGCGGGGCAGATCGTCGTCCTCGTCGACGACGTCTTGTTCACCGGTCGCACCGTGCGGGCCGCGCTCAATGCCCTCGCCGACTACGGCCGGGCCCGGGCCGTGCAGCTGGCGGTGATGGTCGACCGGGGCCACCGGGAGCTCCCCATCCGGCCCGACTACGTGGGCAAGAACATGCCGACCCGCATCGACGAGCAGGTCGACGTCAGCCTCGACGGCGTGGTCCTCGGTGACGTGGTCCCCCGATGACCGAGCTGTCCAAAGGCGGACGCCGGCACCTGTTGTCGATCGCCGAGCTGGGCGCCGACGGGATCGAGGAGATCCTCGAGGTCTCCGACGCCTTCGTCGAGGTCGGGAAGCGATCGATCCCCAAGGTGCCGTCGCTGCGGGGCCGGACCGTCGTCACCCTCTTCGCCGAGCAGTCGACGCGCACCCGGCTGTCGTTCGAGACCGCCGCCAAGCGCCTGTCGGCCGATGTCCTGTCGTTCTCCGTGGACACCTCCTCGGTCAAGAAGGGGGAGTCGCTGCGAGACACGGTGGAGACCGTGGCCGCCATGGGGGTCGACGCTTTCGTCGTGCGCCACACCTCGGCGGGCGCCCCCGCCGCCGTGGCGCGCTGGGTGGACGCGTCGGTGGTGAACGCCGGCGACGGATGGCACGAACACCCCACCCAGGCCCTGCTCGATTGCTACACCATCCGCCAGGTCCTGGCCGAGCGGGCCGGGCGCTCCCTCGAGGGAGCCGGCATCCAATGCTTCGTGGGCCTGCGCGTCGCCATCGTGGGAGACGTCCGCCACAGCCGGGTGGCGCGCTCGTTGGTGCTCGCCCTCGGAGCCCTCGGGGCCGAGGTGACCCTGGTGGCCCCGGGGAGTCTCCTCCCTGCTTCGCTCGAGGGGTGGCCTGTGTCCCAGGTGTCCTACGACCTCGATGCGGTGCTTCCCCATGTGGACGTGTGCTACTTGCTGCGGCTCCAGTCCGAACGCGGCGCCGGTGCCTTTCTCCCCTCGGTGCGCGAGTACAGCGCCTGGTACGGGCTGACGTCGCGGCGGGCCACGCTGCTGGGCGACGATGCGCTGGTGATGCATCCCGGGCCCATGAACCGGGGCGTCGAGATCGCCGACGACGTCGCCGCCCTCCCGCAGTCCCTGGTGCTGCGTCAGGTGTCCAACGGCGTGGCCGTGCGCATGGCAGTGCTGTTCATGTTGCTCGGGCAGGGCCAGGTGGGGACGGGCGGCGTTGCGTCGGGGCCCACGCCGGCGCTCGGGGCTCTCGGGACCGACATCGGTGGCTGAGACCAAGAGCCGAGGCCCCGCCCCCGCACACGACGCCAAGCCCGTCATCGTGATCCGAGGTGGCACCGTGGTCGACGGAGCAGGGTCCCGGCGCGCCGACGTGGTGATCAGCGAGGGACACGTGGTCGGGGTCGAGGCCGATGTGGCGGTCCCCCGGGGGGCCACAGTCCTCGATGCGGGCGGGTGCCTGGTGGCCCCCGGCCTGGTGGACATCCACACCCACCTCCGCCAGCCCGGCGCCGAAGAAGCCGAGACGGTCGAGAGCGGGGCACGGGCCGCCGCACTGGGAGGGTTCACGGCGGTGGTGGCCATGCCCAACACCGACCCTCCTGTCGACAGCGCGGCGGTGGCGCTCGAGGTCCTGTCCCTGGGGACCGGCGCCATGTGCCAGGTGGCGGTGGCAGGTGCCATCACCATGGGGCGCGCCGGCGCGTGCCTGGCCCCGATCGGAGAGCTCGCCTCGTTGGGGGTGCGCCTATTCACCGACGACGGGGCCGGTGTCCAGGACGTGTCGGTCATGCGGCGAGCCTTCGAGTATGCCCGTGGATTCGACGTCACCCTGGCCCAGCACTGCGAGGTCGACGCGCTGGCCCGCGGGGGCCACATGCACGAAGGGGAGTGGTCCAGCCGCCTCGGCGTGCCCGGGATCCCGTCCGAGGCCGAAGAGATGATGGTGGCCCGCGACATCGCGCTGGCGCGGCTCACCGGGGGACGGGTGCACTTTCTCCATATCTCCACGGCGCGTTCCGCCGCGCTGGTGGCGGCGGCCAAAGCCGAGGGCCTGGCCGTGACGGCGGAGGTCACCCCGCACCATCTCTCGCTCACCCACGCCGAGCTGGCCGGCTACGACCCGGTGTACAAGGTGAACCCGCCCCTGCGCGGCGAGGTCGATGTCCGCGCCCTGCGCGCCGCCTGTGCGGACGGGACCATCGACGCCGTGGCCACCGACCACGCCCCGCACGCCCCCGAGCGCAAGGACGCCACCCTGGACGCCGCGCCTCCGGGAATGCTCGGGCTCCAGACCGCCCTCCCCGTGGCGCTGGGCGCTCTGGTCGAGCGGGCGGGGCGGGCGCCGAGCGACGCCACCGGTGACGACGGGTGGGGGGCTATGTCGGCCCTCGACGTGCTCGGCCTTCTGTCATGGCGACCGGCCCGCATCGCCGGGCTGGCGCCGGAGCACGGCGGCGACCAGGGTGGCCCCATCGAGCCCGGCGCGCCCGCCAACATCTGCGTGATCGACCCCGCCGCCACCTGGGAGGTGGACCCGGCCCGGCTCGCCAGTCGGAGTCGCAACACGCCGTGGGCGGGGCGGGTCATGACGGGTCAGGTCCGGCACACGGTGTTCCGGGGCGAGCCCGTGGTGGTGGACGCCGGGGCGCAGCGGTGAGCGCCCCCCCGGCCCGCGCCGCCCTCGATGCCCCGGCGTCGGTGGGGGAGTGGTTCGGAGGCCGGCCACCGGCGTTGTTGGTGCTGGCCAACGGCGAGGTGTTCGAGGGCGAGGCCGTCGGGGCGGTGCCCCCCGACGGTGTGGCCACGGGTGAGCTCGTGTTCAACACCGTGCTGTCGGGGTACCAAGAAGTCGTCACCGACCCCAGTTACGCGGGCCAGGTCGTCGCTTTCACCTACCCTCACATCGGCAATTACGGCGTCACGGCCCTCGACGACGAGGCGGCGCGCCCGTGGTGCCGGGGGGTCGTGGTGCGCGATCTCCCGCCGCGGCCGTCGTCGTGGCGGGCCACGGGGTCCTTCGAGGACTTCCTGGCGCGCCACGACCTTCCCGGGGTGGTGGGTATCGACACCCGTCGGCTCACACGGCACCTGCGCGTTGACGGCGCCATGGGGTGTGCCTTCGGCACCGCGCCCGAATCGGTCCTGCGCGCCGCGGCGGCGGCCGAACCCGGGACGACGGGACGCGACCTCGTGACCGGCGTGACGGTGTCGACCCCCTACGAACGCGGCTCGGGGGCGCTGCGCATCGTGGCGTACGACTTCGGCGTGAAAGAGACCATGCTGCGCGCCTTGGGCGAGATGGCCACCGTGACCATCGTCCCCGCGTCGCACCCCGCATCCGACACCTTGGCCCTGGAGCCCGACGGTGTCTTTCTCTCCAACGGGCCGGGGGACCCCGCCGCGCTGCCCGAGCATGCCGCCAACGTGGCGGAGTTGCTCGGCCGGGTCCCGGTCTTCGGCATCTGCCTGGGCCATCAGCTACTGGGCGAGGCCATCGGGGCCCGCACCTACAAACTCCCCTTCGGCCACCACGGAGGCAACCATCCCGTGCGTCGGCTCGACACGGGCCAGGTCGAGATCACGAGTCAGAACCACAACTACGCCATCGACGGCGCCTCGCTCCCGACCTCGGGACGGCGCGCGGCCGAGATCACCCATGTCAACCTGAACGACGGGGTGGTGGAGGGCTTCCGGTGCACCGGTGTGGCCGCCTTCAGCGTGCAGTATCACCCTGAGGCCGGGCCCGGTCCCCACGACGCCCGGTATCTGTTCGAACGGTTCCGGCACATGATCGACGAGGGGCAGGCCTGATGCCGCGCCGCACCGACCTCGAGACCATCCTCGTCATCGGGTCGGGCCCGATCGTCATCGGCCAAGCGTGCGAGTTCGACTACTCGGGCACCCAGGCGTGCCGGGTCCTGCGCGCCGAGGGCTATCGCGTCGTGCTGGTGAACTCCAACCCGGCCACGATCATGACCGACCCCGAGATCGCCGACCGGACCT
>Ga0208849_1002382_pt1 | contig 10390 bp, 14 predicted proteins | sample NGESurdeep072012_10_FD_184470 | JGI IMG/M metagenome (GOLD analysis project Ga0208849, IMG submission 184470) | Arctic peat soil microbial communities from Barrow, Alaska - NGEE Surface sample 53-3 deep-072012 (SPAdes) | ecosystem: Environmental > Terrestrial > Soil > Wetlands > Peat ...
CGACCAGCGCCGCGGTCGCCAACGCGGTGTTCGACGCGACCGGCGCACGGCTCCGGCGTTTGCCGCTCACGCCCGACCGGGTTAAGGCGGCAGTTGACAGGTTGTGACGACGCCTGCGCTGTCCCCGGTGACCACGTGCGCGACGAAAGTCGCCGCGTCCGGTGGGTCGTCGAGAATCGACATTGTCAGCTTCTTGATGTCGCCACCCAGTCCCGGCCTGTCGCGTTGGGTAAGATATGGGGAACTGGGAGCTCCGGGACCGGCTACGGGCAACAACACCGAGCCGGTGCCGAGACTCAGGGCGACGATATCCTTCGGATGTTGGCCAAGGACGACAGCCTCTGTCACCGCCACCATGACTGGATTGTTACAACCAGTGATGCCTCCATCCCAATAGCGATCGGGTCGACGCGGGAAGCGAGCCGGGCCGTCAAAATAATCAACCGGGGCATTCGTTGACGCGTGAATGGCCTCGGCCGGAGAGATCGACGCTTCCGCCCCGTGCCCCAGGCCTGCTCTATCGGCTGTGGCTGATCGGAAGAATTTCGCGCGCTTGCGATCATAGTCAAAGCCAACAATCAGCAGGTGGACTTCGACCCCCACCGGACCCTTGAGATCAGTAACGGCAAGGGTCAACGGCGAGCGCCCCGTTTTCGGCGGAAGCTCCTCAATGGTGCCAAGAGTTTGGCGTCGGCGCTGTACTTCGGGCCGACCCCGATCTTCGCGAACTTTTCGATGAACTCGATGAATCGGTAGAGTGGGGAATGAGTCGGCGAAAAGATCGCGCGGCGCTTCGCCTCATCCTCGAAATACGACAGGAGGTCGTTCAGGCTGAGATTCTCGACCAAACCACCAAGGACCAGGCTGCCGCCCGAGGTGGCGGCCACCAGATCGAAATCGCGCAACACCTGGTGACCCGTAGCGGCAGCGCCATACAGCTTGATAGCGCCCGAACCTCGATCAGCGCCCACGACCCTCCGCCGTCCAGCGACAGAATGCGATACACCATCATTTATCTCCCAGATGAAGCTTGATGGTTCTGCATCTGCTCCAGGCAACCTGGTTGCGCACCACGATGGTTTATGAGACCGATGACGATTGCCCAGGCCATGATCCAGAAGCGACGAAGGCCCATACCCGTAGATACCTATGGCACCGGCTTGTTGAGATAGCTGGCAATATCTTTCGCCTTGGCGCCCACCTTCGAGACAGCCGCCCTGAGCGTCTCGGGCGAAATGCTCCACTGTTTGCTCCACCACTCGATTTCCCAGGGCACGTTCACGTTGACCAGCGAACGATCGGCTGGTCCTCGTTTCTGAAGATCGGTTGCCATCGGAATGCTCCTTCCAGCTAGGCCGCCTTCAGGGGGTACCCGCAGCTCGGGCAAATCGCCCGGGAGCGGCGGCGCTGAGACCAATCGGTAGTCTCAAAAGATTGCCGCGCTGCCACGCGAAGGGCCGCAGCTGACCCCACGTCATCCTTGTTTTTCGGCCTCACCTTGCCCGCCCTTGTCGGCGCGATCTTGGCCAAGTCCCATCGTCAAGGCTGTCAGCCCGGCGAGGGCACCGAGCTGCATGGTTTCGACGGCTGTGCTCGGCACGATGACAATCGTGGCGTTCTGCTTCAGGCCCTCGTAGAGCATGTTCATCGCCCGCAAGTGAAGGGCGACCGGGTTGTTGGCGTAGGTCTTCGCGGCCTCGCCGAATTTCTCGGCGACCTGCCGCTCTGAATCGCCGAGGATGACCCGCGCCTGGCGTTCGCGCTCGGCTTGCGCCTGCATCGACATTGCGTCCTCCAAGGCCGGAGGGATCAGCACATCCTTGACCTCCACCGAAATGACATTGACGCCCCAGGGCTCGGTCCGCAGGTCGATGATTCTCTGGAGTTCGTCGCTGATCTTCTCTCGGCCTTCCAGCATGTCGGAAAGCATGGTCTTGCCGATGACATCGCGAAGCGCGGTCTGCGCGGCCCAATTGATGGCGCTGCTGTAGTCGGCAACGTCGAGCGCCGCCTTCTTCGGGTCAATGACCTTCCAGAATAACACCGCATCGACGTCTACCGGCACAGTGTCCTTGGTGAGGGTCTTTTCCGCCTTAAACGTGCTCGTGATCACCCGGGTGTCGATCCAGTAGGCGACGGTCTCAATGATCGGAACAATGAAGAACAATCCTGGGCCCTCGAGGGAGCGGAAGCGGCCCAACCGCAAGATCACGGCCTTCTGCCACGGGTTGGCAACCTTGATCGCGGATGCCAGACCGAAGGCAGCCACAACGAAAACAAACAGAACCCAGTTGGCTTGCCAATTGCCGGAGAACCCAGAGACGGCGTAGGTGAACGCCACGCCGACGACCACGGTCACAACGAAGATCAGTGTCGCAAAGGAGCTGTTCGATTGCATTTCAGGAACTCTCTCTTGTTGGCGACGGAGCTTGGCTTGCAGCGGATCCTTGGAGCATTGTTCGATGGGCCATTCGGTCAGCGGAGAAACGCCGTGCCGTTTGGAAGGCCAATAGCGACATTACTCTTTTTTGCGCCTGGGGCGCTGGTCGCGTTGTCGGCCAGTGCTTCTGATCCCGACGCCCTTCGGAAGATTGTCGAGGGCCGAGGGCCACAGTGTGCCCGCGGAGTCAGCGACGTCCTACCCGGCGTCTGGCCGCCTGGTCGACCTGACGGGCACTATGCGGTGCTCAAGGATTTGCTGGGTGCAACGCAATGCCTGGTGATTCCAACCGACACGCACCGACTATCCGGGTGGCATATCGACAGCCCTTCTACGTCGCCGACGTCCAGGCCGCTCCGCGGGAGGGCAACGAAAGCTGAGTTGCACCGAATAGTTCCCGCGATGAGGTGTTGACGATGTGGGTGGGCGCCCGCACGCAGGAGAACTCTAATGCTCAAGACCTTCGCCTCGACCACCATCGTTCTGTCGGCTCTCGCTTTTTCAGCTGTGACTGCCGAGGCTGCCAGCTACGGCATGTTGTCATCGCACACGAAGAAGTATCCGGTCGTCGCGACGATGTCGCCGACGATGGCGGCGCCGGCAAAGCGATTCCACACGTCAAAGGGCACTATCTGGGTCGATGACCGAGGCTACGCGCTCTACACCTACGGCAAGGACACCGTCGGCGCATCGAACTGCATGGGCGGGTGCGCCGTCGCTTGGCCGCCATTCCGCGCTGCCCTTGGGGCGCAGGCTTCTGGCCGATGGTCGCTGGTAAGCCGCTTCATGGGCACGAAGCAGTGGGCCTACGACGGCCATCCGGTCTACTTCTGGTTCAAAGACACGAAGCCCGGTGTCGTGACTGGCGACAACGTCGATGGATTCCATGTCGCGCGCTAGCTTCGCGTTCCCATAGCTCAGCCGACGGCATGCAGGCGCTCGGCATCGACATCTCCAACGCCGGCAGCGGTCCGGAAGGCGCCAGGGAATTTCTCGGCAGGCTCCAGCCACGAGCGTCAGCGGGGCCTCGTCAACGGCTGCCGGGCAACGCTCGCCAGCCCCTATTTCGCCGCTTACTATGTGCTGTCCTTCTGCCAGAACCTGGTCAGCGCCACGCAAAACTTTCCGCGCGCGCGGCGCCCTAGTCCAAGAGCGACGGGTTGGCGCCGGATGGTATGTTGTCGCCACCTGGCACAACGGGCGCGCGCGGAGACTTGCAAGGCGGTCTCTACCTACAGCGCGGCAAGCCATTCCGCATACGCCTTCTCCGCCGCCGCGTGCCGGCATAGGCCTCGAGCACCGACCGCGGCGCCTTGCCGATGACCAGGTAGCCGCGGCCGTCGTCGTTCCAGTAGACCACATTGACGCTGCGACAACCTGGCCGCGCGCGAGGCATATCCGACGCTCTAACGGGCAATGCGTATGCCGGCGGGTGCTGAGAGCACTTCAGGCCGAAAGACGAGCATGTCCCATATACATGACAGATAGAACAGGAAGTCGCCCGAAAATGAAATTGAGCTTGCGGTCAAGCGCGACCGGCCCAAGTCCCGCGTAGGCGCAATCGCCAAACCCGCGGTCTTGCAACAGTGCGTCTAGTTCGGGCGGAGTGATGAACTTCGCCGGGTCATGGGTGCCGCGGGGCAGCAGTCTTACGACGCGTTCGCCCAGGAAGATGATGACGAGGGTAGCAAGCCAAGTACGATTGATCGTATCGAACAAGAACAGGCCGCCTGGCCGGAGAACCCGTCTGACTTCATCAAGCACGATCCTCAGATCTGACACGTGTTCGAGGACGTCGACGCACACGACATAGTCCATCGATTTGGCCGGCAACGGCAACCGCTCGCCGCCGGCGACCAGATAGCGGATTGACAACTCCTGTGAAGCGGCGTGTCGCATCGCAATTCCGATGGCCGCCGCGGCGGGATCGATGGCAGTAACCACAGCGCCTCGCCGCGCCAGCGCTTCCGACATGAAGCCGCCGCCGCAACCGAGATCGAGGACTGCCGCACCGCGCCAGCTGGCAATTCGATCGAAATACTTGAGTCTCGTCGGCACGAGGTTTTGCAGACTTAGCAACCACCGCTGCGAACCGTCCCACCAATGGTCGGCGAAGGAATCGTATATCGTTTGGTCGTTGAGTGCCCGGAAGCCTCGTAACGAGCGGGGGAAAGGGAGCCAGTAAGGATGGCTCATCTGGTAGTCCAGAAATGCTTGTCCGAAACGCTGCGAGAAGCGGGCTTCCTTGAACAAGGGGCCTATCAGACAGTACGCGGTGAGGGATATCGCGACAATCAGCTGGTCCGGCGACCACGTCGGCACTGTCCAGAGAGTGCAGGCGAACGCGAGATAAATCGGTTGACGGCAGAGACGGAAAAGTCCGCGTCGGGGCATCCCCGGATACGCCGGGCGCTGGTTCCTGAACATCGCCCACCAGCCGAGCGAACCCGTCTGCAAGGCTATGCCCGCATCGAGGATCGCCTTGCCAAGCAGCAGCCAGCTTGCGCCGTATAGAACGACGAGTAGCCAGTGCACGATCCCCTGCGACTGCCACCAGATCGTGCCACTGAAGCTCCATAAGCTGAACATTAGGAAAACTTGCAGCGAAGCCACGATCACATAGGCCGTAGGAGCGAGATCCGCACCGAAAGCCGAGGGCGCCAGGCGCTTCACGACGGCGCGTCCGGGACTTGCCAACAGGAAGGAATGAGCCAGCGGAAATTGCAGAAGCAGCGCGCCGTTGGTAGCCCACCTCCACGGCGGCGGGAGTGTGCCGAACGTGCGGCTCATGCCGAAATACATCTGCCAAATCATCATGCCCACGCCGAAGACGAAAAAGGCATGGCAGGCAAACCCATAGATCAAAGCAATGGTTCGTCGCGCGCCTGTCGAATACATTGGCGGAACCTGAGTCATGAAGGCCACCGTTTGCGGCTCGCGTGACCGAGGTATCGATACGGCCCGGTTGCGACCGACGTAGCGATCAGCATGCGTGCCCAACCGAGCGCCATCAGCTGAGCGTCACCATCTGGAACGCCGCGCAGAAGCCCGGGCCGAGCGACGACAGCAGTAACGGCCCCTTCGTCCCGCACCGCGCCAGGCGATCGAGAACGAAGAGCACGGTCGGCGCCGACATGTTGCCGTAGTCGCGCAGCACCGATCGCTCGGCGTCGAAGGTACCGCGCTGGTATCCGAGGACGTCCTCGAGCGCGTCGATCACCTTGACGCCGCCCGGATGGCAGCACGGTCGCGCTATGTCTTTCAGGGTCAGCCCGTTCCGCCCGAGAAAGCCGAAAAGCGCCGCCGGATAGTCTTCTGCGATAACCGCTGGGATCGAATACTGGAAGATGACATCGAGGCCGAGGCCATCGACCCGCCAGCCCATGATGTCGAGCGTGTCCTGCCAGGTGTGCTCGCCGCCGACGCCGATGGTCCCGAGGCCGCCAGGCTGCTCACTCGAGGCATCGGGATCGTCGCTCTCGATGACCGCGGCCGCGGCGCCGTCGCCGAAGAGCGCCGTCGCCACGATGTTGCTGGGCGTCCAACGGTCGTGACGGATCGCCATGCTGCACAACTCGACGACGATGAGCAGGACCCGCATTCCCGGCCGCGATTGCGCCAGTTGCGCCGCGCGCGAAAGGCCGAGGACGCCGCCGGCGCAACCGTAGCCGAAGATCGGCAGGCGCATCGTGTCGCGGCGGAATGGCAACAGGTTCATCATCCGCGCGTCTAGGCTGGGCGTCATGATGCCGGTGGACGAGACGCACACGATGGCGTCGATCTCCTCGGCACCAAGCCCGGCGTCGGCGAGCGCCTTTTCCGCGACCTCGAGCCCGAGCGCCAGCGCGTGCTCGGTATAGAGCGCGGTCTTCTCGCCAAAATCGTGCGGCTGGAGATACCAGTCGAACGGCTGGCAGGCGTAGCGCGTGTCGATCTGGGCGTTGGTGAAGACTGGCTCGAGGTGCTCGAAGATGCCGGTCTTGGTTCCGAAGTACGCCCTGGCGCTAGCGCGCGCCTCGTCTTGCGCAATCTTGTGCTTCGGCACCGCCGTCGCCAGCGAGACGAGGCGTCGTCCGACAATTGCCGTCGTTCCTCGCGTGATAGGCGTCATGGGAGCGTTTATGGTGCACCTTCATGGAATGACATCGCGACGCTTCGCTGGCCGGCTTTGTGTGCTCGGCCCCGGCTATGAGAACACGGAAGGCCGAGCGTTTATTCGCGGAACGCGGAATTGATGGGGCCACGCAGGAGCCCGCGGGGCAGGAGTTTGGTGCTCCCATGCGTGCCGGCAGTTGACAGGCTTTCGGCCGGCTTCTTAGCTGGTATCCACCAGATGACCAGCTTGTTGAGGCTGATTTGGGTCCGTCAGGATTTCCGTGTCAGGCCGGGTTTGTCATGGCGGTTGGGTGTCTCGCGGTCGAAGCGCTCCTCGCGGAAGGCGGAGAGTACGCGCGGCATGAGCTTGTCTTGCGCGTAGTCGCGCGCCGCATCGCGGACGAGCCGCTCGTCCTCGGACAGCTGGCCGTCGAGAAGCAGCGGGTCGGACCAGTCGAAGGAAGGCTTAGTTGAATCGTCTGCCATGCCGGCAGTCTAGCCGACCGCCCTACCGCGGCGCGAGGTTCCTGCGCGCAGCGTCCTCGACACTGATGCGGTAGCCGAGAAGCGCTAGGTTCAGTGCGCCGAACACCGCGGCAACCACGGGCAGACCGAGACCGAGCGCCAGCGCCGGAATCTCCAACGCCACGATCAGATAGTTGGGGTGGCGGACATAGCGAAACGGCCCCGTCGCCACCGGCGGCGCGCCTGCGACCGTGATGATGCGCGTCGTCCAATAGGGCCCGAGCGTCGACAGAATCCAGAGCCGCAGCCCCTGGCAGACGGCGAAGAGCGCCAGCCACAGCCAGTGCGGCTGCGGGTTCGGCGCCGTCAGGACGAAGAGCGCGACGAGCCAGCCGCCATGGAGGAGCACGAACAGCGGGTAGTGGCCGGCGCCGGTCTCCTTGCCGCCGCGCGCGACAAGCGCCCGAGTGTTGCGCCGCGCGTGGAGGAGTTCCGCCAGCCGCTGTAGTGCGACGAGCGCGATCAGCATGTGTGCCCAACCGAGCGCCATCAATAGGTTCGCCATGGCTCGATCTCTTGGAGGCCAACATAGATGACAGCAATACCTATCCTCAAAAACCGCGGCGTCGATGGCCAGAATTTTGTTGCGCGTGCCCGCCCGGTGGTTTGCCACGAGCCGCGCCATTAAACTCGGTAGCGTGCTGGGCTGGTTCGGGTTCGTTCTTACCGACGTAGCTAGCGGAGCCCGCACTGTGTCGGTCGCCGACGATCGCCCCTTGTGAGGGGACGCTCCAAAAAGAACCGCCCAGCGGCGGCTGAGACGGCTTCAATTGCACACAACGGCGAGACGGGCGCGAGCCCCAAGCCGGGCGAGGGACGAGGTCGACGACGGACTCAGTGATGACGGTGCGGGCCGAGGTGGCGCTATGAGGCCGATGGCGTAGGTGTCTTGAGAAAATTGCGATGGGGCCCGAATAAAAGGTCGCCGTCGGATGTTTAGTGGGGATGATGGTGCTGGAACCACCGCCAAGACCCGGGAGCAAAACATGATGAAACGCATGCTGATCGGCCTCGCGGCCGTGTTCCTGGTCGGTTCAGCCGCCCTAGCGGCGCAGCCGTGGAAGACGATCAAGACTTCGGCGGGCACTGTGTGGGCGACTGAGGGCGGGATGGCCCTCTACACCTTCGATAAGGACCAGAAGAACAAGTCCAGCTGTGATGACCAATGCGCCGCAGCATGGCCGCCCTTCAAGGCAGCATCGACTGCGAAGACCGTAGGCGGCTGGACCGTGATCAATCGGACTGACGGCAGCATGATGTGGGCCTACGCCGGCCATCCTCTTTACACTTACGCTGCAGACACGAAGCCGGGCGAGGTAAGCGGCGACGGCTTGAATCAGTTTGGCGCCATCTGGCACGTCGCCAAGGCTAAAGGGGGTGGTTCGTTCAAGCCTAAGCCGAGTGGTTCGTACAAGCCTAAGGCGAGTGGGCCTTATCAGCCGAAGTCGACCGGCTACTAAGGCGCCGAGTGAAAGGACTTGAGCGGGCGCATCAATCAAGCGCGCGCGCCCTCCCACCGTGCGAACGCCGCGATCAAATGTTGCAATTGGGATACTCTTTGGACGCCCGGAGAGAAACGAACTCTTCGCCTTCGCCTTCGCGTTCGAAGCGCCGACTCGAGCAGGCTGACCCTCGCGAGTCGGCAGGCTTGCCCGGCACCGCCCCTCAGGCGCAGAGCTACGCCGTCGCGGGAGAGTATTGCCGAGAACTCGCTTTCGGACAGCGGAACGAAACGCCGTTCACCAGTGTTTAGCTACGACGGGCGACTGCGCCGGGCCGGATCGGCCCAAGGCATCTTTTCTAACTGCCAGCCGGCAGGGACGCGCTCAGCATAACCTGAAAGGAATTACCATGAGAACACTAGCAACCATCGCGCTTATCAGCGCCGTTTTTGCGGCGGGCATCACTACGAACAGCGTTTCGGCAAGCGCCCGCGACGATCGTCGCATGGACGGTGGCGGTGACCGACACTTCGATCGCGGTGACCGAGACGATCGCGGGTTCAACAATTTCGGCGGCTTCGGCTTAGGTGTGCTCCCGTTTTTCGCCCCTTACTATCAGCCGGATTATGACCCGTACTATCAGCCGTACGGTGCGTCGCCTTCTTGCTGGCGCTGGAGCCACCTGAGGCATCACCGGGTTTGGGTTTGTGGCCGATACCCCTATTAGAAAACGGGGATGCAACGAAACGCCCGCCGGGGAGGACCAGCGCCCTCGGCGGGTGTGGCTCTTATTGAGCCGTGCTTGACGCGACGGTCAGCGGAGACGAGGAGGCCACTGTCGGTCGGCGTCTTTCACGTCCTCGTAGCCAGCCGAGGCGCCCGAAGACGGACTGGCGAAACAATCCCGTCATCGCGTGCTGGCCGTTCTTGCCGGGTCGCGGGTTTGCCAGTTCATCGCCAACCATTGAGGTGGCCTAGCTTGAAAGGCAGGGCGCCCGACTGGGGTCAACGGAATCTGACGGCGGGAGCACCCCGAACTGCTCAGATTAGGGCGGTCTCAGGGGAACCCGGGCGCAGGTCGATCCGACCGGGCAATCGAGCCTGGTACAGGGAAACCGATCGTCGATTTGGCGGCCGTTGCAGATGTTGGTCCGGGTCTCGGCGCGAAGCGACGGTCAGGCGGATCGACACCGGCCACGCCAACGCGAAACGACACTGGCAGGAGATGGGCTCGCCCGAATATCTCGATGCGGCGGCCGTCGCCGAACTCCATACCTAGTCCCAGTACGCCCTCTCCGCGAGCCGACCGACGGCACGGGGACAAATGCACGCTGTTCGCATTACAGCGTTTCTTGAGGTTGTTGGGTGCCGACGTTGGGTACTCGTCCGAGGGTCATTTCGAGAAAATACGCATCTACCGTGCCGTCATCCTCGATAGCAAACACTGTTTCGCTAGTGACCGCCCCAGTTAGAATTTGACGCAGCAATCCATCAAGCGTCGTTGCTAGTTCAATCTGATCGTCGATATTTTTGTTAGTCAGCGCTGACCCATTGAGCTGCTGCCGGTTCGGTTGACACTGGCTTAAGCTAGTCGCATCTGCTCCTCGAACTCCACCGGGCTGAGGTATCCGATCGTCGAGTGCCGGCGTCGGGGATTGTAGAAGCGCTCGATGTAGCGGGATGCCGCCCAATCTCAAATGGTTATCGTCAAGGTCGATGAGGCGGGCCGCAGGGAGAGTTGGGTTGCGGAGTAGTTTGGGGACGAGCGGGGAGTTGCGGGCGAGCAGCGCAAGAGAGCTGGCGAGTCCATTCCGGACCTGCGATGCTGCCGGGATGCCTACTTGGGCATACCGAGTTGAGGTCAAAAGTCGCGCCGCCGGGTCACTTG
>Ga0208849_1002383_pt1 | contig 10388 bp, 5 predicted proteins | sample NGESurdeep072012_10_FD_184470 | JGI IMG/M metagenome (GOLD analysis project Ga0208849, IMG submission 184470) | Arctic peat soil microbial communities from Barrow, Alaska - NGEE Surface sample 53-3 deep-072012 (SPAdes) | ecosystem: Environmental > Terrestrial > Soil > Wetlands > Peat ...
GGTGATCGCCCCGCCGGCCACCACGTCGATGTCCGAGCCGGACAGAGCAAAGGTGTGGCCGAAGGCGACCATGGGGTCGGAGGCGACCAGCAGGTCGCCAGCCTGGTCCGCTGTCGCCGCGGCGTTCGCGCCGCCGGTGGTCAGGGCGCCGGTGATATCGATGGCTCCGACGGCCCGCAGCACGAGGTGGTCGCCGGACTGGGCCGACGCCAGGGTCACGGCGCTATCCGGGGACTGAACGGCGATGTCCCGCCCGGCGACAAGCGCCCCGGCGGTCACGCCGGCCGGCGCCCCGGCGTCGGTGAGATCGCCGTCGATCAGGATGTCGCGGCCGACGCTGACGCCGCCCAGCGCGATCGCGTCATTGGCCTGGAACCTGGCGTCGGATTGGGCTCCGGCGCCGCTGCTCTGGCCGCCGACGCTGATCGTGGTAGCGGCCAGCACATCGATCTCCGAGCCGGGGCTCGCCGCGAACTTGAAGCCGAAGGCGGTCATCGGATCGAGCGCGGACAGAAGATCTCCTGCCTGGTCGGCCGACGACGCTGGGGTCACATCGACGCCGCCAGCGGCGAGCGTTCCATTGACCGTGATCGACGCGGTCGGCGACCGCAGCACGATGTCGTCCCCCGCCTGGGCGGAAGCCAGAGTGACGGAATTGTTGAGCGAACGCACGCCGACATCGCGGCCGGCCACCAGGGCGCCGCCGGTGACCCCAGATCCCTGATCGCCGTTGCCATCGGTCAGATCGCCGTCGATGAGTATGTCGCGACCGGCGCTGACGCCGGCGACGGTGATGGCGTTGTCGGCCTGGAGGCGGACATCGGACTGCGCCCCGGCGGCGGCGATCTGACCGCCGATACTGATCACGCCATTGGTCCCGCCGGCCCCACTCTTCACGTCGATGTCCGAGCCGGTGAGATCGAAGACGTGGCCAAAGGCGGTGATCGGATCCGCCGCCGACAGCAGATCGCCAGCCTGGTCCGCCGCCGTGGCCGGCGAGACGTCCAGGCCCTGGGTGGCGAGGGCGCCGGTGACGTCGATCGCCAGGGTCGAGCGCAGGACGATGTCGTCGCCGGCGGTGGCGGAGAGGAGGCTGATGTCGGCGTTGGTCGAGCGCACGGCGATATCGCGGCCCGCCGAAAGCGCGCCCTTGGCCACGGCGCCGGCGGCGGCGCCCGAGTCGGCGTCGGTGAGATCGGCGTCGATGAGCACGTCGGCGCCCGCCGTCACCGCGCCCACGGTGACGCCGTCCTTGGCCTGGAACCGTGCGCTGGAATTCGGCCCGGCGGCCGTCGCCGCTGCGCCGATGTCGATCGTCGTGCCGGCGATCAGATCGACCTGCGAACCGGGGCTGACGGTGAAGGCGTGGCCGAACGCCGTCATCGGCAGAAGCGAGCTCAGCAGGTCGCCGGCCTGGTCGCCGGCCACGGCGGGCGAAACGTCCAGGCCCTGGGTGGTCAGGCCGCCGGTCACGGTGATCGCGGTGGGCGAACGCAGGACGATGTCGTCGCCGGCCTCGGCCGAGGCCAGGGCGATCGAACCGGCGCCTGGGTGAACCCATACGGCCACGTCGCGTCCGGCCGTGAACGCGCCGCCCGTCACCGAGCCCGCCCGCAGGCCGGCGATGACCAGGATATCGCGGTCGGCCGTGATGTTCGCGACCGAGACGCCATCCAACGCCTCCAGGCGGACGTCGGACGACAGAAACCCGCTGGTGGCGGGCGCGGCGGTGATCGGCCCGGTGACCGCGATCCCGGCCGGCGCGATGATGTCGATGTCGTGGCCGGTGAGATCGTAGTAGACGCCCGCCAAAGTGAAGGCGCCCGCCGAGGCGATCAGCCGATCCGCGGCCCCGATGGTATCGACCGGCGCCTGGCCGGCGACGCTCTGGCCGCTGGCGATCGAGGTGGCGGAAAACTGCGCCGCCCGCACCGCGACGTCGTCGCCCGCGGTGAGCGCCCCGACCGTCACCGTTCCCCCATCGAGGGCGATGTCCACGCCGGCCATGTTTCCGCCGCCCGACGTGAGGGGGTTGATGTTGCCTCGCGCCAGGATGTCGATGTCGCCGGCGGCGTTGGTGATCCCGCCCACGTCGGTGTCGCCGGCCGACCGGATCATCAGGCCGGCGCCGACGGCGGCGGCCGGATCCTCGACCCCGGCCGCGGTGGTGTTGACGAGGGCGGTGTCGATGGTGACCGAACCGCCCGTGGTCGTGGTCGTCGCGCTGGCCTGCACCGCGCCGCCGGCGAGTTCGGCTGATGGCGCCATCCCCGCCACGACATTGTCGGCGGCCATGAGGACGATGTCCTGTCCATCGCCTCGCGCCGCGGTCGCGGTCAATCCTCCGCTGGCGATGATTGCGGCAGGCGATCCGACGGCGGCCCCGGCGACGAAAATCCGCCCAGCGGTGATCTGCGATCCGGCCTGCAGATCGACCGTGGAGTGAGGCGGCGGCGGACAGACGTTGATGCATTGCACGGGCGCCGGCGCGCTGATGGTCACGCCATCGAGCGCGAGCACGGTCCCAACGTCGGTGAACACGAGGCTGACGTCCTGGGCCGCGACGGCGGCGAACTGGGTCGATCCGCCGGCCGTCTGAACGACCTTGCCGCCGACGGTGACCTGAGGCGCCAGGAAGGCGACGATGCCCTTGGAGGCGTTCACCGTGCCATCCATCACCACCGAGTTGGCCGCGCCGCCGAATTGGAACGCCAGGCTGCCGCCCAGGAACGAGCCGGGAGTGGCGGCGCCGTCGCCGGTGAGATTGAACGATGCGGCCGTCGATAGCAGAAGCCCGGCGACGTCGAACACGCCGGTCTTGGAAACCGCGATGCCGGAGGTGTTCAGAATCCACACCTGGCCGTTGGCCGCGATCATTCCGCTGAGGCTCGAGGCCGGGATGACGCCGTTCACGCCGACCACGCGATCGACGAGAATCCAATCCGGCTGCTGCCCGTTCACCGTCCACGTGCTGCCGGGGGTGACGTTGAACGATTCCCACTCGGCGTAGGCGCGCGGGGCGGTCTGGGTCACCGAACCGGTGGTGTAATGCGGATCATACCCCGCGTCGGTCGTCACATGCGTCCAGTTCGGCCGCAGGCCGTTGGCCGGATTGACCGCGGTCGGAAAGGGAATGTTGACCGGCCGCGCCTGTTGGCCCGACGCCGGTCCGGCGCCGATGGCGATGGCCAGGGCCAGGGGCGCGCTGGAGGCGAGCAGGCGGGAGTGATGTCCAAATCGGCGGCTGGCGGGGTTCAAGGCGGCCATGGCGGACCTCAGTGGAACGAGAAGACGCGGGTGAGGGTGAGCAGCAGCCGGCCGGGGGGCCTGACCGCGCCGGGGAACGGCCGGTCGAGGGGATCGCCGTAGGCGGCGTCGAGGCGCAGCTGCCAGGGCAGGCGAACCCGAGCCCCGCCGCCGACCGATGAAATCGTGGTCGTATAGCCACCGGCGTAGAGGTTGGTCAGGTGGGCGACGTCATAGAAGACGTAGGGTTCGATCCATAGCGGCATGGTGCGGCCGTGCGGCTTGGCCGGAGCATAGACGATCGGCCAACCGGCCTCGAACTGGGCCCCGATGGCCCGGTCGCCGGTCGCGGCGCCCGGGCTGTAGCCGCGGCCGATGGTGTAGTTGCCGATCTGAAATTCCTCGTAGGCCAGCAGCGGATGATTGGTCCATTGTCCGGCGGCGCGCGCCTGGAGCCAGGGACCGCCCATCTGGTCGGGGTTGGACCGCCCGCCGAAGGTCCAGCGGAGGGTTCCGTCGGCGCGCAGCTCCGTGGCCTGCGGATCGCCGTCGCCGCGGGAGAGATCGGGATCGCCGGCGCGGCTGCCGCCGAGGCCGCCGACCCCCTGCCGCGCCTCCAGGGTGAAGTCGGCGGTGAGCGGCGTCAGGTCCGGCGGCCGCCAGCGCCCGTCGAGTTCGGCGGAAACAATGCGCAGCTTGTCCCGGAACAGCAGCGGCGCGCCGCCCGGCAAGCCCTGGAAGACGCCGAGATCGTTCTTCTGGTCGATGGTCTCGAAGTGCAGGCCGCCGACCAGGTTGAAGGTCTGGGAGCGAAGGAACGGATAGGTGAGCCCGGTTCGGGTGCTGAGGAAATCGCCCCTCAGATCGACAGGGGCGAGGTCGGCGCCAGGGTGGGTGGCGGCGTAGTTGATGGCGAAGTCGGCGTTGAGGCCACTGTGGCCGAGGTAGGCGCTCTCGGTGAACTCGACCACCTTCTGCGCCCCGGTGGTCGTGCCATAGAGCACAAGCGAGGTGCGCTCCCCCAAGGGGGTGAAGCTGTTGGCGTCGAAACGGGCGTAGAGCGCGGTCGAGCCCAGCTCGTCCGAGCCCAGGTGCTGCAGGCCGGCCGAGACATCCAGGCGCCGGCGGTCGGCGGAATCGGCGACCAGCTCGACCGCGCCCGGATCGCCGCCCGCCTCGGCGTGCAGCCGGATGCCGACCTCGGCGCCGGGGATGTCGCGGGTGAGCAGCACCGCCCGCTCGATGTCGTCCCAGGGCGTCGGCCGCTCGCCGATGAGGCCCGAGAGATATTCCCGCGCCAGGGCGCCGGAGGGTCCCATCCTGGCCAGGCTCCCCAGATCCTCGGCGGCGATGAACCCTTCGGTGGCCCGCAGATGCAGCACCCCGCCGGCGATCCTCTGGGCCGGCAGATCGACGCGGGTGAGCCGGTAGCCCCTGGCGGCGAACAGCGCGGCGATCTTATCCCGCACCGCGCAGACCACGCCGAGGTCCGACTCCCTGCCGATCCACGGGGCCACGGCCGCGTTGATCGCGGCCGGCGTCACCACCGTGGCGCCATCGACGACGACCTGGGTCAGGGTCACCTTCAGACCGGCCCCGGCGAAGGGACAGGCGCGGGAGGGCGGGGCCGCCGGCAGCTGGCTCGGCGGGGGACGCGGCGCGGGCAGCCGGTTGGCGATGGTCGGCGCGACTCCCGCCGCGCCGGTCGGTGCGGGCACGCCGGCGCCGTCTTGCGCCGCGGCCGGCAAGGCGGCGAAGCCGAGCGCCGCCAGGGCCAGACCGCTGTTCAGAAGGCTTCGCGAAACCGCCCCGACCATGCATCCCCCAGAAACCGGTTCGCCGGACGGTTTCGGGTCGCCGGAGCCATGATCCTTTTGGCGGCTCTTTCGGGCACCGATCGTCCAGCGCCATCGCGCGCCGCCCCGAGGCGACCCGCCGGCGGATTGCCGAACACCCGCCCCAACGCCAGCCCGCGATGAGTTGGAACCGAAGACCGCCGCTCGCGCCTTGTCAAGACGCGGCGCAACCGGGCGGGCATGCGCCGGCGCCTTGCGGCGGGCGGTGGCGGCGGTAAGGTGATCGGCGACAGGGAACCGACGGGAAACACCCATGGCCGATTTCGGCGGAACCGACCTGGACGCCTTCCGGACTGAAACCAGGGCGTGGCTGGCGGCGAACTATCCCGCCGAGCTGCGTGATCCCAAGACGCGCACCGATCCGGAGGCGCCCTGGGGCGGCCGGCCCTTCGCCGGCAGCGACGATCCGCAGATCGTCTGGATGGGCCGCCTGGCGGCCAGGGGCTGGACCGCGCCGACCTGGCCGGCGGCTTACGGCGGCGCAGGGCTTTCGGCCGATCAGGCGCGGGTGCTGAACGAGGAGCTGGCGGCGGGCGGCTACCGGTCCCCCCTCGCCTCCTTCGGCCTGTGGATGCTGGGTCCGGTGCTGCTGGAATACGCCACCGAGACCCAGAAGCAGGAGCACCTGCCCAAGATCGTCAAGGGTGAGATTCGCTGGTGCCAGGGCTATTCCGAGCCCGGCGCGGGCTCGGACCTCGCCAGCCTGCAGACCCGCTGCGAGGACGGCGGCGACCACTGGCTGATCAATGGCCAGAAGATCTGGACGTCCTACGCCAACCGGGCCGACTGGTGCTTCTGCCTGGTGCGCACCGACACGTCGAAGAAGCACGAGGGGATCAGCTTCGTGCTGATCGACATGGCGACGCCGGGCGTGGAGACCCGGCCGATCAAGCTGATCTCCGGCGACTCGCCGTTCTGCGAGACCTTCTTCACCGACGTGAAGATCCCCAAGGACAATCTGATCGGCAAGGTCGGGGGCGGCTGGGAAATCGCCAAGCGCCTGTTGCAGTACGAGCGCCAGAACATCTCCGGCGGTTTTGGAAGCGGCGGCGGCGGGGCCGGCGGATCGGCCGGCGATCTCGGCCAGATCGCCACAAAATACCTGGGGGCGGACGAGACCGGCGCGCTCATCGAAGCCGATCTGCGCGGCCGGATCACCCGCAACAAGATGGATTTCCAGGGCTTCCACCTGACCATCGCCCGGGTGGCCGCGGAATCCCGGGCGAGCAATGGCCCCAGCGCGGCGACCTCGATCATCAAATACGCCGCCGCCACCCTGGCCCAGGAACGCTCGGAGCTGATGATCGAGGCCATGGGCGCCCGGGGCCTGGGCTGGGAGGGCGACGACTTCACCCCCGGCGAGGTGATGGCGGCGCGCGGCTGGCTGCGCTCGAAGGGCAATTCGATCGAGGGCGGCACCTCGGAGATCAACCTCAACGTGGTCGCCAAGCGGGTTCTCGGCCTGCCCGACCCGAAATAGAGCGGCGAGACGACCATGAGCGAGGATCTGGAACACTTCCGCGCCGAGGCCAGGGACTGGCTGGAGGCGAACATCCCGGCGTCCCTGCGCGGAAGCGCCGACGCGGCGGTCGAACTGATACCCGGCGGCGGCAAGCCGGAAGGCGACGCGGACCTGTGGCGCCGGCGGATGGGCGAGAAGGGCTGGGGCGCGCCGACCTGGCCGGCGCAATACGGCGGCGGCGGCCTTTCGCCGGCCCAGGCCCGCGTCCTCGCCGAGGAGATGAGGGCGATCGGCGTCGCCAATCCGATCGTCGGCATGGGAACCAGCATGTTCGGCCCCACCCTGCTGGAATACGGAACCGAGGATCAGAAGCGGCGCCACATCCCGCCGATCATCCGCGGCGAGCTGCGCTGGTGCCAGGGCTATTCGGAGCCGGGCGCGGGCTCGGACCTCGCCGCCCTTTCGACCAAGTGCGAGGACGCCGGCGACCATTGGCGGGTCAACGGCCAGAAGATCTGGACCTCGGGCGCGCAGTGGGCCGACTGGTGCTTCTGCCTGGTGCGCACCGATCCCGCCGCCAAGAAGCACGAGGGGATCAGCTTCGTGCTGATCAACATGCGCCAGGCTGGAGTCGAGACCCGTCCGATCAAGCTGATCGCCGGCTCATCGCCGTTCTGCGAGACCTTCTTCACCGACGCCCGGGTGGAGAAGAACGACATGATCGGGCCGCTGAACGGCGGCTGGTCGATCGGCAAGCGCCTGTTGCAGCACGAGCGGGCCGGCCAGGGCGGCGGGCGGATGATGGGCTCCGGCGCCGGCCTGCCGGAACTCGCCGAAACCTACGTCGGCCGCGATGGCGGGGGCCGCATCGCCGACGCCGACCTGCGCTCGCGCATCGCCGCCCACCGTATCGATGCCGACGCCCACGCCCTCACGCTTCAACGCGCCGCGAGCGAGGCGCGGGGCAACCAGAATCCTTCCGCCACCACCTCGATCATGAAGAACTCCGGCACCAGGATCGGCCAGGAGAAGTTCGAGATGAGCCTGGAGACCATGGGCTTCCAGGGTCTCGGCTGGGAGGGCGAGGATTTCACCGGCGAGGAACTCGCCGCCGTGCGCGGCTGGCTTTCGGGCAAGGCGACGACCATCTTCGGCGGCTCCCAGGAGATCCAGAACAACATCATCGCCAAGCGGATCCTGGGCCTTCCCGATCCGCTGGGATCACGCTGATGCGTGCGCGCCGCTCGATCGTAGCGCGGGCTTCCAGCCCGCTCTTCATCCGCTCCAAGCAAGGCAAGAGCGGGCTGGAAGCCCGCGCTACGGGGCGTGAGAGGAACCGCGGCCATGGCTGATTTCGGGGAGACGGATGGGAACGCTTTTCGCGCCGAGGCCAGGGCCTGGCTGGCGGAGAATTTTCCGCCGACGCTCGAGGGGCGGGGCGGAATGATCTACGCCGAGGGCTTCGCCAGCGGCGATGCCGACGTGAAGGCCTGGACCGCCGCCATGGGCGCGAAGGGCTGGGGCGTCCCGATCTGGCCCAGGGCCTATGGCGGCGGCGGGCTTTCCGCGGCCGAGGCCAGGGTGCTGCAGCGGGAGGTGGACGCCATTGGGGCGTGGAACCCGATCGGCGGCATGGGCGTGATGATGTTCGGCCCCACGCTGCTGGAGTACGGAACGGAAGACCAGAAACGCCGCCACATCCCGCCGATCGCCAAGGCGGAAATCCGCTGGTGCCAGGGATTCTCCGAGCCGGGCGCCGGCTCGGATCTGGCTTCGCTGCAGACCCGGTGCGAGGACAAGGCCGACCATTGGCTGGTCAATGGCCAGAAGATCTGGACCTCGGGCGCGCAGTTCGCCGACTGGTGCTTCTGCCTGGTCCGCACCGACACCCGCAAGAAGCACGAGGGGATCAGCTTCCTCATCTTCGACATGCGCTCGCCGGGCGTGGAGGTGCGGCCGATCCGCCTGATCAGCGGCAATTCGCCGTTCTGCGAGACCTTCTTCACCGACCTGAAGGTCCCCAAGGAAAATCTCGTGGGACCTCTGGGCGGCGGCTGGTCGATCGCCAAGCGCCTGCTTCAGCATGAGCGTGGCGGTCTCGCCGCCGGCGGCGGCGCGCGGAGCGGGGCCGGCGGATCGCTGAGCGAACTGGCCGCGACCTACGTCGGGTCCGACGCGGCGGGACGGATCGCCGACGCCGACCTGCGGGCGCGGATCGCCGCCCACGACATCGACAGCCGCGCCTTCCAGCTCACCGCGGCGCGGACAATGGTCGAAACCCGATCCAACCAGGGGCCGAGCGCGGCGACCTCGATCATGAAGAACGCCGGCGCGAAGATCGCCCAGGACCGGGCCGAACTGACGCTCGAGATCATGGGAAACCAGGGCCTCGGCTGGGCGGGCGAAGATTTCGCCGCCGACGAGATCGCCGCCGTCCGCGGCTGGCTGGGCGGCAAGGCGTTCACCATCTATGGCGGCTCGGCCGAGATCCAGAACAACATCATCGCCAAGCGGATCCTCGATCTGCCCGATCCGCTCACCTTGTCATCTCGCTAGGGAAACACACGATCCATGGCCGTCCTCACCGAAGAGCAGAGCATGCTGCGCGACGCGGCCCGCACCTGGACCCGGGAAAAATCCCCGGTCACCGCCTTCCGCAAGGTCCGCGACGGCGGCGCGCCGCTCGGCTACGACGCCGCCGCCTTCGCCGAGATGGCGGAGATGGGCTGGACCGGGGTGATCATCCCCGAGGAGTATGGCGGTTCGGACTTCGGCTATCTCAGTCTCGGCCTGATCCTGGAGGAGACCGGCCGCACCCTCACCGCCTCGCCGATCCTGGCCACCGCCCTGGCGGCGGCCAGCGCCCTGATCCTCGGCGGCACGCAGGCCCAGAAACAGGCCTGGCTGCCGAAGATCGCCGCCGGCGAGGCGGTCGCCACCCTGGCCATCGACGAGGGTCCGCACCACGCGCCGGAAAAGATCGCCTTGTCGGCCGCGCCCAGCGGCGAGGGCTACAGCCTGTCGGGCGCCAAGACCTTCGTGCTGGAAGGCATGGCCGCGGACCTGTTCGTGGTCTCGGCCCGCACCTCCGGCGCGACCGGCGACAAGGACGGCGTCACCCTGTTCCTGGTTCCCGCCGACGCGGCGGGCCTGACGCGACACGCCCTGAAGCTGGCTGACTCGCGCGGGGTCGCGGCGCTTTGCTTCGACAAGGTCCAACTCGGCGAAGAGGCGATCCTCGGCGAGGCGGGCAAGGGCTTCGCGCTCCTGGAAAAGGTCCTCGACCGCGTCCGCGCCGGTCTTTCCGCCGAGATGCTGGGCTCGGCCGTGCAGGCCTTCGAGACCACCCTCGACTATCTCAAGACCCGCGTGCAGTTCGGCCAGGTGATCGGCTCGTTCCAGGCCCTGCAGCACCGCGCCGCCAAGATGTTCACCGATCTGGAACTGGCCAGGTCCTGCGTCGAAGCGGCCCTGGCGGCCATCGACGCCGACTCCCCGGACGTGCCGGAACTGGCGTCACTGGCCAAGGCCAAGATGGGCGACACCCTGCACCTGGTCTCCAACGAGATGGTCCAGATGCACGGCGGCATCGGCATGACCGACGCTCACGACGCCGGACTGTACCTGAAGCGGGCGCGGGCGACGGAGGCGGCGTTCGGCAACCAGGCCTATCACCGCGACCGCTACGCCAGGCTGCAGGGCTATTGAAGGGGGGGCGGGAAATTCCTCCCTCCCCTTCATGGCTAGGCGATGCACACATCTCGGATTGGCTGGCCTGGAGCTCCTCCACCGTAGGGGGAGGGGGACCGCCTCGCCGAAGGACG
>Ga0208849_1002384_pt1 | contig 10382 bp, 13 predicted proteins | sample NGESurdeep072012_10_FD_184470 | JGI IMG/M metagenome (GOLD analysis project Ga0208849, IMG submission 184470) | Arctic peat soil microbial communities from Barrow, Alaska - NGEE Surface sample 53-3 deep-072012 (SPAdes) | ecosystem: Environmental > Terrestrial > Soil > Wetlands > Peat ...
GATTACGGCACCGACTACTTCAAGGCCTATCTGAAGCCGATCGGCTGCAAATGCGATGCCTGCGAGAAGAAGCGCAAGAAGCTGCGCGCCGAGGCGAGGGCGGAAAAACTGCGGCTGAAGGCCAAGGCCGAACGCAAAGCCCTGAAGAAAGCCGAAAAGCAGGCGGCGAAGGCCCAACAGCTGAACGGCAAAGCGAACGGCAAGTCAAAAGCACGCAAACGGTCGGCTCCTGAACGGGCATGGCGGAAAATCCGGCGCAAGCCGAATGATTACCGCAAAATCCGGGACGGCCGCGACGGTCAAAGCGAAGCAGGGTGGCGAAAGCCGCGCGTCGGCTTAGGGAGCACGTCGCTTCGCGTTCACGAACGCCAGACTTGTCCAGTTGACGCCGGCGAGGCGATTTCGTTCCTGACTTGATTCCGTGTGCAGATTCAAAACGTTTTGCAGGCCATGCAACCGCGCGAGTTCTATCGTCTCTCGAGGCGGCACTTCGAACATGCGCCGCCCGGTCGGCACCGGTCCGCGCCGTATCTTCATGATCATCACGCCGCTATCGCGCACCAGCGATGCCAGGTTCGGCATCGCGCGCCGGCGCTGTTCGGCGTCGAAATGCATCCAGACCGCGGTGAGCATGACGACGTCAAACTGCTCGCCGCGCGCCAGCAGGCGAGCCAGGTCAGGCAGGCTGTCGTTGAGCCATTCGATCAGCGGCGACGGGTGCAGCGCCATCGCCGGCAAGCGCATTGCATCGGTCGGCTCAACGGCGACGACGCGGTGCCCCATCGTCGCGAACCAGGCCGCGTCGCGTCCGGTTCCTGAACCGATGTCGAGGACACGGGAGGGGGTCTTCGACACCAGATGCAGGACATGCCGGTGGTTTTCCGCAGCCGGGACGCTCTCGTAGCGCTGGAAAAGCTCCTCGGCTTCGTCGGCATACCCTTCCGTGCCGCTCACCCGCACTGACATCACGTGACACCTTCTAAAAGCACCGTCTCTGCTTCCTGTCATTGCGAGGGCCGACGGGTCCCGCCTTCGGCGGGCCCGATGATAAACGCCGCGACCAAGCAATCCAGTCTTTCTTCGCGGCTCTGGATCGCTTCGCGGAGCCTGTCAGCGGGCGCGCATTCGCGCGACCGCTGGCTCGCAATGACGGTCAATTTCTTATTTTACTCACGCAGCCACTTCGCCGCCGCTCCTGCGCAACCCGATATATTGCAGTTCGGCCAGCGCGCCGGGCACCATGGCCTGGGCGACGACAAAGACCTCGCCAAGCCCATTCGGCGTCACCGCGCCGGAGAACAACAGCGCGATGCTGGCAAGGGTCCATGCCGCGTTGCCGGCGATCACGATCATCACCAACAGCTTCGGCATCGATTGCCGCGTCGCCAGCCAGCCGACCAGCGCCGTATAGGCGATCAGAAACAGCCCGGTTTCGTAAAGCAATTGTTCCGGAAGATCGAGCAGCGGGGCAAGCTCGCGCGCTGCAAAGCTGAGCAGCAATGCCATCATGCCGCTGGCGACGGTATCGAGCAGGAAGGCACGGCGAAGCAGCAGGGACGGCTGGATCATGGCAGTTCTCCTTCTGGGGTTGGGTGGACCGGGAACGGATCAGCGCGCCGATCGGCGGCGCCAATTCTGGCAATGACGCCACAGCCGGTTCAGGCAGAGCGTCCTGCCGACGCTGGTCTCGACCGCCTGCACGTGCACGAACACGAATATTCCGGTGTTGTGCACCAGCGGCTCCGGCATGTTGAGCAGACAGGCCAGCATCCGGGTGGCCAGATTGAGCGACCACGACGCGAGGCCGGTGATGGAATACGTGCTTGATCGGGAAAGCGTGCGCATGAGTCATCTCCTGGATGGCGAAGATGACCCGCCGCGATGCGCGATTCCATTACCTCCGGAGTAATGGAATGGATGCAACCGGCATGGTAGGTTTTGCAACATGAACACACAGCAAGCCGCAGCGCGCACTGAGCGAACCCAGCCCGCCCATATCGGCGATCACCTGCGGCAATGGCGGCAGCGCCGCCACCTCAGCCAGCTCGATCTTGCCGGTGACGCCGAGATTTCCGCGCGCCATCTCAGCTTCGTGGAAACCGGCCGCTCGGCGCCGTCGCGCGAGGTGGTGCTGAAGCTGGCGGAGCGACTCGCCGTACCCCTGCGCGAGCGCAACATGCTGCTGATGGCGGCCGGGTTCGCGCCGGCGTTTCCGCAACGCTCGCTCGACGATCCCGCGCTGAAATCGGCGCGGGCGGCGATCGATCTGGTGCTGAGGGCGCATGAGCCCAATCCGGCGCTGGCCTACGACCGGCACTGGAATCTGGTCGTCGCCAACCGCATGGTGATGCCGCTGCTCGAGGGCATTCCGCCGCGGCTGCTCGGCCAGCCCTTCAACATTTTGCGTCTCGCCTTTCACCCCGAAGCGCTGGCGGCGCGCACCGTCAATCTCGCCGAATGGTGCGGGCACCTGCTGGAGCGGCTGCGCCGCCAATGCGAAGCGACCGCCGATCCCGAATTGATGAAACTCTATCACGAGCTCAAGGCCTATCCGATCCCGGCGCGGTCGGCGCCGCTGTCAGCCGACAGCGTCGCATTGCCCTTCAAGATGCGGCTTGACGGCGAGGTGCTGAGCTTCTTTTCCACCACGATGATTTTCGGCACCCCGGTCGACATCACGCTGTCGGAACTGGCGCTGGAGACGTTCTTTCCGGCCGACGACCTGACCGCCGAGCGGATGCGGGCGATGGCGGCCAATCTCAAATAGCGCTCTTGCCCGCGCTTCGATTGCTGATTATCTGTTGGGCTTCCCTTGAAAGGTGGCCCCCATGAGCAACCTAAAACCGCTTCAGATCGATATCGTCTCCGACGTGGTGTGTCCGTGGTGCTATATCGGCAAGCGCCGGATCGAGAACGCGCTGGCGCTGGCGCCGGATGTGCCGGTCGAGATCCACTGGCGGCCGTTCTTTCTCAATACCTGGGTGCCGCGCGAAGGCATCAGCCGCGACGAATATCTCACCGCGAAATTCGGCTCCGTCGAAGCCTATAAGGGCATTGCCGGGCGCGTCGTCGCGGCGGCCGGCGAAGAGGGCCTGACCTACCGGCCTGATCTCGTAAAACGTCAGCCCAACACCATCGATTGCCACCGCCTGATCCACTGGGCCGATGCGCTGGGCAAATCGGCCGAGATGAAGCAGCGGCTGATGGAATTGTATTTCCGGGACGGCGGCGACCTGACCGATACCGACGTGCTGGCGCAGGCGGCGGCCGATTGCGGGCTCGACGCCGACGACGTGCGTCGGCGCCTTGCGACCGACGAGGACGTCGAACTGATTTCGGCGCAGGCCAAAGAGGCCGCCGACAAGGGCATCTCGGGCGTGCCGACCTTCGTATTCGCCGGGAAATACGCGGTATCCGGCGCGCAGCCCGCCGACCAGCTCGCCCGCGCCATCCGCCAGGTGTCCGGCGAGATCAACGCGCAGGCGGCGGAGTAGGCGCGGCGTCGCCGGGACTTGAATTTGTCGAGCGCCCGCGCGACTATCCCGGCCGGAGATCGGCGATGAAGATCAAGATTGTGGTGCATCAGGCTGAGGAGGGCGGCTTCTGGGCCGAAGTCCCGGCTATTCCGGGCTGTGCCACGCAGGGCGACAGCATGGATGAGCTCATGCAAAATCTTCGCGAAGCGATTGAAGGATGTCTTTCTGTTGAAATCGCGCCGCCCGAGCCGGGCGGCACCGAGCGGATGCTGGAATTGCCTGCATGAAATCGTTATCCGGCCGCGACTTCGCTCGTATCATCGAGCGTCGCGGCTGGACGCTGCTTCGCGTGAGTGGCAGTCATCATATCTACGGCAAAAGCGGAAGCGTTGTGCGGCTTTCGATTCCCATCGACGGCAACAAGCATCTGAAGACCGGCCTGCTGAGACATTTGGCGAAACTTGCAGATTTGTCGGACGAAGAGCTTTAGAACCAAACCCGGATCATCGAACCGATATCCGGGAACGAACGCGACGCTGACCATGGATCCGCTTCGGTCATGGCGGCTTTGTGCCCGGCATCGATGTCAAAAAATGGGGGAAACGCCGTGATCTATGAGTTGAGAACCTACACCGTGAAACCCGGCACGACAGGCGAAATGGTGAAGGCGGCGAGCACCGTGTCGCGCGAAATCCGTGGCAATGACTATGGCAAGCTTGAAGGTTACTGGTGGACCGACATCGGCGCGCTCAATCAGGTCATGCATCTGTGGAGCTACGGCGATTTCAATGAGCGAGCGAGATTGCGCAAGGAGCTGGCCGCGAACCCGCGCTGGCACAATGAGTACACGCCGTTGATTTATCCCTTGCTGGTGCGCCAGGATATTCGCCTGCTCAACGCGATAAGAGCACCGGTTGCCCCGGCATCTTCAGGCAATATCTACGAGCTGCGCAATTATCGCGCCAGGACCGGCGGCGCCGTCAGGCAGTGGCTCGATGCGTTTACCGCGGCGCTCCCGGCTCGCGAGAAATATTCCAAGATCGTCGGCCTCTGGCAGACCGAAGCAGCCCAGCCGAACGAAGTCTGCCATATCTGGGCGTATCCCAGCCTGAACGCGCGCACTGAGGCCCGTGCAGCCGCCCTTGAGGATCCGGTATGGCAGGAATTCCTCGGAAAAGGCAGCCCACTGCTCGAGGAGATGCACTCGACCATCATGCTGGCTGCGCCGCATTCGCCGTTGAAGTGAGTGCAAGCCCCGGCGGGTGCAGTCGGCGCAACCGCAAGGTCGCCCATCAACGCCGCCATGCGCGAACAGCGCGCACGCCGCGCCGCGCCAGTCCGAGCACCAACTGGCGCGAGACCAGCGCCGCATGGACCAGCGACACCGCGGGATCGCCTTGCCGCAGCGGAATCAGCACGTCGCCGATCGCAAGGCGTCCGCGCCAGATCGGGTTGATCATGGGGTGATCGGCGCTCGCGGTGGAATCGGCCGTGGCAATCGCCGGATCGGCGCAGAGATACCGCGTCAGGTCGATCGTCAGCTGCACCCCCGGCGAAAATTTTGCAAAGCGCTCGTCGACGCCGAGCTTGAAATAGAACGCGCGGTTCTGGTGCCGCAGCACGATCGCGGCTGCGACCGGTGTCGTGCCGGCGCGTAGCGTCACGATCTCGCATTGGCCGGTTGCTGCGAGCGCGACGGTGGCGCGCCGGATAAAGCCGGCATCGCCGTCGTCCTGCAGCAGCGCGGTGCCACGTTGGCCCTTCCAGCCGCTGGCTTCCAGCGTCAGGAATATTTCGAGCGCGCCGGCGACGTGTTGGGGGCCGCGCGCCACCTCGAAACCGACCGCGCCGTGTTCGGCGAGGCGATGGCGCTGGCGGCGTAGTTCTTTCAATTTCTTCGGTCCGAGGCCGTCTCGCAACAATTCCTCGGCATCGCGGGTCGCGTCGAGACAGGCGCGCAGATGCGATTGAAGCATCCGCGGCTGCAGGCCGTCCTGCTGCAACATTGCGGCGAAGGCCTTCATGACGGCGCCATTGAGCGATACGTCGCGCAGGATCAGCGCATGGGCGCCGGCTTTCCGTGCCCCCTGCATCAGGCTCGACGCGGCCTCATCGGCCCGGTCGCGATCGAGCAGCGGCGTGCACAGTGTGCCGTAGGGATGGGCGCTGACCAGAGCGGGCAGCGGAATCCGGTAGGCGCGCCACAGCGAAATCGCAGGCATCAGGCCGATCAGATGCGCGGCGCCGTCCGGCGCGGACGAGGCGTCGCTCCACGCACCCAGCGCGGACACGTCGGTGCGGCCCCGCGCCAGGGCGTTGACCGCCAATTCCCAGCCGGGCAGATAATAGCCGTTCGGCTCGACGGCGCGCTCGGCGAGCGCCAGCCACCCGCTCGCGTCCACCGCCGCCAGCGGCGCGAACGCCTCGCCATCAGGCGAAGCGGCTGCGGTTTGCAGGCGCGTGCCGACGCTATCTTTCACCGATGCGCGAGGGGTCACCGCTGAATTCGCAATCTCGGCCACGTCCCTGTTTCCCCGTTCGCGGCGCAGGCGCAAGCGGGCGTGGTGCGCCGCTTCCTCCACCGCGTTGTCAGGCAAAACTAGCGGAAAGATTGGAAAATACCGTTGGGGCCGGGATGCAATTTGAGCGGTAATGTTAACGGGCTGTTTACCACGCGGGCGCGGCGGCCTTCATCCGGCATCCGCCTTCTGCGCGCCGTGGCCGAAATAGGCGCGCTCGAGCCGGTGCGGCAGGTTGCTCTCGCTGGTTTGCGCTTCCAGCACGATCTGGCCCTGCACCAGCGCATAGACGCGGTCGGCCGCGGCGAGCGCCTTTTCCAGCAATTGCTCGACCAGCAGCACCGCGGTGCCCTGCTTGCGCAATTGCCCGATGACGTTGAGCACGCGATCGACCAGTACCGGCGACAGCCCGGCCGACGGCTCGTCGAGCATCAGCAGGCGCGGGCGGCGCACCAGTCCCTGCGCCACCGTCAACATCTGCTGCTGGCCGCCGCTGAGCGCGCCGCCGCGCTCTTGGCGCTTCGCGGCGATCTCGGGAAAGAACGACAGCGCCTCCTCGACCCGCGCGGCGCGCTCGCGGCGCGGCAGGTCGTAGCCGGCCAGCAACAGATTGTCGATGACGGAAATCTGGGTGAACACCCGGTGTCCTTCGATCACGTGGATCAGCCCGGCGCGCGCCGCCTCGCGCGGCGTAGCGTTGGTGATGTCGCGGCCGTCGAAGCGCACATATCCGGCTGTTACCGGCAGCAATCCCGACAACGCTCGCAGCATGGTGGTCTTGCCGGCGCCGTTGGGGCCGAGCAGCGCCACCACCTCGCCGGGCGATACCGCGAAATCGATGCCATGCAGCACGCGGATCTTGCCGTAGCCCGATTCCAGCGCGCCGACGGCGAGCAGGGGTTCAGCCGCCGAGATAGGCACTGACCACCTCCTTGTGGGTGCGGATCTCGGCCGCGGTGCCGGCTGCAAGAATGCGGCCGAGATTGAGCACGGTAATCTCGTCGCAAATGTCGAAAATCAGGTCGGCGTGATGCTCGACCAGCAGCACGCCGGTGCCGCGCCGGCTGATCGCCCTGATCAGCGCGGCCAGCCGCTCGATTTCGTCGCCGGAGAGACCGGCGGCGGGTTCGTCGAGCAGCAGGAAATCCGGATCGAGCATCAGCGCGCGCGCAATTTCGATAAAGCGCAATTCGCTGTGCTGCAGCCGGTCGGCCCGGACATCGGCCAACGTTTCCAGCCCGACCACGCCGAGCAGGCCGCGCGCTTTCGTCGCCAGCATGCGCTCGTCGCGGTGATGGCGCGGCAGCGACAACAACGCCTCGACAAAGCTCGCCTGTCCCTCGATGGTGCCGCCGATCATCACGTTCTGCAGCACCGAGGCCTCGCCGATCACGCGCGGGGTCTGGAAGGTGCGGGCGATGCCGCGCGCGGCGCGCACCGCCGGCATGCCCGGCGGCAGCGCGTCCTCGCCGAGCCGCATGGTGCCGCCCTTGGAAGCATAGTAGCCGGAGATGACATTGAGGGTCGTGGTCTTGCCGCTGCCATTGGGGCCGATCAGGCCGTGAATGCGTCCGGGCAGAACGTCGAGATCGAGGCCGTCGATGGCGCGGACATTGCCGAAGTTCAGCGCAATGCCGCGCAGGGTGAGTGTCCTGCCGCCCGCGCTCTTGCGCACGATGTCGGCAAGCGCGGCCGGACGCGGCACGATGGCGCGGTGGCTGGCGAGCGGGCGGCGGTTGCGAAAATCCAGCAGCGCGGCGATGCCGCCGGGAATTGCCAGCACGATCACCAGCAGCAGCACGGCATAAAGGAAAGTCGACCACGCCGCCAGCGGTGCTGCGATCTCCGGCAGGATGGTGAGAATGATGGTGCCGAGCAGCGGGCCCAGGATCGAGCCGCGGCCGCCGATCAGGATGGCGATAAAGAACAGCACCGAGAGGTCGAAGGTGAAGGCATCGGGCGTGATGTAGGTCTGCAGGCTCGCGAACAGTCCGCCGGCGATTGCCGCCAGCCCGCCCGCCAGCAGGAAGATCGATATCAGCATCTTCGGTTTGGAAATGCCGGTGGCCTCGGCGGCGACCTCGGCATCGCGCAGCGCGATCAAGGCGCGGCCGTACCTGGAGTGCGCGATGTTGGCGCTCATCCATGTCGCGACCGCGGCAAAGGCGATGCAGAGGTAGTAGAATCCCCACGCGGTGTTGAAGGGAGCGGCAAATTCCGGGCCGGCGATCCCGACGCCGCCGCCGGTGACGCTTTGCCAGGCCAGCGCGATCTGGGTGACGATGGTGGCGAAGCCGAGCGTCGACATCGCGAAATAGAAGGTGCGCAACCGCAGCGCCGGCAGCCCGACGATCACGCCGAACACGGCGCCGACGCAGCCGGCGACCGGCAACGCGGCGAATACCGGCAGTGGCGGCAGTACATTGCCGGCGACCAGCACGCTGGTGGTGTAGGCGCCGAGCGTCAGCAGCGCGACATAGCCGATCGCCAGATGGCCGGCAAAGCCGACCACCAGATTGAGGCCGGAGACCAGCACCCAGTAGATCGCCGCGCGGGTGCCGATCAGCGCCCAGTAATCATTGCTGACGAACGGCAGGAGCATCGCCACCGCGAAGATGCCGATGAACGGCGCGAGCTGCGGCAGCACGGCGCGCCAGGCGCCGGTGGCGCCGCGTGCAGGCGACGTCGTGAGGGCGGTCATTACACCCTCCTTGCGGTGGACGAGCCGAACAGGCCCTGGGGTGCGGCCAGCAGCACCACGATGAACAGCGTGAACACCGCCACCGACGAGAAGATGCCGCCGACCAGGAAGTTCGCCGCCTGCTGGAACAGGCCGAGCGCAATGCCGCCGATGATGGCGCCGCGGTTGTTGCCGAGGCCGCCGAGCGCCACCGGCACGAAGCCGTAGAAATTCAACAACGCGCCATTGGCGAAGAACGCCAGCAGCAGCTCGCCGCCGGAAAATCCGGCGATGCCGCCGATGATTCCGGCCAGCGCATAGCTGGCGATGCGCAGGTTGCGCTCGGGCAGGCCGAGCGCGCGGGCGGCGAAATTATCCTCGGCGATGGCGAGGAAGGCGCGGCCCACCAGGGTGCGGCGATAAAGATATTCGAGGCCCAGAATGACCAGAGCGCAGGTCGCGACCGGCAGCCAGAATTTTTCGTCCCAGACGCCGCTGCCCCAACCGAGCAGGCGGGGAAACGGTTGCGGCTCGGTGCCCCATTCGATCGCCACCACCTGCTGGATCAACAGCGCCAGCGCCAGCGTGGAGAGCACGTACAGATGCTGGTCGAGATTCTTCAGAACCGGCCGCACCGCGACCAATTCGGTGACGACCCCGATCAGGGCGCATCCGAGCAGCGTCAGCAGCAATCCGACGATGATCGGCAGGCCGAGCTTCAGCACGAACATCGATCCGAACACGCCGCCGAGCATCGCCAACTGGCCGGAGGTGAAGCTCATCACCCGCGAGGTCGAGAACATCGTGTTATAGGTGACGCCGACCAGCGCGTAGATCGCCCCTGCCGCCAGACCGGATGCGAGAATTGAGGCGAGCATCGGCGGCGCCCTTTCCGCGTCGCCGTCAGCTATATCCCGGCGCCAGCGCGAAGGTACCGTTCCTGGCGGGGCTCGCCGCCGACACCACGATCTCGTCGGTGGTGGTGTCGATCAGGCTCTCCACCAGGCAAGGGTGGATGTTCGGGATTTTGGCGCGCGTCATGATCGGCGTGGCGGCAAGCGCCTCGCCCGAATTGAATGGTCGCCAGATCGCGTGGCCCTTGAGCTGGCTGATCATTTCCCGGGTGGCGTTGACCGCCTTGGTGGCATCGCGCTGGGTGTCGCGGGTGATGAGTTCGATCCTGCGGCCCTTGGCGCCGCCGACGGCGTTGATAGTGTCGATCGCGAACATGACGCCGCGGTTGAAGCCGACGGTCGGTGCCGAACTCGACCCCGTCATCGCGGCAAGCAAGCCGACCTTGATCGGTTCGGCCTGGACGATAGCGGGCGCCGGAAATGGCAGCATCGCGGCGCCGAGCGCGCCGGCGCCGCTCAACAAAACCTCACGACGTGAAACGGCCATGAATTCCTCCCCCGATGATCGTTTTGCCGGGGCCCGTCGTTGCCGCGGGCGCTCGTCGTTCTCAGAATGAAACCCTTGAAAGGATCAGGCTGGCGCGCAACGAACCCGGTGATCGCGCAGAGCGCGCAAGACGCAACACCCGCAAAGCCTCGTCACGTCAGCATGATGACCTCCCTGTGGCGTCCAGATCACAAGCGTCCGGACTTGCCTGACGGTAACCGACATTTTCCGACGAGCGTCGGTTTTCCGAAAATTGCCTGACGGGGGTGTCTTTGGCAAGCGGGAAGCAGAGCTTCATGGTGCGGA
>Ga0208849_1002385_pt1 | contig 10378 bp, 10 predicted proteins | sample NGESurdeep072012_10_FD_184470 | JGI IMG/M metagenome (GOLD analysis project Ga0208849, IMG submission 184470) | Arctic peat soil microbial communities from Barrow, Alaska - NGEE Surface sample 53-3 deep-072012 (SPAdes) | ecosystem: Environmental > Terrestrial > Soil > Wetlands > Peat ...
GATGCTCGCAGTCATTGGCATCGCGCTCTCGATCTACCGCTTAGTCACGCCGAAGGGATGGCGACGTGTTGGTTGGAGTGGGGTGCAGTCATGAGCAAGATGGCGCCACGCGCGGTGGGCGTATCGATGACCGACATCGGCAGAGTTTTCGGCGAGAAGCGAGCACTCGACGACGTAACAATCGATGTCGAGCCGGGAACCTTCCTCGTGCTGCTCGGGCCGTCGGGCTCGGGCAAAACGACGCTGCTGCGTTGTGTGGCCGGCATCGAACGACCGTCGAGCGGAACGATATCGATTGAGGGTCACGAAGTTGCCGGTCCGAAGATCTTTGTTCCTCCGGAACGACGAGGACTGGCAATGGTGTTTCAGGACTACGCCTTATGGCCGCACCTCAGCGTGAGAAAGAACGTGGCATACCCCTTAGCCAAGTCATCGTTGACCAAGGAACATCGAAACAGGCGATGCGACGATCTCTTAGAAAGGGTGGGCATCAGTCACCTTGGCGGGCGATTTCCCAATGAGCTCTCAGGTGGTGAACAACAGCGCGTGGCACTTGCTCGCGCCCTTGCGGCCGAAGTCGGACTCATACTCTTCGACGAACCGCTGTCCAATCTTGATGCTGATCGTAGAGAGCAACTTCGCATTGAAATCGCGACGTTGACGCGCGAAGCTGGCGCGACGGCGATCTACATCACTCACGATCAGTCCGAAGCTTTCGCACTCGCCGATCAAATTGGCGTTTTGAATCAGGGCCGACTGATTCAACTTGATACGCCAGAGATCATCTATCGCAAACCTGCGACGGCCTTTGTCGCTCGCTTCACCGGTATCGCGGGAGAGTTTCCGGTTCAGGTTCTTGGCAAGACGGGGAAGAATCGGGCCGAAGTCGCGTTGCCCTTTTCGTCGGGCCTCACAATCGAGGCGTCGACGACCGAGAAACTCGCCTCGGACGCGAACACGCGTCTCTTTGTGCGAGCCGCTGGTGTGACGCTGACCGCGCCCACGCACCACGAGGGAGTGTGCGGCGTCATTCGTGACGTGGCGTTCAAAGGCCATGGGTACGATCATGTTGTCGACGTAGGAAACGGCTATTCGCTCACGAAGATCTACTCGTCGACGAAGTTTGATCGCGGAGAGAACGTTAAGGTTGGTTTTGATTCTAAATCGTGTTTTGTAATGGATTCATCGAGAGAGGCGAAAGCAACGTGGTAGCAGTCACCGGATCTTCTGGGGTTTTCGTATTGGTAGCGGCGGTGTTTCTCGCGTCAGCGGTTGAGATGGTTGAAGCCCTCACAATTGTCGTCGCAGTTGGTCACACGCAGAGCTGGAGGTCCGCGCTCGAGGGCGTTGGCGCAGCGCTCGTCGCGTTGGGCGTTCTTATCGCGGCCATCGGTCCCGCTCTTGGTCACTTTCCCATAACGAGCCTTCGACTCATCATCGGCGGCGTACTGCTCGTTTTTGGAATGCAGTGGTTGCGGAAAGCGTTACTTCGATCAAGCGGGCTTAAAGCAAAGCACGACGAGGACGCTATCTACCAAAAGATGGTCAGCGAGTTGAAGAGCGAAGGGGAAGGTCCAGCGCGAGATCGTGTGGCCTTCGTCATGGCCTTTAAGGGCGTCTTTCTTGAAGGCATGGAAGTCGTCATCATCGTCATTACACTCGGGGCCTCCGCGCACCGGCTCGGCGACGCCGTGTTGGCCGCGTTGGCCGCGCTCGTACTGGTAGGCATCATCGGCATGATCGTTGCCAAACAACTTTCGAAGGTTCCAGAGAACGCGCTGAAGATGACCGTTGGGATACTGCTCGTCAGTTACGGGACCTTCTTTACCGGCGAGGGATTGAAAGTTCGTTGGCCCGGCAATGACGCGTCCCTCCTGTTTCTCGCTGCTCTCTACGCGCTGATCGCCTGGGTCGTGCACGTGATCATTGGTGTCGCGGAGACGCCCAACAAAGTGAGCGCGGCGTGAAGAGTCAGTCGTCGTGGCCGATACGGATTATTAAGGGATTTGGAATGTTTTGGTGGGACTTTCTCGTTGGTGACACGCCGGAGTTGTTTCTCGCCGCTGTAGCGATCTTGGGCATCGTGGCCCTCGTGAGTCTCTCGGCACACGCCAACACAGTGGCGGTGATCGTACTGCCGGTCTTGGTGATCGCGTCCTTAGGACTTTCAGTTCTTCGAGGAGTTCGCGACTCGAAGAGAAGTTAAGGCTTCGCTCCAGCTATCTCGTACGCAGTCATTGAGAGCGAACCCATTTCGTAGCCGTCAATGAGTGTGGTAGCGGGCGTATTCGCCGCCGCGGAAAGGCCCGCGACGTAGGCCAAGGGAAGAAAGTGGTCAGGCGTCGGCACGGCCAAGGCGTAGTCACGGTGTGCGCTGGCGGTACCAAGATTGGTGGCGTCATTGGTCATGATCTGCCGCATCGAATCGTCGAAGCGGTGCGCCCAGTCTTTTCCTTCGCCGGGTGTGCTCCAATCAATAAGTCGTAAATTGTGCACAACGTTGCCACTGCCCAAGATGAGCACACCCTCTTTGCGCAGATCATGAAGCTTCGCGCCGAGGTTGAAGTGATAGTCAAAGGGCAGCTCGGCGTTAATGGATAACTGCAGAACTGGCACGTCCGCCTTTGGAAACATGTGCACGAGTACTGACCACGTGCCGTGGTCGATGCCCCAACTATCAGAGTCGAGTCCCACGTACGTTGGCTCAACGACGTCGATGACGCGTCGGGCGAGTTCGGGGTCTCCGGGCGCGGGGTACTCGACGTCAAAGAGAGGCTGTGGAAACCCATAGAAATCGTGAATTGTCCGGGGCATCTTCATGGCGGTGACGGCGGTGATATTGACGTACCAGTGCGCGGAAATGACGAGCACAGCTTTGGGCTTGGGAAATGAAGCGCCAAACGCGGTCCAGGACTCGGTGTAGCGATTGTGATCGAGGGCGTTCATGGGATTGCCGTGTCCAATAAACGCGGCGGGCAGTAGCTCTGACATGGTCACCTCACTTCGACACTTCAGCGTAGCGGTGTCAACTTGACGAAATGCAGTCCTAACCTGGATGTATGCGAAATCGGTGGGGTATAAGTGTGGCGCTGGTACTGACGTCGCTCGTTGCGCTTGGCGTAGCGACGATCACGTCGGCGACAACATCGACAACAACGACCACGATGGGCTCGCCCACGACAACAACACTCGCGGTGTCAAACCTCGCGTGCGCGTCGAAGATTGTCGCGACGTGGTCGCTGGTTCGCCAAGCCAACGAAACAGTCTCCGTTTCGGTAAACGCGCTTGACATTGGCGCCATGGGTCCCGCGGCGACTGCGGGCTACGGCGGCATTCTCCTTTTTGGCACGACTGCTCCAGCGAAATTCTCGGCAATCGTTGCGACGTTGCAACGAGAGACACCTGGGAAGTACGCGATGCTCGTAATGACTGACCAAGAAGGTGGGGGAGTTGAACGTTTGACGAACTTGGTTGCCACGTTGCCGTGGGCTCAGACCATGGGAAAGAACCTGAGCCCCACTCAGATAACGGCGGAAGGTCGACGAGTCGGTGCTTCGATGAAGTCCGTGGGTATCAACACTGACCTCGCGCCCGTGCTCGACGTCGATGGTCGCGCGGTTGAGCCGGGTTCGACTAACCCCGACGGGTACCGTTCCTTTAGTGGCGTGGCGTCCAAAGCAGCCAGTGACGGCGTTGCGTTTCTCAACGGACTTCGATCAGCACACGTAACGTCGGTCGTCAAGCACTTTCCTGGACTCGGTTACGCCACGGGCAATACCGACTACGGACCGGCCGCTACGTTGCCGTGGACGAAACTGAAGACAACGGGACTCATTCCCTTCCAGGCCGCAATTAATGATGGCGTGTCCGCGGTTATGTTGTCGAACGCCACTATCCCGGGATTTTCGTCGTTGCCCTCAAGCATTTCGCCCGTCGTCATTCGGTATCTTCGCCAGAAAATGGGATTCAGTGGTCTTATCGTCACGGACGCACTTTCTGCGGGCGCGCTGAGCCTCATCCATCTGGGCGTTCCCGCCGCGTCCGCAAAGGCCCTGGAAGCGGGGGCCGATCTCGTGCTCGCGGGATCGTCCTCGTCGCCAGCCGCTTCACTTCATCTCGCATTGTTGACGTCGAACGCGATTCAAAAAGCGGTGACTACTGGCGCACTGCCACTGGCGACACTAGAAGCCGCGGACGCGCAGGTTCTCGCGAGCGAAAATACTTTTCTGGTCTGTTAACTCGCCCTCGCACATTCGTCTACAGGTAGTGCGGCGGACGTTCGTCGCGGTCGGTGCGTAGCCGAGCTATCTCGTCTTTTAGACGCTGAATCTCGTCGCGAAGAGCGCGAAGAGTGGCCTCGGGATCGTCACTGACTGGTTCATCGTTAGCCACACACTAAGGATTACACACCTTGCGGTAGGTACTACTGCACGCTTTGACAATGCCAGCGCAGACCCAAAGTGTTCGTTATCGTAAGGGGCTGACGACCCGTCGTCGGGTTGTCTCAAGGGGGATGGAATGACAACGTACGATACGGACTCGAAGGATCATGATCGACTTCGCGCGCTGGGCTATAAACAAGAACTGTCGAGAGTTCTGTCGCTCTTCGACAACTTCTCGGTGGCCTTTAGCTATCTCAGTCCGATGGTGGGTATTTACTCCATCTTCGTGATTGGCATTGGCGCCGGTGGACCGCGCTACATCTGGACGATCCCGATAGTCGTGGCCTTTATGACACTTGTCGCACTGGTCTTTGGTGAGCTAGCGAGTGAATACCCGCTCTCGGGCGCGTTGTACCAGTACGGCAAATTCAACGTAGGACCCCGATTTGGTTGGTTCGTTGGCTGGATCTACGGCTTCGCGCTCTTAGCTACCGTGGCCTCCGTCGACTCAGGCATCGTTGGCTATATCACGGACCTCTCAAATATCTGGTTCAAGACCCATTTCGATCCATCTAATCACGTCACGATTTTCTGTGTCGTGGCGGTGGTGATCGTGATTTCAGCAATCCTCAACTCGGTTGGTGCGAAGATTCTTGGCCGCGTGGCGCGCTTTGGTGTCTACGTTGAGACCATCGGAACTTTTGGTGTGTTCATTGCACTCGCGATAAAAGGCTTTCACCACAACTTGGGCTACATCTTTACGACCCAGGGCGCTCAGTTCGCTAAAACCAACGCGTTCGGCGTGAACTTTGGTGGTCACTGGTTGACCGGCGCCGCGCTTGTCGCGATTCTGGCCAACGTGTACATCTTCTACGGATTTGAATCAGCGGGTGATATTGCCGAAGAGACCGTTGACGCGGGACGTCAAGTCCCCAAGGCCATGCGCAACGCAATCCTGTATGGCGGTGTTGCGTCATTCGTCCTTGTGCTGGGTCTCTTGCTGGCGATTCCAAAGACTGGATTCGCTTCCGTCGTCACGGGTGGCATCCCCGTCATTCTCGCCTCACTGCCCAGTTGGCTTCAAGATTTCTTCTTGGTGATGGTGATCATTGCGTTCTTCAGTTGTGGCACGGCAGTTATGGGCGCGGGCTCTCGCGTGGTCTTTGCACTTGCGAGAGATAACGCGTTGCCCGCGAGTAGCACGTTGAAGAAAGTGACGTCGACGCACAAGACGCCACGTAACGCGATCATATTGGCCACGATTATTCCCTTTGCGTTCTTGCTCTTGGTGCTGGTCAATCCATCGAAGCCCGTGCACGTGCTGTGGTTTTACTACCCGGCGCACGTGAACGCACTCTTTGCGCTGGTGTCCTTCGCGACCTCGGGTATCTACTTGTCCTTCTTTCTCACGGTGGCTGGTTCATTTATTGCTAAGCGTCGAGGTTGGAAACCAAGTGGTGCCTTCACGCTCGGCAAGTGGAGTACGCCGGTCACGTTGGCCGGTGGCATCTATCTGCTTCTCATGCTGCTCGACATTGTCTGGCCCAGTTCGCTCTCGAGTGGACGAGGCGTTCTCTTTAACTACGGCTGGATCACGTTGCTCGTGATGTTCATCATTGTGGTTGCTGGGGGGCTGTACGAGGCCCTTTCTCGTCCAGATAAGAAGCCGAAGCAACAAAGTTTCAATAGTTAAACTGAATCGTCGAGTCGCTGGGGCCACCACGCTCCAGCGGCTCGGCGTTTTGCAGTTGTAGTGTCCGACAAAGTTCAAGTCGAACGAGCACTCGGTGAATTTCTGCCCCCGTTGTGGCGCACCCGTCGTGGGTGCATTTTGGAAGAACTGTGATGCGCCAACGGTCATCGTGGATGGCGTGCTCATCGGTGACGACGCGATGATTGCGCACTCGCTCGAGGCGCCCCATCGTCGCGCACTTCCTTTTTGACGCGGTATTGATCACTATCTCAATTCTGCATTAGCGCACACCACTGATATCGACATCGTTGCTGCCGCTTCTTTGTAGTGTGGAGCAACTCTAGGTAACGAAACGTTTGAAAGGTTGCTCGTGCCGTACTGCGCAAACTGTGGGACGCAAGAGCTGAGCGACCAAAAATTCTGCACGGTATGTGGCACGCGCTCAATGAGCACTCCCGTCGGTGCCACGCCACTCTCGTATTTTCCGATGGACGCTGCCCTTCCAGCAAGGCCAACGGGACTCGCGCATTTCTGGTGGCGAGTGCTGAGCTTCACAATGGATTCGTTGATCATTGGCGTGGCCGTAGCGCTGCCGCTCAGGCTTTCGCACCAAAACTTTTATCTCTCCGCAACCATTCAAACGTTGGCGGCGTTCTTCTACGGGGCACTCTTTATTGGCTACGGCAACGGCCAGACCTTGGGCATGAGGGTAGTGAGAGTGCGCTGTGTTCGATCGTTCGATCGAGAAAAGGTCGAGCCCAGCCGCGCCTTTCGTAGAGCGCTTTGTTACAGCGTGTTGCTCTTCATTGGCGCGCTGTATCAACTTCACGTGACGCAGAATCCAACCAATCAACAGTCCATCGAAAATGGAAAGCAAGGCCTGATCTACTTCTTGTTGGTGATTCCTCACTATCTAGATCTGTTGTGGGTGGCGTGGGACAAGAAAAACCAGACGCTGCACGACAAGTTCGCTCAAACGATCGTGATTCGTGAACCAAGGGTCGTGGCCTAGAACTCTGGCTGTCGAATGATCAGGGGTACGATGTGGCATGCTCGCCATGATCTTTGGTCCATCAATGGGCTTCGTTGGTTTTGGGCTCGTACTGATGGTGCTCGCCTACGCCCTGCCAATCATGGCGATTGTGGACGTGTCGGGAAAGTCTCGAGTGGCGTTCTACCAAGCCGACTCGTCCAAGACCGCGTGGATCATTGTCCTCGCGATTGGACTCTTATTTTGGCCACTCGGTATCGTGTCGTCCGCTTATTACTTCTTGGGCGTGCGTCGTCGAGTCCTTAACTTTCAAAAAGGTTCGGACCTCTAATTCGACCCATTTCAAAAAGTTTGCGGACTACGGGAAGAGCCCGCGCAGTTCGGTCGCTTCGGCAATTCGCTCGACTCCTACGACAAGGGCCGTGTCACGAAGGGGAACATTGAGTTGTTCATGGCGCACCCAGACTGAATCGAACGCCTCGTGCATCGTCTTTTCGAGACGTTGCTGAAAGAGTTCGAGCTCCCACATGAAACCTTGGAGGTCTTGCGCCCATTCGAAGTAGGACGCTACGACACCGCCGGCGTTCGCGAGCACGTCAGGGACGACCTGAATATTGCGACTCGTCAGGACCGCTGCACCTTCACCCGTTGTTGGTCCGTTCGCGGCTTCGACCATGATTGACGCGGCCATGGTCGACGCGACCCGCTCATCGATCACGCCTCCGAGCGCCGCGGGTATAGCGATGTCGCTCGGTAGTTGAAAGAGTTCGTTGGCGTGAATCTCATCGCCTCCGGGGTAGCCCATGATGGTCTTGGCTTCATCGAAGTGTGCCGCCATCTTGAGGTGGTCAATGCCGTCGGGTACGTATATCGCGCCGTGAACGTCAGCGAGGCCCACGACTTTCATGCCTCGTTGACTAAGCAGTTTGATCAACGGTGAGCCCACCTTGCCGTAACCCTGGATCACGACGCGCTCGCCTTCGGGCGTGCGATTGAGTTGCTTTAAGAGTGCAATGGCGCAGATTGTCACCCCAAAGGACGTCGCTCCGGCGTGACCGAGTGAACCGCCAATGGCGAGGGGTTTGCCGGTGACAACGCCGGGCACGTTGTGGCCACTCAACATCGACACGGTGTCCATGATCCAACTCATGACTTGGGGATCGGTGTTGATGTCGGGAGCAGGAATGTCGCGGTCGGGTCCGATCATTGGTGCGATGGAGAAGGCGTAACGACGCGTGAGTCGCTCGAGTTCACCGCGCGACAACAACGAGGGATCGACCTTGACGCCACCTTTAGCGCCGCCGTAGGGAATGTTCACGACCGCGCACTTGATAGACATGTCGGCGCTGAGCGCAGCGATCTCGTCGACGTTCACGCTGGGGTGAAAGCGAATCCCGCCCTTGCCCGGACCTCGCGACGTGTTGTGCTGAATACGCCATCCGGTGAACATGTCGATTTCGCCCGAGTCTCTTCGAACCGGAACCGCGACTTCGAGTATTCGCTCCGGGGTGACGATTCGTTGAATCATCCCATCGTTAAGGCCCAGCAGATGGCCGGCCTGTTCGATCAGTGAAGCGACGTGGAGCCAAGGATTGAACTCCTCGGGGTGTACTTCGTGAGGACGCGTGACCACAGTCATCAGCCTTTGGATCATAGAAAGCGCCGTTGCTTTCCTCTGCCAGGCTAGGGGAGACGGGCTCATCTTTGGGCCCGGGTTGACCGATTTTCTTCTCTATCTCCGTCAGATACTCTGACACCCAGCACGTGTGAAAGGTCCGTTATGAAAATTACGACGATGATGAGCTACGCCGGGGGCTTTAAGCAGGCGGCGCGTGACGTCGCGGACATGGAGAAGGCCGGACTCGACCTGGTCTGGGTCGCCGAAGCCTACGGTTTCGACAGTCCATCGCTCATGGGCTATTTGGCTGCTTTAACCGAGCGCGTAGAGATTGGCGCGGCTATTTTGCCCATCTATACCCGCACTCCGACGCTGATCGCGATGACCGCGGCGGGCGTTGACGCACTCTCCGACGGTCGTTTTCACCTGGGCCTGGGCGCCTCGGGCCCTCAAGTAATTGAGGGATTTCACGGTGTGCCCTACACCAACCCGCTCGGTCGCACGCGTGAAATCGTCGAGATCTGTCGTGACGTATGGAAGCGCGAAGCGCCCCTCGTCCACCAGGGCAAGAACTTCACGCTGCCACTGCCCTCGGAGCTCGGCACCGGACTCGGTAAGCCCCTCAAGATCATTGCCCACCCGGTGCGCAGTGAGATCCCCATTTGGATCGCCTCACTCGGAGAAAAGAACGTCGAACTGACCGCAGAAATCGCCGACGGCTGGCTACCGATCCTTTTTATTCCCGAGCGCGCGAACGACGTGTGGGGCAAGGCAATCGCGGCCGGTAACGCCAAACGTGCGTCGACTCTGGGTCCGATGATGATCAACGCCGGAGGACTGCTGGCCATTGGCGAGGGCGAGGACGTCGTGGCGCTGCGAGAGTTCCAGCGTCCGATGGTCGCGCTGTACGTCGGTGGCATGGGCGCTAAGGGTAAGAACTTCTACAACGAACTGGCGATTCGTTACGGTTTCGAAAAGGAAGCCGAGATCATTCAAGACCTGTATCTATCGGGCAAGAAAAAAGAGGCGGAGGCCGCGGTGCCAGCAGAGTTCTTAGAGCTCACGACACTTTGTGGTCCAAAGAGTTACGTCAAAGATCGCGTCGCAGCCTTTAGGGCGGCGGGCGTCACCCACCTGCAAGTTCACCCGATTCCTCAGGGCGATCAGACCGCGGCCTCACTCATTGAGACCGTCAAGGAGATGCTTTAGGACTCCGCGCGAGTGGCGTCGCGACCACCTGAGGCGAGCCACGCGTCGTACATGACGGCGTAGGCCCCACCTTGGGCGAGTAGTTCTTGAGGCGTACCCATTTCGACGATGCCGCCCTTATCGATGACGACGATGCGGTCCGCGCGTTGCGCGGTGGTGAGCCGATGCGCGATGAGAATCGCCGAGCGCCCTTCGAGGAGCGTGTCGAGCGCGCGTTCGATGACGGTCTCGCTTCGTAGGTCAAGCGACGAGGTCGCCTCGTCGAGAATTAAAACACGTGGTCGCGCCAAAAAGGCGCGCGCGAGAGCGAGTTGCTGACGTTCCCCGGCGCTGAGCGTTTGGCCTCGCTCGTGCACGGGCGTGTCGAGCCCTTGGGGCAAGCGGTCGACCAACTCGCGCAGTCCTACGACGTCGATCGCGGTCTCGATGTCGTCGTTGCTGACGCCGAATCGACCAAAGCTCAGGTTCGTGCGAATCGAGCCGGC
>Ga0208849_1002386_pt1 | contig 10377 bp, 5 predicted proteins | sample NGESurdeep072012_10_FD_184470 | JGI IMG/M metagenome (GOLD analysis project Ga0208849, IMG submission 184470) | Arctic peat soil microbial communities from Barrow, Alaska - NGEE Surface sample 53-3 deep-072012 (SPAdes) | ecosystem: Environmental > Terrestrial > Soil > Wetlands > Peat ...
GGCGGGAAGGCGCTTGAGATTCTGGCGCGGGTGCGCTCGCTGGTGATAGACAAGACCGGGACCCTCACCCACGGGCGCGCCCGAATCGTATCGGCGCACGTCGTTGGACAATTGTCTGAGGATGAGGTGCTGCGCCTCGCCGCCGAGCAATCGGCGCCCGAGGCGCCGCCGCTGCGGCGGAAGTCGCTGACGTCGTATTCCTAGTCGACGATCTCGGTCGCCTGGTGCCCGCGCTTGAGATCGCCTCGCGCTCGAGAGCCATTGCGGTTGAGAGCGTTCTATGCCGGCATTAGCCTATCGGTCGTTGGAATGATTGCGGCTGCGTTCGGCTAAATCACGCCGGTGCAAGGGGCTCTCCTTCAGGAAGTGATCGATGTGGCGGCCGTGCTGAATGCGCTCCGCGCGGTTGCGGACCACAGGCCAAGAGATCTCCAGCGCGCGCACTAGAGCGCGTCTTTCCGGCGTCGGAGAACCGCTCGGTGCCCCGCGCCGCCCGTCCCTTGAGGCCCTTTTGGGAGCAAACGCTGGTCCTCACGCTTTGGTCGATAACCCGCGCATCCGCCGCGCTTTTTCGAGCAGGCTAAACACATCGTCTCGATCAGCCAGTTGGGTGCCAGGGCGCAATACGGCCGCCGCGCCCGCGGCAATTCCATTCAGCGCGGCATCTTCGGTATTATGTCCCGTTGCCAGCGCAAGTAGCATGGCGCCCAGAAAACTATCGCCGGCGCCGACCGTGGATCGCGTCTCCACTTTCAGCGCCGGGATGCGGATCGCTCCCTGCCTCGTTGCGACTAGAGCGCCTCTCTCGCCGAGAGTAACGGCCACGATTTCCGCGGCATTCTCGGTGACCAGTTGCATCGCCATGGAAGTTGCGTCCTCGTCGTCGAGTTCGCGCCCTGCAAGTTGACTCAATTCGTTGAGACTTGGTTTGACTAAGTATACGGGCGTTGCACCGAGCGCTCGGGCAAGACCCGGTCCAGAACTGTCCAGCACGAAGAGAGCGTGCTTGGATGCAACGATCCGGCCAATGGTCGCGAATGTGTCGGGAGGAACGCCGAGCGGAAGGCTGCCGCTGGCGACCAGATACGAAAATTCAGTCTGGCGAACCAGCTCGACGATCGTTTCCAGCTCCTGTGGCTCGATACTTGGTCCACTGCCAACGAAGCGATACTCAAGACCGGAGGTTCGGTCGTGCACCGTGTAAGAAATGCGCGTGTAGCCGTGAATGGCCACTCGTCGGTTGTTTAGTCGCCTCCGCGCCAGCAGGTCCTCCAAGAAAAGGCCGGTCGGTCCTCCCCCGAGATAAAGCACTTCAACATCGCCAGCTAGCTCGCTGATGACACGTGCGACGTTAATGGAACCCCCGCCGGGATCATACGTCTCCTCGAATGTGCGCACCTTGTGCGACGAGCGAACACCATCCGCTTCACTGGACACGTCGATTGATGGATTAAGCGACAGGGTCAGAATGCGAGGCACCGAGTTCTCCAAACCGACAACCAGTTGACGAAGTATTTGTCGCTTTCGCTTCTCAGCTCGCCGCGCGCAAGCGTCGATTCTCCGCCTTGGCGACGTTTATCTTGACCGCGACAAAGCTATCGGGGCTCACAGATATTGAATCAATGCCGCAGTCGACTAGGAATTCCACGAACTCCAGGTGATCACTCGGGGCTTGACCGCACAATCCGATTTTGGTGCCCGCCTTGTGAGCGGCAGAGATAACACTTTCAATCATCCAGCGAACCGCGGGAGTCCTGCTCATCAAACAAGCCGGCAAGCTCGTGGAATCTCGGTCAATTCCAAGAGTCAGCTGAGTAAGATCGTTGGACCCAATTGAGAAGCCGTCGAACCGTGCCGCGAACTCGGCTGCAAGAATCACGTTCGAAGGAATTTCGCACATGACGTAGACCTGCAGGCCATTTTCGCCTCGCTTCAATCCGTTTGTGGCCATAGCGGCGAGAACTTTGTCGGCCTCTGCCGTCGAACGGCAGAACGGAATCATAACGATCACATTGGTGAAGCCCGTCTCCTCACGGAGTTTCTTGATTGCCCGACATTCAAGGTCAAACCCTTCGCGATAACGGGGCGAGTAATATCGCGACGCGCCGCGTAGCCCGAGCATTGGATTTTCCTCTTTTGGTTCGAACTCGACACCGCCGACTAGCCCGGAATATTCGTTCGATTTGAAGTCGCTCATGCGCACGATGACAGGATTTGGATGTGCCGACGCGGCACTGCGGCTAAGACCAAGCGCCAGTCTGTCCACGAAATACTGAGTCTTGTCGGAGTATCCCGCCGTCAGTGCAAGGATTGTGTTCCGGGCCGTCTCATCCTTGAGCGAGTCGAAATATGCCAACGCCATAGGATGGTTCTTGATATGATCGCTTACCACGAACTCCATGCGGGCAAAACCGATCCCGTCGGCGGGGAGCCGCCACCATCGGAGTGCTACGACAGGATTGCCAAGGTTCAGCATTACTTTTGTTGTAGTTGAAGGTAGCGATAAGGTATCGAGCGTCCTGGTTTCTACCTCTGCCTGCCCCCGATAGACGTAACCCTGGTCGCCCCCGCGCAGGAGACCGTCACTTCCCGTGAGCAGTGCAAGTCTCGGGTCGCGGTACCGGTACCGACGATCGCCGGCAGGCCGAGTTCACGGCTGACGATCGCCGCGTGGGACGTTCGCCCACCGTGGTCTGTGATGATTGCCTTCGCTCGTTTCATCTTGCCGAACCAACCACTCGATCTTTGTCCAGGATTCATTCCTCCAAGCTTTGGCAACGCGCCTGCGAACGATTGGAAGCAAGCTAACCAACAACCAGATGGGCTAATTCATTTTGATCTCGATCAAGGCGTGTCAGGTGTTTTCGCTGACCGCCGGCGGTTCGAGTTGGCGTCGCTTCTCGATCCGGCGGATACTGAGTCTCGCGAGGACGCGGATTGCGCGAGTGCCCCTATGCCTTGGTGGCGCGGTGGCCTGAAATATTCCCGATGAGAATGCGGAAGTAAAGCGGCGCAATCGGGCGTTCCGCACCATTAAGTATGGTCTGGACATAGGCTGGCTCCACCAGAGCGCATTTGCTTTTTGGAGCAAATTTCATCGGTCCAGGTTCTTCGACGTTCCTTGTTCCCCTGATCGTCCACGGGCCACTCCCGTTCAGGTCTATTCTCATCCGCACACTGCAAATTCAGGCGGAATCCCGTGTTGACGCAGGTCAAACCCCCGACTTGATCCGTATCAAAGACGGCCGGACAGGATCGAGCGAAGGATGTTGGCAGGCGCACAGTTCGCGCAGGCAACGCGCCAAATGCAGCCGGACAAAGGGCAAAAGGATCAATCCCATGACCTTCAACTCCAAGGAAATACTCTGGTTCGAGCAGGTTGGACGTGGAGATGTGGCACGCGTCGGCGGAAAGAATGCCTCGTTGGGCGAGATGGTGCAGACATTGTCGGGCGAGGGCGTCCGCGTCCCGCCAGGCTTTGCCACCACCGCCGACGCCTACTGGCGCTTCGTCGACGAGAATGTGCTGCGCTCCCGGGTGACCGACTTTCTGACGGCGTTCAACACGGGCAAGTTGTCGCTCGCCGAGGCGGGCCTCGCTATCCGGTCGGCCTTCCTGCACGGCGAATGGCCGACGGAGACGGCGGCAGCCCTCGGTAACGCCTATCGCGAACTGTGCAAGCGCCTGGGCAAGACCGATGTTGACGTTGCGGTGCGTTCCAGCGCGACGGCGGAGGATCTGCCAGAAGCAAGCTTTGCCGGGCAGCAGGAGACCTTCCTCAACATTCGCGGCGAGGCCGCGTTGCTCGACGCCTGCCGGCGCTGCTACGCCTCGCTCTTCACCGATCGCGCCGTCGCCTATCGCGAGGCGCAGAAATTCGATCACATGAAGGTCGCGCTCTCCATTGGCGTTCAACAGATGGTGCGCTCCGACATCGGCGGTTCGGGCGTGATGTTTTCAATCGATACCGAGACCGGCTTCGATCGCGTGGTGCTCATCGATGCGGCCTGGGGACTCGGCGAAAACGTCGTGCAGGGCACGGTCGATCCCGACGAGTATGAGGTCTTCAAACCGCTGCTTGCCGACGCCGGCCTGGTTCCGATCATCGAAAAGAAACTCGGCGCCAAGGCGGTGAAGATGATCTATTCGGTCGGCGACAATCCGACATTCAACGTGCCGACCTCGAAGGCCGAGCGCGCCGCATTTGTGCTCGCGGATCGCGAGATCCTGCTTCTTGCAAAGTGGGCGGTGGCCATCGAGAAGCACTATGGCCGCCCCATGGACATGGAGTGGGCGCGGGACGGCGACACGGGCGACATCTATATCGTCCAGGCGCGGCCCGAGACCGTCCAGTCCCGGCGCGATATAGGCACGTTCAAATCCTACCGCATCAAGAACAAGGGCAAGCGCCTGCTCAGCGGGCTCAGCATCGGCGACGCCGTCGTGGCCGGCCGCGTTTGCCTGATCGAGGACGTCAAGGACATCGAACACTTCGTCGATGGCGCGATCCTGGTTACGCGGATGACCGACCCGGACTGGGTACCGATCATGAAACGCGCCGCAGCAATTATCACTGACCACGGCGGCCGCACTTCGCATGCGGCAATCGTCAGCCGCGAACTGGGTCTTCCGGCAATCGTCGGCACGGGCACGGCCACTCACATTCTCCACGACCATCAGGAAGTCACGGTCTCGTGCGCGGAGGGCGACGAAGGCTTCATCTACGAAGGCAGCGCGGACTTCGAAATCAAGTCGCTCGACGTCACCGGGCTGCCCAAGACATCGACCAAGGTCATGTTGAATCTCGGCAATCCCGGCGCCGCCACGCGCTGGTGGCGTATCCCCGCCGACGGCGTCGGTCTGGCGCGCATGGAATTCGTGGTGAGCAACCACATCAAGATCCACCCGATGGCCCTCGTCGGCTTCGATACGCTGAAGGACGATAAGGCGAGAGAGGAGATCGAGACGCTGACCGTCGGATACGCCGACAAGACCCAGTATTTCGTCGATCGTCTTGCCCTCGGTCTTGGGCGAATCGCTGCCTCCGCGCATCCGAACCCGGTCATCGTTCGTATGAGCGACTTCAAGACCAACGAGTATGCCGGCCTGATCGGCGGTGCCCAGTTCGAGCCGAAGGAAGAGAATCCGATGATCGGGTTCCGCGGCGCCTCTCGCTACTACTCGCCGCGCTACCGCGATGGCTTTGCGCTCGAGTGCCGTGCCATCAAGCAGCTCCGCGAGAAGATGGGGTTCCGCAACGTCGTCATCATGATCCCATTCTGCCGTTCGATAGCCGAAGCCGACAAGGTGCTGGCGGTGATGAAGGAAAACGGCCTGACTCGCGGCGAGAACGGGCTCCAAGTTTATGTCATGTGCGAGATTCCATCGAACGTGATTCTGGCGAAGGAATTCGCCAAGCGTTTCGACGGCTTCTCCATCGGTTCCAATGATCTGACGCAGCTGACACTCGGCATCGACCGCGACTCGAGCGAGCTTGCCGGCCTTTTTGACGAGCAGGATGAGGCGGTGAAATGGATGATCGAGAACGTCATCACCGCCGCTCACAAGGCCGGCGCCAAGGTTGGCCTCTGCGGTCAGGCGCCGAGCGACCACCCGGAATTCGCTGAGTTCCTGGTGGCCTGCGGCATCGACTCGATCTCGGTTAGTCCCGACAGCTTCATTGCGGTCAAGACACATGTCGCCGACGCCGAGAAGAGGTTGCACCGTGCTGCCAGCTAGTTTTGGCCGCGCGTGCTTCCTTAGGGACCATGTGCGAAAGGTGCTACGCTTCTTGCATGACGTCGTGCCAAAAGCGGCGATCGCATTCCCATTGGAATTGTGACGTCGGCCGGGCCGGTCGTCATGATCAGGAGCACTTCGTTGAGACACATCACGGTGATCAAGCTTCATTCGTCGTCGATTAACGTGAATCTCGAGTTTACAATCGCGCGGTCGGTGGGGTAGGGCGCGTGCCGACCCCCACCGACCTGACGCCCGGCGTCAATCTCACGGGGCACCTCGGAGTGGGGCCGGCGCGACAGCAGCGCCCGCTCTACGTTGACCTGCTGCCACCGTGCAACGCCGCTTGTCCGGCCGGCGAGGATATCCAGGGCTGGCTGGCGCTTGCCCAAGCCGGCAAGTTCCGCGCCGCGTGGGAAGCGCTTGTACGGGACAATCCCATGCCGGCGGTCCACGGCCGCGTCTGCTATCACCCCTGCGAAAGCAACTGCAATCGCAAGGAACTCGACAGCGCCGTTGGCATCCACGCCGTCGAGCGTTTCCTGGGTGACCTCGCGACCGCCGAGCGTTGGCCCTTGCCGCTAGATGCAGAGCCGTCCGGAAAGCGTGTGCTGATCATCGGCGCCGGCCCGAGCGGTCTCTCCGCCGCCTATCATCTGACGCGGCTGGGACATCAGGTTGAAGTGCACGACGCCGGCCCGCTGCCCGGCGGCATGCTGCATTTCGGCATTCCCGCCTATCGTTTGCCGCGCTCCGATCTGATGAAAGAAATCGCCCGGATCGAGGCAACGGGCGTTGGGATTGTACTCAACCATAAGGTCGAAGACGTTCTCGCCGAACAGCAGACCGGCGCTTTCGACGCGGCCTTCATCGCCATTGGCGCGCATCTGTCCAAGCATGTCGATATTCCGGCGCGCGACGCCGTGAAGGTGCTCGACGCAGTGTCGCTGCTCCGCGATCTGGAAACCGGCGAGGCGCCGCTGCTTGGCCGCCGAGTCGTGGTCTATGGCGGTGGCAACACCGCGATGGATGCCGCACGCACCGCTCGTCGGCTGGGCGCCGAAGAGGCCATGATCGTCTATCGCCGCGATCGCGCGCACATGCCAGCGCACGCGTTCGAGGCGGACGAGGCCGTTGCTGAAGGCGTGAAGATCAAATGGTTGACCACGATAACCTCAATCGACGGAGGCGATCTGACGGTCGAGAAGATGCGCATCGACGAAAGCGGCCGCGCCCAGCCGACCGGCGAATTTGAGACGCTGCGCGCCGATGCGGTTGTGCTCGCCCTCGGCCAGGACGCCGACAGCGGCTTTCTTCATAAGATCCGGGAGATAGTCCACCACCCGGATGGCACCGTGGTGGTTGGACCGGACATGATGACAGGTCGTCCCGGCATCTTCGCCGGCGGCGACATGGTGCCCGCCGAACGATCGGTCACTATCGCCACAGGCCACGGCAAGAAGGCTGCCCGCCACATCGATGCATGGCTGCGGGGTGGCGACTCCGAGCGCCCCGAACGCCACCCGATAGTTGATTATGCCGGTCTGCATCTTCCGATCTATGCCGATGCGGAGCGTTCGACCGAGCCGGAACTTTCGGTCGAGGTCCGGGGCAGGGGCTTCGATGAGGTGGTAGCCGCCCTTGGAGAAATGGAAGCCCTGCACGAGGCGCGCCGCTGCCTCTCCTGCGGCAACTGCTTCGAATGCGACCAGTGCTATGCCGCCTGTCCGGAAGAAGCCATCGAGAAGCTTGGCCCCGGCCGGCGCTACCGCTTCCTCTATGATCTCTGCACGGGCTGCGCCGTCTGCTTCGAAACGTGCCCCTGCCATGCCATCGATATGATCCCGGAGCCCATGTCATGACCATCGCCGGCACGAGAACCACGATGGACGGTAACACCGCCGTCGCTCACGTCGCCTACCGGGTCAACGAGGTCTGCGCGATCTATCCGATCACGCCGTCCTCGACCATGGCCGAGCTCGCCGATCAGTGGTCGGCAGAGGGCGTCAAGAACATCTGGGGCAACGTTCCCGTCGTCCAGGAAATGCAGAGCGAAGGCGGCGCGGCAGGCGCCGCGCACGGCGCGCTGCAGTCCGGTGCGCTCACCACCACATTCACCGCCTCCCAAGGCCTGATGCTGATGTTGCCCAACATGTTGAAGATCGCCGGCGAACTCACCGCCACGGTCTTTCACGTGGCGGCCCGGGCGCTTGCCACGTCGGCCTTGTCGATCTTCGGCGACCATTCCGATGTGATGACGGCCCGCACGACCGGCTTCGCCCTGCTTTCGTCGGCCAACGTCCAGGAAGCCCATGATACCGCGCTGATAGCGCAGGCGGCGACTTTGGAAGCCCGTGTCCCGTTTCTTCATTTCTTCGACGGCTTCCGCACGTCGCACGAGCTGAATACGCTGTTCTTGCTTGACGACGACGATATCCGGGCGATGATTTCCGATGATCTGGTGCGCGGCCATCGCGCCCGCGCGCTCGCTCCGGAACATCCGTTCGTGCGCGGCACCGCGCACAACCCGGATACCTTCTTTCAGGCGCGCGAGGCAGTCAGTCCGTACTATGCGGCGGTTCCAGCCATCGTTGCGGCGGCGATGGAGCGCTTCGCCGCTCGCACCGGGCGGCGCTACAAGCTTTTCGAGTATGAGGGCGTTCCGGATGCCGAGCGTGTCCTTATTCTGATGGGCTCCGGCGCCGAAACAGCGCGCGAGACGGTCAAGGTTTTGTGCCGCGAGGGCGAGAAGGTCGGCGTCTTGCAGGTCCGCTTGTATCGGCCGTTCTCAGCCGCCCATCTTCTCTCGGCGCTGCCGTTGTCGGTCAAGGGCATTGCCGTCCTCGAGCAGACCAAAGAAGTGGGGGCGCCAGGCGAGCCCCTGTACCTGGATGTGGTTACGACGCTTGCCGCGGCATTTGGGCGAGGAAACCGCGCGTCGATGCCACAGGTTGTCGGAGGCCGCTACGGAATCGCGTCGAAGGATTTCACCCCGGCGATGGCGAAGGCGGCACTCGATGCGCTGGGGAAGAGCGACGAGGGCGGGCATCTGGTCGCGAAAAACAGCTTCACCCTCGGCATCAACGATGACCTCTCTCAATCAAGCCTCGACATCGACCCCAAGTTCTCGATCGAGCCCGATTCAGTCACCCGTGCCGTCTTCTACGGACTTGGAGCCGATGGCACGGTCGGCGCCAACAAGAATAGCGTCAAGATCATCGCGGAAGACGCCGGACGCTACGCGCAAGGCTATTTTGTGTACGACTCGCACAAGTCGGGCGCGCAGACGATTTCGCACCTTCGCTTCGGGCCGGACCCGATCAAGGCGCCATACCTGATCGCCCGGGCCGGTTTTGTGGCGTGTCATCAGTTCGGGTTCCTCGAGCGCCAGGATATATTGCGCGTTGCGGCACCCCGGGCGGTGTTCCTGCTCAACAGCCCATATGGGCCGGAGGAAGTCTGGGATCGCCTGCCGCGCACCATCCAGGGCCGGATCATCGACCTCGGCCTCCGCTTCTTTGTCATCGACGCGTCGAAGGTTGCGCGAGACGTGGGGCTCGGCGCGCGCACCAACACGGTCCTGCAGACCTGCTTCTTCGCCATCTCTGGCGTGCTGCCGCGCGAAGCCGCCATTGCCCACATCAAGGAGTCCATCCGCAAAACATACGGACGTAAGGGCGAAGCGGTTGTCGCCAGTAACTTCGCCGCTGTCGATGGCACCCTCGCGCGCCTGTTCGAGGTGACCGTGCCGGCATCCGTCACCAGCCGGCGTGAACCTCCCCCGCTGGTTCCCGCCACGGCGTCCAACTTCGTAAAGCAAGTGATTGCGCCGATGTTTGCCGGCCGCGGCGACGACATTGCGGTCAGTCTCATCCCCGCCGACGGCACCTTTCCCTCCGGCACCAGCGCCTTCGAGAAGCGCAACATCGCCGACAGCGTGCCCGTCTGGGAGGAAGATCTCTGCATTCAGTGTGGCCAGTGCAGTTTCGTCTGCCCGCACAGCGTCATCCGTTCGCGCTACTACGACCAAAACCTGCTTGCCGATGCTCCGCCGACCTTCAAGTCGGCGCCCGTGAACGCCCGCGGCTATCCTGAGGCGCGTTTCACGCTGCAGTTCTACGTGGAGGATTGCACCGGCTGCGGCCTCTGTATCGAGGCCTGTCCCGCAGTCAGCCCGCGCGAACCCGGAGTAAGGGCAATCAATCTCGCCGATAAGGAGCCGTTGCTCGAGGCAGAGCGGACCAACATCGCCTTCTTCGAGAAGCTACCTGTCAACGATCGCGCGCGTGTGGACTTTGCTAATGTCCGTGGTGTGCAGTTTCTCGAACCGCTTTTCGAGTTCTCCGGCGCATGTGCCGGCTGCGGCGAGACGCCATACCTCAAGTTGCTTTCGCAACTGTTCGGCGATCGCGCGCAAATCGCCAACGCGACGGGCTGCTCTTCGATTTACGGCGGCAACTTGCCGGTAACGCCATGGACCAAGGATCGCGAAGGCCGGGGACCCGCCTGGTCAAACTCGCTGTTCGAGGACAATGCCGAGTTCGGTCTCGGCTTTCGTCTCGCGGCCGACAAGCATCTCGATCTCGCCGGTTCCCTCCTCCGCGAACTCGCGCCGGTCGTCGGTCAGAATCTTGCGGC
>Ga0208849_1002388_pt1 | contig 10371 bp, 11 predicted proteins | sample NGESurdeep072012_10_FD_184470 | JGI IMG/M metagenome (GOLD analysis project Ga0208849, IMG submission 184470) | Arctic peat soil microbial communities from Barrow, Alaska - NGEE Surface sample 53-3 deep-072012 (SPAdes) | ecosystem: Environmental > Terrestrial > Soil > Wetlands > Peat ...
CGCGCGAGCCGATTCGGCTCAAGCATCGAGAGGAGAACTACATTGGCTAAAGCCGTACGCAAGACTGCGAAGAAGAAGCCCGCCGCGAAGAAGTCTGCCAAGAAGCCGGCAGCGAAAAAGAAGACCGCCAAGCGGAAGTAGTCCGGACGTCGCCGGTTCGCCGGCGGCGCATGCGCTTCTGATCCGCCGTCGCGGTCAGCTCACGAGAGAGCGGTCGCGCGGCGGACGGAAGGCGGGGCAAAGGGCTCCATCGAGAGTCGGATGAAGAGGGGCACCACGGGGGTGCCCCATTTCTTTTGGGGAAGGCGGTGCGCCTGAGATCGGGCAGCCGATCCGCGCGAAATGCGCTATGCTGCGCCGGTCAGTCCGTTGAGGCAGCTTCGGGACGTGACGCTCGTGACCGACCTTCCATCGCACGCCTTGCTTGAGCAGACGCTGGTGGCGGCAGCCGCCGCCCATGAAGACTACGAGCGCGGCGCGCTCAGGGGCGTTGTCGATATGCAATGGCCGGGCTTCCATGCCGCTTATGTTCTCGGGCGTCTCGGCGATTTCGTGCCGGCCAGCCGGCTTGCCGTGCTGCTCGCCGGGGTCAACCCGCAGGGGGAATGGGAAGCGGCCGCCGCCGAGCATGTCCTGACGAAGCTGCGCTCGTAGCATCGGCGAGCGCCGGGCGGGGACCGCCTGTCGCGCGATTGCTGCCGCTGCCTGTCAGCAGTCAGCCCATCGGCCCCTCGCTATTCGACCGCCCGTCCCCCATATTTGTCGGCATGAAATCTCCCAAAACCCCCGGCATGGGCGAGGCGCCGCAGCGCGCGTTCAAGACCAGCCGCGGCACATCCATGGGCGGGCGCGGATCGGCCAAGGAGCGCGCCGCCGTCGGCATGAACCCGGTGCCGGGCGTCGACGTGAATCTCGAGGACGTGGCCGCGATGCCCGCGTCGGCAGTCACCGCCACGGTCGAGGCGCTGTCGGCGCTCATCGAAAGCGGCCGGCCGGAGTTCCGTGACAAGACCTGGGTTCCGCATCGCCCGCCGCGGCCGGAGAAGTCGGAGGGCGGTGTACCGCTCAAGATCGTTTCCGAATTCGAACCCAAGGGCGACCAGCCGACTGCCATCGCTGACCTCGTCGCCGGCGTCAACGCGCACGAGCGCGACCAAGTGCTGCTCGGCGTCACCGGCTCGGGCAAGACTTACACGGCGGCGAAGGTGATCGAGGCGACACAGCGCCCGGCGCTCGTGCTGGCGCCGAACAAGACCCTGGCCGCCCAGCTGTACGGCGAGTTCAAGTCGTTCTTCCCCGAGAACGCGGTCGAGTATTTCGTCTCCTACTACGATTACTACCAGCCGGAAGCGTACGTCCCGCGCACCGACACCTACATCGAGAAGGAATCCTCGATCAACGAGCAGATCGACCGCATGCGCCATTCGGCGACGCGCTCGCTGCTTGAGCGCGACGACGTCATCATCGTCGCCTCGGTCTCCTGCATCTACGGCATCGGCTCGGTCGAGACCTATACGGCGATGACTTTCGCGCTGACGGTCGGCGAGAAGATCGACCAGCGCCAGCTGATCGCCGACCTCGTCGCGCTGCAGTACAAGCGCGCCGACGCCGACTTCCGCCGCGGCACCTTCCGCGTGCGCGGCGACACCGTCGACCTGTTCCCGGCGCATCTGGAAGACCGCGCCTGGCGCATCAACCTGTTCGGCGACGAGGTCGAGTCGATCACCGAGTTCGATCCGCTCACCGGGCAGAAGGCGGGCGAACTGAAACTGGTCAAGGTGTACGCCAACTCGCACTACGTCACGCCGCGCCCGACGCTGGCGCAGGCGGTGAAGGGCATCCGCGAGGAGCTGAAGCTTCGCCTCGACGAGCTGACCCAGGCCGGCCGCCTGCTGGAAGCACAGCGCCTGGAGCAGCGCACGCGCTTCGACCTTGAGATGATCGAGGCGACCGGCGCCTGCGCCGGCATCGAGAATTATTCCCGCTACCTCACCGGCCGCAAGCCCGGCGAGCCGCCGCCGACGCTGTTCGAATATCTTCCCGACAATGCGCTGGTCTTCGTCGACGAGAGCCACGTCACCATCCCGCAGATCGGCGGCATGTATCGCGGTGACTTCCGCCGAAAGGCGACGCTGGCCGAGTACGGCTTCCGCCTGCCGTCGTGCATGGACAACCGACCGCTCCGCTTCGAGGAGTGGGACCTGATGCGGCCCGAGAGCGTCTATGTGTCGGCGACGCCGGGAAGCTGGGAGATGAATCGCACCGGCGGCGTCTTCACCGAGCAAGTCATCCGGCCCACCGGCCTCATCGACCCGCCGGTCGAGATCCGGCCGGCCAAGACACAGGTCGACGATCTGCTGGGCGAGGTCAAGGATGTTGCCCGTGCCGGCTATCGCAGTCTGGTCACCGTGCTGACCAAGCGCATGGCCGAGGATCTGACCGAGTATCTGCACGAGCAGGGGGTGCGCGTCCGCTACATGCACTCCGACGTGGAGACGCTGGAGCGCATCGAGATCATCCGCGACCTCCGCCTCGGTGCCTTCGACGCGCTGGTCGGCATCAACCTGCTGCGCGAGGGTCTCGACATCCCGGAGTGCGCGCTGGTCGCCATCCTCGACGCCGACAAGGAAGGCTTCCTGCGTTCTGAGACTTCGCTCATCCAGACCATCGGCCGCGCCGCGCGCAATATCGACGGCCGGGTCATCCTCTATGCCGACCAGCTGACCGGCTCGATGGAACGCGCCATCGCCGAGACCGACCGGCGCCGCGAGAAGCAGGTCGAGTACAACACTGCCAACGGCATCACGCCGGAAAGCATCAAGAAGCACATCGGCGACATCATGTCGTCGGTCTATGAGCGCGACCATGTCACGGTCCCGGCAGGACTTGCCGAGGAAGGCACGCTCATCGGCCACAATTTCAAGGCCACCATGGCCGACCTCGAAAAGCGCATGCGCGATGCCGCCGCCGATCTCGAGTTCGAGGAAGCGGCGCGCCTGCGCGATGAGATCAAGCGGCTGGAAGAAATCGAGTTGGCCGTTGCCGACGATCCCTTGGCGCGCAATCCGGGCGACGCCGGCGGTAGCGAGGGCGGTCGTAGACGGAGCTCTACTTCTCCGTCTCCCGCACGGGGAGGGGGGACCGTGCGAGGCGCGGTGAGTGGGGATTTGCCTTCACCAAGTGCGCGCGTCCGCAAGAACACGGTGGACGAAATGACCATTCGGCGAACGGAATTGCCAGTTCCCGGCCAGCGTCCGCACAAGCCGTCGCTCGACGTCATGGGGCCGGGCACCGATACCGAGGTGCCGATGCCGCGTTCGCGCCCGCACAAGCCCGACCGCGACGAAGGCCGCGCGCAGGAGCAGGTGCCACTGCCGACCGGCGACCGGCCAAAGCCGCGCTCGATCGGCGGCCGCGCGGGGAGCGACGTCGGCAAGAAGGGGCGGCGGTAGGACTAAATTTGAGGGCGAATTGGTTTGCTCTACCGCCATGCTGCCTTTTCAGTTCTTCTTTCGCCGTGCCCGCATTCGCCGACGAACTGACGCCGGGGGCGTAGCGGCTAGTTCGCGGCTTTCTTCACGCGGTCGAGCAGGAAGTCCCGTTCGCGCGCGTTATCGGTCATCGCCGCCGCGCGTTCGAATTCGGTGCGTGCCTCATCCATGCGGCGAAGCTTGAACAGGAGGTCGGCGCGGGCTGCGGGGAGCAGGTGATAGCGGCGGAGCACGTCTTCGTCCGCGAGCTCGTCGATCAATTGCAGTCCGCGCGTGGGACCGAATGCCATGCCGTGCGCGACGGCGCGGTTCAGACCGACGACCGGTGATGGGGTCTCGGACAGCAGCAGATCGTAGAGCGCCGCGATTTGCGGCCAGTCGGTGTCCGCCGCTTTTCTGGCGCGGACGTGGCAGGCAGCGATCGCGGCCTGCAGGCCGTAGGTACCGAGCGGACGCCGTTTTTCTGCCTCGGCGAGGGCGGCCAGGCCGCGCCGGACCATCAACTGGTCCCAGAGCGATCGGTTCTGGTCGAGCAGCAATATCGGCTGACCATCCTCGCCGACGCGCGCCGGCAGGCGCGAGGCCTGGATTTCCATCAGCGCCACCAGCCCGTGGACCTCGGTCTCGTCCGGCATGAGCCGCGCGAGGATGCGGCCGAGGCGGAGCGCCTCGTTGCAGAGCGCCGGCCGGGTGAGGTCGGCGCCTGACGTAGCCGAATAGCCTTCGTTGAAGATGAGGTAGATGACCTCGAGCACGGAGGGGAGGCGGCCGGTGCGTTCGCCGCCGCGCGGCGGCTCGTACGGCAGGCGCGCCTCGGCGATCAGGCGCTTGGCGCGCACGATGCGCTGGGCGATGGTCGGCTCTGGCGTCAGGAAGGCGCGGGCGATCTCGTCGGTGGTGAGGCCGCCCAGCAGGCGCAGCGTCAGCGCCGTGCGGGCTTCCGTCGATACCGCCGGATGGCAGGCGGTGAAAATCAGCCCGAGCAGGTCATCGCCGACGTCGTCGTCTAGGGCCGCGTCAAGGTCGGGCGCGGTCTGCTCGTCCTCCTGCAGGTCGCGGGCGAGCTCGTCGAGCTTGCGCGCGGCCATCTTGTTGCGGCGAAAATAGTCGAGGGCGGCACGCTTGGCGGTAGTCATCAGCCATGCGCCCGGGTTTTTCGGCACGCCGTCGCCCGGCCAGTGCAGAAGCGCCGCGACGAGAGCGTCATGGGCTAGTTCCTCGGCGAGGCTCACGTCGCGCAGTATGCGCGCCAACCCGGCGATCAGCCGGGCGGATTCCATCTTCCAGACCGCCTCGACGGCCTGATGCGTTGCGGTGGATGTCTCCATCGCCGCGCACCAGACCATCGGGGTTCGGGAAGGGCAAGGCGGCTCAGCCCGGCCTTCGCGCCTCAGCTTTTTGCCGGCGGACCGGTAAGTGCTGGTAACGGTGCCAGTATTTTCAGACCGACGCGGATCAGCGGGTGATCGGCTTCTGGTTCGCGTCGCGCCACGCCTGTTCCTTGGCGAGCGCCTCCTCGCTGACACTGTCGGTCGCGAAGTCGGTCGCCTCGAACACCTGGCGGAGCTCGATCTCCTGCCCGTCCTCGAACGGGATCTTCTTGACCCACTCAAGCGCCTCCTGCTTTGACTTTACGTCGATCAGCCAGAAGCCGGCGAGCAACTCCTTCGTCTCGCTGAACGGACCGTCGGTGATCGTCAGCTTGCCCTTCACCGATTTTACGCGCGCACCCTTGGTAGACGACTGCAGGCCCTCGGCGGCGAGCAGGATGCCGGCATTGATGAGCGCGTCGTTGTAGCGGCCCATGGCCGCGATCAGTTCGGACGAGGGCATGACGCCGGCTTCGCTGTCGGCGTTGGCCTTCACGATCATCATGAAACGCATTGGTCTTCTCCTTGTCAGGCGAGGCGGATCATTCCGCCTTCTACCCAAGCGACGGTCCGGGTCGACCGGAATCGACACGGCGATGACGATTTTTTTGGGGGCGGCGCGAAACCCCGGATTTCTGGCGTTCTGCGGCCGAAAAAATCAGCCGGCGAGTCGGTCTGGCCGGAGCAGTCCGTTCCGGATCGCGGCGAGCGCGCGTTCGCGACGTTTACTGCTAGGGTGCTGACGTTGCCCGCCGGGAACAAGCAAGTTTGTCCGACATCGGCATCCTGGACACTCCCGTTTCACTGGTCATGGTGCTCGTCGTGCTCGGTTGGCCGGCCATGTTCGCGGGCCTCGTCGTCGGCGGCCTCGCCGGATGGTTCCTGTTCCGCCGCCACCGCTTCGTGGCCGCGGCCGTTGGCGCGCTGGCCGGCCCTGCCATCGGTACGGCCGGATTTGCGCTCTGGATGGGCTGATCGAATGACCGCGATACCGCTGGCCCTGTTCGCCGCCCTGTTTCTGGCGTCGCCGGTTCCGGTGCTGGCCGGTGAACTGGCGCCCGGCTGCGCCGCCGATCTCGCCGCCGTCGATGTCAGCTTCGAGGAGACTCACGCGCGCCTGGACAGGGTGACTCCGACCGATAAGGTCGAGATGTGTGCCGCGATCAGGCACCATATCGAAGTCATGGCGAACGGCATCAATGTCTTCCAGCGCTGCGAACCTCCGGGCCACGACAAGGGCGAGAACCTCGCACAGCTTGCCGCGTCAATTGGCGACTTCCTCGACATCAACGACGCGCAAGGTTGTGCGCGCTTCGACCTGCCCAAGATCGACTGGCCGAAGGACTAGGCCGGGGCAATTCACAGACGCGCGCGCCGCCGCTAGTATCCGCGGCGGGAATCAGTAGCGCAACTGCAACCGAGGAGAACGTCATGGCCAAGGATCGTCCAGGCAAGGAAAAGAAGAAACCAAAGGCCGACAAAAACAAGACGCCCAAGCACCAGCCTTTCGGCGGCAAGATGCCGGCCAACAGCATGAGCATGCCGGGCAAAAAGAAGTAGCGGTCGCGGACGGGCGGCGCCTGCCGCCCGCGCCGGCCCCTGTGGAGTAGCGTGCGCATGATCCGGGTCGGCATCGGCGGGTGGACCTATGAGCCGTGGCGCGGCACGTTCTATCCGGAAGGCCTGAAGCACGCCGACGAGTTGCGCTACGCGGCGACGAAACTCACTTCCATCGAGATCAACGGCACGTTCTATCGGACGCAGTCGGCGACGAGCTTCGCCAGATGGCGCGATGAGACGCCGGACGATTTCGTCTTCGCGGTGAAAGGTCACCGCGCCGTCGTCAACAAGAAGGTGCTTGGCGAGGCCGGTGAGGCGATCACCTGGTTCCTCGGTTCCGGTATCACCGAACTCGGTCCGAAGCTTGGTCCGCTGCTCTGGCAGTTCGCGCCGTTCAAGCGTTTCGATGCCAATGACTTCGTGGCGTTCCTTGCGCTGTTGCCGGACAAGGCCGGCGGGCTGACCCTGCGCCACGTCGTCGAGGTGCGGCACGCGTCGTTCCTCGTGCCGGAGTTCGTGGCGCTGATCGCGAAGCACAACGTCGCCGTCGTCTACGCCGACTCCGACGATTATCCGGCGATCGCGGACGTCACCGGCAATTTCGTCTATGCGCGCCTGCAGCGCAGCCAGGAGCAAGAGGCCGCCGGATATCCGGCAAAGGACCTCGACCAGTGGACCGAGCGGGCGAAGACCTGGGCGGCCGGCGGCCTGCCCGACGACCTGCCGACCTTCGGCAAGGCGAAGCCCAAAAAGGCGAAGCGCGACGTCTTCGTCTTCATGATCGCAGGCGACAAGGTGAAGGCTCCGGCGGCAGCCCAGGCGCTGATTAGCCGGCTCTAGGCCTCGCAATTCACCATTAAGAACGAAAACGGCCGATTCCCGAGTAACCACAGTGGTTTACCACCGGTGTAGAAACGGGGTTAACAGGTCGTATTCATGCCGTATTTGACCCTGCAAGTCCCCATCGGATGCGGGGCGGCGATCCGAGCCGCATCAGGAGTTCTGGGGACCATTGAACGATGCAGATAAACAAAAGGCACGTGTCAACGAGTGACCTTCAACAAGTCTCGCGTTCTCGCGTTCGGGTTTGCCTTCGGTGCGTTTTGCGCGGCGGCAACTCTTAATTCAGGTGTGGCATCGGCGGCCCAGTGCGGCAGTGCCTCCTGGTATAAAATTGGCAGCAAGACGGCCAGCGGTGAGGCGATGGACGCAAACATCCTCGCGGCCGCCCATCGCACACTTCCCTTCGGGACCCATGTCCGGGTCGATAATCTCAGCAACGGCCATTCGGTGGTCGTGCGCATCAACGATCGCGGCCCCTATGTTGGCGGCAGGGTGATCGACGTCACCCGCGGCGCGGCGGTCGAGCTGGGCATGCTCGGCAGCGGCACGGCGCGCGTGAAACTGACCGTCCTTGACGGCGACGGCAGCCTCAACGGCTGCTCATAGCCCTTACCCCTCGTCCAGCCGGTCGAACGCGGTTGATTTGATCAACGCGACGACCGGCTGACCCACCTTCAGATCGAGAGCCGCGGCGGCCGGGCGCGTGATGCGCGCGATCAGCGGATCGCCGCCGGCCTCCAGCCGCACCTCCAGCGTCAGCCGTTCGATCTCGCCGATCTCGGCGATGACGCCGGCAAGCCGGTTGCGGATCGACAGGCGTCCGGGCTCGCCGACGGCAATCGTCACGTCGCGGGCACGCACGCGCAGCCGCATCGCCGTTCCAATCGCGCCGGCGCGGTAAGGTACCGACAGGCGCCCGGCAGGATGGTCGAGAAGCGTGATCCCCGCCGCTTCGTCTTGCTCGACAATGCGCGTGTGCAGCACGGTGCTCGCCTCGAAATGGCCGGTGTAGCGGCGAAGATCCAGCCGCCCGAACACCTCGTTGACCGGTCCGGCGGCGACCACTTTCCCGTCCACAAACAGCACCAGGGTGTCGGCGAGGCCGGCGACTTCCTCGACGGCGTGGCTGACGTAGACGATCGGCAAGCGCATCTCGTCGCGCAACCGCTCGACATAGGGGAAAATCTCGGCCTTGCGTGCGTTGTCGAGGGCGGCCAGCGGCTCGTCCATCAGCAGCAGGCGTGGCTTGGCGAGCAACGCCCGACCGATGGCGACGCGCTGCTTTTCGCCGCCGGAAAGATCGGCCGGCCGCCGGTCGAGGAGGGGAGCGATGTCGAGAAGGGCGACAACTTCGCCGAGCGTCGCCTCGTCCCGCGGCCGGCCACCGAAGCGCTGGCCGTATGTGAGATTGCCGCGCACGGAAAAATGCGGAAACAGCCTGCCTTCCTGGAAGACGTAGCCGACCGCGCGTTTGTGGGTCGGTAAATTTATGCGGCGGGCGGTGTCGACGAGGACCGTGTCGCCGACGCGGATGATGCCGCGATCGGGCCGGATCAATCCGGCGATCAGGTTGACTAGCGTCGTCTTGCCGGCGCCGGATCGTCCGAACAACGCCGTGATGGCGCCGTCGCTATCGAATTTCGCCGACAGCGCGAAATCCCCCAGCCGCTTGTCGACGTCGACGGTGAGCGTCATTGGCCGCGCACCCGGCGCGTTGCCCGTCGGGCGAGCGCCTCCGAGAGCAGCAGCGCGGCGAAAGCGATGGCGACCGAGATCGCCGTCAGGCGGAGCGCGGCGAAATCGCCGCCGGGTGTCTGGATGTAGGTGTAGATCGCCGAGGGAATGGTTTGCGTCATTCCCGGGATGTTGCCGACGAACGTGATGGTGGCGCCGAATTCGCCCAGAGCTCGCGCGAACGAGAGCACCAGGCCCGCGAGAATGCCGGGGAGGGCGAGGGGCAGGGTGATGGTGAGAAATACCCAGCTGCGGTTGGCGCCCAGCGTCGAGGCCGCCTGTTCGAGCCGCACGTCGATCGTCTCCAGCGACAGTCGCATCGCGCGCACCATCAGCGGGAAGCCCATCACGGCGGCGGCGAGCGCCGCGCCGGTCCAGCGAAAGGCCAGGATAATGCCCAAGGCGTGCTCAAGCAGCCCGCCGATCGGACCCCGGCGGCCAAAGGCGAGCAGCAGCAGGTAGCCGGTCACGACCGGCGGCATCACCAGCGGCAGGTGGATCACGGCGTCAAGCAGTGCTCGCCCGGGAAATCGTCCGCGGGCCAACAGATAGGCAATCGCGATCCCGAACGGCAGGCTGGCGAGCGCCGCAACACTCGCCACGCGCAGCGACAGGCCGATCGCGTCCCACTCAGACGGCGTCAGGGAGTCGAACATGACATTCCCGTTTGTCGTCCCCGCGAAGGCGGGGACCCGGTATCCATTGGCAGCCTGTGAAATACTGCAATGCTGCGGATACTGGATTCCCGCCTTCGCGGGAATGACAAAGAAGTATGGCTACATCGCCGGCTTGACGATGGTGAAGCCCTGCTTGGTGAAAGCGGGCCTGGCGGCGTCCGACTCGATGTAGTCAAGGAACGCCTTGGCGTCCGGATTGGTGGAGGATGCCAGCAGTGCGACCGGATAGACGATCGGCGGGTGGCTGTCGGCGGGGAATGTCCCGATCACCTTCACCGCCGGTTCCGCCGTGGCGTCGGTCGCATAGACGATGCCTTCCGGCGCTTCGCCGCGGGCGACGAAGGCGAGGGCGGCGCGCACGTCATCCGCCTGGACGACCTTCGCCGAAACGGAATCCCATACCCCCAGTTTGGTCAGGGCCGCCTTGCCACACTTGCCGGCAGGCACCGAGTCGACGTTGGCCATGGCGAGTTTGCCATCGGCGCCCAGCGACCCGGCGAGATCGAAGCCCGGCGCGATCGTGATCGACGCCGTCGAATCCTTCGGCGCAACGAGGACGATCTCGTTGCCGAGCAGCGATTTCTCCGTCGCCGGCACCGTCAGGTTCTTGTCGTGAAGGTCCTTCATCCAGGCGAGGTCGGCGGAGAAGAAGATGTCGGCGGGCGCCGCCGCCTCGATCTGCTTGGCGAGCGCCGA
>Ga0208849_1002389_pt1 | contig 10367 bp, 9 predicted proteins | sample NGESurdeep072012_10_FD_184470 | JGI IMG/M metagenome (GOLD analysis project Ga0208849, IMG submission 184470) | Arctic peat soil microbial communities from Barrow, Alaska - NGEE Surface sample 53-3 deep-072012 (SPAdes) | ecosystem: Environmental > Terrestrial > Soil > Wetlands > Peat ...
TCTAGCTCGGCGGCAATGCGCGCGGCTTCGGAGATGTCGCCTTCCAGCAGCAGCCGCACCCCGAGATCGGCGCGCCCGATCCGCCCGCCGGCATTGATGCGCGGCCCCAGCATGAAGCCGAGATGCCAGGCTTCGGGCGGGCCGTTCAGCCGCGACACATCCATCAGCGCGGTGTGGCCGACATGGTCGCGGCGGCGCATCGCGATCAGGCCTTTTGCCACTAACGCGCGGTTGAGCCCGGTCAGCGGCGCGACGTCGGCGACGGTGCCGAGCGCGACGTGATGCAGCATGCCCATCAGGTCGGGTTCCGGCCGCTCGCCGGTCCAGAAACCGCGCGCGCGCAGTTCGCGATTAACCGCCACCAGCGTGACCAGCACCAGGCCCACCGCGGCGAGATGGCCGAGGCCGGAAAGATCGTCGGGCCGGTTCGGATTCACCAGCGCGTCGACATCCGGCAATTCGTCGCCGCATTGATGGTGATCGATGACGACCACCGACATTCCCAGCCGCCGCGCTTCGGCCAGCGGCTCAAGGCTGGTGGTGCCGCAATCCACCGTCACCAGCAGGGTAGCGCCCTTGCCCGCCAGCATGCGGATGGCTTCGATATTGGGGCCGTAGCCTTCAAAGATCCGGTCGGGAATATGAATCAAGGGATCGAGCCCGCAATGGCGCAGGTGCCACGCCAGCAGTGCCGCCGAGGTCGCGCCGTCGACGTCGTAGTCGCCGAAGATCGCCACCCTCTCAGCCCGCGTGGCCGCATCCGCAATGCGCTTGGCCGCGGTTTCCATCGCCGTCACGGTGTAGGGATCGGGCATCAATTTGCGGATGGTGGGGTCGAGAAAATCCTCGACCGCGTCGATCCCGACATCGCGTCCGGCCAGCACCCGCGCCAGCATTTCCGGCAAGCGATAGCGCTGCGCGATTGCCAGCGCGCGGGCCGCCCCGCGCGCATCGAGCCGGTCGCGCCACAGTTTTCCGGTCGCCGAATACGAGACGCCAAGAAACGCCGACGGCGCTTCAACGGGCAGAGCGGATGCCAGGAGTGTCATGATGCCAGCAGCAGATAGGCAGGATGGTCGCGGGATCAATGATTCGTGCGCGCCGGACCCGACTTATACCCGTCATCCCCGGGCGGCGGCTTCGTATTGGGCTTGATGCAGCTGCAATGAAGGAACAAGGGTTGGGTTGGAGCCGAAGGCGTAACCCACCATCTCCCGATACCACGGGTCGTGCATCCTCGCGCAAATTGACAAATCGTGGCGTCGTTTTCTCAAGTGGCGGGTTACGGCTTCGCCTCCAACCCACACACCCTACGGACCTGCCACCGTAAACCTAGATCGTTCTCACCCTCGGCGATCCCGCGGTTCTCGCGCGTTTCGAGGCGGCGCGATCGTCGCGCGAGGCGAGACCATGGCGTGGCTTTGCTGCCGATGCCGCCTGTCGCGCCTTCATTTGGGGATGGTGATCGGCGTATTCCTTGCCGTCGATCGGCGCCACGTGCGGCGGATCCCTGCCGAGATAGGGCCGTCCGATGCCAAACTCCTTGCCGTGGGCATCGACCCATTTCCAGAGTGCTTCACTGGAGGCCAAACGCTCACCCCTTGTCGCGCCATTGACGCTGACGATATCGGCCGCCAACCCGTGGCCATAGCCGCCACGCAAGCTGCCGCCGTGATAGGATCGGTTGTCGGCGGCCTTGAGGCCGCTCGCGATCGATTGGCGATAGTCATCGCGGAATGCGCTGGTGATGCCGGGTGACAGGCCCGCCTCCTCGGCCGCGTGAAGCATGTGAAACAACCTCAGCTTGAAGTCGCGATCCATGCCCCCGATGACGTAGTCCGCCATCGGCATGCCGAAATGGTCGGCGGCCTTGGGGTCCTTCCAGGCAAAATCCTCATCGGCAAGTTTTGTGAATGTCCTGGTGACACTGACCAGCTTGCCTCTTTTTTTGACGGTCACCTTTCGCTGTTCCTGGACCTTGATGGCGTCTTCCTTCGGTGTGCGCTGGTAAAGCGCCCAAAGGTAACGGTCGATGCAGGTATCTGCGACCAGACACTCGTCGAGAACTTCGGTTGAATCGACACCCCGGTCGGCTTCCCTGGGCTCTGGAGTCGCCGTCTCGGGCTCCGGAGTTGCCGTGCTGATTTTGGCTGCCGGCTCCGGCGATGTTTCAGGCGGCAGCATTTCCGATGAATCGGTCAGCACGGCTGTAACGATCGGTTCCGGCTCATGCAAAACCGGCGTTGCACCGGCGACGGCTGGCTCCATGACCGGTCTGCTGGCGGTCACGACGTCGGCAGCGGCGACCGCGATCGGCGCTGGTTTGTCGGCGATACTGGCGTCGGCGGTGAGAGACGGTACGAGGCGATCAACGATCGGCGCCGCGCCAGAACCGAACGCAACAAGCCACACCAGAACCGAAGCCGGGATAGCGGCCTCCCGGCACAACGCTGCCAGTGCTGTCAGGCGCAGGTTCATGATCACCGTCTCCAATCGGGCGGGATGTGACGCTGACGATTGTTGGAGCCACGGTTTGGCCAAGCAATGGCGAAAACCCTGGATATGCGGTTTTCAACAGGAGTGTTGCTAAAATGCAACGCGCCGTCTTTTCACGCCAGTTCGTAGGCTCGTTCAGCGAAGCCGGAGGTAGTGAAATCGGATGCCTTGTCTGCGCTGTCGGCAATGATCGGGGCCGTCACCATGTCGCGGATCGTACCGGATTCCGATCTTTCGATGGCAATCTTGCGCAATGCGAAAAGGCATCTGGCCAACGTTTGACGCGTCACGGGGACTCCTCCGGGCGGGCAACTTGACGCATCGCCCAGGACAGCGCTTCTTGCGCAATGCTGTGGCGCTTTTGGTGTCGGCAGCACCAACTATGGATTATAACTATAGTTTTCTTGCGGTTCCGCTTGATCTCGCCCGAGGGTCATGGTGGGTCTCAAACTACGAATATCGAGCCGCTAGGCGCCGACAGCGTGTCTGCGGCATTGTGAAATTTCGGCCGAAGTCGCAGTTGAGAACCGCTTGAACTCGTTTCGGAGGTTGGGTTTTTGATCAAAACGGTTTCAGTCATCGTCCCGTGCTATAATGAGAGTGAGGTTATTGCCTTTACGCAAGACGAATTGGATCGATGTTTAAGCCCGTCGCAGAACTTTAACTTTGAATTTATCTATGTTGACGATGGAAGTCGCGACGGGACGCCCGCCATTCTTCGCGAGTTCCGCAAGCGCGACCCGCGGGTGCGACTGATCCGTTTTTCGAGAAATTTCGGCCACCAAGCCGCGGTATCGGCAGGCATTGACCATGCTTTCGGCGATGCCGTCGCGATCATGGACGCCGATCTCCAGGACCCGCCGGAAGTTCTGCTCGCGATGCTGAAGAAGTGGAACGAGGGATTCGATGTCGTTTACGGCGTACGCCGCAATCGCAAGGAGAACATCTTCAAACGCGCCTGCTATCGGATCTTCTATCGGGTCTGGCAGCGCATGGCCGATATTGACGTGCCGGTCGATAGTGGCGATTTCTGCGTCATGGACCGTCAGGTCGCCGATGTTCTCCGCAGCCTGCCGGAAAACGGGCGTTTTCTGCGCGGATTGCGGGCTTGGGCCGGATTCCGTCAATGTGGTTTCCCCTATGAGCGAGCCGCGCGACACGCCGGCGATCCCAAATACTCCTTCGCTCGCCTGGTCCGTCTCGCCGCAAGCGGCATCTTCAATTTTTCCGATGTCCCGCTTCGGTTCATTTCGCTCGCCGGCCTGCTGACGTCAGCCGGCGCGATACTGGGGGCGATATTGCTGCTGCTGCAGCGCCTGTTCGAAATCCACCTATTCGGCTATGCACCGCAAGACATGCCCGGCTACACCTCGCTGTTCCTGGCCTTGCAGTTTTTCAGCGGGATCCAGCTGCTTTCGCTCGGGATTATCGGGGAATATGTGGCGCGCATGTATGGTGAGATCAAACGGCGTCCGGTTTATGTGGTGGCCGAGCGGCTCGGAATTCCGGCGGTCCAGCCGCAAATCCGGACCGAAGAGGCTGACGGGGAGCCTGGCCTTGCGGAACGGCCCCGCGTGGCTTCGAACTGAGAGGCCGGGGGTCGCTCCAAATGACGTTCTCCCGTAAGGATGCCCCGTTTTCTGATGACGGAATTTCCGCAGAGGACACGATAAAAAAATCCGGCGGCACCGCGGTGTCACTCGCGTGCGCGATTCTGGGCGTATGTGTCGTCTACGTTGTGGTGCTGGACTGGCGTTTTCCCTACATACACCAACTCCCGGTGTTCGATCTCGATTACATCACCACGGTCATGATGATGTTCGCGCGCAATTGGTGGATCGAAGGACCGTGGCATATGCTGTTCTCGATGCCCTATGCCCCGTTATCGGTGGAAACGGCAACGCCCGATCTCCGGTACGGCATGTACCAGTCGTGGCCGCCGGGCGCGGTCCTTTCGCTCTATCTGGTCGCCAAGCTGACCGGCACCGAACCCAACATCACGATGGTCAACTGGCTGAACGTCGCCGGCCACGGACTGATCGCGCTCTTCCTGGCACTGGCAGCCTTTGTCGCAGCGAACATCCTTCGCCGGCCGAACATCGAGGGCGTCGCGCTTGCGATCGTGGCTGCCTGTCTGGTCTTGCTTCCGCGCGGTCCGGTTTATTTCTTTTCCCAAGTCTATGCTTTCGATACGCACATTGTCGTCTTTTACGCACTCTTCATTTTTGTCACGATGCTCGAGCTTGGTGCTGCCGCGCGGCCCAGCGCGGTGCGATACTATTACCTCGAGATCGCGATTCTCGTCTGCGGCATGTTCGTCGACTGGCTGTTCTACTTCGTCTACGCGGTATGGTTCGCGCTCCGGCTTGTCGGCACGCGGACGGGATACGTTCGCCCGCTGGCCCGAAACGAAGTCCGGGTGCTGACGCTGTTGCCGTTGGTGACCTTCTCGATGTTTTTGGTTTGGCGCTTTCTGACGCCAGGCTCGATCGCAGCAAAAGACGGCGTGCTGGCATCGGTCCAGGAACTACTCTGGAAATTCGTGTACAGGCTCGGCGATACCTCAGATCATCCGGTCTCAGCGGCTGATTTTTTCAAACCGTTCTACGAATCACATCGTTTGTTCTATTGGGACACGGCACCGATTTTGATCGGCGCCGGCTTTGTTGTCTGCCTGGCGCTGTTCGTAATCCTGTTTCGGATCTCACGGACCGGTTCGAGGGAACGAAACATCTATTTTGGCCTTCTTTCGATTTTCCTCTTGTCGATCATCCCTGCTTACGCGCAGATGATCGTCTTCAAGCAGCACACATTCATCCACCCATGGTCGCTCGCCAAGGTGGTGGTCCCGCTCGCGATGGTTCCCGGGGTGTTTCTGCCGCTTCTGATCGTAGCCACCCTTGAGCGATGGCGGGAGGCGCAGTTTAAACTTCGACGACAACAAAGAGTCTGGGCCGTCGCCAGCACCGTTGCTGTTCTGGCGTTTGCGCTCTGGATGGGCGCGGAGGCGTGGCCGAGTCAGGCACCTTACTTGCTGGGCCGGATCAATCCCGCCGGCCCTGTTCCGTGGCAGACGATCCACGAGAGAACCAACTACTACGATGTGGTCTTCTCGCCGGACTTCGAGACGGTTCCGTTCGGCATCGAAGCCGCGGTTGCCGGAAAACTGGTCTACAAAGCTAGTTCCTTTGCGGATGTCGATCGCAAAGTCGACCACATTTGTGTCCCGTTCAACGTCGTCGTCGTGCGCAAGACACCCGACGGCGAGGAGACCTTTGACGGCCGAACGCCGGACCAGGTTATTCGGAGCGGCGGATTGACGCTGCTGCGCTTTCAAAACTACCGTGGGGCTGCTAATAGCTGCGCCAAAGCGTGATCCGCAGTGCGGACCCGTCAGTCCCGTTCCGGAGCGGCAGCGTCCGGAAGGAAAGCAGACATGGATTACTTCAGCCTCGATCAGAAAATAGCATTGGCGCGGAGCCTGGTGACCAAGACCAGTCCGGCCTATGTGCAGTTCTACATTACGGCACGATGCAACCTTGCCTGCGAACAATGCAACATCATTTACGCCGACGCCAACGCCCAGGAAATGACCATCGACCAGATTCGCCTGATGGCGGACAATCTGGCGACGATCGGCGTATGCATGGTGCTTTTGATCGGCGGCGAGCCCTTTGTCCGCAAGGACCTTCCGGAGATCGTGAAAACCTTCACCGAGCGAGGCATCCATGTCCGGATGCAGACCAACGGACTCGCCACCCGCGAGGCTCTCGAAGAATGCGTGCGCAACGGTGCGCACGACATCAGCATTTCCCTGGACAGCCTCCGGCCGGAGCTACAGGACACGATTAACGGCGGCTTTCGCAAGAGCTGGGAACGCGCCATCGGGTCGGTGGCGGTCATCAACGATATCTTCCCGGAGAACGGCACCGCGTTCTTCAACAACGTGCTGATGCCGCGAAATCTCCATGACATTCAGGATGTGATTCGTTTCGCGACCGCGATCGGCTGGGGGGTTTCCGTCGTGCCCGTCCACGTATCGACGGCCGACAAGCCGCGCGGCTTCCAGACCTTCGACGACGAGTCGGTCGTCACTTTCCCGAAAGAACGATACGCGGAAGTGAAGAAGGCGACCGAACATTTGAAGTCGCTTCGGCGTGCCGGCTTGAATTTGTACGATTCCGACGAGTATCTCGACGACGTCTATCGCTTTGTCGCCAAGGAGCCGTTGCAGTGGCGCCGGCGCAACAGCAATGTATGCGATTCACCGAACCTGTATTTCGCCATCGCGCCCAACGGAAATCTCAAGGTTTGCTGCGACTACGAAACCAACGGAAAATACCCAATCTACGATCCGCAGTTTCCGAACTGGTATCGCGACGGACGCATTCATGAAGACGCCTACTCGTTCACGCGATCATGCAGCGGCTGCATGTATGGCAGCTATCCGGAGATTACGATCTCCGCGCGCTACATCAAGGCGATGATCGAGCGTTTTCATTACTTCAACGTCCGTCCCCCAGTCTTGAAAAAATACAGCGCCCAGGAATTGCGCGAGATCGCCGCCCAGATTCTTTGGGAGCGCACCGGCGAACACCTGGATTCGGCCGTGCTGCCGGAAAAACTGGTAAGGCGAGCTTCGTAAGCGGCCGCAACGAGATGAACAGGCATCACGCACTCCGGTTTCTTCTGCTGAAACATCTGTGGATTTTGCGCGCCCATGTGCCGGCCGAGCGTCATCGTCGCATTGCGCAAAGCCTCAAGGTCGAAAAGGTCGCGAATAGCTGGGTCGTATCCTGGCTCGACGGTGACGCGCGAAAGACATTGGAATTTGCCCTCGATGACGTCGCTCTCTATGTCCGGGGTGATCTCGGCAGCAAGGTGCCGAGCGGAAGCGACGCGCGGAACGAAGTGCTGGGCGAGCGCTTCGCGCGGCAGGCGCTGGGGATAGCGGACAACCTCGGTCGTCAGGCCAAGGTCGGTCGCTTCGAGCGGCTCGGATTTCAGCTGTTCGGTTGCACGGTCATCGTGGCCGCGATGATGGCGACGGCATCGCTGCCGGCGCTCCCGGCGGTCGCGCTCGCCGCCGCGATGTCGCTCACCGAGTTCTGGTTTCGCAAGGGAAAGACGGTCAATGCGGTTCTCGGCCTGGCGCTGGCGGCGGCCGGAATGCCGGCGGCGGCCCTGATGGCGAATGCCGGACTGGCGGTCCTGAACTTTGCCGATCCCGATCGCAAATGGCGAGCCTATCGGATCGCCGCCCATCTGGCGGCGGCCGCTTGGTCGGTCGCGGCCTTCGTGCGCCAACCAGCGCCGGCGGTCGCAATGGTATTGGTATCCGCCGCCGTCCTGGCGGCGGTCGCGATCATCTATTTCCGATGGCTCAACGGCTCGCACTTCCGCCTGTATCCGCTGGTGTTTCCGCTGGTCTGTGCCGGTCTGATCTGGAACGGCGAGTGGGTGCCGGGAGCAATCGGCCTATTGGGGTCGGCTGCGGGGCTTGCAGCCCCGCTCCTCTTTGCGCCCAACGTCACTTCGAAGGGAACACACCAGGCTCTCGTGAAGCGCCTGGGAAAGCTCAGCGTCGATCCGCCGGTGCCGTAGTCGCCGGATTCAATTGGCAGCGCCTAACCGGCCTGACCGACATACAGCAGGGACGTTCCGATCGGAGCGTTCGGGATCACACGAGTTTCGAACCGCATCGCGCCGGTCAGAACGGCATCGGCCAGTCCGTTCGGCGGCTTGACTCCGCGCTGCACTACGGTCGCGGCATTGCTGCTCCAGGACATCAACAGCTTTCGGAGTGCGACCACAGGCAACATCGTCAGACCCCAATAGCGATCCTCAACCTTCCGGATGCCAGCCCTGGCTAACTCCGCCTCCAGCGTCGCCTTCGAGTACCGCCGGACGTGCCCGACGGCGACGTCGAATTTGCTGTGAAGACTTTGCAGGGCGGGCACATTGATGAACACGTATCCGCCCGGCTTGAGATGGTGCAAGGCGGACGACAGGAATTCCGCCGGGCTCTCGATGTGTTCGATCACATCGAACAGAATGATGGCATCGTAACGAGCGGCGAGGCTCGGGGCGCGATCATGAATGTTGTACAGCGCAGTGCGGCCTCTGCCCGGTGTACTATGACGTAAAGCCTCTACATTCAGATCCACGGCGTCGATTTTCCATCGCGTCGCGGCCTCCAGCATTCGCCGTAAAATACCGTATCCACAGCCTATCTCGAGAACCGCGAGCGGCGTTTCCGTCGAAATCGACAACTCCCGGCACTGCTGCAGGAAAGCACGGGTCCGCCAGATCATCCAGAAATGCTCTTCATCCATAATGTCGTACCATTGACCGGGAAAATTGATCGCTTCGGCCGGCGAAAGGATCTCGACGTGTGGCGGCGCGATCAGGACATGGGTTGTCTCGGAGTCCCCTGCATCTCTCGATGTTTCACTCTTCATGATCCACCATGCCTGTCTGAATTCGGGGACGACGCTAGGATAGCGACGCCCCATTGGCAACGGCGTTGCGGCGGAATACGATCAAAGCAGACAGTACAGGAATCGGGAGAACAGCGTTGGCATTGGTGATCGTTCCATCCCAGATCGTTACTGCCAGCTTCGCAGCGAGTGTCTCGGTCCCTTTCTTTCTCTTCGGGCTTTCGCGGGGGCCCTACATGGTGCGCGATCTCCGGCAGCGGTTGCGCCTCAGCAGCGGCCTCGCGATCGTTTTCTGGATGGGCACGGTTCTGTTAGGTGACGAACTCTGGCGCTTCGACGCAAAAGCGGCGGGTGATTTGCTGACGGGCGCCTTGATTATCCTGTCCTGCATCCTCACGACCCTCATAATCCTGCTGCTGGTGGCGGCGGGCGTCAGCACGACCCTGCTTGTCAGTCTGTCAACGAACCCGGAGCCGGTCGAAATCGAGCCATGGCTTGCCGATTATGGTCATGGCTTCGGCGTCAGGGACTTATTCAGAGACCGGTTGAATCTGTTGCTCGGCACCCATGCCGCCGTACTTCGTGAATCGACGGTTCTCATTGTGCGCGGGGCGCGCATTCCCATAGCGCTGCTCGAAGCCGCAATGCTCTACTTCAATTTTTCGAAGCAGACGGGCCGCTGATGTCACTTTTGGTTGGCCTGCTCAGCTTTGCGGCCTTGGTCGTCGTCGTTCCCGTTGTGGTCCGCGTAGGCCAACGACGCAATGCGATCGGGATTATCATGGCGGCTGCGGTGGCGGTTCATGTCGCGGGCACAATCGCGGGAGCTTTTTTCCTTGCCGAACTCGACTACTGGCAAAACGCGTCGTTGTACTGGTTCGCCACGGTCATATTGATTTATGCGTATGGGACCTGCTACCGCTCACTTTCCGTCCTGATGCTTCTTGCCGTCTACAGGACTGCGTCGCGGACAATGGAGGTCGAGACGCTCTACGACGTGCATTTCACGGGATTTATCCGGGACCGGATCGACGCATTGCTTGAGGGCGGGCGGGCCGAGTTTCGGGAGGGCCGGTTCGTCGTCACGCAGGCGGGCCGTTCGGGCGCGGCGCTGATCTTGCGGGCGCGCCGCGTTTTTGCTCTGAAGGAAAGCCGCCTCTACTTCAACACGACAAATCGAATGGAACCCGGGTGACGGAATTTCGCGACGAGGCGTGACGGGATAACGGCGCGGCCGCGATTGGCGGGGCTGATCGACTGCAGACACGACGATTTTGTGGGGCGGCCAACGCCTGGACTCGCGCGAAGCCGTGATGGAGTGACTGGCAGAGGTCGCAGCGAAGCGCGCCGAGGAGGCCGTCGGCGCCGATGCCCGACCCTGAGGGTCCACCGCACGACCTTCGACGACTGATCGAGGTCCTCGATGGCCAC
>Ga0208849_1002392_pt1 | contig 10347 bp, 7 predicted proteins | sample NGESurdeep072012_10_FD_184470 | JGI IMG/M metagenome (GOLD analysis project Ga0208849, IMG submission 184470) | Arctic peat soil microbial communities from Barrow, Alaska - NGEE Surface sample 53-3 deep-072012 (SPAdes) | ecosystem: Environmental > Terrestrial > Soil > Wetlands > Peat ...
CGGGCAGGAGTGCGCGCACGGCATCGAGGATTTCGGGCGTGACCGCGGTGACCTCTTCGACGACGACGTTGTCCGGTGTCGTCCCAGGGCCGTCAGCTGTCATCGGAGAGGGAGTGTAGTGAGGGCGGGCCTCCGCTCATGGTGATTCAGCCGGCGGGTCGTGGGGGCGGGGGCCATGCTCGTGCGAGGGTGGCGGGGTGAAGTGATGCTCGACCGCCTCGTGATAATTCGGCGCGCCGTGCCCCGGCGAGCCGGTGGGACTGGTGTGGATGACCGCCTCGGCGAGGCGCGCCACGTCGTGCAGAAGGCGGTGATGGGCTTCTTCGGCAATGGCGTGCGCGTCGACGAGGCTCAATGCGGGGTCCGACGATATCTGGATCTCGGCGCGCAGCTCGTGGCCGACCCAGCGGATGCGGACGTCGTCGACGCCGTCCACGCCGGGCACGTGGGCCAGGACGTCTTCGACCTGGTCGACGAGTGCGGGGTCAACGCTGTCCATCAACCGTCGGTAGATCGTGCGCGTGGCACCCACGAGGACCACGGTGACGGCCGCGGTGATCACGACGCCGACGATTGGGTCGGCCCGGGGCGCGCCCGCCACGACGGCGATCGCACCCACCACGACGGCGAGTGATGTGAATCCGTCGGTCCGAGCGTGCAATCCGTCGGCCACCAGCGCGGCGGAGCCGATCCGCCGCCCCACGTGCACCCGGTACATCGCCACGAGCTCGTTGCCCAGGAATCCCACCACCCCGGCTGCCATGACCCATCCGGCTCCGCTGATGGGACGGGGATGCAGCAGCCGGTTGACGGCCTCGGTGGCGGCGACCGCGGCGGAGGCTGCGATGATCGCCACGATGGCCACGCCGGCGAGGTCCTCGGCCCGGCCGAAGCCGTAGGTGTAGCGCCGTGTGGGAGCTCGACGGCCCATTTTGAACGCCAGCGCCAGGGGTGCCGCTGTCAGCGCGTCGGCGAAGTTGTGAATGGTGTCGGCCAGCAGCGCCACGGAGTGGCTGAGGATCGCCACCACCAGCTCCACCGCCGCGGTGGTGGCCAGGATCCCCAGGGACAGGGCCACGGCCCGTATGCCGGCGGAAGTCGTCTCGAGTACGCGTTCCCCGCTGTGCGCTCCGTGATCGTGGGGGAGCGCCAGCGCCGCCACCCAACCCGCCAGACCTCGGCGATGGCGGTGCGCGTCAGCCGGCGCATCGCGGTGGACCGTGTCGCGGTGGTTCGTGTCGCGGTGGTCCGTGTCGCGGTGGTCCGTGTCGCGGTGGTCCGTGTCGCGGTGGTCCGTGTCGCGGTGGTCGTGGTGACCGGTCCCGTGTCGGGTCGGGCGTTCCACGCCACCTCCTTGCCGATCGGGGTCGGGCCCAGCCTAAGGTGCGATGGTGCCCGAGACGCAGACGACAAACCCCGCCCCACGCACCCGCCGCCCGAACATCCTGCTCGTCGTGTCCGACCAGGAACGCCAGCGAGGGTGGTTGCCGTCCTCGGTCCAGTTGCCGTGGCGCGAGCGGCTCATGGCCGAGGGCATCGAGTTCACGCGGTACTACACCCATTCCTCACCCTGCTCGCCGAGCCGGGCGAGCCTGCTCACGGGCCGATACCTGCCGGGACACGGTGTCATCGACAACGTGATCATGCCCGAGCACAAAGAGCTCGACCCTTCCATGGCCACGCTGGGCTCGTTGCTCAGAGACGCCGGGTACCGGTCCTCGTACATCGGGAAATGGCACCTGTCGCAGTCCGAGCACCCCGATATGGAGGCCTATGGGTTCGCCGACTGGGAGGGCAACGACCGCCACTTCATGGGGTGGGCAGGAACTGGCGTCCACTTCGATCCCATCATCGCGTCCAACGCCGCGCAGTGGCTCCGCTCGAACGCCGGGGCACGACCGGGGGCGGCGGCCGAACCGTGGTTCTTGACCGTCGCTCTCGTCAACCCCCACGACGTCATGTGGTTCCCCATCGACCAGCCGGGCTACGAGGACCGCAACCCTGAGGACGTGGCGTCGGTGCGACGCGTCCTTGATGCCGCCGCCTGGAAGGACGACGACCCGCTTCCGATCTACCGCAAGGACTACGAGGAAGTCGTCGAAGCGCTTCCCGCCAATTTCCACGACGACCTTCACACCAAGCCCGAAGCGCATCGCCAGTGGCGCTGGGACCAGCAGCACGGGCTGTGGGGCTATATCGACCCCGGTGATACCAAGGCCTGGCTCCGGCACCTCGACTACTACGTGGAGCTCCAGCGCCTGGCGGACGAGAGTCTGGGGACGGTGTTGGGTGCCCTCGAGGACACCGGCGCGTGGGACGACACCGTGGTCATCTTCACCTCGGACCACGGCGACATGTGCGGGTCGCACGGGCTTCGCTCCAAGGGCCCTTTCGTCTACGACGAGATCATGCGGGTGCCGTTGTACATGCGCGTGCCCGGGGTGACGACGCCGGGAACGACCACCCAGGCCCTCGCCACCCACGTCGACCTGGCCGCCACCATCTGTGCCCTGGCCGGTGTGGACTCCGGGGCGGCGGCGGCCTCGGCGGATGCTGGCTCGGGTTTGCAGGGAGTCGATTTCTCGCCCGTGCTGGCGGACCCGGCCGCGTCCGTGCGTGACCACGTGTTGTTCGCCCAGGACTCCGCCCAGACCCGAAACCTGAACCAGGTGCGGTACGCCTTGCGCGGGTTCTTCGACGGTCAGACCAAGTACGCGCGCTACTACGGCGTGGGCGGGGGCAAGCCTTCGAGCGGGCTGTGGGGAAGGGACCCGGGCCACAAGCTCTTCGACGTTGACAGCGACTTCGACGACCAGGACCACGAGTGGTACGACCATGGCACCGACCCGGTGGAGCTCGTCAACCTGGCCAACGACCGCGCCCGACGCGCCGAGCTCCGGGGCCTGTTCGAGCGACTCCGGGAGTACGAGGCGAAGGAGATGGCGCCCGCTCCCTGACGCCCACGCAGACCGGAGAAAGATTCAGGTCCGGTCGGGCAGGCGCACTGTCGGCACCGCTTGAAAGCGGCGCCGTGCCTCTGAGGCCAGGCGGGGGGCCAGTCGACGACCCTTGCTCAGGAATGCCAGCGCCATGCGGGGGCGACCCCCGGCCAGGCTCCAGTCGGCCAGGGCGCGCTCGGCGCGGAAGTGCACGGCGTTGCCCGTGGGCTCGACCGTCCCGACGACGGTCCGGTTCTCCTGACCGGTGAAGGTCTCGGGATGCGCGTGCATGGTCAGGCACCCCGGCCCGGGGCCCAGCGGTGGGGCCCCCTCGCCGAGGGCTAGACGGAAGCCGTCGTGGACGAGCTCGGTGCGCTGCACCGGCAGGCACAGCGGGAAGCCGTTGGCGTCGACGACGGTGAGGTCGTGTGTGGCGAGGCGCTCGGCCTCCTGGGCGGCGGCGCGCCATGACGGGGGAGGTGCGAGCCAGGCACTGGGTTGTTGCCCACTGGGCGCGGGATCCGAGAGCGGAGCCGCCGTGCCCTCGGGAGCGTTCCAGGTATGGGGCGGCTCGTCCAGGCTTCTTCCCGACCACCACCGCATGTGCAGCGGTGTCACCTCCACCCAGATGCGGGCGTAGTACCACGCCAGTCGGCGCAGGATGAACCGGGGTTGTCCCTTGGTGGCTTCGGGCAGTTTCTCCATGCTGCGCTGCACGTACCGGTCGGTGTTCTCCTGGAGGTCCGAGTCGCGCACCGTGGCGAGACCCTGGACGAGGACGACGGGAGGGTCGGAGAGACCGGACCCCACGGAGTCGGCAAAGAGGAGACAGACACGGGGGTCGCGACGGGCGCGTTCGGCCTTGGCGGGGTACGTGAGGCCCGTCGACACGTCGAGGGTCAGCCGATTGTCACCGATGTAGGGCGTGGTCGGGACGGTGATGGGCCGTCCGTCGCGGGTCAGGCTGGCGTATTCGGCCGTGATCGACCGCTCGAACAGCTCGACCAGCTCGTTGGGCCAGGCCGCGGGGTTGCGGGCCTTGGGGGAAGGCGATGAGCGGTTGTCGTCCACGACGGTGGATCAGACGGCGGCGACGAACATCTGCTGGCAGATTGCAGGCCCCAGGGCCACCGTCGACCCGTCCACGTCGAGGGTGAGGGTCCCGTCGGGGGCCCGGCTGCGGAGCCGGGCCGACCGCCCCGGGATGAGGCCGTGCTCGTCGAGATACTCGAGTGAATCCATGTCGAGCTCGACCTCTTCGGTGATGCGCTCGATGCGGACCGTCTCGCCGGGGGCGACGTCGGCCAGGCTGAGCTGGCTGGCCGAGTGTTCCCGAGCACCCAGCGCGCCGGGGATGGGGTTCCCGTGGGGGCACGTCGTGGGGTTGCCGAGGAGATCGATCAGGCGTGCCTCGACTTCGTCGGAGATCACGTGCTCCCACCGGCCCGCCTCCAGATGGGCCTTGTGCCAGGGGAGGCCGATCACGTCGACGAGGAGCCGCTCGGCCAGGCGATGCTTGCGGATCACGCTGTCGGCCAGGACCCGGCCCTGCTCGGTGAGGGCGATGGTCCGACCCGAGCGATGGATGTAGCCGTCGGTGGTCAGGCGGTCGAGCATCTCCGACACCGACGGCGCCGAGCGGCCCAGGCGCTGGGCGATGCGCGCCTGGATCACCGTCGTCCCCTCTTCGGTGAGGGACTGGATCGTCTCGAGGTACTCCTCGACGGGGGGGTGGAAACCGTCGGTCACGGGTAAATGCTACCGGGTCAGGCCGGCACGCCCCCGAGGATTTCTCAGGGCGGATTGACACCCTTTCTTAGGGTCTCCTAACATTGGTCGCGGGTCGAGGCGACGCCGCGGGCGAGTCACACCAGCGAAGGCCCCACGCGGGAACAGGCCCGGTGCAGCACCAGGGGAGGCTCGTTGGTCGCCACCCTCGTGATCTTTCTCCGAGAGGGGATCGAGGCGAGCATGATCGTCGCCATCCTGCTCGCCTACCTGGACCGGATCGGGCAGCGCCGGCACTTCGTGGACGTGCTCAGTGGGGTGGGGGCGGCATTGCTGCTGGCGGGCGGCGGCGGCGTCGCCGTGTACTTCACGATTCGTTCCTGGAGCGGCACGCGGGCGCAGACCATTTTCGAGACGGCCACCTACTTCCTGGCGGCGGTGGTGCTGACCTACATGACGTTCTGGATGCGGAACCACTCCCGGACCATCACCGCCGAGCTCCGATCGAAGACCGACGCCGCCATGAGCTCGGGCGCACGACGCGGGCTCTTTCTCCTGGCCTTCCAGGCCGTCGGCCGTGAGGGCCTCGAGACCGTCGTCTTCACCCTGGCCATCATCTTCTCCACCTCGACCAAGGGCGCCGTGCTGGGTGCGGTCATAGGCCTCGTCATCGCGCTGGGGTGCGCCTTCGCCATCTACCGCTTGGGCAAGCGGATCAACGTGGGCGTGTTCTTCAAGGTCTTCGGGGCCCTGCTCATGGTGTTCGCCGCCGGCCTGCTCGTCGACGTGGTCGAGAACCTCCAGTCCCTGGGGTGGCTGCCCATCCTCACCCGCCCGCTTTGGGACTCCGGTCGCCTCTTGTCCGAGGACAGCTCGTTCGGCGACGTCATCCACAGCTTCTTCGGCTACGTGAGCAAGCCCACCCCCCTCGAGATCGCGGTGTGGGTGCTCTACGTGGGCGTAGCCGTCACGTCTTTCCTGGGCCTCTGGCACCGCCGTCGGACCGACGTCCCCGCCTTCGGCGGGGCCGAGTCCCACCATGTCAGCTGATTGGGCACCTGAACCGGGCCGCCTGCGGGGCCCCTGAACCGGCGGTCCGGCAGAGGTCGTATCGAAGAAAGCGCCGGACTCAGGCGGCGCGGCGTGGGGGTGTCTCGCACACACTGTGGAGTTGGCGATCGAGCTCCACGACCGATCGGTTGGCCTGAACGATCTCCATGTGCGCGTTGCGCGCCGCTCCGGAACCGCCCAACCGCCGGCTCTTCTCGATGAGGTTTCGCATCATTGCACGCATGTCCGTCTCCCGGTCACAGGAATTCCGGGCCGGAACGAGCCCGTTGCCGCCACGATACGGGGGAGGGATTTCCGCCTCGTCACGTCGTGGTGAACGGAAGACGAATTTTCGATGAGCGCTCCGGCGCCGTGGATGTCGCCCAGCGGTCATCCAGAATTCGTCGTTTGGGCCCACATTCGTCGCCTCCCGTTCATCGCCCTCCCGTACCGTGACTGTCATGCAGGACGTCGCGGCGGGCGCCGGGCGGCGACCGGGAAGGGCACCCACCGGAGCGCTTTCATCTCCCTCCCCCTCTCAGGGTGAGAGCGCTTTCCCCGTGCCCGGTCGCCGCCCGTCGACCGTGCGAGGCAGGGGGCCTGTGGCCGGTCCCGGTGGCGGGTGACCTGATCCGGCTAGCGAGGCTCGTCGGGGTCTGGGACTGACGAGGTCGGAAGGCTCACCGGTGGAGGTGCCGGGGCCGACGGATCCCGCGACCATGTCGGTGGCGCCACGGCGGCAGGGACGGGGCGGCTCGCGGCGGGATGCTCCGTCACAGGCGCCCCCGGCGCCGAGCCCGGAGCCGCTGTCGGTAGCACGGAGGGTGGGGTCGGTAGCACCGCGGGTGGGGTCGACGCCGTGGGTGGGGTCGGCGCGAAAACGGGCGGGGTCGCCGCGGAGGGGGCAATCGCCGCCCCCGGCGCCGCGACCGGCGCCGGGGCCATGGGCGGGGCCGGCCAGCGGTAGTGGGCGCCGAGCTCGAGACGACGACGTTCCATCAGGGCCGCCAGCTTGCGCCATTCCGATCCACCTAGCTCGTGGAGGAGGTCGGGGACTTTCCGGGCCAGTCGTTCCGACTCGTTTCGGTAGCGCTCGGTCAAGCTCCCCATCACGAACACCGTCGTGGTCGACAGGGTCGAACCTTCTGCCGTGGCCAGCTCCTGGAGCCGGGCGGCGGCCACCCGGGCATCCTGCATGAGGCCCAGAGCATCCTGGAGCTTCACCACGTGGCGTAGGTACCTCGCCGTCCGGCGGTCATAGATCTCCGACACGAATTCGAGGGCGTAGCGCAGGCGCTTGAGGCGGATGCGTGTGCGGTGGAAGTCCGCCGGATCGCCGCTACGACGGGCCCGGCGCGCCGCCTTGGCGGCCGATCGGTGGTGGGCCTCGATGAGGCCGGGTACCACGGCGACAGCGGGGGCACGGGCTGTGGCGGACCGCCGCGAAGGCCCCTGCCGGAGCATGGTGATGAAGCCCGCCAGGAGGCGCTCGTACCGGGCCGAGTCGAGACAGGTGAGCAGGGCGCGTCGAGCCTCGTCGCGCTGGCGGTTGAGCAGGGTGGCCAGGTCGGCGAGCGCCGTGCCCTCCTCCTCGGGGACGTCTCGGATCCAGCCCTCGACACGCTCGAGTTGGACGTCGAGGTCACGCACCGCGCCCAGGGCGTCGGCCAACCACCCGAGTTCCATCCGGACGTGGCGGGACCGCACGGGCAGGGCGTCCTCGAACAACGAGAGCGCGGCCCGCGTCCTGCGGGTGGCCACCCGCATGTCGTGCAGCTCCTCGGCGTCCTCTCCCAGGCGGGTGCCGGTCTCATGGGCCAGCACGGCGGCGAAATGTCGCCGCAGGACGGCGAAGGCCACCTCACCCACCGAGGGGTTCGAGTCGAAGGACACTGCCCCCAACTCGGGTGGGGGCGGGACGCGTAGCCCCGCGGCCAGCAGTCCGGCCTCGAATTTCGACAGGGCCGCCGCCTGCAGGCCGCAGTCGCGTCGCAGGATGTCGACCAGCGGGGTGAAACGTTCCACCCACTGTGGTTCCACCTCGACCTCCACCCGTTGCAGACGCACGGGCTGGTTGTCCTGGCCCACGACAATGGTGGTCTCGTCGAGCGCGGCCTCCGCCACGGTCTGTGCCGAGATCGACAGGTCGAAGGGGCGTCGCCGGGTCCGAACCTCGAGGATGGCCTGCAGGGGTCGCTTGCCGGCCAGAGCGCGCAGGCGCCAACCCACAGGACCCTGGGGCCCGAGTGCCCCCACGCCGTCCACCGGCAGGGGTTCGGTCACCTCGAGGCGTCGACGGAGCCCGGCCTGTGACTGCGCCAAACCCTTCAGGGTCACCTCTGCGCGCCCCCCGCGGTGACGTACACGCAAGACGTGGCCAGATCGGCCGATCCGCCAATCTGAGGTGTCGAAGTAGGTGTCGACCAAGCGCTCGGCCGCTCTCGGGGTGGCGGACAATGCGGAAAGTACCGTTTCAACCGCACCCGGTGTCGACATGTCGCGCACGCGCTCTGGGGACAACGCCGCGAACCAACGCTCGGCGGGCCGCAGGTCGAGCGCGTCGAACTGCCATTCGACCTCGACGTCCGTCGGCGCAGCACTCGACATCGCGGCGAGGATATCCCTCACAGCGAGTCCACGACCTCAGGCCGTCTTCACCGCGCACGAAGGCCGACGCACAACCCATCCCCAACATCGAAAAAGTCCGAGTTGCTCAGCCCGTGGGGGTTGAATTCGCCCCTGGAGGGAATGCTACGGTCGGCCCCTGTAACGAGCCGCTCCGCTTCGACGCCCGATCCGGGTGCGTCCCCCTCCGGTTAGGAGATCCCGTGAACCACGTTCTCGCGCCAGTCACGACGTCCGTTCGTCATCACCGAATCCGGCGAACTCGGAGACTGAGCGCACTGGCGGTGTCGATCGCCGCCGGTGTGGGCCTCGTGGCTGCACCCATCGTTTTGAGCGCGACGCCGGCCGCCGCCGTTACACCGGCCGCCACCGTGACGGGGCTGAGCCCCGTCTCCGGTATCCAAGCCGGCGGCAACGTCGTGACCATCAGGGGTACGAACCTGGGGACGACGGGGACGACGCTCGTCCACTTCGGGGCAGCATCGGCGAGCAGTGTCACGGTGAACGCCAACGGCACTTCCCTGGTCGCTACCGCTCCGTCCAATCCCAACTCGCCATCGGGGACGACCTACGGTTCCACATTCGACGTCACCGTCGACAATGGCGGGGGAAGCGGCGCGAGTGCCCTCAGCAAGGCGGATCGGTACACCTACGAGTTTGACAATGACGCCTGTGGGTCGGGCGGCATCACGACTTGTCAGCCAGCCACGATGGTCGCCCAGGAAACCACTCCGATAACCGGAACAGCCGTGACCGCTGCCGCCGGTGGGGCCGATCTGATCCAGGTGCCAGTGGGCGCCAACGTGAGCCTTACTTCCACGGATGCGGGCGATCCGTCCGGATCACCAATCGCGCTTTCAATCCTCGACGTGTCGACGAACCCTCCAACCATCGAAAACCACGTGGGCTCCACCGACGGTATTTCGCCGCACGCGGCGGTCACCGCATCGGTAACGATGGCAACACCAGGACAGGCGATGTACTTGACCGAGGCCGACCATTGCGCGGCGCCTGTCGGCGGCTTCCCCAACCCGCCTGCAGCCGGGTGTGCACTCACGCCCACCGGGGGGAACTCCGACCCAGTTGTGGTGCAGTGGGGCGCCGCGACCGTCACGTTGGTAAGCCCATCTTCGGGGCCGCTGGGCGGAGGTACCTCGGTGACTCTGACTGGGACCAACTTCACAGGCGCGACTGCCGTCAACTTCGGGGGTACGGCAGGCACCGGAGTCGTGGTCAACAGCGCCACGTCGATTACGGTCGTCGCTCCGGCGGAGGCGGCGAGCACCGCCGACATCAGCGTGGTCACCCCCGCCGGCACCACCGCCATTAGTGCATCCGACCAGTTCACCTACTCCTCAGGGCCCACCGTAAGCTCGGTGACCCCCTCGGTGGGACCGACCGCCGGCGGCACGTCGGTGACGGTGCAAGGCGCCAACCTTTCGGGGGCGACCGCTGTCAACTTCGGGACCAAGGCAGGCACGGGCGTCGCTGTGAACGGCGCAGGGACGTCGCTCATGGTGAATTCGCCTCTGGGTGCGGCCGGCACGGTGGACATCACGGTGACCACTCCGGGCGGCACGAGCCCGACTAGCGCGGCCGACCAGTTCACCTACAAGAACTCGGGGTACTGGATGGTGGGCAACGACGGCGGGATCTTCTCGTTCGGCGGAGCCCCCTTCGAGGGCTCGCTACCGGGGCTCAATATCCACGTCAGCAACGTCGTGGGCGCCGTGCCAACCTCGGATAGCAAGGGCTACTGGATGATCGGCTCTGACGGTGGGGTGTTCGCCTTCGGCGACGCCGGCTTCGTGGGGTCGATCCCCGGCCTGGGCATTCACGTGAGCAACATCGTGGGTGCGGTGCCCACCTCTGACGGCAAGGGCTACTGGATGGTGGGCAGCGACGGCGGCGTGTTCGCCTTCGGCGACGCCGGCTTCGTGGGCTCGCTCCCCGGTCTCAACGTCCACGTCAAGAATGTCGTGGCCGTGGTGCCTACCAGCACCGG
>Ga0208849_1002394_pt1 | contig 10334 bp, 10 predicted proteins | sample NGESurdeep072012_10_FD_184470 | JGI IMG/M metagenome (GOLD analysis project Ga0208849, IMG submission 184470) | Arctic peat soil microbial communities from Barrow, Alaska - NGEE Surface sample 53-3 deep-072012 (SPAdes) | ecosystem: Environmental > Terrestrial > Soil > Wetlands > Peat ...
CGCCACATTAGACATGACAGGGTTCGTCCGCCTGCGCTCAATGAAGGCCCGCAACTGATTCTCGAGGTACTCGGTTTGTTGCCCCGCGAGTCGTGGCATCGGAAGATATCCGCTATACCCCCGCCCCGACAGCCCGTGACAGGTTTGGCAATATTCCAACTTGCCTTGAAGCTCTTGTTTGGAAAAGGCTGCGGTGCCCCTGTCATCTGCGTGACCGGCCGTCGAGACAATTGCAAGGGTTGTCGCCTGCATCGCCAACAGTAAGCTGCTGAGCTTCATTGATCGGCCCTTATCGAGTGGTCCGGTTGCAATGTTAGTTTAGGGCCGGTCTCGGCGCCAGTGCGGCGGTGTCTGGCGGAGCTGGCCGGGGTGGACCCCAGGCCCGAAACACGCCCAACCCAAGCCCCGTTTGAGCAACTGACGGCGAATGACCATTTTTTTGCCGTCAGTAGAAGTCGGGTGGGTCCAGCCGAAAGTTCAGAACGTCCTCGACGGGCCTCCTGTGCCAAACACCTTCCCCGGCGACCCCGGCGGTTTGGGCTTTAAACGTCCTCGCGACACGCGCCTTCCAACCACGTCAAACCTGACTCAGGTCTGTAAAGTGCTTCGCAAGGTCGGCGTTGGGGACATTAGTCAGGTCCTTCTGCAATTGAGCCACGATCTTCCGCTGCGTCGGTGCATCAAGCGCGCGATTGAGCTCCCCGAGTGCGTGTGCAGGAGCGACCAGAACCAGCCGGTCGAACTCGTCTCGGGTATTTGCCTCATTCAGTGCGCTGGCCACCTCGTCGACGAAGTTTTGTTTCTCGGCCCGGTGCAAATCTTGCCGGGGCTCGACAGCGTGGCGAGCCGAATTTGCGCTCTCATGGGTCCGGCCTGGCCGCTCCACCCCGAGCTCGTGAGTGTGACGGTGGATATCCGCTGAAACGAACTCGCGTCGGGTGTCAAAAGAGTGTTGCCCCTCCCGCTTCTGCAATATGCGGGCACGACCACCGTCGGCGACGACATACCAAGTCCTAAGGTGTTTCATTTCTTTTCGGTCGCCAAACGTGTTGACAGCAACGGGAGGATGCACCGAAGGCTCGACATTAGCGGCCTGAACTGTGACTTCTGACCGACCGATTAGAGCCGATCGGTCATCGCTTGGCGATGAGCGTCCCCGGCCCAATGATCCTCAGGTCTGCGTCGGACGTCCGCTGTTCCGGACCACCCACAACGACGTTATCGAAGGTCACCATCCTGAGACTGCCGCCACCAGTATTTTCGATCGTCATTCGTGCCTTGGTATCGCCGTTGACCGGGCTCGGCCACGTGATGGCGAGGTTGACGACGCTACCGGTGCGCTTCCCTGAGACGTGTGCGGGTCCAACCTTGGCGCCGATGTAAGTCCCACTGTAGCGTCCAGACTTGGGATCGAAGGTGATGTCGGCCGCGATCTGGACGCTAATGATCGAAAGCGTGCAGTTTCCCTCGATGGCGATGTGGTTCACGGTCGGCCGACCGACGACCTGACAGCCTACCTGCCAAGGGGTCGAGTTCTTGGTGATGGTTGCGGAGCCCGCCCAGGAGCCGCCGAACTGATCGATGAAAGCTTGCTCATCCCCGGCGGACGCGTTCGCAACTGCCGAACCGAAAGCCACCACGAACATAAATAGAGGAAAAGCACGCATCTTTAGAACGGCGAAGTTCGGCCAGACCGGACAATCGGCCGAAATACCTGACCCTCGAGAATCGCATCCCGCGGTTGTCTTGTCGCCGCAAGGGTCTCCGCCTTGACGCTGACCAGCCCAAGCTCGGTCTGACCGTGGCTTGGGAGCCTTCGGTTTTTCCGGATTTCAATCGTGAATGGTCTCGTCTGCGAACGCATTGCCGCTTCTCTTTGGTTGTCCGGGACCCATTCCGACCTGACGGATCACACCCCTGATGGGGGCGGTGGCCAAAGGCCATGGAACAGTCCCACAAGAGTACAACCTGTCCGAGACGACAAAGTTCCAAAGATCAATTGGACATGCTTCTCGTCCTTGGGCTTCTGCTCGGCGCCTAAGCCACCATCCTTGAAGGCCATCAACCGCCTTGCATTCGACACCTTGAAGCAGCCAATGCTTCGACGTTCATTTAGCATCTCGCACCCGCACGACTCGCCTCGTAGCGGCCTCTGCGTACGTCACCTCAGCCACGCGTCATTTCCACGACGCAGTTCCTGGGCACAAACGGGTAGAGCACGCCGCCTGGACTCGGGCGCGATTTTTGGTGAGGCAAAGGGTGGCCGAGGGCATAAGGGACCACGAAGGAGGTCGCGAGTGATCAAGACAGATATCATCTCCGCCAATGCATTGCGGCTCATCGCGCCGAAGAAGCTGAAGGCCGAAGACTTTCGCCAACTTCGGCCCCAAATTGATTCTCTCATCAGTCGGCACGGCAAAATCAGATTGTTGATTGATGGTTCCGGGTTTGACGGCTGGGAGAATATTGCGGCCCTTCAAGCCCATGCCGGGTTCATAAGAAGCCACCAACAGAAGATCGAGCGCATCGCGGTCATCGCCAGACACAACTGGCAGCATTGGGTGATTGGCGCGGTCAGAATGTTCCTGCATCCAGAGGTAAGGGCCTACGACCGGAATCATGAGAACGAGGCGCTGCAATGGATCGTCGGCTGACAGCTGATCCGCTCCCTGAACGCCACGTCGCCAACTCGATCGCCATCGTCCGCGCTAAGCTCGCGCGCTCAGGAACGGAAAGGAAACCATGGCAGTAAGTCTTGAGGAGATCGTCACCCACGACAGCACCGAGGATTGCATCGCCTGTCGCGCCCGGGATTTCGTCTCGCAGGTAGTCGTTCCCGCCGCCGAGGCTTGGGAGACGTCAACCGACCTGCCCCGGTTTTCCATCGCGCTTCACGGGGCTGCCGGACTGCTGGGAGGCATACTCGAGGCAGGAGTCTCACGTGAGGAAATCGAAAGCGCACTTTCGCGGCTGCTCGACGAAATCGAGGAACAACTTACCGAGAACCGAGCCATGGGCGGCCCCCCGCAAGGAACCGCATAACCGCCATCACCGTCGGCGCCCAGCGACTCTTGGCGTCCACAACACCTGGCTCCCATGCAAACGCGGCAAGAAGGCTCAATGAACCCGGTATTCGGTCCAACCATCTACATTGCCTCGACCTGGGTGATCCCGGTCCTTCTGGCAATAACTTTGCACGAGGCAGCACACGGCTACGTCGCTCATGCCTTTGGTGATGACACCGCTTGGCAGCTTGGACGCATCTCCCTCAATCCGTTGAGGCACGTCGACCCATTCGGCACGGTTTTGTTACCAGCGCTTCTTCTGTCTCATGCGCCCTTTCTCTTCGGCTATGCGAAGCCCGTTCCGGTGAGGTTTGATCGGCTGCGCAATCCGCGCCGTGACATGATCTGGGTGGCCGCGGCACCAACATCACCAACGAGCACAGGGTCGCGAGGACCGTGCAGCTGTTTCAGTCGGACCGGCACCTCGTCGCCGACATGATGGGGGCGATCGCGGACGGCAAGCGCGTCTTCGTCACGTCGAACTCGAAGGCCCGCGTCCGTCGCCTTGCCGCCGCGGTCGAGCACCAGTTCGGCGCCGACCTACCGCGGCGAGAAGATGGCTTTCGCCGTCTTGCGCACAGGAGCATGGAAGCTGGAGATCGTGAGGCGACCCTCTACCGATATGTCTCCCCCACCGGCGACCTTCGCCAAGACGGCAGAAGTGCGCTCGGACGTTAAAACTACTGGCGAACCGAGCTTCGGTACTTCTTCGCCCCCCACAGAAGCTTCACCCGTCGAGAACTTCCCGTAGCGTGCGCGCCAGATCTGCCTTGCGGTAAGGCTTGATCAACAGACGCATGTTGACCGGCGGCCCGCCATTGCCGTTGTGCTTGACCTCTGGGAAGCCCGAGGTCACCACCACCTTCAGTGCGGGCCAGCGGGAGAGTGCCGTGCGCGCCAGATCGTAGCCGCTCATCCCTCCAGGCATGACGATGTCGGTGAACAGAAGATCGACGGTTTCGCTCTCGAGAATCTTGAGGGCCGCAGGTCCGTCTTCCGCCTCAAGGAGACGATAGCCGAGTTCCTTGAGCTGGCGCGCGACCACGCGACGCAAGCCCGCGTTGTCCTCGACCGCAAGAACGGTTTCGCGGCCACCGCGTTCGGGCGCCGTTACCGGCTGCGCCTCGGTCGCGTCCGCACCCGCGACGGCGCGTGGCAGATAGAGGCGGAAGGTCGTGCCCACCCCTACCTCGCTATAGACGTTGATGTGACCGCCGGACTGTTTCATGAAGCCGAAGACCATGCTGAGACCGAGGCCGGTCCCCCTGTCTCTCTCCTTGGTCGTAAAGAAGGGCTCGAAGATTTGGCTCAAGACCTCCGGCGGCATACCGGTGCCGGTGTCGCTCACCTCGACCATTGTATAGTCTCCAGGCACGAGCCCGGGATTCAAACCCGCATAGTCTTCGTCCAAGTGCCGATTGCTCGTCGCAATCGTCAGCGCGCCACCCTTGGGCATGGCATCACGCGCATTATTGACGAGATTGACGAGACTTGCCTCCAACTGGGCCGGATCAGCGACCACCGGCCAAACCTCGTCTCCCGGATCAAGCGTGATCTTTATGTTCTCAACGAGTGTGCGGCCGAGGAGCTTGCTGATCCTGCCGACAAGCTCATTGACATCGATGCGCTGCGGCTGGAGCGGCTGGCGGCGGGCAAAGGCGAGGAGCCGTCGGGTCAGATCAGCGCCCCTCAGCGCGGCATCGAGGGCTTCGCGTGCAAGCTCTTCCGATTCGGCATCAATTTTCTGACGATCACTCAGAAGATCGAGGTTGCCGATGATGATGCCGAGGAGGTTGTTGAAGTCGTGCGCCATCCCGCCGGTCAGTTGACCTATCGCTTCCATTTTTTGCGATTGCCGGAGCTGCGCTTCAATTACCTCCCGCTCGGTCAGGTCGCGGATGGTCGCGAGCACGACCTCGCGGCCGCCGATCGAAGCAAATCGCATCGAAACCTGGACCGGAAAAATCCGGCCATCCTTGGTCTTGCTTTGCCAATCAAATCTTTGCGGCTGGCCTGTAGCAGCCGCCTTCTTGATCCATTCCACTGCTTCGTTTCGAGTGTAGGGCGTGATGCCGGACGAGAGTGCCTGGACGTCGCTGCCGACCAATTCTTCGGCTGTGTATCCGAGCATGAGGCAGCCGGGCTCATTGACTTCGATAAACGTTCCGTTGGTAGCGTCAAGAATGAAAATGCCCTCACTGACCGCGTCGAAGATCGATCGGAAGCGATCCTCATTGCGAACAGCGTCAGTAACGTCCTCATGGGTGGCAACGTAGCCGCCACTTTTCAAGACAAGATGATTGATGGTTCGTCCGTCTTCCAGGATGAACTCGAAGAGGCTGTTGCCCTCTTTTTTGAAGTCAATTCCGGTGTGGCTGGCATAGTTTGGAAAATCCAACGGTGCGTTGCCGATCCGAAGTCTATAAGTAATGATATCTTCCAGCGACGTTCCTGGCACCAACAGATCAGGCGGAAGGTTGTACAGTTCGGCGTAGCGGGAGTTGCTAAGCAGCAGGCGCTTTTCCGCATCGAACATGCATAGGCCATGGGGCACGTTGGCAAGCGCGGCGTCGAGGCGCCCATCTTCCCGCTGCCCGGTGGGTGGTTGTTGATCGAGTTCGAACTTGGCACTCTGAGACGCGACCCGTTCATCCGCTGCGCGCTCGTCTCCGACGTGTGCCATCGGTGTGTCGACCGGTGGCATTTGCTGCAAATCCAGTTCGGCATCTTCGGTCTTGTCGGCGCTGAGAAATGCATCGCCGATCGACTTCGGCGTCACTTCGGCATGCTCCGTCTCGGCGAACGGAGACTCGCCCCTCTACGAGACGACAGCATTTTGCCGAAATCACCACTTACCATTGGCTGGGCAAGGAAGAACCCTTGAGCCATGTCGTATCTCATGGCGATGAGTGTCTGGAGATCCTCATCGTTCTCAACACCCTCGGCCACCGTCGTCAACCGGCTGCGCTGCGCCAAGTCGACGACGGCCTGACACATCGCGCGCTTGCGCTCGTCGGTCGAGCATCCGTTAACGAAACTGCGGTCCAGTTTCAACTCGGCGAACGGAAGTTCGTCGAGGCGCGCAAGCAGCGAATAACCGGCCCCGAAGTCGTCGATGGAGACGTGGATGTTGTACAATTTAAGCTGAACGGCAATTTCCCGTGCGAACTCCGGATCGCCGATGGCTTCGTCCTCCGTGATTTCGACGATCAGCCCTGGAAACTGCGGATGGCTGGGCAAATGCCTGCGAACGTTGTTGACGAAATCCTGGTTTTGAAGAATCGAAGCCGGCACGTTGATCGCCAGCCGGTTCGTGGACCAGGCGCCCCCGACTGACGGCCACGCGGCGAAGGTCGACCAGTCGGCGAGTGATCGGCGGACAACGAAATCGGTGAGCGGCTGGTAGAGCGGATCGCCCAGCGGCGGCAGGAATGCGGCAGGCTGAATGATGCCGCGCTTCGGATGACGGAGGCGTATCAGCGCCTCGGCACCACAAACCGCCATCGACTTCAAGTCGATCTTCGGTTGGTACCACAATTCGAGCCAATTGTTCTGCAGCGCGGCTTCAAGATCGCTCCCACTTGCCACAACGCTGGTGGGTTCAATAACTTCGGCCAACCTTGCCCTCAACTCCTGAAGCCGGAATGGCTTACGAAGGCTCGGCAACATGGCAAGCCCACGACGCTCGCCGATCTTGCGGACTTCGTCGAGCGTAGTTGCGTCGCGACCGCTGACGAGCAGGATTTTCCCGGCAAACCGCGATGCTGCTAAGCTACGCATCATCTCTACCGCATCGGTTCCCCCGAGCGACAGGTCGAGAACAATGACCTCCGGCTTGAACAGTGTCAGCGCCGCTTCCACCTCCGGCACTCGGCTGAATTCGTGGGGGATGAACCCTGCACCGACGAAGGCCTTCGAGACGAAAGCGCGAACCTGAGGCTCGTCGTCAACGATGAACGCGTGACGCCCGCCAGGTGGTCGCGATAAGTCGGATTGAGTTTTCGCAGCCATGCTTTGCCTCTCAAGGTCAAGCGACAAGGTGGGTCTCGGTCTTTGCCAGCCAGTCGGCAAATTCCCCAGCCTCCACTGGCCGGGAGAAATAGTAGCCCTGCAGACAGTTGACGCCGATGTCGCGCAGGATCACCGCTTGCTCCTCGGTCTCGACGCCCTCGGCAATGGTGCGGAATCCGAGTTTCTTCGACAATTCCACGACGGCGTGAGCGATCGATTCCGCACTGGCTTCGATGCCGATGCCCCGGATGAAGCTTTTGTCGATCTTCAGCGCGTCGAGTGGCATATCTTTCAGCAACGACAAGGAGGAATAGCCAGTGCCAAAATCATCGATATGAACGCCGATGCCGTACCTCTTCAGCAGATCAAGCGTCCTCCGCGCGATCGCGAGGTTCTTTAGAATGGCCGATTCGGTAATTTCGACATTGATCGAGCGTGGGTCTATCCCGGATTTCTCTATCTTCCCGATCAACTGCAAACCGAAGCCGGGATCACGCAACTGAATCGGAGAGACATTCAACGAAATCGGAACGGCAAACTCGCCCGCGGCGCCCCACTGTCGGATGTATCCGCAGGCTTCTTCGAAGAGTCGGCTACCCAGACTGGTAATCGAGCCGGTTTCTTCTGCAATCGGAATAAATTGGGTGGGAAGGATGACCTTGTCCTCCACGTCGCGCCAGCGAGCGAGCCCTTCGGCGGCGACGATCTCACGCGTCCCGGCATCAACGATCGGCTGGAAGAGCAGGTAAAACTTGCCGTTGGAGATGTCGCTCGGCATGTTTCGCTTCAGCAAGTGCCGCGCTTTGGCGGACTCATCCATCCGCGCGTCGAAGAAGTTGACGGTTCCTTTCCTGCTGGTCTTCGATTTGTACATCGCCATATCTGCATGGGAGACCAGTACGTCGGCTTGGTTGTCATCCATTGGGAAAACCGTGATGCCAACGCTTATGCTGGCGTCGATACGCGCGTCGTCCAACGATTTGATCGACTTGACCGCCGCGATGATTTTCTCGGCAATTTCCATGGCCGCGCTCGCTGACTTCAAATTGGGGGCGAGGATCGCGAATTCGTCACCGCCAATGCGGGCGATTCTGTCAGTATCGCGGAGCTGGTTTTTCACATTCTTCGCGATCGCAACCAGCAAATTGTCGCCAGCCTTGTGGCCAAATCGGTCGTTGATCTCTTTGAAATTATCGATGTCAAACAGGATCACCGCGAATGCCAGCTCCGAACGGCGCGCCTGGGAAAGAGCGAGCTCCAACTGTTCGAAGAGGGCCCGCCGGTTTAGCAGCCCCGTCAGCGAGTCGGTCCGAGCCAGGTGAACCAGTTCAGCCTCGCTCTTCTTGCTCTCAGTAACGTCCTGTACGGTAAGCGCGACCCCTCGGATCGTCCCATCAAGCTCATACATGGGTGCGCAAGAAACGCTGATGTCCCTGAGCAAGTCATCTTTGTTCTGGTGCTGGATCAGAAGATCGCGGACGGTTTCGCCCGCAAGAAGCCGCTCGAACAATGCATCCTCTGCCGTCTTCATGCCCTCGGGCATGAACTGAAACGGCTGCCCGATCGCCTCTTCGGCGGTGTGATCAAACATCTGCTCCGCAACGTGGTTCCACACCAGCACGCGCCGGTCGGGAGTGAGACCGACGATCGCGACCGCAGAAGACTCAACTACCGCGGCCAGCATTTCCTTTGCGTGCCGCTCGTTCTCCTCCAGCTCTCTACGCTTGCTTATGTCGCGGATACTGACGACAAAAAATCCCTGGTCGGCCGATGCTAAAGGGTTCAACGCAATATCGACCGGAAACTCAGTTCCGTCCTTGCGCTTCCCGTAAAGGGCAAGCCCGTCACCGTTCGCGCGCCTGTGCGGCTTGCCACGATAGGCGGCGCGGTGATCAACGTGGTGGTGGCGGAACTGCTCGGGCATGAGAACCTCGATCGGCTGCCCGAGCAGGTCGTCACGCTCAAAGCCGAACATCGCCGCGAGCTGATTGTTCACCTGCCGTATTCTGCCGCCGTCATCGACGATGGCAACGGCGTCCGGCAGGCAGTCGATCAGGTCTACGTCTTGCCGTTCAGACCACCGATCGGTCAGTTTTGAATCCAAATGACTAGGCATTCATAGCACCGCAGGCTAGTCGCTGTTCAGTTTCTGTCTGCCCTCTTGTAACGTGAGACTCATGCCGACTACAGGTTGTCAGGGTGCGCTTTATTTCCGAATGAGTAATTAACTTCGGACTTGAGAATCCTTGCCAACAGAATCGACGAGAGTGACTACTTTTGGAAGACTGGTGGTTTTTCTCTGTAGCAGTGCGCTCGCACCGTCCACCGACATCGGCTCGCCAAAGTAGTTGCCTTGGGCGAGTTTGCATCCGGCGGAAATCAGGAACGCTTGCTGCGCAGCCGTTTCGACGCCTTCAGCCAAAACCTCGATGCCGAGCTCGCGGCCAAGGCCGATGGTCGCCCGCACAATGATCGCGTCGTCGGCATTGGTCGTCATGTCTTGGATGAACCGACGGTCGATCTTCAGGCGGGAGACGCGAAAGGACCTCAGGTAGTCGAGCGAAGAATAGCCGGTTCCGAAGTCGTCGATGGCCAGTCTCACCCCGATGCGGCGCAGTCGCTCGAAGGCTTCCCTGTGCTTCTCAGTCGTCTCGATCAAGACGGATTCAGTCAGTTCCAATTCCAACTGGTTGGCAGCGACGTCGTATTTGGCGAGACCTTCCGCGACGATCCGATCGAGATCGCCTGCCAACCTGAACTGCGCGGCGGAGACGTTCACGGCGACGACCGGCGGCGCGATCCCCTGATCTCGCCACGCTCTGAACTGTCGGCAGGCCTGTTCGATAACCCATTCTCCGATCGGCAGAACGCTGCCGTTTGACTCCGCGATCGGGATGAAGATCGAGGGCATCAGCGGGCCACGCGTCGGGTGGTTCCAGCGGATCAGCGCCTCCAGCCCGATGGTCCGGCCCGATGCGAGTTCGACCTGCGGCTGGTAGTATAGCTCGAACTCGTTGTGCTCGATTGCCTGGTGCAGGTCATTCCCGATCTGCACCCGTTCAAGCACGCGGCCATCGAGTTCGGCGTCATGAAAACGGAACAGATTGCGTCCTGCGTCTTTCGCGCGGTAGAGGGCGAGGTCGGCCTTCATCATCACCGACTCGACGTTGCTCTCGTCGTCCGCATAGGGAACGACTCCGATGCTGACCGTCGTGTGCACCTGATTTCCGCCGATCAGATAAGGAGCGGCAACGGCCC
>Ga0208849_1002395_pt1 | contig 10320 bp, 11 predicted proteins | sample NGESurdeep072012_10_FD_184470 | JGI IMG/M metagenome (GOLD analysis project Ga0208849, IMG submission 184470) | Arctic peat soil microbial communities from Barrow, Alaska - NGEE Surface sample 53-3 deep-072012 (SPAdes) | ecosystem: Environmental > Terrestrial > Soil > Wetlands > Peat ...
TCGTGGTCGTCTTCCAGCTGCCGCTCGTCGTGCTCGGGCTCGTCAGCCTCGGCGTTCTCAGCTCCCGCACGCTGCGCAACAACCGGCGGATCGGATACTTCATCGTGGCCGTCATCGCGCTCGCCCTGCCAGGCCCCGACCCGGTGACGACGTTCCTCGAGCTGCTGCCGATGTGGGCGCTGTTCGAGGGCTCGATCTGGCTCGCGGTGCTCTTCGAGCGCCGGCAACCCGCCGCCTCAGAGGCGGTACTCTGAGCCCCTCATGGCACGCGCGGCCTAAGGCATCGCTTGCGATGCCGACTCTCCGCACGCGCGGGTTTCCCGCGCGTGCGTCTGCAATGCCGAACTCCGACGCTGGAGCGCCAATCCCCGCTCTAGAGCGCTAACCTGAGCGGCCGATGGCGCGCGCGGCAGTAAAGGCGAAGCAGGCACAGAAGGCGAAGGCGCAGCCGGCCCCGAAGGTGCGCGCCCGCGGCCGGCGGAAGCACGCCTCCGGCGGGAACCCGAACCAGCAGCTCTTCTTCGTGCGCATGCGGCGCCGCGCCAAGCCGGCGTACTTCATCCTCGCGTTCCTCTTCGCCCTGACGTTCGCGTTCCTCGGCATCGGCTCCGGGTCGGGCGGCCTGGAGCAACTCTTCACCAATCTCAACATCTTCCACCACAGCGGCACGTCGATCTCGAAGGCGCTGAAGGAGATCCAGCACGCCCCGAAGGACCCGACGGGCTTTCGCGACCTCGCGACCGCGTACGAGGCGAAGGGCGACACCCTGCTTGCGATCGGCGCGCTCCAGGACTACACGAACCTTCGTCCGAAGGACATCAAGGTGTTGACCGAGCTCGGCGGTCTGCAGATCACGAGCGCGCAGGACCTCATCACGCAATACCAGAACGCCTACGCCGCCGAACAGCTCGCCGTGCCCGACCAGGCGATCTTCCCGAGCTCGACCAGCAGCGTCGGGAAGGCGCTCGGCTCGAACCAGATCGAGCAGGCCTCGGCGACGCAGCTGAACTCGACGGTCTCCGACCTCGGCCAGAGGATTCAGATTGCGTACTCGACCGCGGTCGCCTCGTACCAGAAGGTCGCGAACCTCCAGCCGGGCAGCGCCAACGCGTGGTTCCAGCTCGGCCAGGCTGCCCAGACCTCCGGCGACACCACCACCGCGGTCAGTGCGTACACGCACTATCTGAAGCTGAATCCGAACAGCTCGACGGCCGGCCAGATCCGCGCGCTGATCAAGTCGCTGACGAAGAAGTAGCGCCCTCCTCGCGGATCCTCAGCGGGTTAGACTCGCCGCGACACGAGGCCCAGCGACCCGGGGGGGAGTCCGCGTGAACTTCGATATCAAGACCGAGCAACTGAGCGACGACACCTACGTCATCTCGCTGGCGGGCGAGGTCGATCTGTACACCGCGCCCGAGTTCAAGCAGCAGCTGCTCGAGGTGATCGGGCAGGGAGGCAAGGAGGTCATCGTCGACTTCAGCGGGACGACCTTCATCGACTCGACCACCCTCGGCGTCCTCGTCGGCGGCGTGAAGCGGCTGCGCTCGAACGAAGGACAGCTCTCGCTTGTGTGCAGCGACCGCAACATCACGAAGATCTTCGAGATCACCGGCCTGGACCGCGTGTTCACCATCTATCCGACCCGGAACGAGGCCATCTCCAAGGTGGGAGCGGCCGACGGGGTGCCACCCGCATAGTGCGGCGCGGGGTTCTCGGAGTTGCGGTCGGGCTCGGCGCTGCGCTGCTCGCGGCGGGCTGCGGCACGGGTGGCCCTGCGAAGGGCACGGCCGACCTCGCGAACGGCCAGAAGCTCTTCACCGGCACCGCCCAGTGCGCCGCTTGCCACACGCTCGCCGCTGCCGGCACGAGCGGGACGATCGGCCCGAACCTCGACGACGCTTTCCGCGCCGACCGCCAGCAGGGCTTCAGCCCGTCGACGATCGAGAACGTCGTGCTCGACCAGATCCGGCTTGGGTCGGGCGCCGTCACCGGCGGCACGCCGATGCCGGCGAACCTCGTCCACGGCCAGGACGCGCTCGACGTGGCCGCGTATGTGGCCTCGGTCGCCGGCACGGGGAGCGCGACCACGACGCCGCCGTCGCAGCTCGGCACCAACGGCAAGGCGATCTTCAAGGCCGACTGCTCGAGCTGTCACACGCTCAAAGCCGCCGGCTCGACCGGAACCGTCGGCCCGAACCTCGACCAGCTCAAGCCCGCGCAGGCGCGCGTCGTCCGCCAGGTGACGAACGGCGGCGCTGTCATGCCGGCGTTCAAGGGCAAGCTCAGCCCCGCGCAGATCCAGGCGGTCGCGAGCTTCGTCGCCTCCTCCGCCGGGAAGTAGTGGAAGTCAGGCGCGCGAGCGTCTCCGACGCGGCCGACATCGCGGACGTGCACGTGCGCACGTGGCAGGCCTCGTACGCGCACGTCTTCGGATCGGAGCGGCTCGCAGGGCTCGACGTCGCCAGGCGGGTCGAAGGTTGGACGCGCGCCCTGAATGCGGGAGAGCCGGTGTTCGTCGCGGACGACGAAGGGCGTGTCGTCGCATTCGTCTCGGTCGGCGCGGCGTCCGATCTCGACGGCATCGGCGAGCTCTATGCGATCTATGCGCTGCCAGCGGCGTGGGGCGGCGGCGCAGGCCCGGCGCTGATGCGCGCCGCGATCGACGCGCTGCGCGACGCCGGGTACCGCGACGCGATCCTCTGGGTGCTCGAGGACAACCCGCGTGCGCGCCGCTTCTACGAGCGCGAGGGTTGGGACGCCGACGGCGGCCGCAAGGAGGACGATTTCCTCGGCGTCCGGGTCGCCGAGGTCCGGTACAGGATCAAGCTCGACTGACGGGAATCGTCACGCGGCTGCGGACGCGCTCGAGGAACTCGTCGTCGCCGGCGACCAGGATCTCGTCCGCGCCGAAGACGCGCAGGGCGTCGTCGACCGCGAGCCCGGGGTCGTCCGCGCCGACCTCGCCGCGCGCGTTCGGGATCCCGGCGGCGATCATGGCCGCCGTGCGCTCCGCCTCCGCCCGGCGGTCGTCGACGGCGCCCGTCACGGCCTCGAGCTTCGACGCAAGCGCCGGGACGACGACGACGACCTCGGTGGCGCCGATGCCGACACGGACCGACTCGGTGCCGGGCGCGGCGATGACGAGTACGCGGTGCTGGCCGGGCGGTGAGGAGGACTCGAGCTTCGGCGGCGGGTCGGCAGCCCCGGGGACCGGCTCCTGCTTCAGCCACCAGAGGACCCCGGCAACGGCGACGACGGCAGCGGCGACGCCGAGCCATGTGTTCACGTACGCCGCGCCCGCGATCACGAGTGCGGCGACGACGGACGCGATCAGGAAGCGGAAGGCCTCTTCCTCGCTGCGAAGCGGATTGCGCATCGCTCCCTGCTTACCCGGGAATCAGAGGATGTAGACCGTCAGGTAGACGACGATCCACATGACGTCGACGAAGTGCCAGTAGATCCCGCCGATCTCGACCCCGTGGTGCTCCTCCGCGGAGAAGTGGCCGCGGAAGGCGCGAATCGTCATGAACCCCAGGATCGAGAGCCCGACGAAGACGTGGACGCCGTGGAGGCCGGTGAGGCAGAAGAAGATGGTGGCGAAGGCGCCGTTGGAGGTGTTGAACCCGATGCGCGAGTACTCGATCGCCTGGGTGATGAGGAAGGTCAGTCCCATGAGGAACGTCAGCAGCAGCCCGGCGCGCAGGCCCCACACGTTGCCGCGCTTGATCGACTGCAGTCCCCAGTGCATGGAGAAGCTCGACGTGACGAGGATGCATGTGTTGATGAAGGCGACGTAGACCGGAAGGTGGTACGGCGGCGTCGGCCACGGCGTCCCGTTGACGACGCGCACGAAGAAGTACGCCGTGAAGAACGAGCCGAACAGCATGATCTCCGACGCGATGAAGAGGAACATCCCGAGCACGGCCGGTGTGACCCGCGAGCTGTAGTGCGGCGCCGGCGGCCCGTGGTGCTCGAGGTGCTCTGCGTGCGCGGCGGCCATTACGCCGTCACCGCGGCCGGCGTGTCGACCTCGACGTGGTCGACCGGGAGCTTCGTGTCCGTGCGCAGCCGCTCGACGAGGTCGCGCCGGAGCCAGCCCGAGCGCGAGCGCGGGAAGGTGGAGACGATCATCTCGTCGACGCGCTCGTCCTCCGTCGCCTGGATCACCGCGGTGTACGGGTCCGGGTGCGAGATCTGGCCGTGCACGTCGAGGCCTTCGGACCGGAGGCGCGTTACCGCGCGCAAGAGGCGCTTCTCGGCCTCCTCGTAGGAGCCGCCCCCGTCGCCCTGCGGGGAGATGATGAGAAAGCTCGCCGGGCTCTGCTTTGCGCGGGCCCGGATCCGTTCCAGCAGCGCGTCGCCGAGCACCGTCTGGTTGGCGACGACGAGGACGTTCGCAGGGCCGTGCTCGCCGGCGATGTCGACGACGACGTGCTCGAACGTGATGTCGCCCGCGACGCGCCGCATCTGCTCGACCGCGTTGCGGCGGAGCCAGCCCGACTTCTGTCGCGGGTGCGTGGACACGATCACCTGGTCCGGCTCGAGCTGGGCGATGGCGTCGCGCAGAGCCGAGACCGGATCGGTCTCGACGACGACGCCCGTGGCCGGGATGCCCTCCCTGCGCAGCAGGTCGAGCGTCTTGTCCAGCCGGCGCCGCGCGGCCGCCCTGCGGGTGTCGTAGTAGACGACGTAGCCCTGTCGCGGCTGGTTCACGGGGGCGACGACGGTGACCTGCACCGGCCCGCCGCCGGCGCGCGCCTCGATCAGCTCGACAAGCTGCCGCGAGACGACGGTCTCGTTGGCGACGACGAGGATGCTGCGCTCGTCCGCGCTCACGGCGTCGCCACCTCCTCGACCTCATGGGAGGGAGACGGCGCGAGGATGGCGTGCTGGGCGCCGGGGACGCCGTATTCGTACGGTGAGCCGACGACCTGCGGGATCTCGTCGAAGTTGAAGATCGGCGGCGGCGAGCTCACCTGCCACTCGAGCGTGAGCGCGCGCCACGGGTTCGCCGGCGCGATGGGGCCGTTCTTCCAGCTCGTGATCATGTTGTAGAGGAAGACGAGCACCGACGCGCCGAGACCGAACGACGCGAGCGAGATGAACATGTTCAGGTCTGCAAACTTCGGCGCGTAGTCGGCGACGCGGCGCGGCATCCCTTCCGTCCCGAGCAGGTGCATCGGGAAGAAGGTCAGGTTGAAGCCGACGAAGGTCAGCCAGAAGTGGAGTTTGCCGAGCCGCTCGTCGTACATGCGGCCGGTCATCTTCGGGAACCAGTAGTAGATGCCGGCGAAGATCGTGAACACGGAGCCGCCGAAGAGCACGTAGTGCAGGTGCGCGACGATGAAGTACGTGTCGGTGACGTGGATGTCGATCGGGACCGCGCCGAGCATGACGCCGGACAGGCCGCCGATCACGAACATGGAGAGGAAGCCGAGCGCGAACAGCATCGGCGTGTTGAAGTGCAGCTTCCCCTCCCAAATGGTCGCGAGCCAACTGAAGATCTTGATCCCGGTCGGTACCGCGATCAGCAGCGTTGTCACCATCATCGGCACACGCAGCCATGACGACATGCCGCTCGTGAACATGTGGTGCGCCCAGACCGAGAAGCCGAGGACGACGATCGCCATCAGCGAGAGCGCCATGAGCCGGTAGCCGAAGATCGGCTTCCGGCTGAACACGGATATGACCTCGCTCATGATCCCGAAGCCAGGCAACATCATGATGTACACCGCCGGGTGGGAGTAGAACCAGAAGATGTGCTGGTACCCCAGTGGGTAGCCGCCGTTGTTCGGGTCGAAGAACGCGGTGTGCATGACGTGGTCGAACATCGAGAAGAACTGCGAGCCGGCGATGAACGGTGTCGCGATCACGACGAGCAGTGACGTGGTGAAGTTCGCCCATACGAGCAGCGGCATGCGCCAGAAGGTGAGGCCGGGCGCGCGCATGGTGATGATCGTGACCAGAAAGTTGAGCGCGGTCATGATCGACGACGCGCCCGCCCACTGCACGCCCTGGTTGAAGAAGATCGCGCCGAGCGGCTGATGTGACGAGCACAGCGGCGCGTAGCCCGTCCAGCCGCAGGCGAAGGCGCCGCCGGGGACCACGAACGACGACAGCATCATGATCCCGGCGATCGGCAGCAGCCAGAACGAGAGGGCGTTCAGGCGCGGGAACGCCATGTCGGGCGCACCCAGCATCAGCGGCACGACGAAGTTCGCGAGGCCGGCGAACGCCGGGATCACGAACAGGAAGATCATCAGCGACGCGTGCACCGAGAAGAGCCCGTTGTAGGTCTGCGGGTCGAAGAAGTGCGATCCCGGGCGCGCGAGCTGGACGCGGACGAGCATTGCGAGGAAGCCGCCGGCGATGAAGAAGAAGATCGTCGTGACGAGGTACTGGACGCCGATCACCTTGTGGTCGGTGTTGACGCGGAAGTAGTCGCGCCACGACCGCGCGCCGTGCCCGGAGTGGTCCTCCGGCCGAGTCGGTGAGCCGATCGCGTAGCGCGTCCAGTAGTCGAAGGCGCCGATGCCGGCGAGGAACCCGAGCGGCCCCGCGACGAGGAGCGAGACGAGCGTGATCGGCGTCATGTCGAAGAGCGGGTGCCAGCCGCCCCACCAGCGGAAGCCGACGACGAGGCCGAAGCCGATCGCGCCGAAGAGGCAGAACATCCAGCCCGCGCGGATGAAGCCGGGGCCGAGGAGCAGACGCCGGACAACGCCCTTGCCGCCCGCCGGCGTCAGCTGGTGCTCGTGTGGGTCGAGAGTCGCGGCGGTCATTTGCTCGAGTTGATCAGATAGGTGACGAGTGCGTCCAGCTGCTGCTTCGGGATCGCCTTGCCGAAGGTCTGCGGCATGACGTTCTTCGGGTAGCCCGGCTGGATGTACGCGTTCGGGTCGGTGATCGACGTGCGCACGAACGACGCGAGCGGCTGCTTGGCCTGCTGCGCGTAGGCCGGCAGCTTGTCGAGGTCGGGGCCGACCTTTCCGGTCGCTTGCGCGGCATTGAGCGTGTGGCAGGCTGCGCAGCCGTTGTTCTTGAACACCGCCGCTCCGGCTGTGGCCGCGCTCGGCGACGTGACCGCCTTCGTCTGGCTCTTGATCCACTTGTCGAACGCCGCCGGTTCCATCACCACGGCGGCCGACCGCATCGTCGAGTGGCCCAGGCCGCAGAGCTCATTGCAGATGACGGGATAGGTGCCGTCACGGGTGGGCGTCACGTTGAGCGTGGTCGTCAGACCGGGGACGATGTCCTGGTTCTCACGGAACTCGGGCACGAAGAAGGCGTGGATGACGTCCCTCGACTGCATGTGGAGTACCGTCTCTCGGCCTCGCGGCAGCATCAGCGTCGCGCTCGTCAGGCCGTGCGCCTCGGGGTAGCTGAACGTCCATGTGAACTGCTGGGCGGTGACATTCACGTTCATCGCGTTCTTCGCCACGGCGTCGTCCTGGGAGAGGACGATCGCGCTGACGATCCCGATGGCGGTGACGAGGATGGTCGGGACGATCGTCCACGCGATCTCGAGGCCGGTGTGGCCGTGGATCGGCGGCCCGTCCGAGAGGTCGTCGGGCGCCGCCCGGAAGACCACGACCGAGTACAGGATGGCCGCGGCGACGACGGCGAAGATGACGATGCAGATCGTGACCACGAACCAGAACACGAAGTCGATCCGCCCGGCCTCCTTCGAGGCCGAAACCGGGAGCCAGGGAATGGCGAGTGCCACCGCTGCGGCAATTCCGCCGGAGACGATGCCGATCCCCAGTAGCGACGCAATCGAGCCCCTGCGCATCCAGTTCGGAGCCTAAACGAAAGCACCACGCGCCTCCGGCGGAACCCGAAACCCGACTCGTGCGTTCTCCGTTCTGATCGAAAAAAAGGAGGATGTATGGGTCTCGGAGTTGGAATCCTGCTCGCTGCCGTGGGCGCCGTGCTCGCATTCGCGGTGAGCGCCACGGTCTCGGGCGTCAACATCCATGCGGTCGGCTGGATCCTGCTGATCGTCGGGATCTTCGGGATCGTGCTGTCGATGATCTTCTGGTCGTCGTGGGCAGGGCCGGGCTACTGGTCGTCTCGGCGGGGCCGGTACATCGACGAGGGGCCCCCGGCCTACTAGATCTCGCACCGGGGACAGGTGCGTTGTCGGCGCCTGTCCCCGGTCAGCTAGCCGAGCTGTGCTGCCGCGAGCTGGGTGCCGTCGACGCGTGCCCTGATCTTTGCGAAGGCGGTCGCGCGTGCCGTAGACGTGTCGTCGGCAAAGGGGGCGAACCCGCAGTCGTCTGTCGTTCCGAGCTGGTCGAGCGGGATGTACTCCGCTGCTTCGAGGATGCGGTCGCGGACCTGTTCGGCCGTCTCGATCGCGGGGTCGATCGGGTCGGTCACCCCGACGAAGATCCGTTGGCCGGGCTTGAGGTGGGTGCGGATGGTCTCGAGCACGGCGGGCCGGTCGGCCTCGCTCGCGAGCTCGAGGTAGAAGCGGCCCGCAGCGAGCCCCAGCAGGCCTGGCAGTAGGCCGGCGTAGTCGACGTCCGCGCTGTGGGTCGAGTCCTGGTCTCCGCCCGGGCAGCTGTGCACGCCGATCCGCTGTTGTTCCTCGGCCGTGAATCGCTCCAGGACAGTGTTGTTCAGGTCGAGGAACTGGCGCAGGAGCCCCCCGGACGGATCGAGCTTGAGCGAGAGGCGGCCCTCGGTGAAGTCGATCTGCACGCTGTCCGCGCCCCTCTCCAGCGAGCGCCTGATGTCTGCCTCGGCCTCGTCGAGCAGGTCGGCGATGAACTCGTCGCGGGAGTAGCCGTCGATGCCCTTCGCCGGGTAGAGCAGGCTGAGCGCGGACGCGGAGATCACCGCCTGCTTGATCGGTCGTGTTGCGTAGCGCTGTGCGCGCTCGAGGTACGAGTCCGCGTGCATCTGGTAGCGGAACGGCCCCGCCGTCAATGCGGGGAGCTGCCTTGTGTGGCCGTCCGCGAACGGGATGACGACGCCGTCCGCGCTCAGCGACGCGAGCCCGTGGATCGGGTAGGTGACGAAGCTGGGCTTGAGCTGCTCCCCGTCCGTGATCACCGGCGAGCCGGTCGCCTCGAGCTCGGCGATCGTCTGCGCGAGCGCCTCCTCGCGCAGCGCCTCCAGCTCCTGCTCGGAGACCCGCCCCTCGGCGGCGCCGCGCATCGCCTCGATCAGCTGCGGCGGCCGGGGAACGCTCCCGATCGGTTTGGTCGGAATCGACAGGCCTCCATGCTCCGGCTTCCGATCGCGACGGTCAAGGCGGACGCGCCGCTGTTATGCGGTTCGACGACGATGGGCCGTGCAGGGATCGAACCTGCGACCTTGGGATTAAGAGTCCCCTGCTCTACCAGCTGAGCTAACGGCCCGAAGCGGCGGCCATTGTAGCCTCGTAGTCGTGAAGGTTTTGTCGGTCGTGGGCAACCGTCCGCAGTTCATCAAGTCCGGCCCGGTGTCGGTCGCGCTGCGCGACGCAGAGATCGACGAGGTCGTCCTCCACACCGGGCAGCACTACGACCGCGCGCTCTCCGACGTCTTCTTCGAGGAGCTCGGCCTGCCCGAGCCGGCGTACCGGCTCGACCTGCATAGCGCCGACCCGGCGGCGATGCGGCCCGGGATCGCCGCCTCCGTCGAGCGCGAGCGGCCGGACTGGGTGCTCGTGTTCGGCGACACGAACTCGACGCTCGCCGGCGCAGAGGCCGCGGGTGTCGTCCCGGTCGCGCACGTCGAGGCGGGGCTGCGCAGCGGCGACCTGTCCATGCCGGAGGAGCGCAACCGGATCGCGGTCGACCGCATCGGCGCGCTGCTCCTGTGCCCGGACGAGCGGTCCCGGGCGACGCTCGTCGCCGAGGGCGTCCATGGCGCGATCGAGGTCGTGGGCGACGTGATGGCGGACGCGTGCTTCCGGCTGGCGCCGGTCGCGCGCGAGCGGTCGACGATTCTCGACCGCCTTGGGCTCACCCCCGGCGCGTACCTCGCGGCGACGATCCATCGCGAGGCGAATGTCCGCCCGGAGCGCCTCCGGCGCATCGTCGAGGGCCTCGGCCGGACGGGCGAGCCGGTCGTCTTTCCCGCCCACCCGCGCACCCGCTCCCACCTCGAGGAGGTGCCGGCCAACGTCCGCGTCGTCGATCCGCTCGGGTACCTGGACATGGCGGCGCTGTGCTCGCAGGCGCGCGTGATCGTCACCGACTCGGGCGGCCTCCAGAAAGAGGCCTACTGGTACGGCGTCCCCTGCGTGACCGCGCGGCCGTCGACCGAGTGGATCGACACGGTCGAGGTCGGCGCGAACGTCCTCGTCGACGACGACCCGGTCAGGCT
>Ga0208849_1002396_pt1 | contig 10319 bp, 13 predicted proteins | sample NGESurdeep072012_10_FD_184470 | JGI IMG/M metagenome (GOLD analysis project Ga0208849, IMG submission 184470) | Arctic peat soil microbial communities from Barrow, Alaska - NGEE Surface sample 53-3 deep-072012 (SPAdes) | ecosystem: Environmental > Terrestrial > Soil > Wetlands > Peat ...
CGCCGATTTTGGCCACGCATTTCTTGCGCCCTCGCGCCGTGTCAACTTAACAATGATTAGGCCCAGGATTTTGTGGCCGTTGCTGTTTCATGGATTCAAAGCTACGCTGGACGCAAAGAGTTGTCCAACATATAATTTTAAGAATGACGACCGATGACATGTTTTCAGCAAAGGCGGAGGCAAAGGCGGCAGCAAAGGCGGCAAAGGCGGTTTTTGCTTTTTAGATTTGTCGCGAATGAATTGGTGGATGAGGTGGAATCAGATCACCGGAAAAAGAAAAAAAGGAACACCAAAATTAGCAGCAGGGCGACGGCCCACCAAAACCACGAGACGCCGCGCGGCTTCCGTTCGCCGCCAAATTCCTCCTTCAGGAATTCGTTGTAATCAAATTCCTCGTCGGGCAGGCCGAGCTTGCCGGCGTAGGCGGAATCTGACCAGCCAGTTTTCTCGTCGGAACCGCATCCGGGGCAGGCCTTGGCGTTGGGCGGCACGTCGGCTCCGCAGTTGGGACAGGTTCCGGGAGGCATTTGAATTCGCGATTTCAGATTTACGATTTACGCGTTTGCGAAGTGAGGATGCGCAGATCGGACATCGCCAATCGCAAATCAGCCGGCGGCGCTGGCGTATTCCTCGTCCGTTTTGAGGTCCAGTCCCATCAGGATGTAATCGTGCGCGATGGCTTGCATGTCCTTCACATAATCTTCCAGCTGGAGGAGCTTGTTGAATCCAAGCATCGCAAACATTTTCATCGCGGCATCCTGTTCGCCGATGAACTCCGCCTCGATTTTTTGCAGCCCGGCGCGGCGCGCGATGTCCAGGATTTCGGCGATGAGCGCACGCGCAAGGCCGATTCCGCGAAACTGGGGATGCACCAGCACGCTGACGCGCCCGATGTGCCGCTTCCAGCCGCCGAGCTGCTGGTGCAGCGTCGCGTCGCCGACAATCTGGCCGTCCACCAGCCCGACGAGCGGCAGGTTGCGTCCCACGTCAATGTTCCGGCACCAGTCGCGAATGACCTTGATGTCCTGCACGCGGTGCTTGATGAACATCCGTTCGGTTTCGGGAATGCCCTGGAAAAGCCGGTGAAACTCTTTTTCGTCGTCGGCGTTCAACGGCCGGAGCGTGGCTTTCTTGCCGTTTTTCAGGACGGCTTTTTTGGGAAATTTTTGGAGTTCGAGTTCAATGCTGAATGACATGGGTTTCCTTTCGTTTGCCGCAATCTGCGTCCGTCGCGATTTTTGCGCAATAACATTTTTTAACTGAACGCCGATTCGCCCGCGATGCCTGTGGCCTGCCGGATGGAATTTAACTTCACCTCCGCCGGGTCGAGGCTCCAGCGCGCGGCCAGTTGCGGCACTTTTTCAAAATTCGTCTCCGCGTCGAGAATGGTCGCCGAATGGTCGCCGTAGGCGAAAACTTTCACGCCGATTTCAATTTCCGGCAGCGTCTTGAGTCCCTGGTTCCAGACGGTCTCGCCCGTCCAAGCATAGGCGCGTGTCACGCAGCCGTCGTCCAGCCGCGCCCAGGCATGATGCCGCATCAGCCGGCTCGCGTAAAAATACTGCACATGGCCGAGCTTGCGGCTCAACGCCGTGAGAAAAAGAAACGTCGCGTCCACGTCGTCGCTCGGATGCGGCAGGCCGAGGCCGGTGACGATGACCCAGCCATGCACGCGCGGGCTGATGAAAAATTCATGTCCGCCCGCCAGCCCTTCCTCCCACGAACACGGCGCGGCGCGGTTCAACCCCAGCGCGTCCTTGACCGCCTCCGTTGAAACCGAGCGCACCGCCAGCCAGCAGCCCGGACGATGCGCGGACTGCGAATGGAACGGGAAAAAATTCAGCGTCGGAGAAAAGGCAATTTGCTCCAGCCGGCGGCGGCGATGCACCGCCAGCATCCAGCCGAGGATGAGAAATCCGATGCCGAGCGCCAACCCTTGCATTGCCAGCAACACCGGTGCGATGTAGTCATTTGCGTTCTGCATGGGACAAATCTACGCCGACTCTCCGCCGGTTCAACAAAAATTCAGCGGCAATTTGCCGCCAGCCAGTCCAGATATTTTTTGCCGCCCATGCTTAACGGTAAAACCAGAAACTCCGGCGTGTCGTAGGGATGTCGGGCGAGCATCAATTTTTCCAGCGCGGCCAGTTTTGATTTCGTCGTTTTTAGAATCATCAGCGTTTCCGCGCCCGATTCCATTTTGCCCCGCCACCAGTAATGCGATTCAACTTTGGGAACGAGATTCGCGCACGCAATAAGTTTTGCCGCCAGCCCGGCCTTTGCCAGCGCCCGCGCCGTCTTCAAATCCGGCGCGGTGACGAGGACGATTCTGAATGACGCGGCGGATTTCATCGTTTCATGACAGCGTTTCACCGCACTTCAACGGATGGCCGGCCAGAAATTCCGCCGCGGTCATGCGTCGGCCGCCTTCGCGCTGGAGTTCCAAAATCCGCAGCGCCTTTTCTCCGCACGCCACGACGATGCCGGTTTTGTCCGCCGACAATATCTCTCCGGCGTTGCCGGCCTTTTCGACGACTTCGGCCTTCCAGATTTTCAACAGTTGCGGCTTCAAATCGGTTTTCAAAAATGTGAACGCGCCCGGCCACGGCGTGAAGGCGCGGAGGCGGTTCCAGATTTTCAACGCGGACAGATGCCAGTCAATCTGGCCGTCCTCCTTTTTGATTTTGGCGGCATAAGTAATTCCTTCGGCAGGCTGCGGCTGTGGTGTGATTTTTCCGGTGACGTAAGTCGGAACGGTTTTGATGAGCAGCTCCGCGCCGAGCTTGGCCAGCCGGTCGTGCAGGATTTGCGAGTCGTCTGTCGGCAAAATTGGCGTGCGACGTGCGGACAGGATCGGTCCGGTGTCCAGGCCCGCGTCCATTTTCATGATTGTCACGCCGGTTTCCAGGTCGCCGCTGGCAATCGCCCATTGGATCGGCGCGGCCCCGCGATGTCTCGGCAGCAGCGATGTGTGGACATTAAGGCAGCCGAAACGTGGCAAATCCAAAATGCTTTGCGGCAGAATCTGGCCGTAGGCGACAACGACCATCAAGTCCGGCTTCAATTCGCGAAGTTCGGCGATGAATTTTTCATCGCGCGCCCTGACTGGTTGCAGCACCGGCAGGTTGAGTTTTTCAGCGAGCATTTTCACCGGCGACGGCTGGAACTTGAGTTCACGGCCTTTGGGCTTGTCCGGCTGCGTGACGACGGCGACGACGGAGAATTGTTCAGCCCGCGCCAGCGTTGCCAGGCTGGCACAGGACAATTCCGCCGTGCCCATGAAAATGATTCGCAGGGCTGTCATGCGCCGGGTGATAATTTATTTCGCGCGCGGAGGGTGGAGCGGCGGGGGACGGGCGGCCATTGTGGTTCCATGTTCAGCTTCATTGCAAAGGCAAAATATAATGAACCGCCGATTGCGTCCAGAACACAGTCCAAACGGCAGTGTTCGTGTTGACGGAACGCGCTGTTTTGTGTGCCCTTGATTCCTGAAGCCGTCACGGCTTCAGCCATTTCACAAACCAGTCAATCGCCGCGCGTTCGGAGTCCGGCCTCACCTGATGGCCGGTGTTTTTCTGGATGATGACGGCGAAATGATTGGGCGCGTCAGCGGCGGCATAAGCTTTTTGCGCGGCGGCAACACATTCTTCGACGCCCGGCAGCGGGCAATTGGGGTCGTGGTCGCTGTTGATGACGAGCAGCGGGCGCGGCGCGATGAGCGGCAACATTTTCGGGCCGTCGAATTCGGTGTAAATGCCCGGCACGACGCGGTCGTAAAATTTTTGGACGAAAGCGGAATCGGGTTTGGTCACGCCCGCGTCGCGCGCAATCGTGTTGAAGCCGCCTTGAATCGTGGCGATGCGCCCCTGCCAGTTGTTGTTTTTCAGCGCCCACTCAAAACTTTGCACGCCGATGAACGGCACGGCGACGGCGATGCGCTGGTCCATCACCGCCGTGAAATAAGTTTCAATGCCGCCTTTGGAAATGCCGGTGAGTCCGATGCGCGCCGGGTCAACGTCATCGCGCGTGTCGAGATAATCCACGAGCCGCATCACGTCCCAGACGGTGTCATAGTAAAACGGATGTTCGCCGCTGCCGTGCCACGCGCGGACGATGGCGTCGTCATAATCGCGCTGGCCTTTGCCGGATTTCCGCTCGCCGTGATAACGTCCGTCAATGGTAACGGCGATGAAGCCATTCGTCGCCAGCTTGCGGCAGAGCGCGGCCATGTTATTTTTGCTGCCGCCCGTGCCGTGCAGCGCGATCACGACTGGACGGCGACCGGAAAAATTCGTGGACTCAAGCAAGATCCCCGGCACACGGTCATTGGCATCGGAGGCGAATGAAAAATGAAATTCCACGAGGCCGTTTGTATTCGCCATTGGCTCAACCTGCGGCGCGAGCGCGACGCGCGGGCGTGCGACGACGCGGAGAAAATCGGCGCGCGGCTCAAGATGTGCGCAGCCCGTGACCCAAAGCAGCAGGGCGACCAAGGGAAGAAAACGCTTCACGCCGGGTATTTTTTGGAAAGCGGCAGGAATGGCAAGCCTTTTAACTTGCGCTAACCGCCGGCGCCGACTTTCATGCGGGCCGACATTTGCAAACTTCCATGAGCACCAGCATCGAACCGTTGCGGAAACACGAAATTCCCGGACGCGTCGTCGTGGTTGCCGGCAACGGCGGCCTGGCCAAAATCGTGGTAACGACCAAGACCGGCACGGCGGAAATTTATCCGCGCGGCGCGCAAGTCACCGGCTTCCAGAAAAACGGCGGGCCGCCGCTGATTTTTGTCAGCCGCAAAAGTTATTTTACACCGGGCAAGGCGATCCGCGGCGGCGTGCCGATTTGTTATCCGTGGTTCGGCAGCCGCGACGGCGGCCCGTCGCACGGTTTTGCACGGATCACAGAATGGCAGCTCGTCAAAACATCCGTCGCGCCGGACGGAGCGGTGGCGGTGCAATTCGCACTGCCGGGAATTTCCGGGCAGTCGCCGTGGAACTCTCTGCGCACGGAGTTTGTGGTCACCGTTTCCGACACGCTGACGATGGAGCTGACCACCGCCAACGAATCCTGTGACGCGACGCTGGAGATCGAGAACTGTCTGCACGCCTATTTCCACGTCGGCGACATCGGCGCGGTCAGGATCATCGGACTGCAAGGCGCGTCCTACCTTGACAATGCCGGCGACGGCCACGGCGCGCTCAAGACCGATGGCGAAGCCGTGTTGTCCATCGCGCGGGAAACCAACCGACTTTATCAGGACACCCCGAGCCCGGTGGAAATCCGTGACGAAAACCTGAAGCGGATCATTCGCGTGGAGAAATCGGGTTCCCACTCGACGATTGTCTGGAATCCGTGGACGACGCAGAAACTGCCGGACGACTTCGACCCGGCGGAGCATAAAAGCATGGTCTGCGTGGAATCCGGCAACGTGAAGCGGAACAAAATCTCGCTCGCGCCGGGAAAAACTTCGACTTTGAAAGTCATCTTGAGCACTGAGCCGCTGAAATGATTTCGCTTTCTGAAATACAGCCAGCCGGAGTGGATTTGGTTTCGCAAATTGAACAGATTTTTTCGCCGACAGGCATTTTGTCGAAGTCGAAAAATTTTGAATTTCGTCCCCAGCAGCAGGAGATGGCCGTGGCCGTGGCGCGGGCGTTGCAGAACCGCGAGCATCTTGCGGTCGAGGCGGGAACCGGCGTCGGCAAGTCGCTCGCGTATTTGATTCCGGCAATTCTCTTTGCCGTTTCGCAAAAGAAAAAAGCGGTTGTCTCGACGCACACGATCAATTTGCAGGAGCAGCTCACTGAGAAAGATTTGCCAATGTTGACGGGCGTTTTGAGTGCATTGGCCGAGCCGGTGAAATTCACCTACGCGATGCTGAAAGGCCGCGCGAATTATCTCTGCACGCGTCGGTTGCAAAAGGCGATGCAGCAGAGCGGAAATCTTTTTACGTCGTCCGAGGCCGAGGAATTGCAGCGCATTTACGAATGGTCGAAGACGACGAAGGACGGCAGCTTGTCGGATTTCGAGTTCGAGCCGGATCCGAAAGTGTGGGCGCAGGTTTGTTCGGAGCGGGGATTGTGTTCGCCAAAAACCTGCGGGCATCAATCGGATTTTGCGAAGGATCACGACGTGTGTTTTTTTCAGCGCGTGCGGAATAAAATTCTTTCGGCGGATGTGGTGATATTGAATCACACGCTTTTTTTCACGTTGCTCGGTGGCGTGGAGGAAGAAATGGAAGGCGGAATTCTTTTCAAGAACGACTTTGTGATTTTCGACGAGGCGCACACGATGGAGAGCGTGGCGTCGCGGCACATCGGCTTGAGCGTGTCGAGCGGGCAGGTGCGCTGGTCGTTGAACCGGCTGTGGAATCCGCGCACGGAAAAGGGTCTGCTCGCCACCTTGCGCCAGGGCCGGGCGGTGAAACTCGTCGCGGACATCTTGAGCGAGTCGGATAAATTTTTTGAGAACGTTGAAGTCGCGTGTGAAGAAATTCAGGCGATGGCCAAACCAAAATTCGGCGGCGAAAGTGGCGGGCGCAAACGCGCTTGGACTGAATTGCGGATTCGTCGCGCTGAACTCGTGAAAGATAATGTCACTTTGCCAATCCAAAGATTGCGCGAAGCGGTGAGCGAGCTTGTAAAATTGAGCGAAGACAAAGACATCGGGCAGGAATTGATCGAATGCAATCGTCGGCTCGGTGAATTGAAAGTGGAGGTCGCGGAATTTTTGAGCCAGCAGGCGGGCGACCATGTTTATTGGGTGGAACGCGGCGGCAGGGCGCACAAAAATCTTTCGCTCAACGCCGCGCCGATTGACGTGGCGGATTATTTGCGCCGCCGACTTTTTGAAAGCGACACTTCAATTGTGATGACAAGCGCGACGCTGGCGACAAATTCCAAATCGCAGACGGGATTGAATTATTTTTCCAAACGCGTCGGCTGCGAATCCGCCACGATGCTGCAAGTCGGCACGCCGTTCGATTACGCGCGGCAGATGAAATTGTTCGCCGTCAAAAAAATGCCCGACCCGCGCGAGGCCGGTTATCGCGACGCGTTGATCCATTGGATCGGACATTTCGTGACGCAGACGCACGGCAAGGCGTTCGTGCTGTTCACGAATTACAAGCTCATGCAGGAAACCGCCGAGCTGATGCAGCCGTTTTTCGACCAGCTCGGCGTCGCGTGTTTTGTGCAGGGCACGGGGACGCCGCGCTCGACGATGCTGGAGAAGTTCAAGGACGACACGGACTCGGTGCTCTTCGGCACGGACAGTTTCTGGCAGGGCGTGGACGTGCCGGGCGAGGCGTTGAGCAACGTCATCATCACGCGGCTGCCGTTCGCCGTGCCGGACCATCCGCTCATCGAGGCGCGCCTTGAGGCGATCGAGGCGCGCGGCGGCAATTCCTTCGGCGAATTTTCCCTGCCCGAGGCGATCCTTAAATTCCGGCAGGGCGTCGGACGCCTGATCCGCACGAAGACGGACACGGGCATCATCGTCGTTTTGGACAACCGGATTTTGACGAAGCAATACGGCCAGTCCTTTCTCGATGCGCTGCCAAAATGTCCGGTGGAGATTGTTTAACGCTTTTCCGTAGCGGCGTGTCGGCAGACCGCCGGTTTTTTCTGGAAATTAAATTGCGGCTCTCTGCCGAGGAGCCGCTACGCGATTTAACGGCGCGCGTTTTGAAACAAGGTCTCTACGTTCTCGGAATTGATGTCGTCGAGCAAATGTAGGCGATGCAGCTATTCTCCGTATTCTGTTTGTTCCAATTCCCAATCAATCTTTAATTGAGGAACAGCCTCTTCGAGGTATTTCGCGAGTGCGGGTCGCAAAGTCTTACAAACTGCATTTCCCACAGCACCTTCCTGCAAAAGATCAGACATCGTATCATACAATTCTCCCGGATCGCCCATCACATCCAATTCTAAAACGAAAATTTCATCTGAATCATCGTCTTCAGCTTCTATTCCCATAACTTCTCCGCGAACGTAAAAATTTGAATTAGTTTTAACTCTTCGTTTGATTTCTTCCGTCATGATTTGACTTCCTTGCTCTTCCAAAATCTGTTTCAGATTTTCATTAACTTTCTCCTTTGCTTCCCATATTACCGTTCGACACCGGCTTTGCGCTTCTTTGTTTGGATAACGAGGCGTTACGTCAATTGTAATGCCGCAAATGAGTTCTAATTCGTCAATCAGCTTTGTCATTGGAGATATTTACGCCCTCAAAAATCCCATGTCGAGAAGAAAGTGGCAGAAAGCTTTTGCCTGTGACATTCTGCGGCCATGACGCGCACGGAAAAACTTCCGGCCAGTTTCAAAAGGGTGCGAGCAAGGGAATGACGCTTCTGCCTTTGCGCCGATAAACTTTGAAATCCTTGTCCGTCGTGAAAATCTGGCAGTTGTCATTCAATTCCGCCATGCGAACAAGACACGCATCGGCCACGCTCATCGGCTGGTCGGCATATTTGCGCAGCAGTTCCCAAACGTCCGGCTGGTGAGATGAAATGTTAAAATCAATTTTCACCAGTTCGCGTTCAAAAAGTTCCAACAAAGAATCAATGGCGACTCCATCCGATTGCAAAAGAAAAATGGCTTCCGACAAAACCGCTTCACAAGTCCATAGCGGCTGGTAAAGCGTGTTCCAAATTTTTAACGCCCAGGCATGATGTTGGTCGGTGTCACTTACAAAACCGACCAGCGGACCGGCATCCAAAAGAATTTTAGTCGCGGCCATAGCCGGTCAAAGGCCGTGTGGACAAATCTTTCGACCCGCGCACGCTTCCGCAAAGGTCTTTGGCGCGTTCATACAGCGAAAGGCGTTTTTTGGGAGCAAGATGTTCATCAATCAAATCGCGCATAATCGCCGCCTGCGAACGGCCAAGCGACTTGGCGCGTTCCTTCAAGAGCGCGATGTGCCGGCGATCCATTTTTAACGTGACGGTTTCCATGCAAGAAAAGTATTATCTTCGTGGCAGCAAATCAACACCGGAATTATCGCTGTCACATTGCCGCTTCATTGCGCCGAAGTGGAAGGCGGGTTTTCCTTTGGCGTCAGTTCTTCAATTTTCTTTTTCAAACATTCCGGGCACATGCCGTGGGAGGTCTGTGTGGCGAATTTGGAGTTGAAGTAGTTTTCCATCGTGAGCCACTGGTCGTGGTCGCAGACCTTGCGGCACCAGCTGCAAATGCGCAGAAATTTCTCGAGGTAATGCAGGCGCTTGAGCAGCCGCTGTGTCGCCAGATGGACCCACGCCCAAATCGCCAGCACCACGAGGGTGCGCAGCAGCGCGCGATGCCAGTTCGGCGTGAACGGCTCGTCGTAAATCAAATGCGGAATCCGTATCGCCTCTGTCAGCCACGAAAGCCCGATGATCAGCGAGAAGCCAATCGCTTCAATCCAGAGGATGCTGTTTCCTTTTTGCTTCGTCTTTTTCATGGATTCAACTTTGCACCCGTCAAAAAATTTGTCCAGAAAAAGCCGCGCTTCTTCCGTCGGCTAAACCCAGCCTTGGTTTAGAGTTACACGAAGTGCGCGGAAAAACTTCAGGCTAAAAATCGTCCCGGGGTTTTGAATGGCATTAAGCGATTGGTCCAGTCCGTTTGCATTGTCTTGAATGCTCACTTCACCTTCACCCGAAAGCCGCTCGCATTTGTTATTTTTTCCAGGCCGCCTGGATAAAATTCATCGCGATAGGCCTCGGTTTCCAGCAGATGCTGCGTCAATTCCTTCTGGTCGCGCTGGATGATGAATTTCAGTTCGTCCAAATCGTCCGACCAACGGAAGCCGTTGAAAAATTCCGCGCCCGCGAACTGCGTCTTGTAAAGCGCCGTCTGCGAGTAGCAGGTGCCGAGGCAAAGATGTTTCACGCCGCGTCCGGCAAACAACGCCACCGCCGAGGTCATCATGAACATGCCGAGGTTGCGCACGTAGTAGTTCAAATCGTAAAACGCGTAGTAGTAAAACGCGAGTTCCCGACCTTCGAGATACACCGTCGCCACGCCGACTTCGCCGCCCTTTTCCGCGTCGGTGAACACGAGCAGGTGCGAGATGATGGGCGAGGCGAACAACGCGTCGAGCCGCTCGAAGGTCATCACGTCTTTGCCGAACTTGATGTCAGCGTAGGTCTTGAAAAACTGGCGGCGTTCCAGCGTATAATCGTATTTCTCGCGCGGCACGAGCTTCACTTCCACGCCCGCACCCTTGCGCAAAATCCGCCGGTTCTCGGACGACGGTTTGAACTTCGCCAGACTGACGCGCACCTGGCGGCAGAGATAGAAACGGTCCAGATTGCGCGACGACGGCAGGAAGCC
>Ga0208849_1002397_pt1 | contig 10312 bp, 7 predicted proteins | sample NGESurdeep072012_10_FD_184470 | JGI IMG/M metagenome (GOLD analysis project Ga0208849, IMG submission 184470) | Arctic peat soil microbial communities from Barrow, Alaska - NGEE Surface sample 53-3 deep-072012 (SPAdes) | ecosystem: Environmental > Terrestrial > Soil > Wetlands > Peat ...
GAAGCGGGGGCGTTAGGCAAATTGTGCGGCGCCGTGAAATGACCTTGTTTCAGCCCAGCGGGCGCCCGGTTGGCCCCCGATCTTCGTAGGCGTCGGTTGATCGGAACATCAGCGGTTCCGGTTCTGAACAGCCCCCCCAGCCCCCTGGATCGCGGGTTTTGGTCAGCCGACGATAAGCTCCAATCGCCCCGCGGCCGTCCCCTCCGGTCGCGGGGTTTTTGCGTTCTGAGCCGGCGCGTCGTGGCTCAAGCGCCACGGCGGCCGAAAACGTTAACTGATGTTCATTTCGCGCCTTGAAATCACCTTATTTCCGTCCCGCCGGCGCCCGTTTGAACCCCGATCTTGAGGCTGTCGGCTGATCGGAACACCCGCGGGTCCGGATCCTGAACAGCCCCCCCAGCCCCCTGGATTTGCGGGCTCTGGTCGGCCGGCGCTAGGCATCAAGACACCCCCGCGGCCCGTCCCTTCCCGCCGCGGGGGTTTTTGTTTTCGAGGATATTGTTTTTTCGCTAGGGTTCTTCCGCCGCGGTCTTGGCGGCCGACGGGTCGGTTTCCAGGAGGCCGAGGACGCGGCCGCCGCGGACGCCTTGAACGACAATGAGAGTCGTCAGGCCGTCCTCGCTGGGCGCCGGGAGCCTGTAGCTCGCCGGCCGTCCCGACCAGGCGCCCAGACGCGCCAGCTGGCGCACCACGTCGCGCTGGGCGAGCGTCGCGCCGCGATTGTCACCCGCCTTGACCACCACGTCCTGCTCGCGAGGATCGAAGCGGATCAACCACACTTCGCCGCCGCCGCCGCGCGGCCGGCCGCCCGAGCCCACGGCGATCCTCCCGTCCTCGCGCATCTCCATGGCGGGGCGCTTGAGCGGCGCGCGCCGCGCCTCGCCAATGAGGTTCTCCACCGCCGCCTTATCCCCCGAACTCTGGGCCGCGCCGTTGACGACAACCTGCGGGGTGTAGACGTCGCGCAGGCCGAACCGCTTGTCATAGGCGCGCTGGCGATCGGCGAACTCCGGCTGGGCGAAGGTGTCCTTCCAGCCGAGATAGTCCCAGTAGTCCACCGACCAGGTGAGGGCGATGACGCCTGGCCGATCGGCCAGACGGGCGATCAGGGCGTTGGCCTTGGCGCACGACGAACATCCCTGGGCGGTGAAAAGTTCGACGAGCACGGGCGCGCGCGCCCATGCCGCCCCGGCCGCAAGCCACCCGGCGCAGATCGTCAACAGCAGGGCCACTCGGCTCATGGGCGGCAATTAAGCGGAGTTTGGCCGCGCGGGCGTTCACGAAAGTGTGAGAGAGGCTGGTCGGCCCCTAGGCTGCCTCCCTGGCCAGGTTGCGTAGGACGAAATTGAGGACGCCGCCGTTCTTGAAATAGGTGAGTTCGGTGGGCGTATCGATGCGGCAGCGGACCGGGAAGCGGGCGATCTTGCCATCGGTGGGACGGTAAAGCTCGACCATCAGCTGACGGCGCGGATGGAGGTCACCCAGATCGCGGATGGTGACGATTTCCTCGCCCGTGAGACCCAGGCGCTGCCAGCCCTCGGCGATGAACTGCAGGGGAAGGACCCCCATGCCGACCAGGTTGGAGCGGTGGATGCGCTCGAAGCTCTCGGCGATCACCGCGCGGACGCCGAGGAGTTTGGCGCCCTTGGCCGCCCAGTCGCGAGACGATCCAGTGCCATATTCCTTGCCGGCGAAGACGACCATGGACCTGCCCTCCGCCTTGTAGCGCATGGCCGCGTCGAAGATCGTCATCTGCTCGCCGGAAGGGAAGTGACGGGTCACCCCGCCTTCGATGTCGGGAGTGATCCTGTTGCGGATGCGGATGTTGGCGAAGGTTCCGCGCATCATCACTTCATGGTTGCCCCGCCGCGCGCCATAGGAGTTGAAATCGCCCTGGCTGACTTGGTGTTCGGAGAGATATTCGCCGGCCGGCGAGGCTTTGCGGATGTTGCCGGCCGGGCTGATGTGGTCGGTGGTGATCGAGTCGCCGAAGATGCCCAGGATGCGCGCTTCGACGATGTCGGCGACCGGCTCGGGGGTCATGGTCAGGCCGTCGAAATAGGGTGGGTTCTGGACATAGGTCGAACCCATCTCCCAGGCGTAGGTCTGGCCTCCGGAAACCTCGATGGACTGCCAGTTCTTGTCGCCCTTGAAGACATCCTTGTAGCGGGCCGCGAACATCTCGCTGCCGACCACCTTGCGCTGGATATCGGCGATCTGCCGGTTGGTGGGCCAGACATCCTTCAGGAACACGTCTTTGCCGCCCTTGCCCTGGCCCAGCGGCTCGGTGGTCAGGTCGATGAGCATGGAGCCGGCCAGGGCGTAGGCCACCACAAGGGGGGGGGAGGCCAGATAGTTGGCGCGCACGTCGGGGTTGACCCGGCCCTCGAAGTTGCGGTTGCCCGACAGCACGGAAACGGCCACCAGATCGCCGTCCTGAATCGCCTTGGCGATGGGCTCGGACAGGGGCCCCGAGTTGCCGATGCAGGTCGTGCAGCCGTAGCCGACCAGGTTGAAGCCCAAGGCGTCGAGGGGCTTGGTGAGGCCCGCCTTGGTCAGATAGTCGGTAACCACCTGGGAGCCGGGGGCGAGCGAGGTCTTCACCCATGGCTTGACCTTCAGGCCCTTGGCGACGGCGTTCTTGGCCAGAAGCCCGGCGGCGATCAGGACGCTGGGGTTGGAGGTGTTGGTGCAGGAGGTGATGGCGGCGATCACCACGTCGCCGTCGCCGACATCGTGGCCCTCGCCCTCCACGGTGATGCGCGGCGCGCTGGCCGCCGCATCCCTGCCGAACTCGCCGTGCAGAGCCTCGCGGAAGGCGGCGGCGGCGTCGCTGAGAAGGACGCGGTCCTGCGGCCGCTTGGGGCCAGCCAAAGAGGGAAGGACGGCGGCGAGGTCCAGTTCCAGAGTGTCGCTGAACACCGGATCGGCCATGCCGGGCTCGACCCACAGCCCCTGTTCGCGGGCGTAGGCTTCGACCAGGGCGACCCGTTCGGGCGTGCGGCCGGTGGCGCGCAGATACTCTATGGTGGCCGCCGTGACGGGAAAGAAGCCGCAGGTGGCCCCGTATTCGGGAGCCATGTTGGCCAAGGTGGCCTGATCCTCGACGGTCAGGCTGGCGAGGCCGGGGCCGAAATACTCCACGAACTTGCCGACCACGCCCTTCTTGCGCAGCATCTGGGTGACGGTGAGCACCAGATCGGTGGCCGTGGCGCCTTCCGGCAGGGCGCCGGTCATATGGAAGCCGATGACTTCGGGGATCAGCATGGGGATGGGCTGGCCCAGCATGGCCGCCTCCGCCTCTATGCCGCCGACGCCCCAGCCCAGGACCGAAAGGCCATTGACCATGGTGGTGTGACTGTCGGTGCCGACCACGGTGTCGGGATAGGCGAGGCTCTCGCCGCCTGCTCCATCGGCGGCTTCGTCGGTCCACACGGTCTGGGCGAGGTTCTCCAGATTCACCTGGTGGCAGATGCCGGTGCCGGGGGGCACGACGCGGAAGTTGTTGAAGGCCGACGATCCCCAGCGCAGAAAGCGGTAGCGCTCGATGTTGCGGTCGTATTCCTTCTCCACATTCTCGGCGAAGGCCTTGGGGGTGCCGAAATAGTCCACCATCACCGAGTGATCGATCACCAGATCGACCGGGTTGAGGGGGTTGATCCGCTCTGGATCACCGCCCAGGGTCGCCAGAGCGTCGCGCATGGCGGCCAGATCGACCACGGCCGGGACGCCGGTGAAATCCTGCATCAGCACCCGGGCGGGGCGAAAGCTGATCTCGTGTCGCACGGCGCCCTTGTTGTCGATCCAGGCGGCGAAGGCCTCCAGGTCAGCCTTGTTGGTGGCCGAGCCGTCCTCACCCCGCAGCAGATTCTCAAGGAGCACCTTCATGGAAACCGGCAGGCGCGAAATGCCGGCCAGGCCGGCCGCCTCGGCGGCGGCGAGGCTGTAGTAAGCGTAGGTCTTGTCGCCGACGGTCAATTGACGGCGGGTGTTCAGGCTGTCGATGGAAGCCATGGGGGGGAAGTCCTTTGCGTGTTCCAGGCCGTCCGAAAATCGGTTCGGAGGATCGTGCGCGGATCAGGGCGGACACACAGCTTCCGCCTGGCGCGGCATCGTCCCCGTGCGGCGGGGGGTGTCATAGACCGGCCGATGGGCGCCGTCCATGCGGGGTCGATGCGATGATCGCGCGCCTGGATATCGAATCCCTTGCCATCCAGCGCGGCGATCGGATCCTGTTCGCGGGGTTGAACGCGTCGCTGGCGGCGGGCGGGGCGGTGGCGCTGACCGGGGCGAATGGGGCGGGCAAGACCAGCCTTCTGCGCGCCGTCGCCGGCCTCATTCGGCCGGCAGCGGGACGGGTGCGGTTTTTCGGGACGGATGGGGAGATCGAGGCCGAAACGGCGCGGCGGCGCGACTGCCATCTCATCGGCCACCAGGACGGACTCAAAACCAATCGTCTGGCGCGCGAGGAGCTGTTTTTCCAAACGCGGTGGAGTGGAGGCGGCGACGGGGCGGCCGTGGCGGCGGCCGAACACCTGGGCCTTGGCCGCCTTCTGGGCCTGGAGGTGCGAATGCTGTCGGCCGGTCAGCGCCGAAGCCTGGGCTTGGCTCGGCTGATCGCCGCGCCCAGGCCCCTATGGCTTTTGGACGAACCGCTGGCGTCGCTGGACGCGACCCGCCGGACCTTCTTCGGCGAGGCGATGAGCCGGCACCTTAAGGGCGGCGGCATGATCGTGGCGGCGGTGCACGACGCCCTGCCGATCGCCGCACGCGTGGTGGAGATCGGTGGGTGAGCCCTCTCTGGGTGCTTTTCCGCCGGGAACTGGCCCTGGCCTGGGGGCGGGGCGGCGGCCCGCTCCTGGCGCTGGGTTTCTTCGCGGCGGCGAGCGCCATGCTCCCCCTGGCGGTCGGCCCGTCGCTGGCGCGCCTCGCGGTGGTGGCCGGCGGTGTCACCTGGGTGAGCCTTGTGCTCGCCAGCCTGCTCAGCCTCGATCGGCTGTTCGAGCGTGATTTCGAGGACGGGACGCTGGATCTCCTGATCCTTGGGCCGGCCCCTCTGGAGGTGGTGTCGGGGGTCAAGTGCCTCGCCCAATGGCTGGCCACCGGCGCGCCCCTGGCCCTGGCCGCGCCTCTGGCCGCCGTCGCGCTCGGCGCGCCCCTCGCCGCGGCGCCGATGATCGTGGCGGCGACGGCCCTGGGCGGGATCGCCTTCGCCTTCGTGGGCGGCGCGGGCGCGGCCCTGGCCCTGGCCAGCCGGCGCGGCGGCGTGCTGATCGCGGTGATCGTCCTGCCGCTACTCGCCCCGCCGGTGATTTTCGGCGGCGCGGCGGTGGCCGACTTTCAAACCGGCCTTCCGTGGAGTGCGTCCCTGGCCCTGCTGGCGGCCTACGCCCTGGCGGCGGCGGCTCTGATGCCCTTCGCCATGGCCGGCGCCTGCCGCAACGCGGTGTCGTGAACCAAGGCGGCGTTCAGACGACATTCACCTGGAGCGGGTGTAGGATATGGGAATCCAACGGAGCCCTCCATGCCCTCATCCCCGATGCACTTTTCCCTGATCGCCGGAGCGGCGATCCTGCTGGGCTCCGCTGGCGCCGGCCTCGCGCAGAACCAATACGGACCTCCGCCCGGCCCTCCGGGCGCCAACGGCGAACCGCCGGTCCAGACCCCCGCCTCCCAGGCGACGCGCCTGCGCCAGACCCTGCGTCTGCGTTCCGATCAGGAAACGGCGCTGCAGGCCTTTATCCAGGCCAATGCGCCGCCGCCCGGCGCGATGGACCGCATGCGCCGGCAGGAGGAAAACGCCGCCAACCTCCCGACCCCCCAGCGCCTGGATTTCATGCTGGCGAACATGGATGAGATGCGCGGCCTGATGGTGACGCGGATGGCCGCCACCAAGCGGTTCTACGCCCAGCTCACGCCCGCCCAGCAAAGGGCGTTCGACGCTCTGGGTTCGACGAGCGGCAATCGCGGCTACGGCGGCCCGTCGCGCTGACGGCGCCCTCCGGCCTCGCCGAAGATTTCAGCCCTCCGCGCCGATCTCCCGCTCCACCATCCGCGCGAAGGCGAGTGTGGTGCGGTCTTCGAGATAGGGACCGATGATCTGGGCGCCGATGGGCAGTCCCGCCTTCGTCCTGCCGATCGGGACGGCGGTGGCGGGCAGATTGGCAAGGGTGGCCATGCCGGGCCAGGCGATCTGGGCGGCGTAGGGCGTGACCTCGCCCTCGATCGTGTGGGTTCGCGCGTTGAAGGGCGCCTCGTCGTGGGGAAAGGCGACGACGCCGAACGTCGGGGCGAGAACCACGTCGAAGGTCTCGAAAAGGGCCGCCCATTGTCGGCGAACCGCGAACTGAGCGTCCAGGCCGTCCATCCAGGCGTGGGCGCTAGTCGATGGCAGGACGGCCGCCATGGCCGGCGCGCCGCGCGACATGATCGCCCCCAGCAGGGTCATGTAGACGGCGTGCGCCGCTTCGAGGTCGGGGACGAGCGGGCTCATTCGCGCCACCTTTACGCCGACAGCCTCAAGGTTCGCGGCGAGGCGATCCAGCGCCGTGGCGATCTCCGGGTCGATGCGGGCGAGGGGGTGGGTGTCGATGACCAGGACCTTGTGGTCGGCGAGCCGCCAGCGTCGAGCGTCCGGCAGGGAGAGGCGATAGCCCTTGGCCTCGTCGCCGTCCGGACCGGCGAGAACGTCGAGGGCCAACTCCAGATCGCTCGCCGTGCGGGCCATGGGGCCGATCACCCCCAGCGGCGGATCGACGCCATCGATCCCCGGCGGTTCATGGCCGCGATTGGGGATCAGGCCCCAGCTCGGCTTGTGGCCGAACACGCCGCAGAAGGACGACGGCACCCGGATCGAGCCGCCGATGTCGGAGCCGAGTTCCAGGGGAACCATGCCGGCCGCCAGCGCCGCGGCGCCGCCCCCGGACGATCCGCCCGGCGTGCGGGTCTGATCGAGCGGGTGGTTGGTGCGGCCATAGACCGGATTGACGCTCTGCCAGTCGCCGAGGTGCGGCGGCACATTGGTCTTGCCGAGGATCACCGCCCCGGCGCCCTTCAACCGCGCGACGCCGACCGCGTCGTGCGTGGCGCCGAAGTCCTTGGCCTCGAGGAGTCCCCAGGTGGTCGGGAGACCCGCGACATTCATCGCCTCCTTGACAGTCATCGGCACGCCCAGCAAGGGGCGCCGCTCACCCCGCGCCAGGGCGGCGTCAGCGGACTTCGCGGCCTCGCGCGCCCGCTCGAAATCGCGCACCACCACGGCGTTGATCGGCCCGTCCAGACGCTCGATGCGCTCTATGCCGGCGTCGCACAGTTCGAAAGCGCTCACCCGTCGCGCGGCGAGGGCCGAGACGAGACCGCCGACGGTGGCCGTGGCATAGTCGAGGGTGTCGGCGTTCGGCATGGGTCAAGGTCTCCAAAAAAAGGACAGGCGCCCGCGGTGAGCGCGGCGGGGTCTTTCCCATGCAACCCCTATACGCCGCCACGGCGCCGCCGGTAGAGTCCTCGGCGTGAAAAACGCCGCTCTCGACCTGCGGGGCCGCGACGCCCTGTTCGACGCCTTGGAAGCGCGCGTCTTCGATCTCGCGGTGATCGGCGGCGGGATCACCGGTGCGGGGATTGCGCGGGACGCCGCCATGCGGGGCCTCACCGTCGCCCTTGTCGAGGCGCGAGACTTCGCCGCCGGGACCAGCAGCCGGTCGTCCAAGATGATCCACGGCGGCCTTCGCTATCTGGCCCAGGGCGACATCGGCCTGGTCCGCGAGGCGGCGAGCGAGCGCAAGATCGTCGAGGCCATCGCCCCGCATCTGGCGCGCCGGACGCCCTTCGTCATTCCGGCCAGGAGCGCCGCCGCCATCGCCAAACTGCGGGCCGGCCTGTGGGCGTTCGAGAAACTCGGCAGCGTTCCCAAGAGCCGCCGGCACGAGGTCTGGTCACAAGCGGAGGTGCGGGCGCGCGAACCGGCCATCGACGCGGGCGATCTGGCCGGCGCGGTGGTCTATCCCGAATACCTCACCGACGACGCGCGCCTGACCCTGGCCAATGTGCGAAGCGCCGCGGCGCAGGGCGCCCTGGCCGTCAACCATGCCGCGGTGGAAGCTATCGTCATCGACGGCGGCCGGGCGGTAGGCATGGAGGTCGCCGAAACCCTGCCCGGCGCGCCGCAGCGCCGCGCCCGCCTCGCCGCCCGGGTGATCGTCAACGCCGCCGGCCCGTGGGTGGACGCGGTGCGGGCAATAGAAAGCGAGGGCGCCGCGCCACGCTTGCGATTGACGCGGGGAATCCATCTGGTTGTTGCGCGCGAGGCGCTCCCTATCGAACGCACCGTCATCATGGCCGCCGCCGATCGTCGCGGCGTTTTCGCGGTGCCTCGTGGCCCTGTCACCTACATCGGAACCACTGACACCTTCGAGGCCGCCGCCAGTGTCTGGCCGGCGGTCACGGCGGCGGACGCGGACTATCTGCTAGCGGCGGCGGCTGCCCGCTTTCGCACCCCGTCGCTTGCCCGTGCCGACGTCGTCTCGGCCTGGGCCGGCGTGCGGCCCCTAGTCGGCGAAGCGGGCAAGGCGGCCTCCGACATCTCTCGCCGTGATGAACTGTGGATGGGCCCGGCCGGGGTCCTGTCGATCGCCGGCGGCAAGCTCACCGCCTATCGGCGGATGGCCCAGCGGGTGGTCGATCACGTGGAAACCGCGTTGGGACGCAAACACGGACCTTGCCGAACCGCCGACGAAGCGCTGGTCGGCGGCGACGCGGCCTCGGACATCCACGCCATCCCCGGCGGCCCGGCGGCCGAGGCGGCCCACGCGGTGCTCATCGAAGGCGCCCTCACCCTCGAGGACTACTGGGTGCGGCGCAGCGGGCGGGCCTGGTTCGATCTGGACGGCGGCCTCGCCGCCCTGACCCCGGCGGCCGACGCCATGGCGCCGCTGCTGGGATGGTCGGACGCCCGGATCGCCGACGAGATCGCGTCATGCCGGTGTATTTACGAGACTGACATGGCTGCGCTGGGGAAAAACGCCGCGGCGGAGATTTGAACGCATGATGTCACCCATCGCCGATCTGCTTCGCGAGACTCTGGGGCCTGGCCGCGTGGAGACTGATGAAGCGACCTTGAAGACCCGCCGCCATGACTACTGGATGGCGAGCCATGTTCGCGATCATGCCGGGACGCCTGCGCCGTCGCCCGCCTGCGTGGTGCGACCGGCCTGCGTGGAGGATGTTCAGGCGACACTGAGTATCGCCAACGACCGCCGCGTCCCGGTCGTCCCGTTTGGCTTGGGCAGCGGGGTGGTCGGCGGGGTGATCGCTTCGGCGGAGGCCATCGTGCTGGACATGGGGTCGATGAACGCGACCCGCTTCATCGATCCGGTGAACCTGCTGACGAGTTTCGAGGCCGGCAAGAACGGCCTGGAGGCGGAAAACGAGGTCGCCGCGCGAGGTCTGACCATCGGCCATTGGCCGCAATCGGTGGCCGTGAGCAGCGTGGGCGGTTGGATCGCCACGCGGGCGTCGGGACAGTTTTCCACCGCCTACGGCAATATCGAGGACATTGTCCACTCGATCGAGGCGGTGCTGCCAAACGGCGACTTCGTGGTTCTGGGCAAGGGGCCGCGCGCCTCGGCCGGCCCCGATCTGCGCCACCTGATGATGGGGTCGGAAGGGACCTTGGGGGTGATAACCGGCGTTACCCTTACCCTGCGCCGCGCCACCGAGTCCCGCGCCGTCGCCGCCTTCGAGGCGCCGGACATGCGCGTCGGCTTCGAGTTCCAGCGCGAAATCATCCAGTCCGGCTGGCGCCCGCCCGTGGTGCGCCAGTACGACGAACGCGAAAGCCAGCGTCTCGATGCGCGGGCCAGAGCCTGCCTGATCCTGATGGTCCACGAAGGCCCCGCCGCTCTGGTCGCCGCCGAAACCGCCGCCGTCGCCGCCCTGGCCGCAGGGGCCAGGATCGCCACCGCGCCATCCGACATCGTCGATCACTGGCTCGAGCAGCGCAACCATGTGCCCTCCTGGGACCAGTTCCTCGAACGCGGCATCGTCCTCGACACAGTGGAAATTTCCGCCGGGTGGGAGGCAATCGCGGCCATCTATGACGAGGCGACCGCCTCGCTGAAGGCCGTGGAAGGCTGTCTCGCCGGCTCGGCCCATAGCTCGCACCTCTATCGAAGCGGCCTCAATCTCTACTTCACCTTCGCCGTGCAGGTGGGCGATCCGGCGGCGATGGAGGCGGTCTATTTCGACTGCTGGCGGCGGATCATGGAGGCCACCCACGCGCACGGGGGCAGTCTCGCCCATCACCATGGCATCGGTC
>Ga0208849_1002400_pt1 | contig 10310 bp, 8 predicted proteins | sample NGESurdeep072012_10_FD_184470 | JGI IMG/M metagenome (GOLD analysis project Ga0208849, IMG submission 184470) | Arctic peat soil microbial communities from Barrow, Alaska - NGEE Surface sample 53-3 deep-072012 (SPAdes) | ecosystem: Environmental > Terrestrial > Soil > Wetlands > Peat ...
CTCCCTTGCCAACCGCCGTCATTCAACCGATCGAGCTCGCCTGCGCCGCCGACGACATCGCGCTGCAGATGACGCGCTGGCTGTCGCATCTGCGCAGCGAACGACGGTTGTCGCCGAAGACATTGGAGGCCTATGCCCGCGACCTCCGGCAATGTCTCGTCTTTCTGAGCGAACACTGGGGCGCGCGGGTGACGCTTTCGGCTTTTGCAGGCCTTGAGGCCAGCGACGTCAGGGCCTTCATGGCGATGCGCCGCGCCGGCGATATCGGCGGCCGTTCCTTGATGCGGGCGCTGGCGGGCCTGCGTTCGTTCGGGCGCTTCCTCGAGCGGGAAGGCAAGGGCAAGGTCGGGGCCCTGTCGGCGATCCGCGCGCCCAAGGTCGGAAAAAGCCTGCCGAAACCGATTCCGATGGCGGCGGCCAAGCGTTTCGCCGATGCCGACGAGCGCGCCGGCGAGACCCGCGATCCCTGGATCTGGGCACGCGACGCCGCTGTCATGGCGCTGTTGTACGGCTCCGGCCTGCGCATCTCCGAGGCGCTCGGGCTGAAACGCCGCGACGTGCCGTTGCCCGGCGAGGGCGACGTCCTGATCGTGAATGGCAAGGGCAACAAGACCCGCATGGTGCCGGTGCTGCAGAATGTGCTGACGCTGGTGCGGGATTATGTGTCGATGTGTCCGCATCCGCTGCCGCCGGAGGGGCCGATCTTTGTCGGCGCCCGCGGCGGCCCGCTGAAAGCCCGAATCATCCAGCTCACCATGGAACGGCTGCGCGGCGCGCTCGGCCTGCCCGACAGCGCGACGCCGCATGCGCTGCGGCACTCTTTCGCGACCCACCTTTTGACCCGCGGCGGCGATTTGCGCGCGATCCAGGAATTGCTCGGCCACGCGTCGCTCTCGACCACCCAGATTTACACCGGCATCGACACCGAGCGACTATTCGAAGTCTACCGCACCGCGCATCCGCGCGCCTGAGACCTTCTAACTCTCACTTCTGATAACGCGCCCGTCAGTTCCGCTTGCCTCTTGCGCCGACGGTATTGTTCGGTCAATCGTTGGCTTCGCAGGCAGGGAGACGACGATGAGCGCACATGAGAGCATGGAGCAGGCCGATCAGGCCAAGGAAGCCTCAAGCGAAAACAGGAAGATCGCGCTGCTGATCGCCGTGATCGCGCTGTTTCTGGCGCTGTCGGAGACGCTGGGCAAGGGCGCTCAGACCGAAGCCATCGGCAAGAACGTCGAAAGCTCGAACCTGTGGGCGTTCTTTCAGGCCAAGAGCATCCGCCGCACCGTGGTGCAGACGGCGTCGGACGAGGCCAAATTGAGTCTCGGCACCGTCGGCGACGATGCCGCCAAGGCGGCGCTGCAAAAGCAGATCGACGCCTGGCAGAAGACCGCGGCGCGCTATCGTTCCGAGCCGGAAACCGGCGAAGGGCAGGATCAACTGTCCGAACGCGCCAAGCATGCCGAGGAAGAGCGCGACCTAGCGGAGGCCAAGTATCATCACTTCGAGCTCGCCTCAGCGGCGTTTCAGATCGGCATCGTGCTGGCTTCGGCGACCATCATCACCGGCATCGTAGCACTAGCCTGGATCTCCGGCCTGCTGGCGCTGACCGGTATCGCATTCACCATGATCGGCCTGTTCGCGCCGCATTTGCTGCATCTGGCGTTGTAAAAACTAACGCGCCTGGTGCACGCTCTTGCGGAATCGCTGGATCAGCCGCAACAGCCGCGACGACCAACCGTCGCCGCCGCCACCCAGCGCTTGCTTGATTTGCAGCTTGATCGGATCGACCAGCGCGTTGGCCTTGGCGCGCAGCGCGAGGATGAACTGATAAAGCTTTTCGAACCATTGCATCTGCAGCAGCTTCGGCCGCGTCACGTCGAAGATGAAGGCGGCAACACCGACGCCGAGGAATTTCGCGAACACGATGGTGAGGATGGCGCTGATCCAGTATTGATGGGCGAGCAGCCAGATCCCGATCAGCTTGAGCGGAAACAGCGGGATCACCGGCACGATGAATACCAGCAGCGTCATCGCCGGCGACAGCGTGTCGACGCGCTCGGCCAGCCAGTGCTTGAACGAGCGCAGCGGAATCAGCGCCACGATCGCCGCCACGATCGGCTCGAGATGATCCCACAGCCAGGCTTCGATCAGGAAGATGACCGCGAGCAGAACCCAGATCGGCTGAAGAAGGCGGCGCATCATCCATATTGCCCCCGCCCGACCTTCGCCGGGCTTGGATTACATATGGATCGCGCGCTTGCCGACCGCAAGCGCGGCTTCCTTGATGGCTTCCGAACGGGTCGGATGGGCGTGGCAGGTCCGCGCCAGATCTTCGGCGGAACCGCCGAATTCCATCAGTACCGCGGCTTCATGAATCATCTCACCGGCCTCGCGGCCGACGATGTGCACGCCAAGCACCCGATCGGTCTTCGCATCTGCGAGAACCTTGACGAATCCTTCGGTGGTCTGGTTGACCTTGGAGCGGCCATTGGCGGTGAACGGGAATTTGCCGACGGTATAGGCGATTCCGGCCTGCTTCAGCTCTTCCTCGGTCTTGCCGACGGTCGAGACTTCCGGCGTGGTATACACAACGCCTGGGATCACGTCGTAGTTCACATGCCCGGCCTGGCCGGCGAGAATTTCAGCACAGGCGACGCCTTCGTCCTCGGCCTTGTGGGCGAGCATCGGACCGGCGACGACGTCGCCGATCGCGTAGACGCCCTTCACGCTGGTGGCGAAATGCGCATCGATCTGGACCCGGCCGCGATTGTCGAGCGCGACGCCGGCCTCTTTCAGGCCGAGGCCTTCGGTGTAGGCAACCCGGCCGATACAGACCAGCACCACATCGGCTTCCAGGGTTTCCGCCTTACCGCCCGCGGCCGGCTCGATCTGTGCCGACAATGTCCTGCCCGAGGTGTCGATGCCGGTGACCTTGGCGCCGAGCTTGAACGCAAAACCCTGCTTTTCGAGGATGCGCTGGAATTGTTTTGCGACTTCGCCGTCCATGCCCGGCAAGATGCGGTCGAGAAATTCGACCACGGTGACCTCAGCGCCGAGCCGGTGCCACACCGAGCCGAGCTCGAGCCCGATCACGCCGGCGCCGACGATCAACAGCTTCGAGGGCACCTTGTCGAGCGACAATGCGCCGGTTGACGACACGATACGCTTTTCGTCGATCTCAATGCCCTTCAGCCGCGCAATATCGGAGCCGGAGGCGATGACGATGTTCTTGGTCTCCACGGTCTGGGTCTTGCCGTCGCTGCCGGTTACCTCGACCTTGCCGCTGCCGAGGATTTTGCCCTTGCCGCTGATGACGTCGATCTTGTTTTTCTTCATCAGGAACTCGACGCCCTTGACGTTGCCGTCGATGCCCTGCTGCTTGAAATTCATCATCGAGGGCAAATCGAGTTTCGGCGCGGAGACGCTGACGCCCATCTTCGCGAACGAGTGCCCGGCCTCCTCGAACATTTCAGAAGCGTACAGCAGCGCCTTCGACGGCATGCATCCGACATTGAGGCAGGTACCGCCGAGCGTTGCGTTCTTCTCGACCACCGCGACCTTCATGCCGAGCTGCGCCGCCCGGATCGCGCAGACATAGCCGCCAGGGCCGGTGCCGATAACAACGAGATCGTAAGTGGCCATGAAAGCTTTCTATTCAGCTGGCGAGGTGAAGGAGACCGGCTTGACGCTCGGCGCGGTGACGCAAAGGGTCTGACCCGAGTTCGATCTCGTCTCCCTGATCGTCGAACCAGAAGATCTTGTGGCCGTGATCCTCAAGCCTGAGATCGTCAAAACGGGCGGGATTTGCGCGAAGAAATTCAAACATCTCACCCTTTGCGAGCAATGGCCGCAAGTCCACGATGCCGGCAAAGTCGCCTTTCCAGACAATCTTGACGACACCGGATATGACCGGCTCCGCACCATGCATGGCGATTATGTCAGTCATTTATCTTCTCGCAACGACCGGCACGACCAATCTTCGTCACGAAGCATCTATTAGCGTCCGCCCGATACATCAAGGATAGCGCTGGTTACGTAGGAGGCCTCGTCGGACATCAGCCAGACGATGGCGTTGGCGATTTCGTCGGCGTTGCCGACGCGCTTCATCGGCACCATGTGGCTGAGCCGGTGGGCGCGATCGGGATCGCCGCCTGAGGCATGAATTTCGGTGTCGATCAGCCCGGGCCGGATCGCCGCGACGCGAATCCCCTCGCCGGCGACTTCGTGGCCGAGCCCGACGGTAAACGAATCGATCGCGCCCTTGGATGCCGCGTAGTCGACATAGGTATTGGGCGAGCCGAGTTTGGCCGCCACCGACGACAGGTTGACGATGACGCCGCCCTTGCCGCCGTGCCGGGTCGACATCCGCTTCACCGCCTCGCGCGCGCACAGCATGCTGCCGGTGACGTTGACGGCCATCATGCGCTGGATGCGCTCGGCGGACATCTCGTCGACCCGCGATGTCGTACCGATGATGCCGGCGTTGTTGACGAGAGCGCCCAGCGTGCCGAAGCCGTCGGCGGCCTTGAACAGCGCCATGATGTCGCTTTCGCTGCCGACGTCACATTTCACCGCGATCGCCTTGCCGTTGCTGGCCTCGATGGCGGCGACCACCGCGCGCGCGGCGGCCTGGTTGGTGGCGTAGCCGACGCAAACCTTGAAGCCGCGCGCGGCCGCGGCAATCGCGGTGGCGCGGCCGATGCCGCGGCTGCCGCCGGTGATGATCGCAACCCTGTCAGTCAAGATTTTCCCCCACGCTCACGATACCGCCAATGCGCCGGACATTCGGATGCGAAACGCATCACAGGTCCAGCACCAGCCGCGCTGGATCTTCCAGGCTTTCCTTGATTCGCACGAGGAACGTCACCGCTTCCTTGCCGTCGATGACGCGGTGATCGTAGGACAGCGCCAGATACATCATCGGGCGAATCTCGACCTTGCCGGCGATCGCGACCGGGCGATCCTGGATCTTGTGCATGCCGAGAATGGCCGACTGCGGCGCGTTCAGGATCGGGGTCGACATCAAGGAGCCGTAGATGCCGCCATTGGTGATGGTGAAGGTACCGCCCTGCATCTCGTCGATCTTGAGCTGGCCATCGCGGGCGCGGCGTCCGAAATCGGCGATGCTCTTTTCGATCTCGGCGATCGACTTGCGATCGCTGTCGCGCACCACCGGCACCACCAGACCCTTGTCGGTGCCAACGGCAACGCCGATGTGATAATAATTCTTGTAGATCAGGTCGGTGCCGTCGATCTCGGCGTTGGCCGCCGGAACGTCCTTCAGCGCCTGCACGCAGGCCTTGGTGAAGAAGCCCATGAAGCCCAGTTTGCTGCCGTGCTTCTTCTCGAACACGTCCTTGTACTGGGCCCGCATCGCCATGATGTGGCTCATGTCGACCTCGTTGAAGGTGGTCAGCATCGCGGCGGTGTTCTGGACGTCCTTGAGGCGGCGCGCGATGGTCTGGCGCAGCCGCGTCATCTTCACGCGCTCCTCTCGCGCGGCGTCGTCGGCCGGCGAAGGGGCGCGCACCTGCACCGAGGCGGCGGGCTGATTGACCGGGGTCGGGGCGGAGGCCGCCTTCTCGATCGCGGCCAGCATGTCGCCTTTTGTCACCCGGCCGTCTTTGCCCGATCCGGGGACGGTGGCGGCATCGATGCCGTTTTCGGCGGAGATTTTTCGCACCGACGGCGCTAGCGGCGCGTCAGCCGGCGGCGCCCTCTGAGCTGGAGCCGAAGCGGCAGCGGGTGCCGCCGCAGCGGCGGACGCGGCGGGGGGCGGGGCCGGCGGAGCCGCAGGCTTGGCTTGCGCCGTGGCCGGCTTGGCGGCGGCACCTGCCGCGCCTTCATTGATTTGTCCGAGCAGCGCGCCGACGGCGACGGTTTCACCGTCCTTGGCCATGATTTCGCCAAGGGTTCCCGCCGAAGGCGCGGGCACCTCGATGGTGACCTTGTCGGTCTCCAACTCGACCAGCGGTTCATCCACCGCCACGGCGTCGCCGGGCTTCTTGAACCAACGGCCGATGGTAGCCTCGGTCACGGATTCGCCGAGCGTCGGAACGCGAATTTCAGTCATGTTTGGTTTCCTCTCGCGTCACAGCCAGCCTGGTTCGGCCAGCCGCGCCCTAAATCAGCTCATCAACAAAGAAAGGCGCATGCCCCACTTTCGCAGGGCATGACCGACTGCAAATTGATCAGTTCAGCGCTTCTTCCAGCAGAGCCTTGAGCTGCGCCAGATGCTTGGTCATCAAACCGGTGGCCGTCGCCGCGGCCGCGGCGCGCCCGGCATAACGCGGACGCTTGTTCGGCGCGTTGATCTGGTTCAGCACCCATTCGAGATAAGGCTCGATGAAATGCCAAGCCCCCATATTGCGCGGCTCTTCCTGGCACCAGACCAGCTCGGCATTCTTGAAGCGTCCGAGTTCCTGCACCAGCGCCTTCAGCGGCACCGGATAAAGCTGCTCGACCCGCATGATATAGACGTCGTCGATCTCGCGTTTTTCGCGCTCGTCGTAGATATCGTAATAGACCTTGCCCGAGCACAATACGACGCGGCGGATCTTGTCGTCCGGCACCAACTTGATCTTCTCGTCGGGCAGCATCGCCGCATCATCATAGAGCAGGCGGTGGAAGGTGGTATTGGCGCCGAGTTCGTCGAGCCGGGAGACCGCACGCTTGTGCCGCAGCAGCGACTTCGGCGTCATCAGGATCAGCGGCTTGCGAATCTCGCGATGCAACTGGCGCCGCAGCACGTGGAAGAAATTGGCCGGCGTGGTGGCATAGACCACCTGCATGTTGTCTTCGGCGCACATCTGCAGGAAGCGTTCGAGCCTTGCGGACGAATGCTCCGGCCCCTGCCCTTCATAGCCGTGCGGCAGCATGCAGACGAGCCCTGACATCCGCAGCCATTTGCGCTCGCCCGACGAGATGAACTGGTCGAACAGCACCTGTGCGCCGTTGGCGAAATCGCCGAACTGGGCTTCCCAGATCGTCAACGCATTCGGCTCGGCCAGCGAATAGCCGTACTCGAAGCCGAGCACGGCTTCTTCCGAGAGCAGCGAATTGATCACCTCGTAGTGGCCCTGGTCGCCGCCGAGATGATTGAACGGGGTGTAGCGGCTTTCATCTTCCTGATCGATCAGCACCGAGTGCCGCTGCGAGAAGGTGCCGCGCTCGGAATCCTGTCCAGACAACCGGACGTGATGGCCTTCCTGCAGCAGCGTGCAAAACGCCAGCCCTTCGCCGGTCGCCCAGTCGATCCCGACGCCGTTCTCGATCGCCTTGGCCCGGTTCTCCAGAAACCGCTGCACCGTGCGGTGAACGCGGAAGCCATCGGGCACCTTGGTGATCTTGCGGCCGATATCCTTGAGTACTGCGACATCGACGCCGGTGACGCCGCGGCGCGGATCTTCTTCCTGATCCGCCGACTTGAACCCGGCCCATTTGCCGTCGAGCCAGTCCGCCTTGTTCGGCTTGTAGCCCGAGCCGGCCTCGAGTTCGGCGTCGAGCCGGGCGCGCCAGTCAGCCTTGGCCTTCTCGACCTCGCCTTCGGTCATCACGCCTTCGGCGATCAGCCGCCTGGAATAGATCTCCAGCGTGGTCGGATGGGTCGCGATCTTCTTGTACATCACCGGCTGGGTGAACATCGGCTCATCGCCTTCGTTGTGCCCGTGCCTGCGATAGCAGAACATGTCGATCACGACCGGCTTGTGGAATTTCTGCCGGAACTCGATCGCGACCTTGGCCGCGAACACCACCGCTTCGGGGTCGTCGCCGTTGACGTGGAAGATCGGCGCGTCGATCATCTTCGCGACGTCCGACGGATAGGGCGAGGACCGCGAATAGCGCGGATAGGTGGTGAAACCGATCTGGTTGTTGACGATGAAATGCAGCGAACCGCCGGTGCGGTAGCCCTTCAGGTCGGACAGCCCAAAACATTCCGCCACCACGCCCTGGCCGGCGAACGCAGCGTCGCCGTGCATCAACAGCGGCAACACCGAGATGCGCTGGTCCGGAGGATCGCCATGCTGGTCCTGCTTGGCGCGGACCTTGCCGAGCACCACGGGATCGACGATCTCCAGATGCGACGGATTGGCGGTCAGCGACAAATGGATCCGGTTGTTGTCGAACTCGCGGTCGGACGAGGCGCCGAGATGGTATTTGACGTCGCCGGAGCCCTCGACCACGTCGGGATTGGCCGAGCCGCCCTTGAATTCATGAAACAGCGCGCGGTGCGGCTTGCCCATCACCTGGGTCAGCACGTTGAGGCGGCCGCGATGCGGCATCCCGACCACGATTTCCTTGACCCCGAGATTGCCGCCGCGCTTGATGATCTGCTCCAGCGCCGGAATCAGCGATTCCGCGCCGTCCAGCCCGAAGCGTTTGGTGCCGGTGAATTTCAGGTCGCAGAATTTCTCGAAGCCTTCGGCCTCGACCAGCTTCGTCAGGATGGCGCGGCGACCCTCGCGCGTGAAACTGATTTCCTTGTCCGGACCCTCGATGCGCTCCTGGATCCAGCCCTTCTGCGCGCCGTTGGTGATGTGCATGAATTCGACGCCGAGCGTCTGGCAGTAGGTGCGCTCGCAGATCGCAACGATTTCCCGCAAGGTCGCGTGTTCGAGGCCAAGTACGTGGTCGAGGAATATCTTGCGGTCGAAATCGGCCTCGGTGAAGCTGTAGGAGCGCGGATCGAGCTCCTCGCGGTCGCGCGGCGGCTCGATCCCGAGCGGGTCGAGCTTGGCGTGGAAATGGCCGCGCATCCGGTAGGCCCGGATCAGCATCAGGGCGCGGACGGAATCGCGCGTCGCCTGATGGACGTCGGTGCCCGCCAGCTCGCTGCCCTTGACCTGTGCCTTGGCCGCAATCTTGGCGCCGACGACCTTTTCCACTTCCGCCCAGTTGCCGTCGAGCGCCGAGGTGAGGTCGTCGCGCGGCGTCAGCGGCCAATTGTCCCGGCCCCAGGACGGTCCTTCGGCATTCTTCAAAACGTCGGCCCGCTGGTCCTTCAGGCTCCTGAAGAACTCCTGCCATTCGCTGTCGACCGAGGCCGGGTCTTTCTCGTAGCGGGCATAGACATCGTCGATGTAGGGGGCGTTGGTGCCCTGCAAAAACGACGAGAGGGCAAAAGCGGCATTCGCGTCTTGGCGAGACATGATTGCGTCCTGGTGATTTTAGCTTCGCGCATGGAATACGGCGCAACCGCCAATCCAGGTACCGGATCAGCGTGATAGGGGAGCTTTTAACCTATATGGGGCGAATCTTCGCACCGAAAAGAACCAAAGATTGAATTATAACTTCAATTTTTCGACAAGGGTCTTTCCGAGCCGCGCCGGCGACGGCGAGACCGTGATACCGGCCGCTTCCATCGCCGCAGTCTTGGAACCGGCGTCGCCCTTGCCGCCGGAGATGATGGCGCCGGCATGCCCCATGCGGCGTCCGGGAGGCGCCGTGACGCCGGCGATGAAGCCGACCATCGGCTTCTTGCGGCCGCGCTTGGCCTCGTCCCTGATGAACTGAGCGGCGTCCTCTTCGGCCGAACCGCCGATTTCGCCGATCATCACGATCGAGGTGGTCTTGGGATCGGCCAGGAACATCTCAAGCACGGCGATGAATTCGGTGCCCTTGACCGGATCGCCGCCGATTCCGACCGCGGTGGTCTGGCCGAGGCCCTCCTGGGTGGTCTGGAACACCGCCTCATAGGTCAGGGTGCCCGAACGCGACACAATGCCGACATTGCCGGGCTTGAAGATATTGGCCGGCATGATGCCGATCTTGCATTCGCCGGCCGTCATCACCCCCGGGCAATTCGGCCCGATCAGCCGGGATTTCGATCCGGATAGCGAACGCTTCACCTTCACCATGTCGAGCACCGGAATGCCCTCGGTGATGCAGACGATCAGCGGAATTTCGGCGTCGATGGCCTCGCAGATCGCGTCCGCGGCGCCCGGCGGCGGCACATAGATCACGCTGGCGTTGGCGCCGGTCCTGTCGCGGGCCTCGGCCACCGTGTCGAACACCGGCAGACCGAGATGCGTAGCTCCGCCTTTGCCCGGCGAGGTGCCGCCGACCATCCTGGTGCCATAGGCGATCGCGGCCTCGGAGTGAAAGGTGCCGTTCTTGCCGGTAAAGCCCTGGCAGATGACTTTTGTGTTCTTGTCGATCAGGATGGACATGGTTGAGGCTGCTTTCGCGAACGATCGATAGGGGTCAATGGATGCGCTGGTACACGCCGGTGAGCACGTCGGCCCACCCTTCGGCGTCAGGCGAAAACTGGATTTTCATGCTGTAGTTATTGTCGTCGAGAATTTCAT
>Ga0208849_1002401_pt1 | contig 10309 bp, 10 predicted proteins | sample NGESurdeep072012_10_FD_184470 | JGI IMG/M metagenome (GOLD analysis project Ga0208849, IMG submission 184470) | Arctic peat soil microbial communities from Barrow, Alaska - NGEE Surface sample 53-3 deep-072012 (SPAdes) | ecosystem: Environmental > Terrestrial > Soil > Wetlands > Peat ...
AATGAAGATGGGTGTTCCGTATTTCACGCGCAACGTCGTCGTCGACTTCGTCGAGAACCGGACCATCGCGTGGCATCACTTCGCGCGCTGCGTGTGGCGTTATGAACTCGAAGGAGTACCCGGCGGGACTCGTGTCACCGAGTCGTTCACCTACGACAAACCCGTGGGACTCGTCGTCATGGCGATGGGCTTTCCCGAAAGGAATCGCCTCGCCATTGAAGCCACGCTCGAGCGGCTCGAGACCCTCGTTACTTCGTGACCGTGAGCGTGGTGCCGGTGTCCAGGAGTTCCACCCACGTCTGACCGGGAGTCAGCGTGATCGTGGTGCCCTTCGCGGTCTTGTACTGGACGACGTCGGCCTTGGAGGGTCCCCTCGACCACGTCCCCTGCACCTCTTTGCCGGCGCTGAACACGGTGGCCGGGCCCGAGCCCTGGAGGTTGGCGTAGGAGGCCTCGGTACCGATGCCGTTCACGTAGTTGACGAACATGACGACGACGTTCTTGGGCGATTCACGTACGCCGGTGCCCGTGACGTCCGCCTTACCGAAGAGAGTACGGTCCCACGACGTCGTCGCGGCGTTCCACGTCCAGGTCACGGCGTAGATACTCGGGAACGGCACGACGAATCTCGCGACCTTCGAGCCCACGGGCTTCTCGGTGCTCTTGCGGTAACTGAAGAGCGCGGGTGGCGGTGTCGGCGTGCCCTTGAAGGCGAAGAGCGCGGACGCGACGGCGAAGAGGTTGTGCGGCGCGTACCGGCTGGGGTCGCGGAACATCGCGGTACCGGCCGAGCTCTCGTCGATCAACTTCACGGGGGCCGTCGAGATGCTCGCGACGGCGTAGGCGGCACCGCCGGAGAACGCGAAGATCCCGCCGAGGGGCCACACGACCTGGGTGTCGGTGGGTCGAACGGAGCGAACCGGTCCCACCTTCGCGGGCGCGTGTGAGTTGAAGACCGCGGCGAGGCGGGTGATGCCGCCGTTCACGATCTCCTCGTAGACGACGTCGGCCTGGTCGATGCCCCACTGGGGCAACGCCTCGGGAGTGTTCTCGATCTTCACCGTCAGCGCGGGGCGCGTAAGGGACAGTCCCGACGTGTCGACGACGCCCGTCAATGGAGCGTTGGAGTAGTGCGGGACCGGCTTCGTGGTCGTCGTAGGAGTGGTCGGCGTCGTCTTCGACTTGAGGTGGGGGTAGGCCACGACGCCCGCGGCGATAACGACGAGCACGCCGAGAAGAATCAGGTATTTACGCATCTACCAAATCTAATGAAACCCGCGCCAGGGAGAGGCTCATCTACGACGGGTCGACCAGGGACTTCACGATGGTGGTATGAGGTAAGTTCGTCTCTTTACTGAGGTGTTCGGAGCCTTCGACGACGTTCCAGCCGGTCGCGACGTAGAAACCGAGCGCCGTGTCTCTCGCGTACGCCCAGACTTGCGCGGCACCTTTCTCTCGCAGCTCGTCGAAGGCGAACTCCAAGACCTCCGCCCCGTATCCCTTTCCCTGCACGTCGAAGTCAGTCGCCATGAAGCGCAGTTGGTACGAAACGAGTTCTTCGTTCACCGGCGCGGGCGTCAGGTAGAACGACGCGCTGACGACGAGTCGGTCCCCGATAAAACCACCCAAATGCAGCGTCGCGGCTTCGTCGTCGCGTGCGTCACCCGCCTTCTTCGTCGGATCGTTGCCGCGTAGTACGCGCAGACGTAACTCGAAGAGGGTCGACGCCTCGACGCGCTCGACACGAAGTTTAGTCATTACCCAATTCCTTCTTCATTCGAATCAACTCCATCGAGGGGTCGCGTTCCATGACGCGCCGTTCACCCGTCGGGGCAAAGCCCACCTTGAGGTAGAAAGCTCGCGCGCGCACCAGTGACCTCGTGACGTCGAGGTACAGCGCGCTCGCGCGCTCGCTCCTCGCCCAGGAACTCACGGCGTCGACCAGGGCGGACGCCGCCCCGGTGCCTCGCGCGGCGGGCGTGACGTAGGTGGCGTAGAGCCAGTGGTCGCCTGGATGATCGTCGTGGTAGCCGCCCGCGGCCATGCCGACGACGACGCCGTCGCGCTCGACCAAGAAATAGCCCTGCTGCGCGGTCATGAGGCGCCAGCGATTGTCGGAGATCCTAAGGGCTCGCTCGAGCGAAGAACCGTACGCGTCAGGCGTGTCGCGCAGCGCCTCGAGTCGAATGGTCTTGAGCGCCAACCAGTCGGCTCGTTCGGCGCGGCGTACGAGCAGTGACGCATTGCTCATCGACTTCTCGTCAAGTGAATACGGCGATCCTGCACGACTCCATTGTTTCACGAGGTGACGACTCATTGATCATTGACGTGGGTCACGTCGTGACGTCCGTGTCATGACGCGGTAGTCGGGCCGTGTAGACGGAGTAGCCGTCTATTTGACGCACGATGAGCGTGGCGATGACGGCGGCGGCCAACATGGGGATCACGAGGGCGAATCCCCCACGGGTCAGTTCCAACACCAACACGAGGCCGACGAGGGGTGCCTGCATCGTCGCGGCGATCATCGCCGCCGCGCCGATGATCGCGAACGCGCCCAGTGGCGAGCCCGGCCAGAGATGAGTCCACAGCGTCCCTAGGAAACCACCGAGGACGGCGCCCGTGGCGAGGAACGGGGTGAAGAGGCCGCCGGCGGCGCCACTACCAAGGGTGAGCGCGGTGACGAGGGGTTTGAGTGCGAAGAGGGCGAAGAGAAGCCCCACGCTGCCGAGACCCAAGAACGCGCTATGCGCCATGCCCTTGCCGTTACCGAAGAGTTGCGGGTACCAGAGACCGAGCACGCCGACCACCACGAAGGCGAGTGGCATCAACCACAGAATGTGGACACCTCTGACGCGATGGAACGAGACCCAGCCGATGAGACGCACGTAGCCAACGGCGAGAAGACCGATGATCACACCCGCGAGGAGCGACCAGACCATTAACGTCGCGCTGAACTGGTAGGTCGGAATGTCGGGGTACGTCGCCCTGCTCGGCAGGTAGATCCACGCGACGGTCGTCGCGATGAGTGACGTCGCGAGCGCGGGAAGGACGACGGGCAACGCGAAGCTGCCGAAGAGCACTTCGGCGGTGAAGAGTGCCCCGCCGAGGGGAACGTTATAGACGGCGGCGAGTCCAGCACCGCCGCCACAGGCGACGAGCAGTCGCTTCTGCGCGGGCGTCAAGTGGAACCATCGCGCCAGTACCGAGCCCGAAGCACCACCCATTAATTTGGGCGCCGCTTCTCGTCCGATCGACGCGCCGAGGCCGATGACGACCTCAGACACGAGTGACGTGAGAAGACTCCGACGTGGCGAGAGGTCACCTTCGCCGTTCCATAACGCTTCGTCGATCTCAGAGCGCTCGTTCTTCAGGTAGCGCCGGATGAGGTACCACGAGACGGCGCCGATCACGCCCGCGGCGATGAGCGACGTGACGCGTCGAAGGCCCCCGACGCGCGCGACTGCACCCTGGTAACTGCCGGAGTGATAGTGATAGGCCGCGTGTTCGACGAGCCTCAAGATCCACATCAACAGGTCCCCGAAGAGACCCGTCGCGACGCCGGTCAGGACGACGGCGAGCCAGAACGTGGGCGTGAGGCGGGCCTCGCCGTCGTGGGTGACGTTGGGTTGTTCCATCGCGCCGCGACCGGAAGGGACACGACGTTTGATGAGCGGTTGCGGTATGCGCTGGCGCTCACTCTTGCCATTCGATGTAGGCACGCGTCTTCACCTCGGCTCGCGAAACGCCATCGTAGCCGCGAGCGCCCTGGCGCCGACCCGCGTGACAATTACGACTTTGTCACTAGAACAAGTGTCGTAACGCGAACGCGTCGCTTCCCTAGTCCGTGAGATTCAAGGGGCCTTCACCGAAGTCGCCGTGGGCGGCGGACGCGAGTTGACGTCGATGGGGGAACAAGGTCGCCCACGGCAGTCGACTTCGTCCGACGAGCGCTCTCGAGAGCGGCGTTCGCGCGACGACCGCGCTGAAGATCCAGCCCAGCAGGTAGGTCACGGTAACGGCCAGGATCGTGAGTACCAGCCACGGCACACGTTGAAAGAGGTCGAAGTGCACTGCCCATCGGTGCATCACCAAGATCCACACCATCTGCGACACGTAGATGCCGTACGCCGCCTCGGACCCCGAGGTAGTGATCGCCTTCGTGCGCGCGCTGCGTTGAGGGCTCACGAGGTACACGCCGAGCAAGTACACCGCGATGATGGCTCCCACGTCGAAGGGGATCACCGCCGCGGCGAAGGGATCACCGCCGGGCACGATGATCTTGGGTATCGCGACGCCGTGACTATGCAGGTAGTCCAACATGATCGGCACCGCGCCCGCGACGATTGTCCACGAAAGGATCGCCCTTCGGTGACGAAGTACCCAGTCGTGGAACGCATCGAGGTAGAACGCCGCCACGACACCGCCGAGGAGGTACAGCGGATACGAGAAGACGAGACGCGCCTCGAGTTTTGACGAGATCGAAAAGCCGAACCATCCCCGTCGCACGACGTAGGGAAACACGATCTGCCAGAGGACGGCACCCACGACGACGTAGACGTGAGACCTGGGAAAGCGTCGCAGCAGTTTGAAGACGTAGGGGAAGACGACGTAGAACTCCAACAGCACCAAGAGGAAGTAGAGGTGGAAATAGCCCGTGGCGAGCGAGACGAAGAAGTTGTGTGCTCCCGTCGCACTGAAGATCGACGAGAGCGGGAGGTGAAAGTAGGGAAACCTCGACGCTGGTACAAGGGCAGCCATCGGAAAGTAGATGACGGTCCACACCAGGTAGACGAGACCCACGGCCATGAAGCGGCGCTTCCAGTAATGACCCATGGCGACGGTCTCGCTGTTGCGATAGCTGTAGGCCAACATGCACGCCGAGACGAAGAGGAACGCGTCGCGAGAGAAGTGCGTCAACGTCAAGATTCCTGACGCCAAAAGACTCGTCGAAAGTGGCGAGAAGAAGAGCAACGCGTGTGTCGAGATGACCGCCGTCTGTTTGATCGGACGCATCGCGTCGATGTGATCAAGACGTTGGCGAGTGCCGCTCGGTACCACACCGGAGACTGTCGTCGTTACTTTCTCCGTCAAGCTTTGCATGTGACGTCTCACTCGACCGTGCCGCTACAGCGACTCTTGGTGAAGCACAGTGACGTCGTCCCCGCGAAGGAGGCCCTTGCGAATCTTTCCCGTGGCGTGAGCGGGAAAGCTCTCCACCACCCTGACGGTGACCGGCCGGTGCGCCTTCGAGAACGTGGCGTTCGCGGTGCGACGCACTCGCTCGACCAAGTTCGCCATTTCCCCGGGTGAGTCGGAGGTCATCTCGTCGGAACGAAGGTAGGCAACGGGCACCTGGCCGAACACGTCGTCGGCCTCACCGACAACGGCGACCTCGGCGACGCCATCGACCGTCACGAGGACGTTCTCGATCTCGAGTGGGTAGATCTTCTCCCCTCCGCGATTGATGACGTCGTCGCTGCGTCCAACGATGAAGAGATACCCTTCGTCATCGAAGTAGCCGAGATCGCCCGTCCTGAGCCAACCATCATCGTCGAATCGATCGTCGTAGGCGGAACTTTCGTAGCGCGTGATAACCGTGGGACCCTTGATCTCGATGTACCCCACGAGGTTCGATTTTCTAGCGGCGTCATCGCTCTCGGGCGTGACCACGCGAACGTTGACGCCCACCGCGACACCCACCGAGCCGGACTTTCGAACGCCCGTGAGCGGAGTGACACAGATCTGACTGGCCGCTTCGGTCATGCCGTAGGACTCAATGACGGGGATACCCGTTGACGCCTCGAACTGATCGAAGAGGGCGGGCGCGAGCGGCGCCGAAGCGGAACGAATGAAACGTACGCTCTTCGAAGGAATTTCACCGTCTTCGAGGATCGAAAGTCGCGAGATGATCGCCGGCACCGCGTTGATCCACGTGACCTCGAAATCATTGACGACCTTCCAGAACCCCGTACGGTGGAATCGGTCATCGAGCACCAATGACGAGCCCGCGTAGAGGGTCGCGAGGAGCCCCACGACTTCGGCGTTGACGTGCCACAGAGGCAGAGGACTGAACCCCCGATCCGTGACGTCGAGTTGATTGTGTCGCGCGACGAGTTCGGCGGTCGCGAGCAACTGAACAACAGAGAGCGCCACGACCTTGGGTACTCCCGTGGTACCCGACGACGCGAGCACCACGCCGCCGTCACTAGACCGCCCGTCAGCGATCTCGAGAACGCTCAAGGACGAGACGTCGTTGCCGATCTCGAGAATGTTGCGCCAATTGACTGGTGCGTTCGCGGGAGCGTCGCGGTCACTGAGCACCACGCGAAGCTCCAAGTTTGTCGCGCGTGCGGTGACGCTCGCGAGATTCGAATCGCTCACTGTGGAGTCGAGCGGCGCGACCCACGCGCCCATCGCGACGCCCGCTAGGAACCACGTGGAGAACGTGAGAGGGTCCGCCACTTGAAGTCCTACGCGGTCACCGCGCCGTACGCCCCAGGCGCGAAGGCGGTTGCGAAGACGCGCGACGTTGTCGAGCAGCTCTACGAAGGTGAGGGTGCGGCCACTTCGAGCGTCAAAGAGATACGGTGCCGTCGAACGCGTCGACGCCTGCTTCAAGAGCAACGAATCGAGGAGGTGACGATCTGTTCGCGTCGGAGAAGTTTCCATCAGTGGATCAGTTAGTACATCATTCGATGGTCAACGTAATGCTTGAACTCGAGGAGATTCGACGAGGGATCGCAGGCCACGAAGGTCTGGTGGACTTCGACCATGCCCTCGAAGCGAAGGTTCACGTCGCTGTAGAGCGGGACGTCACGCTGCTTACATAGTTGGTGCAGGGCGTCGAAGTCGCTCTGCTCGCGAAACGTCACGCCGAAGTGACGTGGGTACATTGGCAGTTGACTCATCGGTGTCGTCTCGGCTGGTGCCTCCGTGAGGTGGCAGACCAATTGATCACCGAAGAAGTCCAACGTGACGCGGTCATCGTATCGTCGAGCCAGATTGCAGCCCAGCTTGGTCACGTAGAACGCAACCGTCTCGTCGAGGTCGTAGGCCGGGATGGCTAGATGAAAAACGTCGCGACTCTCTCTCATCGGTCGTCAGACCGCGTCGGCAAACCGGGGCTCGAACGCAAGGAGCGTCTCACTGCGTAGTCCCATGCGGATGGTTTCAAGGGGAATGATGTCCGTGACCGCAATGTTGCCCAAGTTGGCGTCCGGTCCGACTCGTTGGACGAAGTACGTCTGAAGTTCGGTCGAAGGGGCTTCGAAGAGCAGTCGCTCATGGTCGATGTTTGCCGACAGGATCTCTTCGATGAGACCGTAGCGAAGCTCCCCGTTCGAGCGACAGATGCCGCCTTGGCCGCCCTCACGCGTCTCCAGCGTGACGAGCGTCGCGCCGGCCTCGAGATCGGCTTTGATATAGCTAATCCACTTCCCGGGCGCCATAACGTCCGAGACGGTCTGGTTCTTCGAGCCCACCTCGGAGATGACGTTGAAGTCATCGGTGAGGCGCTTCACGTAGTCCGCCTTGTCGTCGTTCGTGATGTCGATGGTCCCGTTGGACACTTCCACGAAGCGACAACCGTAGCCCAGGCAGAGACTCCGGAACTCTTCGAAGCGGTCTTGCAGGATGTACTTCTCGAAGAGGGTACCGCCGAGGTAGAAGTCAATGTTGGCTTCTTTCAGGACGTCGAGCTTGACGCCGAAGTTCTTGGTCACTACCGACGTGCCCCAGCCGAACTTCACGAAGTCGACGTGTTCGCCCTGGCTTTCGATCACGTCGATGAAGTGACCGAGGGGAACACCCGTGTCAATAATCATCGTCCGCCCGACGGTGCGCGGCTTCGAAGCTCTCGTTGGAAGTTGAAGTGTCATGACCCAATTTTAGTTTCGACCCTGGACGTTCGTGTAAGCACGCTTAAGAGCAAGTTAGAACGAAACCCAGTAATTCCCTAGAACAAGCGCACCGCGTCGACGCGCCACTCTTCGAAAAGCCTGTGAATCGCGTCGCGCGTCGCGTTGGTGCCCCCCCCGTTTACGTCAACACATTCTGTGTACTCTCGGGCGCGCGCACTTCAGCGTGCGACAACGTCACGAGTACGCAACGGATTTCACGCGCGTACTTCCACGGTGCTCACCATCGTCGCCTCGTCGATTCGAGAGGCCACGAGACGCGACGTTGACGTCGCGCTTGACGCGTGAATCATGATCGCGGCTCATCATGCGGCCGGTACTCTTGACACCGTGGCGTTCTCCCCCCGAAACGAAATCTCGATGGTGTTCGTGCGCCACGGCGAAACCGATTGGAACGCGGCGCAGCGTGTTCAAGGACACCACGACGCGGCGCGACTGACGACGCGGGGCCGCGACCAGGCGCAATCGGTCGCACGTTCCTTACGGGAGCTGGCCTTTGACCGCCTGTTCACGAGTGACCTCGATCGCGCGACCGAGACCGCGACCATCATTGGCGCGACCGTTGGCCTCACGCCCGAGATCGACCCGCTGTTGCGCGAACGCAACTTCGGCACGTTCGAAGGTGGTCCGGTCGAGAATCTCATCGGCGACGTCACCGGCATCGAGGGCGACGTGCTCGTTGACCCCGACGCGCGTCCTCCACGCGGCGAATCCTTTCGAGACGTCGTCGTTCGCGCCGGACTCTTCATCGAACGTGAGCGCCGGGCGCCGTCTACGAATCGGTTGCTCGTCGTCACGCACGGCGGCACGCTGCGCGCACTTCGCGCGTACGCCACGAGCGCGACGCTCGAGGGTCTTTCGTGGTACCCGGTGGACAACTGCAGCGTCTGGACGTTCGACACCGACCACGTGAGCACGGACGACACCGCGTCGCCGCGTCGCTAACTTACGCTCGCGATCCGAACCGGGTCGCGGGTCGCTACAGAAGTGCCGCGGCGCAGACGAGGGTCAGCACCGCGACGACCGTTCCCACAATTGAGAACGTCGCTACTGATGCGCGTACGCCGTTTCGACGCGCGATGCGAAGCCACAAGAGGGACGACAGCGCGCCAGTCACCGCGATGTTCGGTCCGAGATCAAGACCGAGCAGTAGCGCGTAGGGGTGAGCAACCCGATGCGCGGCGAAGAGCGACGCGGCGGGCAAGTTGTTGATGACGATCGACGCGAACGCCGACGTCGCCACCGTCGCGGCGACGCTGGCGTGGCGCAAGAGACTCACCGTGATCGTCGAGAATCGAGCGAACCAACCCACCGCGACCGCAACGACGAAAAGTATCGACAACGTCCAGGGGTTCGTCACCGTCATCGCGTCGCGCAGGGTCGAGCGCTTCTTCACGGTGATGTCGTAGATCTCCGTCACGAGGCCCACGAGGAAGACCCAAAGCGCCGGGTGTCGCAAGAACAACATCGCGAGTACGGCAAAACCCACGGCGAGCACGCCGGGTCCAAAGACGAATGACGTTGCGGATCGCTCCGGCGCGCGTCCGTCGTGGCGAAGAGGGCGCCATCGCCATACCAGCACCACGGCGATGGTCACGACGACCGCAGCCACCCAAGGCATCGCCATGTGTCGCGCGAAAGCCGACCCCAACGTCGGACTTCGAGAGAAGACGAGGAGATTAGTGAGATTCGATCCGAGGAGCAGCAGCGACGCGGAGTTCGACATGAAGATCGTTCCGTAGAGAAAGGCTTTTTCGTCGGTCCCCTTTGCTCGCGCCGCGAACAGGGCGACGGGGGTCATGAACACGACGGACGTGTCGAGATTCAACACCGCGGTGACAAGAGCGACGGCGACCATCGTTACGAGGAAAAGCGGCACGCCTCCTCCGGGCACGCGAGCGCACGCGGCGCCAATCAGTCGAAAGAGTCCCTCGCCCGACGCCACGTGACCAATGAGCAACAAGCCCGCCACCAGCACGAACGGCGACCACGTCGCGCTGAGCGTCTGGACCACGTCGTGCACCACTGCAGGTTAGAGGTCGTCACCCGCTTCTTCAGATCTCAAAGATCTCTTCTAACGACTGTCCTTTACTCGGTCACGGTCGAATCGTCAGGTTCGCGAGCGAAACCAGGGCGGCGGACCGACTTCGATTCGGGCCAGGTCTGACGCGACACGTCCGAACCGATCGTCACCCTTCGACCAACTCTCGTACGCTGCCGTGATCTCTTCTTGAGTCCGTGCGACGAAGTTCCACCACATCATGATCGTCTCGTCGAACGGGACGCCGCCGAGGAGCATCGCGACGGAGCCCTCGCCTGTCTTTAAGCCAATCTCGTCGCGACCGAGTCCGAGGTACGCGAGATGTCCGGGCGTGACCCACGTGCCGTCGAGT
>Ga0208849_1002402_pt1 | contig 10308 bp, 14 predicted proteins | sample NGESurdeep072012_10_FD_184470 | JGI IMG/M metagenome (GOLD analysis project Ga0208849, IMG submission 184470) | Arctic peat soil microbial communities from Barrow, Alaska - NGEE Surface sample 53-3 deep-072012 (SPAdes) | ecosystem: Environmental > Terrestrial > Soil > Wetlands > Peat ...
CCCCGGCGCCGCCGGCCGCCACGCCGCAGCCGCTCGCCACCGTGCGCAGCTACGACGAACTCCGCCGCACTGTCGCCGATTGGTGCCACCAAATCGGCATGACGCGCGAGGAGCTCGACGACGAGGCCGGCTTGACCAGCGGCCACGCCGGCAAATTGCTGGCCGCGCGCGCATCAAAGAAATTAGGCATCGTCTCGCTCGGTCGCGTCATGGCCGCGGCCGGGCTTGTTCTCATCGTCGCGGTCGACCCCGACGCACCGCCGCGGACTGCACATGCGAGCGGTAATGCGAGCGGGAAGGGCAGCACAAACGGCAGCGTGACGGCGCACTGGCGCAAGCACCGCGGCACCGCATGGGGAAGGCGCATGGCCGCGCTGCGCACGCTCAAGCAGTCGCCCGCCGAGCGCCGCGCCAGCGCCCGCAAAGCCGCCCAGGCGCGTTGGCAGCGCCGCGGCACAGCATCGACGCCCTGATATCGCGCCGGGCGCCGGCACCAGCGTGCGTGCCTTCCAACTCCTTCCGACTCCTTCCGACTACCCTTGCGACTTGTTCCAACTCCCCTTCCAACATGCCTTCCGACTCCCCTTCCAACTACTTGCAACTACCTAGCCACACACCCCCCATACCCCCTAGAGTCGGAAGCGCCTCGCGCGCGCGTCTACTCCTGAGCAAGCGGCCCGCATTTCGCCGCGGGCTGCGCTTCGCTCCGCTCCGCAGCAAAACGCTTCGCTGCAATGACCAATCCCGAGCCCACCGTGACCAACCTCGCAATGACCCACATCGCTCGGCACCGCCTGACAATCCTCTGCAAATGCAGATCGGTCGAACGTCACGAATGAGCCCGAGGGGTATTTTGCGCGCGCGATGGCGCCGAAACCATCGACGATGCCGGTCTGTCGGCACAGATTGTGACGCGCGAGATCGGGGCGACGATGCGCCGAGCAGCAAGCCCGGCTCGATCACCACCGCCGACGCGCATGCGCGCAATCGCCGACAACAGCCTGACAGACTGTTGCTCGCCGTCGACCAAACGCAGCAATGACGCGGCTTTGTACGCGAAGCCGGTGCACTCGATTCGCTCCGGGGCGGAATCAGGGCGGAAATGGCGCGGCGAACCCCGTGCACGCGCGCGAGGCGTGGCGACCAAGCAACGGGCCCTCCCGCCGGGCATCATCGATCGCCAAATCCGGCTATTGGCGACCGGCAGGGAAAATTGCGAGCTCGCCTCGTCACCTCCCTGCTGCGCACACAATTGCTGAACAGACCATGCGGGTGTGCTGGATATTTTTTCAGATCGAACCTGCGACGGCCCGCCGTGACTCTGCGGTGGTGCTGGAATCGTTTTCTGTGCGAGCAGTGGGGGGGGAAGGGCGGCCACAGCGCAAAACGCACCAGCGCTCAATTCTGAGTCACGGCGGGGCGGTGTCGGATTTCTGCTTCAGATACCGACAGCGGCGGTCTTGGTGCGCGCAAACTCGCTCATGGCCGAGACCCTCGGCGCGTCAACGGCGACGGTCGCTGGTGCTGGACGCTTAGTTTTTTGTTCCGCCGGCGGGCCCGCTGCGCTCTTGGCCTTCGCAGCCTGTTCAGCGGCCACGGTCGCGCGCGTCTTGCCGACCGCTGCCAGGATTTCGTTCCAGGAAAACTCGGTCGCCATGTACCGTAGTGCCCGATCGATGACCCTCTTGCTGGCCGGGACAGCAAAGTTGCCTTCCCGCGCCTGGTTCGTCTGGCGTTGGCGCGCGACTGCCAGCGTTGCGGCGGTCGCGTCCGGATCGATTTCGAAGACGATCCGCAATCCGAGTTGCCGCACAATCTTGAAAGTGGATTTCCACCCGAGACGTTTGGTGCGCGAGGCGCCAAAGCACTTGGCAACGTATCCCGTGGCGACGTCGGCGAGGTCGTCCAATTCGTTGCAGGAAATATTCAGTTCTTTCCGGCGTTCGTCCAAGGCCTCGATCATCAAGTCGTAATCGGGGAGGACGGCGTAAGTGACAGGGGCTTCGCTCATGCGCGCTTTCAGGCTGGCCGCGGGCGACGCAGTACGCATGCGCCAGATGCCATGCGCGACTCCCGCGCGCAAGCCTGATGCCGCCGACCGTCCACCATGGCGGTGCGTTGCGGTGTTTGTCCTTTCCCAGCAGCATGCGTCAGAACATTGGAGAACGCGCATGGCGAAACCGACAGGGAAGCTTACCATCGTGCTTGAGACGGACGCGCGCAAAGAGGTCGCCCGGTGGGCGGCCGAGGAGGGTCGGCCCGTTAGCAACCTGGTCCGCCGCCTCCTTCAAGCGGCGATCGAGCGGCGCCGGGTCGAACACCGCCAGCAGGCGGCCGCCTAAGCCGCCGCATTGGAGCAACAGCCATGAGACTACTCGTCGCTATCGAAGCGCCAGACTGGAACAACCAGGTTGTTGGCCAAGCCGATCAATACCGCCGGACCGCCTTCGCAAAAATGCTGCGCGACGTCGCAGATCGCGTGCAGATCGGCGGTGCCGAAGGAACGTTCGAGCGGCCGGATATGTCTGCCACGTTCCGCATGGAAATCCCCGCGGACGAACCGGCCGCCGACGCGGCGTGACATAGGAGAACAAGATGGCGACCCCCGAACTCGTAATTACGACCACACTCACCGTTACGCCCGTGTCGCGGAGTGGCGAGCTTCAGGCCTTGAACGACTTGATTGAACTGGCGGTTCATGCCGCACGCGGCGCCGGCGGTGCCACGACAAGCGGCACGGTGAACAGCGCCTTTGGCGCCGGCTCCGCGACCTGGACCTACACGCCGAACGCGTCGAGCTAACGGGGAGGAACACATGACCGAACAGCGACAGTCACAAGGCTCGGGCTCGACGTCGCAAGGCTCCACGCCGAGCGTCACTGTCCGGGCCGATTCCGGCGCAGCAGCCCCGCCACCGGCAGGCGCGGAAACCGCGATCGATCGCACGCGCGGCCAGCAGCAGGACAATCCGCGATCGCGCGGCTATCGGCCGGCCCCTGACTGGCGCCAAGGGCAGCAGCAGCCCGGCGCGTCAGGCGATCAGCAGGGCGATGCCGGCGAGCAAGGGCAGGGACAGCAAGGCCAGAAGGGCGATGCCGGCGCGACGTCAGAGGCCTTTACCATTGACGGCGCCGAATACTCAGGCGACGATCTGCGCGCCGCCCTGAAATTTAAAGCAGAGCAAGACATCCGAAAGAGCGGACTGCCCGCCTCGCCCGACCAGTATCAACTGGCACTGCCCCCAGATTTCAAGCCGCCGGAAGGCGTCAAGTTTGAGTTCGATGCGAACAGTTTAGAATTGCAAAACTTCCGGCGGCTCGCTCATGCGCGCGGTCTTGATCAGCAGACCTTCAGCGAAGCGCTTGGCATCTACGCGGCAAATCGCATCGGAGAACAGCAAAATCTCTCGGTCGCGCGCACCGCCGAAATGACAAAGCTCGGCGCCGCGGCTCAGAACCGCATCGGCGCGGTCGAGACTTGGCTTAAATCTCAAGTTGGCGCGAAGGCAAACCTGATCGTCGCGCAACTGAAAAACTACCCGGTCGCCGGCATGGTCGAAATGTTTGAGCAGCTTGCCCGCAACGCCTCGCATCAGGGCGGCGCCGACTACAGCCAGAGCGGCCGTCAGCAGCAAGACACCACCGGGAAAATCCCCGGCTATGACGGTATGAGCTTTGCGCAGAGGCGCGCGGCTCAAGACGCCTTGGCGACTCGGCAGCGCGGCGGCCGGTGATGTTTGTTTGTTGCCTATGCCAGGCGGCCGGCGAGGCCCGTGCAGGCCAAATTCGCGACGGCGACCATGTCCCGCTTTGTGCCCGGCATAGGGCTGCAATCCGGTGGCGGCGCCCGGAGGGACAACTCGCTGCGCTATCAGTCGCCCATCAGATCGCATGTGAGCACATGATGATGCATGGCACAGCGACCGAGACAAACGCCAACACGGTGGCGCGGCTCAACCAATCGCTCGGCAACATCGACGCGGTGCGCGCGGCGACCAAGCCCGGCATCTTCGGATTGAGGACATAATGCCCGAGCTTCTTCCTCCGCCACCGGACCCCGTTACCACGCAAGCGCCGACGCCGGGCGTTTCGCCGGAGCAGATCGCGCAGCCGTACCGCGAACTCGCCGACACGCTCGATAAGGCCGGCACGGCGTCGGAAAACCTTGCCGAAACTTCAGCCAAATACGGAGGATTGCAGGCGGGCGCAAACGCGACGGTCAACCCTGATGGCAGCGTGCAGGTCCCGAAGGCGCCGATCATCGGCCCCGCGTCTCAGGTCTACGAGGCGTCCGTCAAGATGGGCGTGCTTGCCAAAGGCGAGGGCGAGGTAAAGGACGCGGCCCGCAAGCTGATGCTGGATCACACGGACGATCCGGAAGGATTCCGCATAGCGGCCAATCAGCTAAGAGACACGACGATAAAGCAATATGCGGATGCCGGCGCACCTGATGTCGGCATAGCACTCGGCAGCGCGGTCGATTCCGCGAACGTCTTTACCTACCGGATGCTGGTCAACCAGAAGCATTCGATCGATCTGCGCGAGGCGGGGAGCAACATCAAGGATGGAATGACGTCGGCGATGAATGACCTGCACGCACTTGCGAGTGCGGGCGACACGTCATCACCGCAGTTCATGCAAGCGTGGAGCAAATACACGACGCTGGGCCAGCAGGCGGTGAGCACACCGGGGCTCGGCTACTCGCCCGACAAGGCAAAATTCGATGCCGACCAGCTTCACGCCTCGCTGCAGGGCGACGTGTTTGTCAATCACGCCAATCAGATTTACAAAGACCCGACGGCGAACGGCGGCCAGCAGAAGGCGCTTACGTTCGCTCAATCGATCCTAACCGATCCGAGTGTTGCGCCGGGCCTCTCGATAGGACAGAAGCGGCAGCTCTACACGCGGGCCATCGGCGAGATCAAAGCCCAGGACGGAATCCGACGGCAGGATATTTCCGAGCTGCGCCAGGGATGGAGCAGCCTCAAAACGAGCGCCGCCGCCGGCTTTCCCGCGGACCCGAAACTGATCGACCAGATTGAGAAAAACGCCAAGTCGCTGGGCGATTACGGCTTGGTGGCTGATGTTGCGGCCCAAGCGGTAAAAGTGCCGCTGCTCACCAGTTTCGCCCAACAGCCGCCGGCCGAGCGGGCGTCGCAACTGGCGGCGCTCAATGCGGGCGTCAATCCGGGCAGTCCGGGCGAGGCGGCGCTGATAGCCCATGAGTCGGGCGGCAATCCGCGCGTCGTCAATAAATTTGGCTATGCCGGGCTCTATCAGTTCGGTGCTCCGAACCTCGCCGACCTCGGGCTCTACAAGCCGGGAGCCGGCGAGAGCGTTTCGGACAGGAGCGCGACCGGCGGATGGTCGGGTCAGAAATGGTCCGGCACGTTCAACATTCCAGGCTTTCCGCAGGTCAAGACGCTCAATGATTTTCTCGCCAGCCCGCCGGCGCAGCAGGCGGCTTTCGGTATTCACGCCGCCAGCATGGACGCGGCGATCAAGGCAAATGGGCTGGACAAATACATCGGAAAGAACGTCGGCGGCGTGCCTATCACGCAAGACGGCCTGCGTATGATGATCCACCTGGGCGGCGTCGGCAACACGCTCAAGGCGCTGCACGGCGAGCAAACTGCCGCGGACGCCAACGGCACAACGCTTCTTGATTACGCGAAGGTCGGGGCTTTTGCCGGCGCGGGCAATCCGGCGTTCGACGCATGGTATCAGCAAAACCAGCAGGTTCACGCCAACGCGCAGACCTGGGCGGACTGGAAAGGAGTCATGACCGAGTTTGGGAAGGGCATCATGCCGAACCCCAAAAATGTGAGCGACATCATCGACGCGGCTCGCGCGGGTCGAAACTCGGCGCTGCTCGAGCAAATCCAATCGGACTACGGGAGAATTGAGTCCGCGAAAAACTTCGGCGGGGCATCCGCGCCGATGCGAGCAAGCGTGCTCGGCTCGTTGCAGGCACAGGCGGCCAGCGGTCAGATGCCGCCGGGAAACGCCGCCTTGTTAGGCGACCTTGAGCGCGTGAACAAAAAAATCAACGACGGCATGAAGGACAATCCGATCGCCACCACTGTCGCGACTTCGAACGGGCGCTTCCAAATGCCTGGGCCGCTCAATCCGCAAGACCCGCAAGCCTTCGCGGCTGGGCTCGCGCAGCGGGCCAAGATCGCGCAGTCCGCAGCGCAGAGCCAAGGCGCGCCCGTGCCGGCGCTCGATGCCGCCGACCTCGCGCAGATCAAGGGCTCACTCGACACCGCCGATCCGGCCCACAAGGCGGCGATTTTCCAGGGCCTCGCCACGCTGCCGCCCGACGTGCGCGGCGCCACGCTGAAAAAACTCGGCGGCAACGACCCGGCGACAATGGCGCAGGTCGCGGCTGGCTCGCTGATGGGCACCGCGCCCGATGTGGCGCAATCGATCTTCCGCGGGCAGGCGGCGATGAAGGCTGATCCGAAATGGGGGCCAGAAGCCGCGGAAGGCGGCAAGGCGGCTTTCTCGACCGATCTCGACAAGAACCTGCCTGCCACCGCATTCCCGCTGCAGGCGCGCACCGATCCGACCGGGCCTTATACGACGATGACCGCCATGGTGAAAGCGCGCTATGCCGATCTCTCGGCGCAGGCGGCCGATACCAAATATTCGCCGGATCGCGTCGCGCAGGCGGCGCAGGACGTGACCGGCGGTGTGCTGTCGCATAATGGCTCGCCGCTGATCGCACCCGCGCGCGGCATGACGCAAGGCCAGTTCGACGCGGTACTCGCTGGGGTGACGGACAAGGACCTTGCTGGCGTCACAACCAAAAACGGTAATCCGATCACCGCAGATTATCTGCGATCGTCCGGCAAATTGGAAAGCGCCGCCGACGGCACCTACAACATCAAGTTTGGCGATAAGCCGGGCACATATGCGATGATCGCCGCAAATAGCGAAATGCCGTCGCTGTTTAAGCTCGATCTCCGCGGCCGCGCGCCGTCTCCGTCTTACCGGCCGCCGCTGCCAGAGCAATATCGTGACGATGAGATGCGGTAATGCTCGACCTTTGGCAAAACGATCAAAGCATCGCCGACCAGGACGCAGTTCGCAACAGCGCGCCAGACCTGCCGTCGACGTTCGGCGAGGGCTTCGACGCGGCGTGGAACGAGGGGCGGCTGTTCTCGCAATCCGTGGCCGGCGAGAACGCCCGCATGGACGCGCTGCAGGATCACATCGATACGATCAAGGGCGCGACCGGCAAGGACGTGGGCCAAAGCATCGACTGGTCGCAATTCTCCGCGCCGGGCGTCGGCATGGTGCCGCCGACTGCCTCGATGCTACTGCCGCAGGTTAATGACGCGGCGCAGAAGCTCGGCCAGCCGACATTGAGCGACGATGATCTGCAGCAGCGCGCGGTGGAAAAGAGCCGAGCCGCGCAATCCGCCTATGCGGCGTTTGACGCGCGCGAGAAGGGGTCGGGCGCGGGGCTCGGTGAATTTCTCGGCGGCGCTGTCGGTGCTGCCCTCGGCTTGTTTGTGAATGGTCGGCCGCCGGCAGCCGTTCCTCTACCGATGCAGTGAGGGCGACACGATGCCAGAGACAACACCAGCGCTGCCCGCGCCCAAAAAGCACTCGCGTCGCGTCCCGCTCAAGGTGCGTGCGGCGATAGACCACTACGTGGGCGGCCGGGCGCGCACGATCACGGCCGCCGCGAAGAAGGCTGGCCTAAGCCGGGAATATTTGTCGCGTTCGCTCAGTCAGCCCCACGTGGCCGCATTTCTCCGTGACAAGGCCGCGCGCGTCGTGGCGATGGGCGCTGGCAGGGCCGCGGCGCGGCTCAACGAGCTAATTGACAGCAAGAGCGATCACGTGTCGCTTGATGCAACGCGGCTTTCGCTTGGTATTGCCGGCATCAAGCCGTCGTCTGAGGCCGCCGTTAACGTGAACATCGAGCAGCGTGCTGGCTATGTAATTCTGCTCAGTCGCGTTGAGCAGCCTGAGACGCGCATTGTCGGGGGAGCCGCCGCGCCCGCGCTGCCTGTACTTGACGCGGACGGATGAAATGGAGCGCGGCGGCTCCCGACTCAGTGCCTCACCCGTGACGACAAAACGACGTCGATCTTTTCTTTCATCCGGCGCAACACGTCGTCCGATGCTTCCAGCGAAACCCATCCGATTTGCGATGTATGGCCACATAGGGTTGTGGCGTCGTGTCGATGCGCCGTAGTGACCCCTTCAATCGTGAGCTGCGGCAGCGCAACGCCAGTGGTGATCTCCCCTGCCTTCGCTACGGAATAAACCCGTTCTACCAAGATGCGCTGCAGTGCCGATTGGACCGCCGCGAACATCGTCTCCGGTATGACCGCTGTGGTATCTTGGCCGGTGGCGTTCGTTATTTGCAGAACAACGCCACCGTCGGACTTTGCCGTGGCGTCGACGCCGATAACGGTTGCTATTGTCATATCACCTCCTGCCGCTGCCACGCCTTTGTGCGTTGCCCCCTCCGTCCGCGCGGGCGAGCCGCAAAACGCGGCGCCCAAATTGTCGTTTGACCAGGGCCCGCCGTCGGGTGCATCATCATAAGCGCCCCGACGCGCCGACTGCGAATCGACACGCCGGGACTTGAAGCCAAACGCCTAGGAGGGCGACCGGCTCCCATGATCTCCATAGCAAAATCCGCTCGGATTGCGAGTCGCCCTCCCGGCATTTTTCACAGCCAAGGAGGACGAAATGTCGAACCTATCCCGTCGTAGTCTCGTAACCGCCGCGGTCGCGGTTGTTGCCGCCGTTCCAGCATGCGCCGCTACAGCGCTTGATCTGCTTCCGGCCACGCAGACAAACGTCATGACGGATAACGCGACGGCCATCGACGTGCTCGAACGCGAGATTGGGAAATGCCAAGCCCGAATCAAGGAGCTTCGCGCGCGCCTGCCGGCAGATTTCGACGAGACGGACGCTGCGTTGATTGCGCTCGCCGAACAGGCCATTGCCGCGCACCGGGCGCACGAGGCCACCTGTGACGCAATCACACCATTTGAGGAGGCTATGATCGCTTGGCGCAAAGCCAATCCGGCACCGCAGTTTCCCAACAGCGGTACGTGTGCATGGGACGCTGAGAAGGGCACGGCCACATTCGAAGGGCTAAGCACCGCAAAGGAGCAAGCTGCGCGAGAACGCTCACGGCAAAACTGGCGCCGTCGTGAGCGAGCGGCCGAAAAACGCACCGGCTTTGCCGAGGCCTCGCGCGCGCAGGGTGAAGCCGAAGAGGCCTCCTCCGAAGTCGCGTGGCGTCTCATTGAGACTCGGCCGCGCTCGCTCGCCGGCCTGGTCGCGAAGGCGCGAGCGCAGCGCATCATCGATAAGGACAAAACATGGCCCTGGGGCTTCGGTGAGGAGATCGAGGCGTTGGCGGGTCTGCGGAAATGCGAATGATCATCGCCGGCTCTACACTGATCGAGCAGTCGAAAAAAAAATCGAAGGGCCCGACCGCCACGCAAGCGCAAGGTCGCCGCAAGACGAAGCGTGATTGAGTGTCGGGGCGGCGCAAATGCCGCCCCGCTTATCGCCTCAACAGGTCAGGCAGCTTGGCGATGTTGACCGCGATGCGCCGCGCCTCGTCCTGGGTCATCAGCTTGGCGGCAGTGCGCCGGCCCGCCTCCTCCTCGTAATAGACATACGCAAGCGCCTGCCCGTTGGCGTCATTGACAATGAAGCAGGCGGGTCGCTCTTCGACGGACCAAGGCGGCGGGAAGCGGCGATCGGGCTTTGGCTGTCGGCGCAAATCCTCGCCGTCGAGTTCGATCAGGTCGAAGGCGCAATGCACGGCGGTCGCCAGCGGCCGATGACTGCGGATCAGGTCGAACACCGCGAGCCCGGATTCGTCGCACATGATCGCCTCGCCATCGATCAGGCACGACCGCACCGGTAACGCGGCGACTGCCATTGCGACGAAGGGAAAGCGGCGGGCCAGATCGTTGCCGTTGCGGGTCATCAGGCGCACCGCGCCCGTGTCCAGGCGGCCCATAATCCGGAAGCCGTCGTGCTTGATTTCGTGAATCCAGCCGGGGCCGGCCGGCGGGCGTTTGGCAGGGGACGGCAGACACGGCTCAATCGCGCCGAAATGCCGGCGCGCAATACGCTCACGCAACAAAACCATAGCGCCTATTTAGGCACCGCGCGTCCGCGAGTCGAGCTTCGCCGCCTTTAGTAGAACAGGCTCAACCCGACAAAAAAGGCCGCGCCGAAGAGGGTGATAGCAACCTGAAAGGGATCAAATCGGGAGAATCGGATCATGGGCATTCCCGCTGCCCCTCCCCGAAGAGGG
>Ga0208849_1002404_pt1 | contig 10294 bp, 10 predicted proteins | sample NGESurdeep072012_10_FD_184470 | JGI IMG/M metagenome (GOLD analysis project Ga0208849, IMG submission 184470) | Arctic peat soil microbial communities from Barrow, Alaska - NGEE Surface sample 53-3 deep-072012 (SPAdes) | ecosystem: Environmental > Terrestrial > Soil > Wetlands > Peat ...
CCAGGCCCAGCTGGGCCCGCCGGTGGGGGGCGTAATCCGAAATGTCGCGTCCATCGAAGGTGACCCTTCCGCTGCTCTGTCTGATGTCGCCCGCGACAATGCCGAGCGCGGTGGATTTTCCAGCGCCGTTGGGGCCGATGAGTCCGGTGATGCCGCGGGCCGGCACATCAAAGCTGACGTCAACGACTGCCTTGACGCCACCAAAGCTGCGACTCAGCGAATCGACCCGGAGCAAACCATGCTTCTCACCAACGGTCGCCGTCGGCTGCATGGACACGCCGATCACGCGGGTGGTCCCTTAGCATCTCGGTTTGGGCGCGGCCTGAGCAAAGCCCGCAAACCCGTGCTCCGATACATATCAAGTCGCCGCGGTCGCTCCGGCAAAAGCCCTTTCGGGCGGAACCACAGGAAGACTAGGGTGACCAACCCCACGATGACCCACTCGAGCGAGTCGACCAAGCCCGTACGTCCGAACTCCGGAAGGAAACTCGGTCCCTGAAGCAGGAGGATAGGGACGGCAAGCACTCCCAGAAGCACGCCTTTGCTGTTCCCCAGTCCGCCGACGATGAGTGCCGTAAAGAGCACGAACGTCTCCGGAAACAACCATGAGTTCGGCTCCCAGACAGTGATGAACTGCACCAGCACCGCCCCTGAGAGACCGGCCAACGCCCCACCGACCGCCATTGCCGAGAGTCTGACGCGAGCCACGTTCTTGCCCAACGCGGCGGCGGACGACTCGTTGTCGCGAGTTGCTCGCCACGACACACCCAAGGGCGAGCTACCCAGCCATCGGCAGAACCCGTAAACGAGAGCAGTGAGCACGATCGCGTAGATCGCGTAGGCCCAGTGATAATCCCCGTACGACAACCCCAACTCGTTCTGGAGGGGCGGAGGAATCAATGCCAGGCCAGCCTGGCCGTTGAACAGTCCTTTGAGATTGGTCACCAGGTCTGTGGCAATCACCGAGAGCACCAGGAACGCCATGGCTTGGTAATCGCGTCGCAGCTTCTTCAACGCAATCACACCAACGGCCGCGGACAACAGAGCGCCGACGCCAGCAGCGGCGATGAGAGGTATCGGAAAAGGAAGTTCGTAGCCCAGTATGTAGGTCTGAAAGCCGGCAATTCGAGTGTCAGGGCCCAACGTCAACACTGCTGCCGTGTATGCGCCCGCCGCCTGAAAGATGATGAACGCGAGGTTCACAACACCGGCGTAGCTGTATTGAATGCTGAGGCCCATCGCAGCGATCGCGTAGACAGCGAAATAGACCACCAAGGTCGCCAGGTACAATTGGAGGCCGGCGTTCACGTCACTACCTCTTTGGAGGCCGCGACTTCCGAGAGGATGCCCTGGGGCCGGACCAGCAGCACCGCGATAAGGATGACGAACGCCGTCACCTCGTTGTAAGCGGAGGAGGTGTAGTTGGCGACGATGGAACCGGCGAGGGCTACTGTCAAGGCACCTAGCATCGCGCCGTAGGGCTGCCCGATTCCCCCGAGGACAGCGGACGCAATGATGGTGATGAGGAACTTCTGGCCAATGGTGAAGTCAAAGCTCTGGATGCCCAGCACCAGCGTCACTCCGCTGATGCCGCACAGCGCACCCGACAGGAGCCAGGTCGCGTCGATGATCCGTTTCGTGGGGACACCCGCGTTCCGCGCAAGGCTTGGGTTGGTCGCCGTGGCACGCATGGCCATGCCCAAGCGCGTGTACTGCAGGATGAGATGAATGGCGACCATCGCCGCAACCGCGATTCCGACGATGATCAACTGCAACTCCGTAAATACCATCCCTACCACATGGATGGTCTGCCCCTGGTCGATACCGGGGAAGCTCATGAAATTGACGCCAAACGCTGCCTGCAGCCCGTATTCGATTATCAGCTGGACCGAGACAGTCACGATGATCATTCCGAAAAGGCCAGCCCCGCGCCGCGCAAAGGGTGCGAATATCAAGCGATTCAGCGCCATCGAGATGACGGCCCCACTGGCACCCGCGACGACCAGCGCAAGCCAGATGTTGACCCCGCGGATCGCCAGCAGGTACGCGATAAACGCTCCGACCGTCAGCACGGAGCCGTAGCTCAGATTCAGGACATTTGTGATCCCGAACTGTAGCGTGAAGCCGACGGCCGCGATGGCCAATAATGCGGCCGTCACAAGGCCAAAGCCGATGGCAGGAAGAAGAGTATTCACGCCCCTGTACCCAACCGTGTGCCCAGGGCATCGGGGTGCGGCGCCGCCGCCATCTTCGGCGCGGCGCGCATCCCGAGCCTGTCCACGCTATGACGCTGCCTGGAGTTCACTCGCGGTGATGGTCGTCAGCGGGTTGGATGCCGATCCGTCGCTCGCAAATTTGACGACCGCGAACTCACCGCTGGAGTTGTGGTACTGGTCGAAGGCGATCGGCCCCACCGCCCCCTGATAGCTAATGTTCGTTCCAGCCTTCAGCGCCGCAGCCCCGTCAGCAAAAGTGTAGACGACCTTCGCACCGTTGGTGACCGAGGGGATCGCCGAATTGTAAACCGATGGGGCGACGCTTTTTGCCTTGATCATCGCCAAGACCAGCAGATTCACCGAGTCGTAGTACGACTTGCAGAACGGTGAAGGCAGGTATTGACCAGGGTTGTCGACGCCTTGGTCGGCAAGCAGCGCCGTCTTGTAACCGTCCTGACCTGGACCCGTCGGCGTGTACTGCTCAACGCCACGGTAGTAAGTCTGCAGATCGGATGCTCCCACGGCGCCCTGCACTGCTTGGTACCAGGTGGGGATGATGGTTGGCTCGGTACCGAGGATCGGCACCAGCTTGCCCATCTGCTTCAGTTCGCCAAAGAAAGTCGCCGCCGTTTGTGGATCTGTTTCGGTGAAGATTACGTCCGGGTTGGATGCGGCGACCTTGGCGGCCTCCGTCTGGTACGAAGGCTGGCTTGGTGTTAGCGATTCAGTGTCAACGATGGTACCGCCCACCTTTGGCCACGACTTCTGGATCCCGGGGACACTCGTCTGCGCGCCTGCATCGTTGCCGAAGACCAAGGCAGCACGCGTGTAGCCCAGATTCTTGGCAGCGACGACCATGCCCACGGCGTTGCCCGTGTCGGACGGCGTGATCCGCCAGTAGTATTTGTAAGAGTTCTGATTGAACGAGACGTCACCGTTGGCGCCCATGGTCGGCATCTGCGCCTGCTCCAGGAGCGGCATGGTGGCGGTCGCGGCGTCCGTTCCGGGCCCGATGACCCCCACCATGTTGGAATACAGTGCCAGCGCTTTGGTGACTGCTGGGACCGCGTCCGCAGCGTCACCCTTGCTATCAATGGGCACGCACTTGAAGGTGTGGCCGAGCGCACCACCGTGCTCGTTGATCACCTGTACGGCCGCCACGCAGCCCGCGTTCATATCAAGCCCGAACGCTGCATCCGTGCCGCTGAACGGGTTGATCATCCCAATAATCAGTTGCTTGTCGCTGGGTCCGGGGTTGACTGAGCTCCCGCCACCACCGCTGTTCGACGAGCCGCATGCCGCCAGGCCAAGGCCGGCAACCGCGATCGCTGCCAATATCGGTCGGGCGCTCATGAGGGCGTCCCAACGCCGAAACAATGGGTAATCACCGAGCACCTCCTGTGCCTGAGCGGACGGAGACGGACCGCGTTCGTCATCGAGACTCGGCGGTCCACAGTGGTGTATACACTCCTGCATCCCACTTCGTCAAGAGGCCGGCGCCAAGATGCCCGTCGTCCTCCAGGAGTCCCCGTGATCGAGCATGCCACGATCGAGCGTATTTCCAGCGTGCGCTCCGCCACCCTCGGCACCGTCTGCCCAGATGGCTCGCCCCACCTAGTCCCCTGCGTCTTCGCCCTTGACGCGCCCCTCCTGTTTATCCCGGTCGACGGGAAGCCGAAGCGCTCCCGGGAACTGAAGCGGCTCAACAATCTGAAAACGGATCCCCGTGCCGTTTTGCTGTTCCATGGCTGGGACGAAGACTGGTCACGCCTTTGGTGGGTCTCGGTCACAGGGGTGGCGGTCATACTCCGCACCCCGACTGACATGAACCATGCTCGGCACCTACTTCTTGCTCGGTATCCTCAGTACCGAACTCCCGAGGAGTTGGATCCGATCATCCAGGTGCAGATCACGAATGTGATGGAGTGGCAAGCCGACCGCGAGGCGACGCCGTGACGATCCAGGTCCTCATCCCGCTCAAACAGCTCACCCTTGCGAAACAGCGACTCAGTCCGCACGTGTCCGCCGCATCGCGGCGGCGGCTGATGCTATGCATGCTCCGCCGCACCGTCTTGGCGGCGCTGGACGCTGCCGTCGGTCCCGTCGCTCTGGTCACATCCGAATTGACAGCGTCGCTGGCGCTCATACCGCCGGGCGTTGAGGTCATCGACGACGGTGGTCTCGCCTGGAACGAAGGCTTGCAACACGCTCTGACGTCGATCCAGCCACCACCGACCGCGGTGCTCTACCTCTCGGCGGACCTTCCCCTCATCACCTCTGCGGACATCCTCAAGTTCGTCGACTCTGCTCCCGATCCGGGGGTAGGCGTCGCCCGGGCGCGCGACGGAGGCACGAACGCACTGCTCGTGCGCCCTGCAACGGGCATTGCCCCGTTGTTTGGGCACCAACCCAGCGCCGCACGTCACGCCCGACGCGCCGAGGAAGGCGGGCTTGTGGCCAGGATCGTCGACATCAACGGCCTGAGCCTTGACGTGGATACCGTGGAGGATCTGCGAGTGGCGCGCTCAGAGCGTCTCCACGTGGTCCAACCGAGCGCGACTGCGTCGCGGAGCTTCCCGTAGAACAAGCGCTATTCGAACAGCTCGCGGGCCGGATCGCGCAGTAGTAGACGTGCTGAGCCATCCCCGCTGGTCACATAGCCGCGGATGACAGCAGCCGGCACGCGTTCCAACTTGCCAAGGACGAGATCCGCGGCAGAAGCCAGCTCGTCCGCGACGGCAACGATCGTACTCGCAAGGTGGAAGCCGACGGGGTCGATCGCTCCTGCGAGATCGCGCAGGGGGTTGAGCCCGCTCGCGCCGATGGCGGTCCCCACGATGCCATCGCGTAACGGTCGACCCATGGTATCGGCGATCACGACGGCCAGCTGCGCTCTGGACAACTCCTCGAGCCTGGCGCGCAGACTCCGCGCTGACGCGTCAGGATCGCGGGGCAGAAGAACCACTGCGTCGAGGCGCGGAGCGTTGGATCGGTCTACACCTGCGTTGGCGCATACGAAGCCGTGATGCGTCTCTGTGATGATCAGCGGACCCCGATGACGCACTACGCGCTTACTCTCTCGAAGAACCACCTCCACCATACGTGGATCGCTGTCCGAGCCGGCAAGCTCCCGCGCTGCTGCGGACGGCTCCACGTCGCGCAGGTCGACGACCCGACCCTCTGTCTTGCTCACGACCTTTTGCGTGATCACCACCACATCCCCGTCACGCATGGCCGGAGCGGCGTCGTGGATCATCGCCGCAAGGTCGTCGCCTTCAACGACCTCTCTCTCGATCTGGACTGGCAGGATTTCGATAGTCATGCTCACGTCAACGGCGGCACTACCAGATGGTGGGGCGCCGGACCTCGCGGCGCCCTGCGACCTGAGGCGAGGATGCGAAGCAACCCATCGACCTGCAGGGCAGCCCTTCATTCAGTGCCCAAAGTCCTGTCAGGAGAGAACACATGACGAGCAACCGTGGGATTCGCTGGCGGCCGGATCCAAACGCGTGGAGCGCAGCTTGCACACCTCCACTCCAACCATTAGGCGGAGCGCAGTTCAGGATCAGCCGTCCGGAGAAAGCGTGCTCGAAACGACTCATCGACGACCGTGTTCTCCTTCCGAGCATTGAGGAAGATCATCACGACAATGAAGAGGGCTGCACCGCCCAGCTGAAGCGGGAGGATCTGCTGGCTAAAGCCGTATGGCGCAGGCAGCGCGAGCAGGAGAGTAACCGTGAGCGGGAAAGCCGTCTCTGCGAGTGTCGCAAGTGACGCCGGAGTGGAGCGCAGCGCCCGATAGTACACGAGGATGGCACAGAGGCCGGGAACGATCGCCAGGCCAATCAGGTTCGGCACATCAGCAAGCCTATAGACCGTAAACGCCTCCGTGCCATTGCTGATGAGGGTGATGGCAAACAGAACTGGCAAGGCGATGGTGAACCGCATCGCCGTCGTGGTCACGAACGAAACGTCCCGAAGGGCGTACCTTCCGAGCACGGTGCCACTTGCCCACAGGAGGGCAGCCCCCAGCGCGAATACGCCGGCCAGCAAATGCCCTCTCCCCAAGTCGGAGAAAGGTTGGAACGGTGCGCGCGCGAAGACCACGAGGTAGACGGCCAACAACGCCAAAGCCGCGAGCGGCCAGAAACGGGCGCGTTGCCGCTCCTTCAGGACAAGGCAGGCGAGACCGATAGCCATGACGGGTTGCACCTGTTGCAACAAGTAGGTCTCGTTCACCGAGTTGGACTGGAGAGCGAGGCTGATCGACTGCGTGAAGAGAACCGTTGCCAGCGCCTGAGGTCCCACACCGATTGCAGTAAGCGCAAGAATGTCGCGTTTGGAACGGCCGCGCAGGTCGCGCGCGATGCGCGCGGCGAACGGGAGGCATGCCACAGTGATGAACAGATCCTCTGCAAAGACAATGGCACTGCTGCTCAGCCCGTGACTCACCAGGCCGGTGCGAAAGAAGACATCCGACGCCCAGAGGATCGCTCCGGCCGCTACGAACACCAAGGACATGCGATCAAGCGCACCGCCAGGGGTCGGCTGCGCCGAGGCGCCGTCGGGTGCGCGTGCTGAGGCCGACCTCCGCGTGGGCAAGATCATCTGGTTCTCCGTGGCCTATCCGTTGTCTGCTGCCGGTTCGTCGCGCACTGGAAATGTATACAGGCTTGCATCCAGCGACGTCAAGGCCGCCCCCCCTCCGGTTGACAAAAGTGTATCCCGCCCTGTATACACGTCGCATGCCCAACCTATCCGCGCCACGCGGCAACGCGACAGCCCAGATTCTTGACTCGCTCCGATCGAGCATCATCGACGGAAGCCTTCCGGGCGGTGCCCGCCTCCGGGAAGTCCACCTCGCCCAGAGCCTTGCCGTCAGCCGCACGCCGGTTCGAGATGCAATCGCGCGGCTCGAGGCCGAGGGCCTCGTGACACGCGATCAACTCGGCAACGCCACGGTCTTTCGCCCCACGCTCGCCGAGTTGACCGAGATCTTCGAAATCCGAATTGCGCTGGAGTCGCTGGCTGCCCGTTTGGCAGTGGAGCACGCTTCGGGTGGGCTCCACGGTTCACTCGCCAGCCACCTGGACAGGCTCAACGTGGCGCGACCTGGGCATGATTGGGCTGTCCGGCACGATGAGCTGCATCTCGCGCTGTACCAGCACTGCGCTCGTGACCGGCTATTGACCTACATCCGCACACTTCGCGCACAATCCGAGCCGTACGTTCGTTTGGCGGCTCAGGTGGATCGCACGTTCGCCGATATTGCGGACCGCCAGCATCAAGAAATTCTCCGTCTCGCCGAAACCGGTGACGGGCCAGCCATGGCCGGTCTGATCACCGCCCACCTCCAAGCGACCCTCGAGCACGCCCCAGACATCCTTGGACTTCAGTAGAGGAATTCATGAAATTCGGGTACAAGGCATCCGCCGAGCAATTTGATCCCCGTACGCTGCTCGAGTACAGCGTGCTGGCAGAGGAACTGGGCTTTGACTCCGTCTTCATCAGCGACCACCTCCAGCCGTGGCGTCATCACGACGGCCACGCGCCGTTCGCATTCTCTTGGATTGGCGCGCTAGCTGAACGCACTGATCGGGTCCTCATCGGCACGAGCGTCTTGACCCCGACCTTTCGATACCACCCAGCTGTAGTGGCACACGCATTCGCCACTCTCGCGTGCCTAGCGCCCGGGCGCATCGCGCTGGGAGTGGGGACCGGAGAGGCCCTCAACGAGGTTGCCCTCGGCACGACGTGGCCGGATTCAAAGGAGAGGTTTGCGCGCCTCAAGGAAGCGCTCGAGCTCATCCAACGTTTGTGGACAGAGGAGCGGGTGACGTACGAGGGCGAATACTTCAAGACGGAGCGGGCAACGATCTACGACCGCCCAGAACATCCCGTACCCATCTATGTCGCGGCATCAGGACCGGCGGCATCGCGGCTCGCGGGCCGCATTGCGCAAGGGTTCATCTGCACGAGCGGCAAGGACCCAGCGTTGTACACGGAGACGCTGCTTCCGGCGTTGTATGAAGGCGCCCAGAAGGCTGGACGCAACATCACCGACCTAGATCTGATGATCGAGATGAAAGTGTCGTTCGATCTCGATCAGGCACGGGCGCTCAACGACACGCGGCATTGGGCTGCGCTGGCATTGAGCGCTGAGGAAAAGATGGGTCTCGATGATCCGATCGAGATGGAGCGTCGAGCCGATGCGCTCAGTGTCGAGCGTGCGGCCAGTCGGTGGATTGTGTCCTCGGACCCCGACGAACACGTCGCCATGATTCAGAGATACACGGACCTGGGCTTCACCCATCTCGTGTTTCACGCGCCTGGCCCCGACCAAGAGCGATTCCTCCGCCTCTACTCTGAGGAGATCCTCCCCCGCCTCAGACAGAGCCTCCCCGCGACCCCAGTGGCTTTGGCCGAGCGCTGAGGGCGGCACAATGATCGAGCGCTTGCAAGGGTGTCCGGATGAGCTGGCCTCAGGCAGCTGACCTTGGTCTAACGGGGCCAGCCCTGGTGCTACGTGACCCCGCCGAGGTGGCGGCAGCAGCTTGCGCGTGGGTGGCCCAGCTGTGCACCGGCCCGCGCGAATTCCACATCGTATTGGCTGGGGGAAGCACCCCCAGCAAGATGTACGAACACCTGTCGCGCGAGTACAAGACCGAGGTTGACTGGTCGCGCTGGCACGTGTGGTTCGGCGATGAGCGCGCTGTTGCGCCGGACGATGAAGCGAGCAATTATCGGATGGCCGACCTCAGCCTCCTGCGAAACGTAGGCATCCCTGAGAATCAGGTCCATCGGATGCCGGCGGACGAGAGTAACCTCGCCTACGGGGCAAGCCGCTATAACACTGCCGTCAGCGAGACCATTCCCCAACTGCACGGCATGCCCCGTTTCGATTTGGTGCTACTGGGCTTGGGAGAAGACGGCCACACCGCCTCGCTGTTTCCTGGGGACCCGGCCCTGAGCGTCCAGGACCGCGCCTGTACGACGAGCCGAGCCGCGAATGAGCCGCGGAATCGGCTCACCCTCACGTATGCCGCAATCAACTCTGCTGCTCACGTCGCGTTCCTAGTGACCGGCAGTGGTAAAGGCGCCGCACTTCGAGCGGTGCAGGAGCGGAGCGTGCCCGCAGCAGCGGTCAAACCTCAAGACGGTGAGCTGGTTTGGTTTCTCGATCAAGCCGCCGTCGACAGCCTGCAGAGCGCTGGTTAGAGTGTCTGGTAGCCATCCTCCTGCCCGCCGTAGCGCGAAGTGTGCCGATTCTGCTGCTCCAGAGCGCTCGCCTGCGGCGTCAAGCCAGCGACCCCGGTGATGCCCGTACAGACCGCGCGGCTGCTGCTCCTTTTGGGGCGATGGCGATGGCGAGATCAGTGCCCGAGGCTGTTCAGATCTGACCGAGTCTGTAGCAGTCGGTCGGTCGCATGCTGGTCCTGGATTGGGTAGGCTTGCTGCCAAGTATGGAACTTACTCAATTGGTTGTCCTCATCGCCGCGGCGTTAGCCTGCGGCGCTATCGTCGTAGTCGCGGCCAAGACCGCTGGTGACCAAGAAGCGGGTGGGTCCTGCGCATGCCAGACGGAGGCAGTGCTCGGGGACAAGATAGGAGCTGACTGTCCAGTTCGCCGAGAACGTGCACTCGCTGCGGGGGGCTGCATCTTAGCCGTAGATGTGCTGATGAGCATCCATCGCGGGCAGAATGCCTGGGCGAATACATCCCGACCGCCGTCAGCCGGACCGAGACCAGCGGGCGTTTCGGCGAAGCCTTAGGACTCGCAAGTATTTGCGCGGCCTGACGAGGTTCGGTGCGATCGACTGGTCCCGGTCGGCAGTCGGACTACCGCAGTCGAGGCAGCAGTTGACTTCGGACTCGCTGGCCAGCCGTATCAGCCGGTCTGCTCGGGGCCGAAGGCAGCAGCAGCTCGCCACGATGTTCCTGGAATGTGGTTGACACTTGCTCGCGCATGCCATTGCGCTGATCGACGGGGTCTTCCACGCCGACCCTCACCCGGGCAACGTCTTTCTCCTCCCCGACGGGGAGCTTGCGCTGCTGGACTTCGGCTTGGTGGGGCGCAT